>Ga0194127_10000183_pt1 | contig 98517 bp, 108 predicted proteins | sample TA2KigC100mmetaG_FD_148624 | JGI IMG/M metagenome (GOLD analysis project Ga0194127, IMG submission 148624) | Freshwater microbial communities from Lake Tanganyika, Tanzania - TA2015036 Kigoma Deep Cast 100m | ecosystem: Environmental > Aquatic > Freshwater > Lake | place: Tanzania: Lake... | reverse complement strand
CGCCGCGGTCGAGATCATCGCCGGAATCCGCACGCACGGCATCGATCTGCGCAAGGTTCCGGCCTGCATCTACAGCCAGCCGCAGGTCGCGAGCATCGGACTCTCCGAGGCGGACGCGCGCGCGGCGGGTCACGACGTGAAAGTGGGCAAGGCGCCGTTCGCCGCCTCGGGAAAGGCCGTGGGCATCGGCCACACGGAGGGCTTCGTGAAGCTGGTCTCGGACGCGAAGTACGGCGAGATCCTCGGCTGCCAGATCATCGGGCACGGCGCCACGGAGCTGATCAACGAGGTGGCGCTCGCGATGACGCTCGAATCGACGGTGCGCGAGGTCGGCGAGACCTCCCACGCGCATCCGACGCTCTCGGAGATGTTGATGGAGGCGGCGCTCGCCGCCGAGGATCGCGCGCTCAATTTCTGAGCCGCGATCGGGAGACCCCGCGCGAATGTCCATGACCGTCTCGATGCCGCAGATGGGCGAGAGCGTGGTGGAGGGAACCGTCGAGCGCTGGCTCGTCGCGGAAGGGGAGCGCGTCGCCAAGGACCAGGTGCTCTGCGAGATCACGACCGAGAAGGTCGATGCAGAGGTGGTCGCGCCCGAGTCTGGGGTGGTCGTGAAGCTGCTCGTCCCGCAGGGCACGACCGTCGCGGTCGGGACCGAGCTCGTGGTGCTCGATGCGCAGGGCGCAGCCACGCGAACCGAGGCTCCGCCGGCTGCGGCCGCGCCGAGAGCTGTCGAGACGACGCCGGAGCCGACGCGGGTCTCGCCGGTCGCGAGGCGCATGGCCGAGGAGCGCGGCATCGACGTCGGAAGCATCGCGGGAAGCGGCGTCGCCGGTCGCGTGACGAAGGCCGACGTGGCCGCACACGCTCCCGCCGCGGCAGCGCCCGAAGCGGCCGCGAGATCCGCGGCGGGAACGCTCGGCGATTTCCTCGCGAAGCTGCGCGTCCCCACGCACCGCGTCGCGCCCGAAGACAAGGTGATCCCGTTCACCGCGATACGGCGGCGGATCGCGGAGCACATGGTCGTCTCCAAAGTCGTCTCGCCCCACGTCGGCGCGGTGGCGGAGGTCGATCTCGCCAAGCTCGCGAAGCTCCGCGAGCGGGCCAAGAAGGAGTTCGAGCGCGCGCACGGCTTCGGTCTGACCTATCTACCGTTTGCCGTCGCTGCGACAGTCCGCGCGCTTCGCGACTTCCCGCGCATGAACTCGGCCGTGGTCGGAGACGCGATCGTCGAGCGCGCGGGAATCCACATCGGGATCGCGGTCGAGACCGAGCGCGGCCTGCTCGTGCCCGTGATCAAGGACGCCGATCGGCTCTCGCTGATCGGCCTGGCCGAGGCGATCAACGTCCTGGCGAAGCGCGCCCGCGATCGGGAGATCAGCGCGGACGAGCTCGCGGGCGGCACGTTCACGCTCACCAATCCGGGACGCGAGGGGAACCTGTACGGATTCGCGGTGATCAACCAACCGCAGGTCGGGATCCTTCGCATGGGCGAGGTGAAGAAGCGTGCGATCGTCGTCGAAGCCGGCGGCGAGGACACGATCGCCATACACCCGATGATGTACATGGCTCTCTCGTACGACCACAGAATCATCGACGGCGCGACCGGGAACGGCTTCCTGTTCCGCGTCGGGAAGTACCTGCAGGCCGCCGAGTTCGAGCTCTAGGAGTCGAGCATGACGATCGCCGCCGCCGACCAGATCACGATGTACCGGAACATGGTGCTGATCCGCCGCTTCGAGGAGGGCGTCGCCGAGGCCTACGCCGACGGCTTCATCGGCGGCTTCACGCATCTGTACATCGGCCAGGAGGCGGTCGCGACCGGTGCGATCACCGCGCTGAATCACGACGACTACGCGATCGGCACCTACCGCGTGCACGCGCACGCGCTGGTGCGCGGCTCCACGGCTCGCTCGCTGATGGCCGAGCTCTACGGCCGCGCGACGGGCGTGTGCAAGGGCAAGGGCGGGTCGATGCACTTCTTCGACGCGCAGCACTACTTTCTGGGCGGCTACGGAATCGTCGGCGGGAACCTTCCGATCGGCGTCGGCGTCGCGCTCTCGATGCAGATGCAGAGCCGCGACGCGGTGGTGATGAACTTCTTCGGCGACGGTGCCTCGAACCAGGGCGTCTTCCACGAGGCCTTGAACATGGCGAAGCTCTGGAACCTGCCGGTGATCTTCGTCTGCGAGAACAACTTCTACGGGATCGGCACGGACGTGCGCACGTCGTCGTCCTTCAACGAGATCCACAAGAAGGCGCAGGGCTACGGCATCCCCGGCCACGTCGTGAACGGAATGGACGTGCTCGCGGTGCGGGAGAAGTGCGAGGAGCTGGTGCGCTTCGCGCGCCAGGGCGGAGGCCCGGTCCTGCTCGAAGCGCGCTGCTACCGCTACCAGGGCCACTCCATGACGGACGCGGGCAAGTACCGGAGCGTCGCCGAGGCGGAGCTCTGGAAGAAGCGGGATCCGATTCCGCGGCTGGCGAAGTCGATGCTCGAGGCCGGCATCGTCGATGCCGCTCGGCTCGAGGCCGTCCAGGCCGAGGCGAACGAGGTCGTGACCGACGCGATGCGCTTCGCGGAAGCGAGCCCCTGGCCCGCGCCCGAAGCCCTCTACCAGGATGTGTACGCGGAGGACGCCAGTGCCTGAGATCCGCTACTACGAAGCCGTTTCGCAAGCGCTCGCCGAGGAGATGACGCGCGACCCGCGGGTCTTCGTGCTCGGCGAGGACGTCGGGCTGGTCGGCGGCACGTTCCGAGCCACCGAGGGACTGATGGCGGAGTTCGGCGCGCGACGCGTGCGCGACACGCCGATCGCCGAGGCGGGAATCATCGGAGTCGCGATGGGTGCGGCGATGACCGGCCTGCGTCCGGTCGCCGAGCTGATGACGCTGAACTTCGGGATCGTCGCGATGGACCAGATCATCAACCACGTCTCGAAGGCGCGGTACATGTTCGGCGGGCAGGCGCAGCTGCCGCTGGTGATCCGGGCCGCGGCCGGCGGCGGCACGCAGAAGGGCGCGCAGCACTCGCACTCGATCGAGTCGTGGTTCGTGAACGCGCCCGGCATTCGCGTCGTCATGCCCTCGACGCCGTACGACCTGAAGGGCCTGCTGAAGACCGCCATTCGCAGCGAAGACCCGGTGCTCTTCATCGAGCACGAGATGCTCTACAACTCCAAGGGGGAGGTCCCCGACGGGGAGGTCCTGCTCCCGTTCGGCGTCGCCGACGTGAAGCGCGCCGGTCGCGACGTCACGATCGTCGCCTGGTCCAAGATGGTGCACGAGGCGCTTCGCGCGGCGGAGCTGCTCGCACACGAGGGTATCGAGGCCGAGGTGATCGACCTGCGCACCCTGGACCCGCTCGATCGCGACACGATTCTGCGTTCGGTGCTGCGCACGCGCCGCGCGGTGGTGGCGGAGGAGGGCTGGCGAACCGTCGGCGTCGGCGCCGAGATCGCGTCGCAGATCCACGAGGCGCTCTTCTACGAGCTCGAGGCGCCGGTTCAGCGCGTGGCCGCCGCCGATGTTCCGACGCCGTACGCGGCGAATCTCGAGAAGCTCGCGCTTCCGGACGCGCAGCGAATCGTCGAGGCCGTGCTGAAGATCACGCTCTAGCCGAAAGACCGGGAGAACTCCGATGCCCAAACAGATCCGCATGCCCAAGCTTTCCGACACGATGGAGGAGGGGCGGCTGATCGCCTGGCGCAAGCGGGTCGGCGACTCGGTGAAGCGCGGCGAAGTGATCGCCGAAATCGAGACCGACAAGGCCGACATGGAGTTCGAGGCCTACACCGAGGGCGTGGTGGCGCAGATCGTGGTCGAGGCCGGCGCAACGGTTCCGGTCGGCACGCTGATCGCGGTGCTGCGTCTGCCCGGCGAGAGCGAGGGCGATGTCGCGGCCGCGACGGTGGAACAGCCGCAGGCGGCACCCGCTGCACCGGTGGCGGCGCCCAAGGGAGCTGCGGCGAAGCCCGTGGCTGCGGGCGTGGCCGTCTCCGCGCCGGCCTCCGTTTCGGGAGAGCGATTGCAGCCGACCCTTCTCGCCGACGACGATCGCATCCGCGCCACCCCGAGAGCGCGGCGCATGGCCGAGGAGAAGTCGATCGACCTCTCGGAGCTCGAAGGAACGGGACCGGGCGGCGCGATCCTCGTCGCGGACTTGGAGGCGTATCTCGCCGAGCTCGTCGCGCAGGAGCCCGAAGCCGACGGCACGCGCGCCACTCCGCTGGCGCTGCGCATGGCGAGCGACGTCGGGACGGATCTCGAAGCGGTGAAGGGAAGCGGGCCCGGGGGACGGATCACGAAATCCGATCTGCTCGCGCACTGGGAGCGGGAGAAGTCACTCGGCAAGGCGCGTGAGTCGGAGCTGTTCCGCGGCGCGCTGCAGCTCTCGCAGAAGCGCAAGGCGCTGATCCGGAACATGGTGCGAAGCAAGGCCGAAGCTCCGCATTTCTACGTCGAGGTCGACGTCTCGACCGATGCGCTGCGCGAGGTCCGCGACCAGGCGAACCGCGAGGCGGGCGACAAGCGGGCGCGGCTCACCTACACGCACCTGATGATCAAGGCCTGCGCGCTCGCGCTGGAGCGCTTCCCGATGGTGAACGCGACGTTCCGCGCCGAGGAGAACGACATCGCGCTCTACGAGGCGATCAACATCGGCCTGGCCGTCGACGTCCAGGACGAGCTGGTCGCGCCGACGGTCAAGGACTGCCAGGGCAAGTCGGTCTGGCAGCTCGCCGAGGAGGCGAACTCGCTGATCCAGCGCGCGCGAATGCGCAAGCTGCAGCCCGCGGATTACGCGGACGGAACCTTCACGATCTCGAACCTCGGCATGTTCGGCGTCGACCGCTTCTACGCGATCATCACCCCGCCACAGAGCTCGATCCTCGCCGTGTCCGCGATTGCCGAGCGGCCGATCGTCCGCGACGGGAGGATCGAGATCGGATCCCTCACGACTCTCGGCCTGTCCGTCGACCACCGCGTCCTCGACGGCGTGCGCGCGGCGCAGTTCCTGGCCGAGATCAAGCGATTGCTCGAGACGCCGCGCGAGCTGGTTCAGGATGGACACGGTTTCGGCAGCTGACGCGCTCGCCGTCCGGCACCTGGGGCGCGTGCCGTACGCGGACGCGCTGGCGCTGCAGGAGGATCTGCGCGCGCGGCTCGCGCTCGGCGAGGCTGCGGAGACGATCCTGCTGCTCGAGCACCCGGACGTGATCACCTACGGCCGCGGCGCGAAGGACGGAAACACGCGCGCGAGCGACGCGGATCTGCGACGGCTCGGCTACGAAGTCTTCCGGGTCAATCGCGGCGGCGACGTGACCTGGCACGGCCCCGGGCAGCTGGTCGGCTATCCTCTTCTCGATCTCGCGCGCCACGGCTCCGACGTGCACGCGTACCTGCGCGCTTTGGAGGGCGCGTTGATCGAGGTGCTCGCGGACTTCGGAATCGACGCGTGCCGCCGCGAGGGCTACGCCGGCGTCTGGCTGGATCCGCGCCGCAAGATCGCGTCGATCGGCGTGGGCTTGCGGCGCTGGCTCACGCTGCACGGCTTCGCACTGAACGTGAACTGCGATCTGGCCCGGTTCGACGTGATCGTGCCGTGCGGGCTTGGCGACGTGCGGATGGTGAGCATGGCGAGCGTGCTCGGGCACGAGGTCGACTTCGCGGCCGTGGCTTCCCGTGTCGAGGTCGCCCTGCGCAAGGTGTTCCATTGAGCCAGCCGGAGCCGCGCGCCGATCGGCCCGCCTGGCTGCGCGCGCGCTACCGCCAGACGCCCGAGCTCGACGGGCTGCTCGCGCTGGTGCGCGACGAGCGGCTGAACACCGTCTGCCGTTCCGCCGCCTGCCCGAACATCGGGGAGTGCTGGTCCCGGGGAACCGCCACGTTCATGATCGGCGGCAACCGCTGCACGCGGGCGTGTGGGTTCTGCGACGTCGCGACCGGTCGCCCGGACGCGCTCGATGCGGACGAGCCGGATCGGGTCGCGAAGGCCGTCGCCCGGCTCGGACTGCGCTTTGCCGTGGTGACCTCGGTCGCGCGCGACGATCTCGACGATGGCGGCGCCAGCCACTTCGCGCGCACGATCGAGGCGATCCGCGCGCGGGCGCCGAGCTGCCGGATCGAGGTCCTGATTCCCGACCTGAAGGGGTCGATCGAAGCACTGGGCGTGGTGCTCGCCGCCTCGCCCGACGTGCTGAACCACAACCTCGAGACGGTCGAACGCCTGCAGCATTCGGTCCGGAAGGCCGGGCGCTACGACCGGTCGCTCGCGCTGCTCGCGAACGCCGCTCGTCTGCGCACCGACATCCCGACCAAGACCGGGCTGATGCTCGGGCTCGGCGAGCGCGAGGCCGAGATCCGCCAGGCGCTCGTCGACATCCGCGCGCAGGGCTGCCGGCTGCTCACGATCGGCCAGTACCTGGCGCCGAGCGCGGAGCACCTGCCGGTCGCGCGCTGGGTCACGCCCGACGAGTTCGACGCCTGGGCGCGCGAGGCGCGCGGGCTCGGCTTCGCCGAAGTCTTCTCGGGGCCGCTGGTCCGCAGCTCCTATCGGGCCGAGCAGCTCGCCGCCGCGGCGCTCGGTTGAATCCGAGACTCCCTATTCTATAATCGCGCCGCGCTTGGGGATTTCGGGCGCGGGGGTCGAAGTGCCGGGACGGGTGGTGAAGGTGCGGCGCAATGAGCGCCTGGGCTGGGCGGAGCGCCTCTACCTGCCCACGATCTTCGTCGGGCTCGGCATCACGGCTCGCGTATTCTTCCGCAGCCTGTGGGGCTACCTCAGCGGCAAGCCCACGACGTTCGTGGTGCAGTACCCGGAGGAGCGGCTCGACTACGCCGACGCCTTCCGCGGGCACCCGGTGCTCGTCCAGCTCGAGAGCGGGAAACCGAAATGTGTCGCGTGCGGGCTGTGCGAGTTCGCCTGCCCGACGGACTGCATCACGATCCTGCCCAGCGAGACGGCGGAACGCATCGAGCGCATTCCCGGCGTCTTCGACATCGACATGTCGCGCTGCATGTTCTGCGGGCTCTGCGAGGAGGCCTGCCCCGAGGAGGCGATCGTGATGAGTCGCGACGTGGAGCTCGCCGCCACCGAGCGCGGGCCGCTTCTGTTCCATCTGAAGGACCTGTTGCGGACGGAGGAGCAGGTTCAGCGCCGGCTCGACCTGATCCGCCGCGACTACGCACGGCCGTCATGAGCTCGGCGGACGATCTGCTCGAGCACGTGAAGCGGCTGCTCGGGAGCGACGTGCTGGATTCCCACTCGCAATGTGGCGACGCCACGGTGATCGTGCCGTTGGGGGCTGCGCGCGAGTGTTTGCGGCGGCTGAAGCTCGATGCCGAGCTGGCGTTCAACGTGCTGATCGATCTGACGGCGGTCGATCATCTCGGTCGAGAGCCGCGCTTCGATCTCGTCTACCACCTGGCCTCGATCGACGCGGTGCCGCGCGAGGATCGAACCGCGGCCGTCCACCGTCGGCTGCGGGTCAAGACGGCCGTGCCGGAGTCGCCCTGCGCGGCAGACTCGGTCTGCGAGGTCTGGTCGGCGGCGAACTGGTTCGAGCGCGAGGTCTTCGACCTGTACGGCATCGAGTTTCGCGGCCATCCCGATCTGCGTCGGATCCTGCTCTACGACGAGTTCAAGGGCCATCCGCTGCGCAAGGACTACCCGAAGGAGCGGCGCCAGCCGCTGCTCGGACCCCGGAACTAGGAGACCGAGTTGGCCGCGCCCGCCGCAATCCCGTCCCGACGCCAGAAAGGCGATCTGCACACCGAGACGCAGCTGATCTCGATGGGGCCGTCGCACCCGGCGACCCACGGAACGGTGAAGATCATGCTCGAGATCGACGGCGAGCAGATCGTCGAGATGGACGTGCAGATCGGCTATCTGCACCGCGGATTCGAGAAGGAGTGCGAGAGCGGAACCTGGTACCAGGCGATTCCCTACACCGATCGGTTGAACTACAACTCCGCGATTCTCGCGAATCTGGCGTTCTGCATGTCGGTCGAGAAGCTGCTCGGCTGCGAGATCCCGCGCCGCGGGCAGTGGGTACGCACGCTCGCGAGTGAGCTCTCGCGTATGGGCGATCACCTGACCAGGCTCGGAGCCGCATGTCTGGAGCTCGGCGCGATGACTCCGTTCCTGTACGGAATCGAAGCGCGCGAGCTGGTCTGGGATCTGCAGGAGATGCTCTGCGGAGCGCGAGTCACCTCGAACTACGTGCGCATCGGCGGTGTGCAGCGAGAGATCACCCCGGGGTTCCTGGAGCGCCTGTCGAGCTCGTTCGTCCGCATCGAAGAGCTGCTCCGCGATTTCGACCGGGTCGTGACCTCCAATCGCATCTTCGTCGACCGCTTCCGCGACACCGGCATGCTCCCGCTTGCGAAGCTGATCGACTACGGAGTCACCGGGCCGCTGCTGCGCGCGGCGGGCGTTCCGCTGGATCTGCGCAAGGCCGAGCCGTATCTGGTCTACGAGGAGATCGACTTCGACGTCCCGGTCGGCTCGACCGGCGACAACTACGACCGCTTCCTCGTCTGCCAGGAGGAGCTGGTCCAGAGCATGCGCATCGTCCGCCAATGCGTGCCGGTGATCGAGAAGACCGCCGGCGAGCCGCTGAACGTGGCCGACCCGCGCATCCGCTGGCCGGCGAAGGAGCGTGTCTTCGGCCGCATGGAGGAGCTGATTCAGCAATTCAAAGGCGTGACCGAGGGCATCCGCGTTCCCGCGGGCGAGGCCTATGCGGCCATCGAGTCACCCAACGGAGAGCTGGGCTTCTACATCGTCTCCGACGGCACGGGAAAGCCATACAAGGTGCGATGCCGGCCGCCGAGCTTCGCGAACGTCGCGCCGATGCGGCACATGCTCGTCGGCGGAATGCTCGCGGACATCGTCCCGACCTTCGACATGATCAACATGATCGGGGGGGAGTGTGACCGCTAGCGAGCTCACTCATTCGAACGCGCGCGATCGCTTCGGCCTGCCGGACGAGGTCGTCGGCAGCGTGAACGAGCCTCGCACGTTCGAGGAGAACGGGGTGCGCTGGAACGAGAAGTGGGTCTATCTGCTCGAGCACGGCGCGAGCCGCCTCGTGTACTGGCACCGCTACGACTGCCGGGGCGTCTTCGCGGCGGCCGCGGACGGGAGCGTGGAACGGGAGTCGCTCTGAGCGGACGGCCGGAGCTAGTGCCCTTCGGGCTGGAGCTGCGCCGCGACGGGAGCTTCTGGCACGAGGGGGTGCGCGTGACCCACCCGCGGCTCCGCGAGGCGTTCCGCGCGGGCGTGCGCTGGGCGGACGCAGAGCGCGTCTTCGTCGTCCAGCTCGGCCGCTTCCGCGGCTGGCTCGACGTCGAGGACACCGCCTTCTTCGTGGACGCCTACGACGAGCCGACCGGCGAGGTTGCGATCTCGAATCGATCCCGCGAGCCGCTGGCGGCAGAATCGCTCCGCGTCGACCCCGACGGCGTGCTGCGATGCAGGCTCGCAACAGGCTTCGCCGCCCGCTTCACTCGCGCCGCCCAGGCGGAGCTTCTGGCCGCCGTCGAGATGGCCGCGGACGGAGTTCTGGTCCGAGCCGGACAGCGGCATGCGCGCGCTCCCGGCCTCGACTCGTCGTCTTGAAGGCGTCCGGTCGAACCCTTATAAGCTAGGCTGCTCGTCCGATGGCGCCGTGGCCAAGTGGTAAGGCAGAGGCCTGCAAAGCCTTCATCCCCGGTTCGAATCCGGGCGGCGCCTTCTCTCGCACCGACGGGCCGGCCGCGTCTCGCGCGGCAGTCCAGCCCGCGCCCTCGTGAGCCCCGGTTCGCGCTACGCTGTCGCTGCCCGGATGGTGGAACAGGTAGACACGAGGGACTCGAGGATGGGTCTCCCGCGCGGCAACGCGCGGGTAAGAAACTGGGTGAACTCAGGGAAACCTACACGCGCGACTGCGCGCGCACGGCAATCCTGAGCCAAGCCGCGGAGGGCAGAGGTTTCGCGGAAGGTGCAGCCCCTAGCGGGGTGAGCCCCAACGATAATCCCCGCCGAAGAGCGCCCAGCACCCGTTCTGGCGACGAACGTCGCCCGATCCAACGGGTGAAGAGATAGTCCGCCCCGGAGGGAAACCTCCGGACACGCGTAAAATCCTTTGAGGCGTGAGCCTCGTGCGGGTTCGAGCCCCGCTCCGGGCATCCAATGCGGATCGCGATCGAACGGACCGCTATCGGAAGCGCATCGAGCTGCGGACGGTCTCGACCGGAGTGGCTTCGAGCAGCGAGCGCAGCGTGTCCCGATCCAGGATCGTCGTGCGCTGATAGCGCCAATCGGGTCGTTCGAGCTCGAGGCGGAACAGCTCGGGGCCGTTCATGATCTGCCTCACGCTCGCGCGCCCGCCCTCGTCGAGGTCGCGCTGGATCGACCGGATGATCGCGCTGACCCGCTTCGCGCGCAGTCGTTCAGGGTCGACCTCGAAGGTCCGCATCCCGCGGATCCAACGAAACACTCCTGCTGGCTTGGAGCTGCGCATCTGCATTCATGCTATCGGTGGCCCCCGACGGAGGCAACCGGAGAGTTCGGGTCTTCCTCGAGCGCGAGCATCTGCCCGAGCGCGCGGTCGTAGCGGGCGAGCGATCGAGGCGCACCGCCGAGAATCTCGATGCCGACGAGCGCAAAGGCGCGAGAGCCGTACTCGCCGGGCTCGAACTCGACGCGCGTCCAGCGGGTCCGTCCGATCACGTCTACCGACGATTCTCCCGGCAGGCGAAGTTGCAGAAGCACGCGCGTGCCGATCGCGGGAGGTCGTTCGCAGCGCACGCACATTCCCCGGCGCGACAGATTCCGCGTTCTCTCGTCGGCGCTCGTCGCGAAGAAGACCTGGCCGGTGGCTCCGTCTCGCGACGCGTCGATCGGGGTGAGCTCGAGCCTGAGGTCGGCATGGATGCGAGTGTCGGTTCGACGCTGCGGCTCGTTCGCGCGGGCGGCGCCGACACGAGCGCCCGCGAGGGGAATCCTGCGCCAGCCGGGCGCCGAAGCGGGAGACTCCGGCGCGAGCGGGGTGCCCCCGATCTCGTCTCGAAGCGGCTTCGGCTCTTTCATGGCTCCCTCCGCGTCCTCGTCTGGCTCTTCGGAGCGCGTTCTCGCGCGCTTTAGGCGCGACGCGCTGGCGGAGCGGCGTTCGCCGGCGGTCATGAGCTACGCGGAAGAGTGTCGCTTCTCGGGGCTCGCGCGTTCCTCGAATCCCCAGCTGCGCGCGAACGCTCGTCCCTTGTCGCGGGTCTCGCGCAGCTCCTGCTCGACGTCGGAGTCCGCGACGATTCCGCCGCCGAGGTGCAGGTGAAGCTCGCCGCCGCTGGCTACTGCCGTGCGGATCGCGATCGAAAGGTCCACGTCGCCGACGGAGTCGAAGACGCCGAGCGCGCCCGTGTAGACGCCGCGCGGGACCGGCTCGAGCTCGGCGATGATCTGCATCGCGCGAAGCTTCGGCGCACCGGTGATCGACCCCCCGGGGAAGGTCGCTTCGAGCAGGGCGGGCCAGTCGGCGGGATCGCGCAGCCGTCCCTCGACGCGCGAAACCAGGTGGTGTACGTCGCTGTACGAGCGCGGCTCGCAGAGCCGGGTGACACGGACGCTGCCGGTCTTGCAGACCCGTCCGAGATCGTTTCGCTCGAGGTCGACGATCATCACGTGCTCCGCGCGATCCTTCGCCGAGCGCTCGAGCTCCGCGAGCAGGGCGGAGTCCGCGGCAGGCGTTTCTCCGCGGGGCCGCGTGCCCTTGATCGGGCAGGTCTCCACCCGCTCGCCCGACACCCGCAGGAAGCGCTCGGGTGACGCCGAGATCAGCGTCTGCTCGGGCGTCTCCAGATAGGCGCTGAACGGGGCGCCGGCTCGCTCCGCGAGTCGGCCGAAGAGCCGGCGGGCTTCGCTCTGTTCCGGCGCCGAGGTCTCGAGCCTCCGCGACAGATTGACCTGGTAGACGTCGCCCGCGCGGATGTAGTCCTTCACGCGCTCGATCGAGCGCCCGAACTCGAGGTCACTGCTGCGCGAGACGGGCGAGGGGAGCGCTGCACAGGCAGCTCGCGGGCCCGGTGCGGCCGCGGCGATCCGGTCGGCGAGCCGATCGACGGCTCGGCGCGAGCTGCCGACGATCTCGGCCGCGCCGCTGCGCCAGTCGTACCGGTAGACCGCGAGGAAGCCAGCGAGTTGGACCGGCGCACGCGGCGGTTCGCAGCTCGGGGTCACGCGGCCGCCGCTGAGCTCGAGGCCGAGCTCGTACCCGAGGCTTCCGATCAGGATCGCTCCGAGCGAGGTCACGCAGCGCGCGTCCGCGAGCCACCGTCTGGCCTCCTGAAGCGCCGCAAGGCCGCCGGCGAAGACGGCTTCCGGATCGAGCGCGAGCAGTCCGACTCCGGGACCGTCGCTCCCAGGGTCCGAGCCCCAACCAGACGGGCCGAGCGCGTCCAGCAGATGGGGAGCTCCGCCTCGGGGCAGCCACTCGAGCAGCTGCGACGGCGGCCGGCCGCCGGGAACCTCGAATCTGAAGACGGGCGCCGCCACGGCCGGACCTCGATTACGCGCTCTCGCTGCGGCGCGGAGTACAGTCTGCGCCATGCGGGAATCAGGATCGAAGCTAGCCGTGATCGAGGGCGCGCGGCCAGTGATCGAGGCGCTTCGCGCGCGTCGGCGACGGATCCACGAGGTCAGCCTCCCCGAAGGGGACGGCAGCCCCGCACGACGGGAGCTCGAGGCGCTACTCGCAGGCGCGGGAATCCGGGTCCGCGCGTCGGGGCCGAGCCAGGGTGTTCGCGCGCTCGCCGACCCCTATCCGGAAGAGGACTTCGAGGTGCTGCTCGCGACCGGTTCGCCTCGCCTGCTCGTTGCGCTCGACCGCGTGACCGATGTCGGCAATCTCGGGAGCATCGCGCGGACCGCAGAGGCGGCGGGTGCGAGCGGGCTGATCCTGGAACATCGCCATGCCCCGCCGATCGCCGCCGGCGCGCTGCGCGCGAGCGCGGGCGCACTGGAGCACCTGCGGGTCGGCCGCACCCCGAATCTGGCTCGTGCGCTTCGGCTTGCCGCCGCCGAGGGGGTCGCGGTGCTGGTCGCCGAGGCCGGCGGGCCTCCGATCGAGCGCCTCGCGGCGGAGGTGCTGCTCGGGGATCTGATCTGGGTGTTCGGCAGCGAGGACCGGGGTGTCCGGCCCGGGGTTCGGCACCAGGCGCATGCATCGGTCGGGATCCCCCTGTCAGGTGAGACCGCCTCTCTGGGTGTCGCGGCGGCGGCGGCCTACCTGCTGCTTCGCACGGCAGAGATCCGACGGGACGGCGAAACCGAGGCGAAGCTCGGGTCCGGCTTTCGGGCGCACGATGCCTCGCAGATGCCCGGTGGCACGAACGAAATCTCGTGATACAGTCGCGGCTTGCGCTGGCGTAGCTCAATTGGTAGAGCAGCTGACTTGTAATCAGCAGGTTGGAGGTTCGAGTCCCCTCGCCAGCTCCGAGCGCCTAGCGCCGGAGTTTCTGGGGATGCGAGCCGAGCCGACGAGCCCTTCAGTCGAGAACACGAGTAACACGAGATAGAGACGGCTTCCCGGCAACGCGAGTGAACAGGAGTGCTCGGGGGGGCGGGGTTCGTTTTGCGCGCGATCGCGCTGAATCGAACGGCCCGGATTCACTGGGAGAGGTACCAAAGCGGTCAAATGGGACGGGCTGTAAACCCGTTGGCATTAGCCTTCGGAGGTTCGAATCCTCCCCTCTCCACCATGCAGAACGGTTCGACGGCTTCGCGCGGAGGCGTACACACAAAGGTTTCAGGCGGGAATAGCTCAGTTGGCTAGAGCACAAGCCTTCCAAGCTTGGGGTCGCGGGTTCGAGTCCCGTTTCCCGCTCCAGGCTCACGAAGGGCGGGGACTTTCGAGTGCCCATGTAGCTCAGATGGTTAGAGCGCGTCCTTGGTAAGGACGAGGTAGGCGGTTCGACTCCGCCCATGGGCTCCACGACGAACGGCACGAACGGCAAGACTCACAACGCGCTGACAGAGGAAAGACGAGCAAGACATGTCCAAGGAGAAGTTCGAGCGAACCAAGCCTCACGTGAACGTGGGGACGATCGGTCACGTGGATCACGGGAAGACGACGTTGACGGCGGCGATCACGGCGCGTCAGGCGACGAAGGGGATGGCTCAGAAGCTGGCGTTCGACCAGATCGACAAGGCGCCGGAGGAGCGGGAGCGCGGGATCACGATCGCGACGGCTCACGTGGAGTACGAGTCGAAGGCGCGTCACTACGCGCACGTGGACTGTCCGGGGCATGCGGACTACGTGAAGAACATGATCACGGGCGCGGCGCAGATGGACGGGGCGATTCTGGTGGTGTCGGCGGCGGACGGTCCGATGCCGCAGACGCGCGAGCACGTGCTCCTGGCCAAGCAGGTGAACGTGCCGCACATGGTGGTGTTCCTGAACAAGGTGGACATGGTGGACGACCCGGAGCTTCTGGAGCTGGTGGAGCTCGAGGTTCGGGAGCTGTTGTCGAAGAACGATTTCCGTGGGGACGACGTTCCGATCGTGCGTGGGAGCGCGTTGAAGGCGGGTCAGAGCTCGTCGGACGACGCGGCGAACCAGTGCATCGACGAGTTGATGGAGGCGTTGGACACGTGGATTCCGGAGCCGAAGCGGGCGTTGGACAAGCCGTTCCTGATGCCGATCGAGGACGTGTTTTCGATTTCGGGTCGCGGGACGGTGGTGACGGGTCGCGTGGAGCAGGGGAAGGTCCACACGGGTGACGAGGTCGAGATCGTGGGTGTGAAGCCGACGACGAAGACGGTGGTCACGGGCGTGGAGATGTTCCGGAAGCTGTTGGACGAGGGTCAGGCGGGGGACAACATCGGTTGTCTCTTGCGGGGAACGAAGAAGGAGGAGGTGGAGCGGGGTCAGGTGCTGGCGAAGCCCGGCTCGATCACGCCTCACACGAAGTTCAAGGCGGAGGTGTACGTGCTGACGAAGGAGGAGGGTGGTCGACACACTCCGTTCTTCAAGGGGTACCGGCCGCAGTTCTATTTTCGGACGACGGACGTGACGGGGATCGTGGAGTTGCCGGAGGGCACGGAGATGGTGATGCCCGGAGACAACATCGCGATCAAGGTGGATCTGATCACCCCGATCGCGATGGTTCAGGGTCTTCGCTTCGCGATTCGCGAGGGCGGCCGCACGGTCGGCGCCGGCGTCGTCGCCGAAGTGATCGAGTAACTGGCCATGGCAGAGCTCGCCACCCCGAAGATCCGCATCCGCATGAAGGCGTTCGATCACAAGCTGCTCGACATGAGCGCCTCCGAGATTCTCGATACCTGCGTTCGCACCGGATCGCGAACCGCGGGGCCGATTCCTCTGCCGACCTCGATCGTCAAGTTCACGGTCCTGCGCGGTCCGCACGTGGACAAGAAGTCGCGGGAGCAGTTCGAGATCCGGACGCATCGACGACTGATCGACATCCTCGACCCGACGCCCCAGACGGTGGACGCGCTCATGAAGCTCGAGCTCTCCGCCGGTGTGGACGTGGAGATCAAGCTCTAGGACGATGGCCATGGAACTCGACCCGAAGATCTTCGAAGCGCCGATCCGAGGCGACCTGTTGCACACCGTGTCGGTGGCGCAGCTGGCCGCTCGACGCAGTGGAACCGCAGCGGTCAAGAGCCGCGCGCAAGTATCCGGCGGCGGCATCAAGCCCTGGAAGCAGAAGGGCACCGGTCGCGCCCGCCAGGGAACGATCCGCGCACCGCAGTGGGCGGGAGGCGGAGTCGTGCACGGACCGCGTCCGCGCGACTACGAGGTTTCCGTGCCCAAGAAGGTGCGCAAGGCGGCGCTCCGCTCCGCCCTCTCGCTGCGCAAGAGCGAGGGTCGCGTCCTCGTCGTCGACGACATCGTGCTCGGCGAGCCGAAGACGCGGCTCCTCGTCGGGAAGCTCCGCGAGCTCGGCGCCGAGGATGCGCTGATCGTCACGCGGGAGCGCGACCGCAACCTCGAGCTCGCCGGTCGCAACCTGCCCTTCGTGCGGGTGCTCGCGGTGATGGGTTTGAACGTGCGCGACGTGCTGCTGCGCAAGCACCTCGTGATACTGCGGTCCGCGCTGCCGGCCGTCGTGGAGAGGCTGTCATGAAGGATCTTCGACAGGTGATCCAGCGCCCCGTCGTCACGGAGAAGAGCACGATCGAGCGCGAGCGGGAGAACATCGTCACGTTCGCAGTCCACCCGGAGGCGAACAAGCACGAGATCCGCCGCGCGGTCGAAGAGCTCTTCAACGTGAAGGTGCTCGAGGTCCGGACGAATCGTGTGCGCGGGAAGTCCCGGCGCGTGGGCAGGTTCACAGGCGATCGCCCGTCGTGGAAGAAGGCGCGCGTGCGCCTGCGCTCCGGCGACTCGATCGAGTTCTTCGAGGGGGTCTGAGTCGTGGCCACGCGAAACTACAAGCCCACATCACCAGGCCGGCGCGGCATGTCCGTCGCCGACTTCTCCGAGCTCAGCAAGAAGAAGCCGGAGCGCGCCCTCACCAAGGGGAAGACGAGCAGCGGCGGCCGCAACGCGCGCGGCAAGATCACCAGCTACCACCGCGGCGGCGGTCACAAGCGACTCTACCGCGAGATCGACTTCAAGCGCGACAAGTGGGACATCCCGGCAAAGGTCGCCGCGATCGAGTACGACCCGAACCGAAGCGCGCGAATCGCGCTGCTCCACTACGCGGACGGCGAGAAGCGCTACATCGTGTCGCCGCAGGGCATGAGAGTCGGCGATCGGGTCATGACCGGCGAGCGCGCGGAGATCAAGCCCGGCAACACCCTGCCGCTGCGGCTGATCCCGACCGGATCGCTGATCCACAACATCGAGCTCAAGCCGGGAAGGGGTGGTCAGCTGGCGCGCTCGGCGGGAATGGGTGCGCAGCTGATGGCGTGCGATGCGAAGTATGCGCAGCTGAAGCTTCCGTCGGGCGAGACGCGAATGGTGCTCGCGGGCTGCCTCGCGACGATCGGACAGGTCGGAAACGCCGAACACGAGAACGTGTCGGTCGGCAAAGCGGGGCGCTCGCGCTGGCTCGGCATCCGGCCGAACGTTCGCGGCGTGGCGATGAACCCGGTCGATCATCCGCACGGCGGAGGCGAGGGGCGCACGTCGGGCGGCCGGCACCCGGTGAGCCCCTGGGGCATGCCGACCAAGGGTTACAAGACACGCAACAACCGCCGGACGGATCGCTTCATCATCCGCGGCCGAGGACAGAAGTAATGGCACGCTCCGTAAAGAAGGGACCGTACATACAGGCCAGCCTTCAGCGGAAGGTCGAGTCGATGGTGAGCTCGGGGTCGCGTCAGATCATTCGCACCTGGTCGCGGCGCTCGATGATCACTCCGGAGATGATCTTCCTGACGCTGCACGTCCACAACGGCCGCCTGTTCATGCCGGTGTTCATCACCGAGAACATGGTCGGACACCGCCTCGGCGAGTTCGCGCCCACACGCAAGCCGGTCGTCCACTCGGGCGATCGCAAGGTGAAGAGCGCGGCGCCGCCGGCTCCGGCGAAGAAGTGAGGCGAGGGAAATGGAAGTTCGAGCGAGAGCCAAAGGGGTGCGATTCCGGCCGCGGAAGGGGCGTCTGGTGGCGGACTTGATCCGCTCCAAGTCGGCGAGCCGGGCTCTCGAGATCCTGCGCGGCTGCGAGAAATCTGCGGCGGTGCCGTTCGAGAAGCTGCTGCGCTCCGCGCTCGCGAATGCCGTCGAGCACAACTCGCGGCACCAGGCGGGCATCGACCTGGACAATCTCTACGTGAAGCGGGTGACGGTCGACGAAGGACCGCGCTCGTGGCGGATTCGACCTCGGGCGCAGGGGCGCGCGACCTGGATCAACAAGGGCGTGAGTCATGTGACTCTCGTGCTGGACGAGCGGTAGGAGAGGACTTTGGGACAGAAAGTACATCCATACGGCTTCCGGCTCGGCGTCATCAACGGCTGGCAGTCGAACTGGTATGCCGAGCGCGGCTACGTGGGCGCGTTGCACGAGGACCTGCGCATCCGGGACTTCATCAAGAAGCGCGCATTCCATGCCGGCATCAGCAAGATCGTGATCGAGCGGCGCGCGGAGAAGATGTCGGTCAACATCCACACCGCCCGCCCGGGGATCCTGATCGGGAAGCGCGGCGCCGACGTCGACGCGCTCCGACACGAGATCGCGGAGATGACCAAGAACGAGGTCTTCATCAACATCCGCGAGGTCCGCAAGGCCGAGGTCGACGCCCAGCTGATCGCCGAGAACATCGCGCTGCAGCTCGAGCGCCGCGTGGCATTCCGGCGCGCGATGAAGAAGGCGATGCAGGCCGCGCTGAAGTTCGGCGCCCAGGGCATCAAGTTGAAGGTCTCGGGTCGGCTCGGCGGCGCGGAGATGTCGCGGGTGGTGCAGTACATGGAAGGACGCGTTCCGCTGCACACCCTGCGCGCACAGGTCGAGTTCGGATTCTGGGAGGCGCACTGCACCTACGGCTTGATCGGCGTGAAGTGCTGGGTATTCCAGGGCCTGGTGCCAGACGCGAAACTCGACGACCACCGACTCGGTCGGCTCGAAGAGGCGCAGGCGCGCTGAGCTGATACGGAGTTCCAATGCTGCAACCCAAGAGAACCAAGTTCCGCAAGGTCCAGAAGGGCCGACTGCGCGGCAAAGCGTATCGCGGCGGTGAGCTCGCCTTCGGCGACTTCGGCTTGCAGACGCTCGATCACGGACTGATCACGGCGCGCCAGATCGAGGCCGCACGCATCGCGATGACCCGCCATGCGAAGCGCGGCGGCAAGATCTGGATCCGCATCTTTCCGGACAAGCCCATGACCAAGCGTCCGCCCGAGACCCGCATGGGAAAGGGAAAGGGCAGTCCCGAGTTCTGGGCCTGTCCAGTGAAGCCGGGGCGCGTGCTCTACGAGATGGAAGGCGTCGACCGAACCACGGCGCGCGAAGCGCTGCGACTCGCGAGTCACAAGCTCGGCGTGCGCACGCGCATCCTGGAGAGGAGCGAGGCATGAAGGCCGCCGACATTCGCAAGCTGAGCGACACGGAGCTGTCGGATCGCGTCGCCGAGGCGCGCGACCAGCTCTTCAGGCTTCGCATCAAGCATGCGACCCAGCAGCTCGAGAAAACGGCCGATCTGCGCCGCGCCAGGCGCGACCTGGCCCGCGCGCTCACGCTCGAAGCGGAGCGGAAGGAAAAGGGGAAGGCATGAGCGCTCGTGGCCTTCGGAAGATCCGAGAGGGCGTCGTGGTCTCCGACAAGATGGACAAGTCCGTCATCGTCGAGGTGAGCCGCACGGTCCTCCATCCTCTGTATCAGAAGTACGTGCGCAAGCGGACTCGCTTCATGGCGCACGACGAGACGAACGCGTGCAAGGTCGGTGACCGGGTGCGGATCATCGAGTCGCGCCCGCTCTCGCGCCGCAAGCGCTGGCGCATTCAGGAGAAGCTGGCGTGATCCAGATGCAGTCCGTCCTCGAAGTCGCAGACAACTCGGGCGCGCGCCGGGTCTTCTGCGTGAAGGTGCTCGGTGGCTCGCAGCGCCGCTACGCCTCGATCGGCGACATCATCGTGGTGTCGGTGAAAGAGGCCCTGCCCGGCGCCCGCGTGAAGAAGAAGCAGCTGCACAAGGCGGTCATCGTCCGGACCCGGAAGGAGATCGGGCGCTCCGACGGCTCGTACATCCGCTTCGACGACAACTCCGTGGTCCTGGTGGACAACAACCGCGAGCCGATCGGTACGCGCATCTTCGGGCCTGTCGCCCGCGAGCTCCGCGCCAGGCGTTTCATGAAAATCATCTCGCTCGCACCCGAGGTGCTCTGATGTCGGCCAGGATCCGCAAAGGCGATACGGTCGAGGTCACGACCGGCCGGGACCGCGGCAAGCGTGGTCGGGTGCTGCGCGTCCATCCCGATCGCGATCGCGTGACGATCGAGCGCGTGAACGTGGTCAAGAAGCACCAGAAGCCGAACGCGGCGACGCGACAGGGCGGGATCATCGAGAAGGAAGCACCGATTCACGTCTCGAACGTGGCGTTGGTCCACAAGGGCGAGAAGACCCGCGTGGCCTTCCGTGTGGTCGATGGACGCAAGCTCCGCTGGAGCAAGAAGCACGACGAGGCGATCGATGGCTAGGGCGAAGAAGAAGACGGCCGAGACCGAAGGTCCGGTCGAACCGACGATCGAGGGCTACGTGCCGCGTCTGCAGGAGATCTACAAGTCCGCAGTCGCGCCCGAGCTGCAGAAGCGCTTCCAGTACAAGAGCGCCATGCAGGTGCCGCGGCTGGTGAAAGTGACGCTGAACGTCGGGCTCGGCGAAGCGACGCAGAATCCCAAGCTGCTCGATGCGGCGGCGGAGGAGATCGCGCGGATGACCGGCCAGAAGCCGATCATCCAGAAGGCCAAGAAGGCGATCGCGAACTTCCGGCTGCGCGAGAACCAGCGCATCGGCGTGACCGTGACGCTGCGCCGGGCGCGAATGTGGGAGTTCCTGGATCGGCTCGTGAATGTCGCTCTGCCCCGCGTTCGCGACTTCCGGGGCATCTCGCCGCGCGCCTTCGACGGGCGCGGCAACTACACGCTGGGCCTGCGCGAGCAGATCATCTTTCCGGAAGTGGACTACGACAAGGTCGAGAAGATCAGGGGATTGAACGTGACGATCGTGACGACGGCGGAGACCGACGAGGAGGGCCTGGCCCTGCTCACCGGGCTCGGCATGCCGTTCCGGACGTGAGGGGTCATGGCGAAGACATCCAAGCTGCAGCAACAGCAGAGGCTCCGGACGGCGCGGGTCGGCGGCAAGCTCGAGTTCCGAACCCGCTACTACAACCGCTGCGGGCGCTGCGGCCGCGCACGCGGCTACTACCGCAAGTTCGACCTGTGCCGGATCTGCCTGCGCAAGCTGGCGCTCGAGGGGAAGATCCCGGGCATCACGAAGTCGAGCTGGTGAGGGAATCGACGTGATCCACGATCCGATCGCAGACATGCTCACGCGGATTCGAAACGGCGGACGTGCGCGGCTGCTGCGCGTGAAGATGCCGAAGTCCAAGCTCAAGGTGGAAGTCGCGCGCGCGCTCCGCCAACGAGGCTACATCGCCGGCTACTCGGACGATCCCGAAGCAGCGAAGCCGACCCTGTGCGTCGAGATCCGCTATGGGGACGACGATCGCCCGGTGATCGAGGGCATCCAGCGCATCTCGAGCCCCGGACGGCGCGTCTACGTGCGGGCCAACCGGATCCCGCAGATTCGAAGCGGCCTGGGCATGGCGATCCTGTCGACGCCGCGGGGAATCATGACCGACACCGAAGCGCGTGACGCCGGCGTCGGCGGCGAGCTTCTCGCCAAGGTCTGGTGAGCGATGTCCAGGATCGGAAAACTGCCCGTCAAGCTGGCTCAGAACGTCGAGATCAAGGTCGCCGACGGGAACGTCGCCGTGAAGGGCCCCAAGGGCACGCTCGTGGAGGCGCTCGCGCCTCACTGCCGGATCGAGGTCGAGGGCGGCGAGCTGCGCGTGCTCCGCGATGCCGACACCAAGCGCGCGAAGGCGATGCACGGACTGATGCGCGCACTGCTCGCGAACATGGTCACGGGCGTGACCTCCGGCTTCTCTCGGGCGCTCGAGATCAACGGAATCGGCTATCGCGCGGAGGTCGCCGGAAAGAAGCTGACGCTCACGATCGGCTACTCGCATCCGGTCGCCATGGCGATCCCGGCCGACCTCGAGGTCGTCGCCGAGAGTCAGACACGCCTGGTCGTTCGCGGATCGAACAAGCAGAAGGTCGGCCAGTTCGCGGCCGAGATCCGCAAGGTTCGCGAGCCCGAGCCGTACAAGGGCAAGGGCATTCGCTACGCCGGCGAGGTCGTGCGCCGGAAGGTCGGCAAGACCGGAACTTCGGGAGGCTAACGGGTCATGAAGGTTTCTCGCCGGAAGGCTCTCCTCGAGCGGCGCAAGCTTCGCGTTCGCAAGCAGCTGCGGACGAGCGAGCGGCCGCAGCTCACGGTCTATCGCAGCTCGAAGCACATCTACGCGCAGATCACGGATCCGATCACGGGAAAGACGCTCACGGGCGTCTCGACGCGTTCGCCCGGCGTGCGCGAGGGCCTGGAGTCGACGAAGGACGTCGATGCGGCCAAGAAGGTCGGTACGGCGATCGCGAAGCTCGCGCAGGAGCGCGAGATCCGCGAAGTGAGCTTCAACCGAAACGGGTTCGTCTACACCGGACGAGTGAAGGCACTCGCAGACGCCGCGCGCGAAGCCGGGCTGTCTTTCTAGCAGGAGCGAGGATCGAATGGCGCGACAGAGTCTGCGACGCGAACGGTTGAATCCGAACGATTACGAACTCGAGGAGCGGGTGGTCGACATCAACCGCGTCGCGAAGGTCGTGAAGGGCGGGCGCCGCTTCGGCTTCACCGCGCTCGTGGTGCTCGGCAACGGGCAGGGCGTGGTCGGGTCGGGGCTCGGCAAGGCCAACGAGGTTCCGGAGGCGATTCGCAAGGGCATCGAGCAGGCGCGCAAGAACCTGATCAGTGTTCCGCTTCTCGAGGGGACGATTCCTCACGAGGTGAAGGGCGAGTTCGGCGCGGGCATGGTGGTGCTGCGGCCCGCGCGGCGCGGCACCGGCGTGATCGCGGGCGGCGCGGTCCGCGCGCTCTGCGAGGCCGCGGGCGTGCAGAACGTGCTCACCAAGAGCCTGGGGACGAACCGACACCACAACGTCATTCGGGCGACGCTCGACGCCTTCCGCCAGCTGCGCGTACGCGAGGAACGCATCGCCGAGCTCGCCGGCGCGGCGTCGAGCTAGGGGGCCGCACGATGGGCACGAAGAAGGCGAAGTCGACGGCGCGGATCCGCGTGCACCAGGTGCGCAGCGCGATAGGCTACGCGCCCGATCAGCATCAGACGCTGCGGGGGCTCGGGCTCGGCAAGCCGAACGCCGTCCGCGAGCTCGAAGACACGCCGGCGATCCGCGGGATGATCAAGAAGGTGCGCCACATCGTTCGCGTGGAGGGGGAGTGATGCTCGATCGGCTCAAGCCCAACCGTGGATCCCGCCGCCCGCGCAAGCGCGTCGGACGCGGCGTCGGAAGTGGCAGCGCGAAGACCTCGGGCCGCGGCACGAAGGGCGCGGGCTCGCGCGCGGGCCGGAAGCACAAGCCGCACCGTGAAGGCGGTCAGATTCCGCTGGTGATGCGCATGCCCAAGCGAGGCTTCACGAACATCTTCGAGCGCCAGCTTCAGGTCGTGAACGTGAAGGCGCTCGGACGCTTTGCATCCGGAGCGGACGTCGATGTCGCGGCGCTCGCGGAAGCCGGGCTCGTGCGCAGCGCCACCGAGCCAGTCAAGGTCCTCGGCAGCGGAGATCTCGGCGTCGCGCTCAATCTGCGAGTCGCGGCGGTCTCCGATTCGGCGCGCAAGAAGATCGAGGCGGCGGGCGGCAGCGTGGAGATCCTCGCGTCGTGACGACGAGCGCCGTCGGAAACATCGCGCGAATTCCCGAGCTGAACCGGCGCATCCTGTTCACGTTCGGGATGCTGGCGGTCTACCGCATCGGCTGCGCGGTCCCGACTCCGGGAATCGACCCGGTCGAGATTCGCAGGTACTTCGAGCAGTCCTCGGACGGAGGGATGTTCGGCCTGCTGAACCTGTTCACTGGCGGAGCTTTCGAGCAGCTCTCGATCTTCTCGCTCGGCATCATGCCCTACGTCTCGGCCTCGATCATTCTGCAGCTGCTCACCGTCGTGATCCCGAAGCTCGAGGAGCTGAAGAAGGAAGGGGAGGAGGGCCGGCGGGTGATCACCCGCTGGACGCGCTACGGCACGGTCATCCTGGCCGTCGTCCAGGGCATGCTGATGGCGACCGCGCTCGAGGGCGGAGCGCTGGGCGCGAACACCGTTCTCGAGCCGGGCTGGGCCTTCCGCTTCAGCACGATCCTGACCCTCACCGCCGGCACCTCGTTCATCATGTGGCTGGGCGAGCAGATCAACGAACGCGGGATCGGAAACGGAATCTCGCTGGTGATCTTCGCCGGCATCGTCACGAGCATCCCGTCCGCGCTCGCGCGGGTCTGGGACATGGTTCGCACCGATCAGCTGGCGCCGATCTCGGTGATCCTGCTCTTCGCGTTCATGGTGGCCGTGGTCGGCGTGATCGTCTACTTCGAACGCGCGCAGCGGCGCATTCCGATCCAATACGCGCGTCGAGTCGTCGGTCGGCGCCAGCTCGCCGGCGGCATGACCTACTTCCCGCTGCGCCTCAACACATCCGGCGTGATCCCGCCGATCTTCGCGTCCTCGCTGCTCGTGCTGCCGATCCAGATCGCGCAGTGGACAGGGATGGAAGCGATCGGCGACTTCGTGAACGACTACTTCGGCTGGAGCACCTGGGGACACAACCTCACCTACGTCGCGCTGATCATCTTCTTCGCCTACTTCTACACCGGGGTGATGTTGAACCCCGACGACGTGGCCGAGAACGTCAAGAAGAATGGCGGCTACATTCCGGGCATCCGCCCCGGCAAGCGAACCGCCGAGTACATCCAAAGGGTGATGAACCGGGTCACGGCGGTCGGCGCGCTCTACCTGGCCGCGATTTGCGTGCTTCCCAACCTGCTGCAGTCCCAGTTCGCGGTGCCGTTCATCTTCGGCGGCACGGCGCTCCTGATCGTGGTCGGCGTGGCGATGGACACCGTCGGACAGGTCGAGGCGCACCTCGTCGCGCACAACTACGACTCCTTCGTCCAGGGCGCGCGCTTGCGCGGGCGGGGCGGACGATGAGCCGGGAGCGGAATCTGATCCTGACCGGCCCACCCGGCTCCGGGAAGGGCACTCAGGCCAAGCGCCTGGTCGAGAAGTTCGGGATCCCGCAGATCTCGACCGGCGACATCCTGCGCGAAGCGGTGGCGAGCGGCTCGGCGATCGGCCAGCGCGCCAAGGCGATCATGGCCAGCGGCGAGCTGGTCCCCGACGAGGTGGTGATCGAGATCGTGCGGGACCGGCTCGATCGCGCCGACTGCAAGACGGGATTCGTGCTCGATGGCTTCCCGCGCACGCGGCCGCAGGCCGTGGCACTGGACCGGATCCTGCGCGAGCGCGGCCGCGAGCCGGTTCGCGTGCTCGCGCTCCGCGTCGCGGAAGACGAGCTGCGCAGCCGCCTGCTCGGGCGCGGCGAGGGTCGCGCGGACGACACCGAAGAGGCGGTGAAGAAGCGCCTCGAGGTGTACCGGCGCGACACCGAGGCGGTGCTCGACCACTACGCGGACGCGGTCCACCTGATCGACGGAGTCGGCGCGCTCGATGCCGTCACGGCGCGGCTTCTCGCCGCGCTCGGAGCGCGGCCGTGATCCAGCTGAAATCCAAACGCGAGCTCGAGAAGATGCGCGAGGCAGGTCGGCACGTCGGCGAGATCCTGCAACGGCTCGGCGAGATCGCGAAGCCCGGCGTGACGACGGCCGAGCTCGATCGCGCGGCGCACGCGGAGATCAGGGCGCGCAAGCTCGAGTCGTCGTTCTTGGGCTACGCGCCCGGCGACAACCCCCCGTTTCCCGCGGTGATCTGTGCCTCGGTGAACGAGGAGATCGTGCACGGGATTCCCGGCGGACGACGGCTCGTCGAGGGAGACCTGCTCAAGATCGACTTCGGCGCCGTCTGCGAGGGCTTCCACGCCGATGCGGCGATCACCGTTCCGATCGGCGAGGTCGACCTCGAGTCCCGCCGGCTGGTCTCGACCACGCTCTCGAGCCTGTACGCGGGCGTCGAGCAGATGGAGCCCGGAAAGCGCCTGGGCGACGTCGGCGCGGCCGTTCAGGAGACCGTCGAGCGCGAGGGTTTCTCGGTGGTGCGGGACTTCGTCGGTCACGGCATCGGCCGGGCCATGCACGAGCCGCCGCAATTGCCGAACTTCGGGCGCCCCGGTCGAGGACAGCGGCTCCGCGAGGGGATGGTGCTCGCGATCGAGCCGATGGTGAATGCAGGTTCGTACGAGGTCTGTCTGCGCGACGACGGCTGGACGGCCGCCACGGCCGACGGCAGGCGCTCGTGCCATTTCGAGCACACGGTGGCGATCACCGAGCACGGACCGGAAATTCTCACCCGTGTACCGGGCAGCCACCAGGGAGGCAGGCCGTGAAGGTCCGCGCGAGCGTCAAGAAGATGTGTGTCAAGTGCAAGCTCATCCGCCGCAAAGGCGTGCTGCGGGTGATCTGCGAGAACCCCAAACACAAGCAGAGGCAGGGCTAGAGCATGGCTAGAATCGCCGGAGTCGATCTGCCGCGGGAGAAGGCGGTCCGGGTCGCTCTGACCTACATCTACGGGATCGGGAACACCTCGGCCCTGCGGATCTGCGACGAGGCGGGGGTTTCCCCGACCACGAAGACCTTCGATCTCGACGAGAGCGAGGTCGTCCGACTTCGCGACGTGATCCAGGGTCAGTACAAGGTCGAGGGTGATCTGCGCCGCGAGGTGCAGCAGAACATCAAGATGCTGATGGACATCGGCTGCTATCGCGGCCTTCGCCATCGCAAGGGGCTTCCGGTGCGCGGTCAGCGCACCCACACCAACGCGCGTACCCGGAAGGGTCCGCGCAAGACCGTCGCTGGCAAGAAGCAGGCGACGAAGAAGTGAGCGCTCGATGGGCGTAGCCAAGGCAAAGAAGGTCAAGAAGAAGGTCCGGAAGAACATCCAGACCGGCGTCGCGCACATCCTGTCGACGTTCAACAACACCGTCATCACGATCACCGACGTGGCCGGCAACACGATCGCGGCCTCGTCGGCGGGGCAGGTCGGCTTCAAGGGCTCGCGCAAGTCGACGCCCTACGCCGCGCAGATCTGCGCGGAGGACGTGGCGAAGAAGGCGATGGAGCACGGCGTGCGCCAGATCGGCGTGGTCGTGAAGGGCCCGGGTGCGGGTCGCGAGCCGGCCGCGCGCGGGCTCCAGGCCGCCGGCTTCAAGGTCACCTACATCCGCGACGTCACGCCCATCCCCCACAACGGCTGCCGCCCGCCGAAGCGGCGCCGCGCCTAAGGAGTCCTCTTGGCTCGCTACAACGATTCGGTCTGCAGACTCTGTCGCCGGGAGGGCATGAAGCTCTTCTTGAAGGGCGACCGCTGCTTCACGGACAAGTGCTCGATCGAGCGGCGCAACTATCCGCCCGGCCAGCACGGCCAGGGGCGGCCGAAGTTCTCGGACTACGGGCTGCAGCTGCGCGAGAAGCAGAAGGTGCGCAGGATCTACGGCCTGCTCGAGCGGCAGTTCCGCAAGACCGTCGCCGAGGCGTCGCGAATGAAGGGCGTCAAAGGCGAGAACCTGATGGCGCTCCTGGAACGGCGGCTCGACAACGTGATCTTCCGGCTCGGCTTCGTGACTGCGCGGACCGAGGCACGGCAGCTGGTCCGGCACGGTCACTTCGCCGTCAACGGCAAGCGCGTCGACATACCGTCGTACCGCGTGCGCAAGGGCGACAAGGTCGAGCTCACCGAGCGCGGCCAGAAGGCCGCCCGGATCGAGGGCGCGCTCGCCGCGCTGGAGAGTCGGAGCGTGCCGAGCTGGCTCTCGGTCGACAAGGCCCAGAAGCAGGGTACGATCCTCGGCGATCCGGTCCGCGACGAGATCACGCTTCCGATCCAGGAGCAGCTCATCATCGAGCTCTACTCCCGCTAGTCGACGCGGGCGCGATCGGACGCGCCCGCACCTGCATTCCCACCCATCTCGGAACATCACCGGAGGAGACGCATGAACGTCGAACTCATGGTCAGAAACTGGCAGACGCTGATTCGACCGCGGCGAATCGACGTCGAGGACAATCTCTCGTCGACCTACGGAAGGTTCGAGTGCGCTCCACTCGAGCGTGGCTTCGGCCTGACGCTGGGTAACTCGCTGCGCCGTGTGCTCCTGTCGTCGCTGCAGGGCGCGGCGATCACCTCGATCCGGATCGAGGGAGTGCAGCACGAGTTCAGCACGATTCCGGGCGTCCTCGAGGACGTGACCGACGTGATCCTGAATCTGAAGGAGGTTCGGCTGCGCGCGAACGCGCTCGGACCGAAGCAGATCCAGATCAAGAAGTCGGGCGCGGGACCGGTGACGGCGGGCGACTTCACGTCGCCGGACCAGACGGTCGAGATCCTCGAGCCCGGCCACCACGTCGCGACCCTCTCCCAGGACGCGGAGTTCTCCCTCACCGCGACCGTCGAGGTCGGCAAGGGCTTCGTGCTCGCGGAGAAGAACGCCAAGGAGGAGCAGCCGATCGGGACCATTCCGATCGACTCGATCTTCTCGCCGGTGCGCAAGGTGAACTACACCGTCACCAACGCGCGAATCGGACGCGAGACCGACTACGACCGGCTGGTGCTCGAGATCTGGACCGACGGCTCGGTGAGCCCGGGCGATGCGCTCGCGTTCTCGGCCAAGATCCTCAAGGACCAGCTCTCGATCTTCATCAACTTCGAGGAGCAGGCCGAGTACCCTGTGCCCGGCCCCGCGCCGATCCTGGCGCCCAACGAGATCCTCTATCGTCCGGTGGACGAGCTAGAGCTCTCGGTGCGCTCCGCGAACTGCCTGCAGAACGCCAACATCAAGTACATCGGCGAGCTGGTCCAGCGCAGCGAGTCGGAGATGCTGAAGACCAAGAACTTCGGCCGCAAGTCGTTGAACGAGATCAAGGAGGTCCTCGCCGGGCTCGGACTCGAGTTCGGAATGAGGCTCGACAGCTTCCCCGCGCGCAAGGAGCTCGACCGGATGCGCGAGGATGCCCACGCCTGAGAGGACGCCATGCGTCATAGCAATGCCAACCGAAAACTGTCCCGCAGCCCTTCGCACCGCCGTGCGATGCTGCGCAACCTCGTCACGTCGCTGCTCGAGCACGAAGAGGTGCGCACGACCACGGCCAAGGCGAAGGAGGTGCGCCGGCTGGCCGAGCGGATGATCACGCTCGGCAAGCGGGGAACGCTCGCCTCGCGCCGCAGGGCGCTCGAGACGATCCGCAGCAAGGCCGTCGCGAAGAAGCTCTTCGATCAGCTGGCTCCGCGCTACGGCGCTCGGCCGGGCGGCTACACGCGGATCTTCAAGCTGGGTACACGCCACGGTGACAACGCCGAGATGTCGCTGATCCAGCTCGTGGACATGCAGAAGTCGGCCGGATCGGGAGCCGACGCGGGCCATTGAGTCCGAATCGCAGCCGCGTCGGCGTCCTGCTCGCGGCCGTGGCGGTGTTCGCGGCGGGCATCGCCGTCCTCGCCTGGCTCAGGGAGCCGTCCCGCCCCTCGCTGCGACCCGGCTCGGCCGCGCCGCCCTTCTCGCTGCCCTTCGCGGACGGCGGGAGCACGAGCCTCGAGGCGTTTCGCGGTCGGGTCGTGTTCGTGAACTTCTGGGCGACTTGGTGCGCGCCGTGTCGGGAAGAGGCCCCCTCGCTGGAACGGCTGTACCGGGCCGCGCGCGCGGAGGGCTTCGAGGTGCTCGGCATCTCGGTGGACTCCGAGCAGGACGAGGCCGCGGTCGAACGATTCGTCCGCGAGCTCGGCCTCACGTTCCCGATCCCGCGCGACCCCCACAAACGTGTGTACTCCGCGTACCAGGTCTCGGGCGTACCCGAGACGTTCCTGGTGGACCGCCAGGGGCGAGTGCTCGAACGCTTCGTGGGCCCTCAGAATTGGGACGACCCGCGCTATCTTCGCGCGATCCGGCATGCGCTCGCGTCGGGCGAGCGTCCGAGCTCGGAAGGGGGGTAGCGGTGGCCGACGAGCCGCAGGGAGTCGAACAGCGCACGTCGCTGCGGGCGCTCTTCTGGATCGGACCTCTGGCCGCGCTTCTCGGCGCCGCGGGCGCGCTCTTCCACGACGCGAACAGCGGCCTCCGCGCCGTCATGCAGCTGCAGACGGAGCTCGACGAGGCGGATCTGCGACTGGACCGGCTGCACGAGGAGCGCGCCGACCTGCAGCTCCGCGCCGAGCGGCTGCGCTCCGATCCGGTCGAGATCGAGACCGTTGCGCGCGAGTCGCTGGGCATGGTCCGCCCGGGCGAGATCGTGGTCCGATTGCCGCGCCCCCCCGCTCCGGCGGAGCGAACGCGAGATTGACCGCCGCCGGGCTACGAGCTACCCGAACCAGCCATGCGTGACGAGGTCCAGAAGCTCCTCGAGGCGGCGGCGGAGCGCGTCCTGCGCGAGCATGCGCCCGACGCGCTGGCGCTCGTCGAGACGCTGTCGGTCGTGCCCGGCAAGACGATCGAGCACGGGGACTTCGCGTCGAACGCTGCGCTCGCCCTGGCCAAGCCGATGCGTCGCCCGCCGCGCGCGGTGGCGGAGCTGCTGCAGGCCGCGCTTCTCGACGAGAGCGGCGTGCTCGAGCGCACCGAGATCGCGGGGCCGGGCTTCCTGAACTTCTTCCTCGCGCGCAACCGCTGGCACGCGGTCGTCTCGCGAATCCTGCGCGAGGGGGATTGCTTCGGGCGCAGCGACGCGGGGCAGGGCAAGGCGGTGATGGTCGAGTTCGTCTCGGCCAATCCGACCGGGCCGCTCACGATCGGACACGGCCGCAACGCGGTGCTTGGTGACTGCATCGCGCGCCTGCTCGAAGCGACCGGTCACAAGGTCACGCGCGAGTACTATTTCAACGATGCGGGCCGCCAGATGCGCGTGCTCGCGCAGTCGCTTCGCGCGCGTTACCTGCAGCTTCTCGGCGACGCCGCGGAGCTGCCGGAGGAGGGCTATCAGGGCGAGTACCTGGTCGAGATCGCGCGCGCCCTGGTCGACGAGGTCGGCGAGGGATTCCGCGCGGCCGACGAAGGCCGCTTCCGGGAGCGCGCGGTCGGGGCGATCTTCGCCGAGATCGAGCGGACGCTCGCGAGCCTGGGGGTCCGCTTCGACTCCTACTTCAACGAGCACACGCTCTTCGAGCGCGGCCTGGTGGAGACGACGATCGCGGACCTGCGCGCGCGCGGTCTGGTCTTCGAGCAGGAGGGCGCGGTCTGGCTGCGCTCGACGGGCTTCGGGCTCGAGCGCGATCGCGTGCTCGTGAAGTCCACCGGCGAAGCGACGTATCTGCTCCCCGACGTCGCCTATCACCGCGAGACGCTGCAGCGCGGCTTCGAGACCGTGATCGACGTTCTCGGCCCGGATCACATCGCGCAGTTCCCGTACGTGAAGTCCGCGCTCGAGGCGCTCGGCTGTGACGCCGGCCGGGTCGAGCTCGTCATGTACCAGTGGGTGAACCTGCGCCAGGCCGGCGAGCTCGTGAAGATGTCCACGCGGGCGGCCAGGTTCGTCAGCGTCGACGAGGTGCTGGCGAAGGTCGGCCGCGACGTGTTCCGCTATTTCATGGTCGAGCGCCGTGCGGACACGCACCTGGACTTCGACCTGGATCTCGCCGCGGAGCGATCCGACCGCAATCCCGTCTACAAGGTCCAGTACGCGCACGCGCGCCTGTCGAGCATCCTGCGCAAGGCGGCCGACGAAGGGCTCGTGCTCGCGGCCGATCCCGGCGGCCTTCCGCTTCACCTCTTGGTGTCGCCCGAGGAGATCGAGCTCGCCAAGCTGCTCGGCCGCTGGCCCGACACGGTCCGGCACGCCGCGGACGAGCGCGAGCCCCAGGAGATCGCGCGCTACCTGCTCGAGCTCGCGAACGGCTTCAACACCTACGTCTCGGACGGGAAGCGGCACCGGGTGGTGTCACAGGACCGCGAGCTGTCGAGCGCTCGGCTCGCCCTGGTTTCGGCGGTGCGAATTGCGCTCGCCAGCGGCCTCGGGCTGCTCGGCATCGAGGCGCCGGAGAGGATGTAGCGGATGCCCAGACACGACGACGAGGAGCGCGGGACTCGCGGCCGGCCGACCGGCGCTCTGCTGCTGCGCTTCGCCTACGGTGCCGGGCTGATCGCATTGGGCGCCTGCCTCGGAATCGTGATCGGCTCGCTCACCGAGACGCCGCGACTTCTGCTCGAGCGGCTGCGCGGGCCGGTCGAGACGGTCGAGCTCGGCACGCCCGCCCCCGCGAAGGCGGCGGGATCCGCGGCGAGCGCTCCGCTGGAGCGCTTCGGAGAGCTGCAAGAGGGCAAACGGCCGAAGCCCTCGGGCGAGCCTGCCGAAGCGAAGCCGGAGCCAGAGCTCGAGCCGCCGCCCGAGCGGGTTCCCCCCGCCGAGCTCGAGCCTGCGCCGCCAGTCGCCGCAGCTCCTGTCGCCGAGCCGCCACCCGTGCCTGCCGGCGATCCTGCCGAGCCACCGGCTGCTCCGCGGCCGCAGAGCGCCGTCGTGCAGGTCGCCTCGTTCGTCGAGCGCAAGCCGGCCGAGGAGCTGGTCGCAAAGCTCGGGGGCAGCGGCTTCGACGCGTACGTGAGCCAGCCTGCGGCCCAGAACGGCCGCTTCCGCGTGCGCGTCCGGCCCGGCACGGGAGAGAGCTCGGAGGATCTCGCCAAGCGTTTGCGTGGCGTCGGCTTCGATACCTGGGCGACATCGGAGTGAGTCGGATGGCCGAGAGCTCGCCAGCCGACGCGACGCCGGCTTCGCGTTGGCTCGTGACGGGGGCGGGCGGCCAGCTGGGCCGCGCAGTCCTGGCGCTCGCGGGCGCGAACCGGATCTGCGCGCTGGGCGCACGCCACGACGAGCTCGACATCGCGGATGCTGCGTCGGTGAAGGCTGCGCTAGTGCGGCTTCGTCCCGACGTGGTCCTGAACTGCGCTGCGTTCACCGCCGTCGATCGCTGCGAGAGCGAGCCGGAGACCGCGCGGCGGGCCAACGCCGTCGGGCCCGAGGTGCTCGCTGCCGCCTGCGCGGGCGGGCCGCTGCTCGTGCACGTCTCGACGGACTACGTGTTCGGCGGCCGCGCACACAAGCCGATTCCCGAGAACGCCCGGACCGCACCTGCCGGCGTGTACGGGCGCAGCAAGCTCGAGGGCGAACGAGCGGTCGCCCGCGCCGGCGGCGAGTTTCTGGTCGTCCGTACCCAGTGGGTCTTCGGGCCGGGGCCGAACTTCGTTCGGACGATCCTGCGCGCCGCGGCGCAGGGCGGACCGCTTCGCGTGGTCGAGGATCAGCTCGGCCGGCCGACGTGGACGACGGCGCTGGCACGCGCGATCTTCCGAGCGGTCGAGGTCGGCGCCCGCGGGCGACTCCATCTCGCCTGCGAGGGAGTGGCATCGTGGTTCGATTTCGCGCGCGCGGTCGTCGACGAGGGTGCTCGACGCGGATTGAATCCGCGCGTCGAGGTGCTCGCGATCCCGAGCCGCGAGATGCCGCGGCCGGCCGCGCGGCCGGCGTACGGCGTGCTCGGGCTCGAGCGGGCGCGGGGGCTGGGTCTTTCGCTGCCACACTGGCGCGAGGCGCTCGGGGGATACCTCGACGCGGAACGGGAGGGACGGGATGCGTAGGGCGCTGATCCTGGGAGGCTCCGGCTTCATCGGCTCGCACCTGTGCCGGCGTTTCCTCGCCGACGGCTGGGAAGTCGTGTGCATGGACAATCTGCTCACCGGCCGGCTCCGGAACATCGAGGACCTGTTCGGCCAGGATCGCTTCCGCTTCGTGAAGCACGACGTGACGAACTTCATCCACGTTCCCGGGCCGCTCGACGCGGTGCTGCACTTCGCATCGCCCGCGAGCCCGATCGACTTCGAGCGACTTCCGATCCAGATCCTGAAGGTCGGCGCGCTCGGCACGCACAACGCGCTCGGCGTCGCCAAGGAGAAGGGCGCGCGCTTCCTGCTGGCCTCGACCTCGGAGTGCTACGGCGATCCGGAGGTGAACCCGCAGCCGGAAACGTACTGGGGAAACGTGAACCCGGTCGGCATCCGCGGCGTCTACGACGAGGCCAAGCGCTTCGCCGAGGCGATGACGATGGCCTACCACCGCTATCACGGCGTCGACGTCCGCATCGTGCGCATCTTCAACACCTACGGACCCGGAATGCGGCCCGACGACGGCCGCATGATTCCCGCGTTCTTCAGCCAGGCGCTGCGCGGCGAGGATCTCACGGTCTTCGGCGACGGCCAGCAGACGCGAAGCATCAACTACGTCTCGGACCTGGTCGAGGGCATCGTGCGCCTGCTCGCCTGCGACTACGTCGGTCCGGTCAACATCGGAAATCCCCAGGAGATGACCGTGCTCGAGGTCGCGGAGCGGATCGCCAAGATCGCGGGCGTGAGCGCGAGCGTGGTGCACCGCGACCTGCCGCCCGACGATCCGAAGGTGCGCCGGCCCGACATCAGCCTGGCGCGGCGCGTGCTCGGCTGGGAGCCCGCGGTCACGCCCGACGAGGGCCTGCGCCGGACGCTGCCCTATTTCGAGGCCGAGCTCGGACGTTCCAAAGCGTGAGCATCGCCGCCGCCAGGATCCGCAACTTCGCGATCATCGCGCACATCGACCACGGCAAGTCGACGCTCGCGGATCGCCTGCTCGAGCTGACCGAGACGGTCGCCTTGCGCGACCGCACCGATCAGATGACGGACAGCATGGATCTGGAGCGCGAGCGCGGGATCACGATCAAGGCGCAGACCGTGCGCATGAGCTACCGGGCGGCCGACGGCCAGGACTACGTGCTGAACCTGATCGACACCCCCGGCCACGTCGACTTCCACTACGAGGTCTCCCGGTCGCTGGCGGCGTGCGAGGGGGCGCTTCTGGTCGTCGACGCCGCGCAGGGCGTCGAGGCGCAGACGGTGGCGAATGCCGAGCTCGCGATCGCCGCCGGAATCGAGCTGATTCCGGTGATCAACAAGATCGACCTGCCCAACGCCGACCTCGAGCGCGCCGTCCGCGAGATCGAGGACATCGTCGGGATTCCGGCGGACGAGGCGCTCGCGGTGTCGGCGAAGACCGGGCAGGGCGTGCCCGCGATCCTCGAGGCGATCGTCGCGAAGATCCCGCCGCCGAAGGGCGATCCCGATGCGCCGCTCCGCGGCTTGATCTTCGACAGCTGGTACGACCCGTTCCTGGGCGCGACGATGCTGGTGCGCATCGTCGACGGCGAGCTCGCGAAGCGCTCGCGGGTGCGGCTGCTCTCGTCCGGACGCGATCACGACGTGACGCTTCTCGGTGTTCCACAGCTCCGCGTGAAGCCGATCGAGTCGGTCGGCGTGGGCGAGGTCGGGGTGGTCGCGGCGAGCATTCGCGACCCGAAAGCGGTGCGGATCGGCGACACGCTCACCGACGCCGCGCGGCCCGCGACCGTTCCGCTCGAGGGTTTCAAGCCGATGCAGCCGATGGTCTGGAGCGGCCTGTATCCGGCGGACACGGGCAGCTACGAGGCGCTGCGTGCGGCGCTCGAGAAGCTGCAGCTGAACGACTCGTCGATGAGCGCCGAGCCCGAGACCAGCGGCGCGCTCGGCTTCGGCTTCCGCTGCGGCTACCTGGGCCTGCTGCACATGGAGATCGCGCAGGAGCGCCTGGAGCGCGAGTTCGGGCTCGACCTGATCATCACCGCCCCGACCGTGGTGTACCGCGTGAAGCGGACGGACGGTAGCGAGTTCGAGCTGCACCGACCGAGCGATCTGCCGGATCCCAACGAGATCGAGGAGATCCTCGAGCCGCGCATCCTGGCGCAGATCCACATGCCGACGCCGTACCTCGGTGCGGTGCTCCAGCTCTGCGAGGAGCGGCGCGGGATCCAGCGAGATCTGATCGTGCACAGCGACCGGCGCGCGGTGCTTCGCTACGACCTGCCGCTGGCCGAGGTCGCGGTCGACTTCTACGACCGGCTCAAATCCGTGAGCCGCGGCTACGCGTCGATGAACTACGACCTGATCGGCTTCGCGCCCGAGGACCTGGTCAAGGTGGACGTGCTGGTGAACTCCGAGGCGGTCGATGCGCTCTCGATCATCGTCCACCGGGACTCGGCCTACCGGCGCGGTCTCGCGCTGATCGCGCGCATGAAAGAGCACATCCCGCGCCAGATGTACGAGGTCGCGCTGCAGGCCGCGATTGGCACGAAGGTGGTGGCGCGCGTGAACGTGAAGGCGCTGCGCAAGAACGTCACCGCGAAGTGTTACGGCGGAGACATCACGCGCAAGAAGAAGCTGCTCGAGAAGCAGAAGGAAGGCAAGAAGCGCATGAAGCAGATCGGACGCGTGGAAATCCCCCAGGCGGCGTTCCTCGCCGTGCTCTCGAGCGACGAGTAGGCGGGGCAGCGTGGCGAAATCCGAATCGACCGAAGCCGGCGCGCCCGCGAAGCCGCGCTTCGAGACGCTGCGCGCGATTCTCTGGGCTGCGCTGATCGCGCTGGCGATTCGCTCCTTCGTGGTCGAGCCGTTCAAGATCCCGTCCGGATCGATGATCCCCACGCTTCTGGTCGGCGATTACGTGCTGGTGAACAAGTTCTCCTACGGCGTGCGCCTGCCGATCACCGGCACGCTGCTCTTCGGCGAGCGTCCGCCCTCGCGCGGGGACGTGGTCGTGTTCCGCTGGCCCGACGATCCGAGCCAGGACTACATCAAGCGCGTGATCGGATTGCCCGGCGACCGGATCCAGATCATCGACCGCAGGCTCTGGCTGAACGGCCAGCTCGTCGATCGCATCGACGAGGGCGCGTACGCGATGCCGTCGGACGGATCTTCGAGTCCGGGCTCGGCCGCACGCTACCGGGAGCGGAATCCCGAGGGCCTGGAGTACACGGTCCTGCAGGCCCCGGGGCAGATCGCCGGACCCGCCGACCGGCGCGGGCCATGGCTCGTCCCGGAAGGCCACTACTTCATGATGGGCGACAACCGCGACAACTCCCGCGACAGCCGGCTCTGGGATCACCCGTTCGTCTCGCCGGAGCAGATCAAGGGCCGCGCGTTTCTGATCCATTGGTCCTGGGTCGTCGCCTCGGCGGAGCAGGCGCCGCGCAGCTTCATCGGCGATCTGTTCTTCACGCTCTGGCGAGTGGTGACGTTCCAAGTCGAGGAGATCCGCTGGGGCCGCATCGGGAGCAAGGTCGGCGGCCCGGCAGATTGACGCTCCGGAGCGCGTCGGATAGGCTTCGCGCCGACTCCTTTTAAACCCATCCCGAGAGGTGGGCAAAGGCGGAAATGAGCAACCCGGAGACTCCGGCAGGATCCCAGACCGCGGCCGAGCGCGGACCCGAGCGAGAGCTCGCCAAGGGCCGTGTCGTCCTCGACGCCGCGGGAATCCAGCGCGCCACGACCCGGATCGCGCACGAGATCCTCGAGAGCCAGCCGGACGTCTCGGAGCTCGTCGTCGTCGCGATCGTTAGAGGCGGCGAGCCGGTCGCCAAGCTCGTGACCGCGCGCCTCGAGCAGCTCTCGACGCGGACGATTCCGCTCGGCGCGCTCGACATCACGCTCTACCGCGACGACGTCGTCGCGCGCGGAGTGCGCCCCATGCCCCGGCCGACGCGAATGCCGTTCTCCGTCGACGGGAAGCGCGTCGTGCTGGTCGACGACGTGATGTTCACCGGCCGCACCATCCGCGCGGCCATGGACGCGGTGCTCGACTTCGGACGGCCGGCCTCGATCCAAGTGGCGACGCTGGTCGATCGCGGCCACCGCGAGCTGCCGATCAAGGTCGACTTCGTGGGCAAGAACATCCCGACCGCGCGCGCGGAGCAGGTCGTGCTGCGCAAGCGGGCGGACGGCGAGCTCGAGGTCGTGGTCGTATGAGGCACTTGCTCGGCATCGAGGAGATGAGCCGCGACGAGATCGAGCGCGTGCTCGAGACGTCGGAGGCGATGCTCGAGATCTCGCAGCGCGAGATCAAGCGGGTTCCGACGCTGCGCGGACGGACCGTGATCAACGTCTTCCTCGAGTCGTCGACGCGCACGCGCGTGAGCTTCGAGATCGCGGCCAAGCGGCTCTCGGCCGACGCGATCAACGTGACCCGCTCCGGGTCGAGTCTCTCGAAGGCGGAGACCCTCGCGGACATGGCGAGGAATCTCGCCGCGATGAGCGCCGACGTGCTCGTCGTGCGCGACTCGGTGGCGGGCGTGCCGCACATGCTGGCCGAGCGCGTTCGGGTGCCGGTCGTGAATGCGGGCGACGGCTGCCACGAGCATCCGACCCAGGCGCTGCTCGACGCCTTCACGCTGCGCCAGTCGCTCGGCTCGCTCGAAGGACGGGTCGTGGCGATCGTGGGGGACATCTCGCACAGCCGCGTGGCGCGCTCCGACATCCACTGCTTCACCAAGCTGGGCGCCGAGGTTCGCGTCGCCGCGCCGCCGACGATGATGCCCGCGGGAATCGAGGGGATGGGCGTGAAGCCCTGCTACTCGATGGCCGAAGCGCTGCCCGGAGCCGACGTGATCGTGATGCTGCGGATCCAGCAGGAGCGCCTGGCCGGCGCGCTGTTCCCCTCGGTTCGCGAGTACGCGGGCACCTTCGGGCTGAATGCGCGCACGCTCGCGCTCGCCAAGCCCGAGGCGATCGTGCTGCATCCCGGCCCGATCAACCGCGGCGTCGAGATCGCGAGCGACATCGCCGACGCAGAGCCGTCGCGGATCCTCGACCAGGTGACCAACGGAGTGGCGGTGCGCATGGCGGTGCTCTACCTGCTGACCGGAGGCGGACGATGAGCAGATTGCGCATCACGGGCGCGCGCCTGCTCGACCCGGCGAGCGGACGGGACGAGCTCGGCTCGCTCGATGTCGAGGACGGTCGGATCGTGGCTCTGGGCCGCGAGCCGGCGGGCGTGCCCGACGAGGTGTTCGAGGCCAACGGGCTCTGGCTCGCGCCCGGCTTCGTCGATCTGCACACGCACCTGCGCGAGCCGGGACAGGAGTACAAGGAGGACATCGAGACCGGAACCAGGTCCGCGGCCGCCGGTGGCTACACCCTGGTGTGTTGCATGGCGAACACCGATCCGGTGAACGACAGCCCCGCCGTGACCGAGTACATCCAGCGCCGCGCGCGCGAATCCGGAAACGTGCGCGTGCGCGTGATCGCGGCCGCGACGCAGGGACTTCGCGGCGAGATCATGTCGGAGATGGCGGGGCTCGCGGCCGCGGGCGCCGTGGCGTTTTCGGACGACGGCTCGGTGATCATGGACGCCGCCGTGATGCGCCGCGTGCTCGAGTACGCGCGCGGCATCGGTCGGCCGGTGATCGCGCACTGCGAAGATCTGAACCTGCGCGGCGCGGGCGTCGTCCACGAGGGCTCGCACGCGACCTGCTGCGGGCTTCCCGGCTCGCCCGGCGAGGCCGAGACGGTGATGGTCGCACGCGATCTCGAGCTGGCCCGGCTCACCGGCGCCCACCTGCACGTCGCGCACGTCTCGGCCGCGCGCTCGGTCGAGCTGATCCGCGAGGCGAAGACCGCCGGCGTGCGCGTGACGGCCGAGGTCACGCCCCACCACCTGTTCCTCACCGACGAGGAGATCCGGGGCTACGACACCAACAAGAAGATGGCGCCACCGCTGCGCACCGCGCGCGATCGGGAGGCGCTGCGGCAGGGGCTCGCCGACGGGACGCTCGACTGCATCGCCACCGACCACGCGCCGCACGCGCACTACGAGAAGGACGTCGAGTTCGTCGCGGCACCGTTCGGTGTCGTCGGGCTCGAGACGTCGCTGTCGATCGGGCTCGAGCTGGTTCGCGAGGACGTTCTGTCGCCACTGGCGCTGATCGATCGCATGTCCACGCGACCCGCGCGCGTCTTCGGGGTCGGCGGCGGCACGCTCGAGCCCGGGGCCCCGGCAGATCTGGTGCTGGTCGACCCCGAGCGCAGCTACAAGGTCGAGGTCTCGGGGCTGGAATCGCGCTCGAAGAACTCCGCGTTCCTGGGACGGGAGCTCAGCGGCCGGGCCCTGCGCACCTGGGTCGGGGGAAGGATCGCGTTCGCGCTGGATGAAGAGGGCAGTCGATGAGCGAGGGGAAATCCGAGGCGGTGCTCGTGCTCTCGGACGGGACCGTGTACCGCGGCACCGGATTCGGCGCGCGGATGGAAGGCGCGGGCGAGGTGGTCTTCCACACCGGAATGAGCGGATACCAGGAGATCCTCACCGATCCGTCCTACGCCGGGCAGATCGTCGCCATGACCTATCCCGAGATCGGCAACACCGGCTGCAACCCGCTGGACGACGAATCGAGCGGCGTGTTCCTGCGCGGCTTCGTGGTGCGCGATCACGTGGACTTCCCGTCGAACTGGCGCAGCCGCGAATCGCTCCAGGAGTTCCTGGTCCGGCATCGCGTCCCGGGCATCTCGGGCATCGACACGCGCGCGCTGGTGCGCCGGCTGCGCACGGCCGGCGCGATGAACGGCATCGTCGCGCATGCGCCGTTCGACCTGGAAGCGCTGCGCTCCCGCGCGGGAGCCCTTCCATCGATGGCGGGGCTGAATCTCGTCGACGGGGTCACCTGCAAGAAGCCGTACGAGTGGCGCGAAGGCACCGAGTGGACGCTGCACGCGGCCGCGACCGGCCCGCGCCGCCGCGTCGTCGCGTACGACTACGGGATCAAGCGGAACATCCTGCGCGAGCTGGTGAACGCGGGCTTCGACGTGACCGTCGTGCCGGCCGATACGCCCGCCCGCGAAGCGCTCGCGCTAGCGCCGGACGGCGTCTTCCTCTCCAACGGCCCGGGCGATCCGGCCGCGGTGAGCTACGCGATTCCGATCGTGCGCGAGCTGATCGCCGCGCGAGTCCCGATCTTCGGGATCTGCCTCGGCCACCAGATCCTCGGCCTGGCGCTGGGCGGCACGACGCGCAAGCTCCGCTTCGGCCACCACGGCGCCAACCAGCCCGCGCGCGACGAGCAGAGCCGGCGCGTGATGATCGCCTCGGAGAACCACGGCTTCGCGGTCGATGCCGCGGCGCTCGCGAAGGCGCAAGACGTCGAAGTCACGCACGTGAACCTGAACGACGACACGATCGAGGGGCTGCGGCATCGCCGCTTGCCGCTCTTCTCCGTGCAGTACCACCCCGAGGCCTCGCCGGGTCCACACGACACTGCGTACCTCTTCCGCCGCTTCCGCGAGCTCGTGGAGTCCACGCATGCCTAGAGATCCGTCGCTGCGCAAGGTCCTGCTGATCGGCGCCGGCCCGATCGTGATCGGACAGGGCTGCGAGTTCGACTACTCGGGCACGCAGGCGTGCAAGGCGCTGAGCGAGGAAGGCATCGAGGTGGTGCTGGTGAACTCCAACCCGGCCACGATCATGACCGACCCCGAGTTCGCCTCGCGCACCTACGTGGAGCCGATCACGGTCGATACGATCGCGCAGATCCTCGAGCGCGAACGGCCCGATGCCGTGCTGCCGACGCTCGGCGGCCAGACGGCGCTGAACGCGGCGATCGGCCTGGCCGAGACCGGCATCCTCGAGCGGCTCGGCATCCGGCTGATCGGCGCGCAGCTTCCCTCGATCTTGATGGCCGAGGACCGCTCGCTCTTCCGCGCCGCGATGAGCGAGATCGGCCTGCGCACGCCGCGCTCCGTGTACGTGACCGACATCGAGCAGGCGAAGGCCGTGCTCGAGGAGATCGGACTGCCGGCGATCATCCGGCCGAGCTTCACGCTCGGCGGCTCGGGCGGCTCGATCGCGCAGACGGCCGAGGAGTTCGAGGCCAAGCTCGCCTGGGGCCTGCACCTGTCGCCGCGCGGGGAGGTCCTGGTCGAGGAATCGGTGCTCGGCTGGAAGGAGTACGAGCTCGAGGTGATGCGCGACCGCGCCGACAACGTCGTGATCATCTGTTCGATCGAGAACTTCGATCCGATGGGCGTCCACACCGGCGACTCGATCACGGTCGCGCCCGCGCAGACGCTCACCGACAAGGAATACCAGCGGATGCGCGACGCGGCGATCGCGATCATCCGGAAGATCGGCGTCGAGACGGGCGGCTCGAACATCCAGTTCGCCGTGAACCCGGCAAACGGCGACATGACCGTGATCGAGATGAATCCGCGCGTGTCGCGGAGCTCCGCGCTGGCCAGCAAGGCGACCGGCTTTCCGATCGCGAAGATCGCCGCGAAGCTCGCGATCGGCTACACGCTCGACGAGATCCCCAACGACATCACGCGCTCGACGCCCGCGAGCTTCGAGCCGACGATCGACTACGTCGTCACCAAGATTCCGCGCTTCACCTTCGAGAAGTTCCCCAAGGCGGACCGGCGACTCGGCGTGCAGATGAAGTCGGTCGGCGAGGTGATGGCGATCGGGCGCACGTTCCGCGAGTCGCTCCAGAAGGGCATCCGCTCGCTCGAGATCGACCGCTACGGCTTCGAGCCGGTCGACGCCGACGACACGGCGCTGGAGGGAATGCTCCGCGAGCCCGGCCCGGAGCGGCTCTGGGCGGTCGGCGAGGCGTTCCGGCGCGGGCGCACGCTCGAGTGGGTGAACGGGGCCACCGCGATCGACCCGTGGTTCCTCTTCCACGTGAGCGAGATCATTCTCGACGAGGCGCGCTTCGCCGATCCCGCGACGCGAGATCTGTTGCGCGCGAAACGCGCCGGCTTCTCGGACCGACGGCTCGCGGCCCTCGCGGGCACCCGCGAGGACGAAATCCGGGCCCAGCGCAGGCGCGAGCGCATCGCGCCGGTCTACAAGCGGGTCGACACCTGCGGCGCGGAGTTCGAGGCGAACACGCCCTACATGTACTCCACCTACGACCAGGAGTGCGAGGCCCGGCCGTCTTCGAATCGGAAGATCATCATTCTCGGCGGCGGCCCGAACCGGATCGGGCAGGGCATCGAGTTCGACTATTGCTGCGTGCACGGCCTGATGGGTCTGGCCAAGGACGGCTACGAGACCATCATGGTGAACTGCAATCCCGAGACCGTCTCGACCGACTACGACTCGAGCGATCGGCTCTACTTCGAGCCGCTCACGCTCGAGGACGTGCTGGAGATCGTCGAGGTCGAGAGACCGCAGGGCGTGATCGTGCAATTCGGCGGTCAGACCCCGCTGCGCCTGGCCGTGCCGCTGGCGCGCGCGGGAGTTCCGATCATCGGCACCTCGCCCGACGCGATCGATCGCGCCGAGGATCGCGAGCGTTTCGCGGCACTGCTCACCAAGCTCGGCCTGCGCCAGACCGAGAACGGCACCGCGCGAAGCGTCGAGGCGGCGCGCGAGCTCGCGGAGCGCATCGGCTACCCGGTGCTGGTGCGGCCGTCCTACGTGCTGGGCGGGCGCGCGATGCAGATCGTCCATGATTCCCAGCAGCTCGACACCTACATGCGAGAGGCGGTGACCGTCTCGCCCGAGCATCCGGTGCTGGTCGACCGGTTCCTCTCCAACGCGATCGAAGTCGACGTCGACGCGCTCTGCGATGGCACGCAGGCCGTGATCGCGGGAATCATGGAGCACATCGAAGAGGCCGGGATCCATTCCGGCGACTCGGCCTGCTCGCTGCCGCCGTACAGCCTGCCTCGCTTCCTGATCGAGGAGATCGAGCGCTCCACTCGCGCGCTCGCGCTCGAGCTCGGCGTGGTCGGCCTGATGAACGTGCAGTTCGCGATCGCGGACGAGTCCGTGTACGTGCTCGAGGTGAACCCACGCGCGTCGCGAACCGTGCCGTTCGTCTCGAAGGCGATCGGCGTTCCGATCGCCCAGCTCGCTGCGCGGGTGATGGCGGGGAAGACGCTCGCCGAGCTCGGCTTCACCCGCGAGATCGTTCCGTCGCACGTGTCGGTCAAGGAGGCGGTCTTCCCGTTCGTGAAGTTCCCGGCCGTCGACACGTTGCTGGGCCCCGAGATGAAGAGCACTGGCGAGGTGATGGGCATCGACCGCGAGTTCGGCCGCGCCTACGCGAAGGCGCAGCGCGGCGCGGGAATGGATCTGCCGACCCGTGGAACCGTGCTCGTCTCGCTTCGCGACGAGGACAAGGCCTCGGGCGCCGGCGCGCTGCGCGTGCTGCAGGAGGAGGGCTTCGCGCTGGTCGCGACCGCCGGCACGGCCGCGTACATGCGCGAGCGGGGACTGGACGTCCAGTCGATCCACAAGGTGCGAGAGGGCGCGCCTCACACCGAGAGCCTGATCAGCTCGGGCGAGGTTAGCCTGGTGATCGCGACGACACGGATGGGTGACGCATCCGCGGTGCGCGATTCGGCGTCGATGCGGCGCGCGGCTCTCGAGGCGGGAATCCCCTACTTCACCACCGTGGCCGGAGCGCGCGCGGCGGCGGCGGCGATCCGCGCGCTGCGGGCGGGAGAGGTGCAGCCGATCGCGCTTCAGGACCTGCACGCCGTGTAGCGATGACGAGCTTCCGCGAAGCCGCCGACGCGATCCGCCGACCGCTGTCGTTCGCGCTGCGCGGCGACGAGGCGGCGGCCAGCGTCCACGATCTCCAAGGGACGCTGCGCGCTGCGCTGCTCGCGGCTTCGCAGCTCTGGATCCCGCCGGAGGCGAGGAAGCGCCTCTGCGAGGCGGCAGAGCGGCTCGAGGGCGGCGCCGATCCCGCGGGGCTCGCCTGGATCGCAAAGCGCCTGGCGCCGCTTCTCGACCCGGAGTTCCCCGCGCGGATGCTGGCGCAGCCCGCCTCGCGAGTGCCCGGAGTCGGTCCGAAGACGGCGCAGGCGCTGGCGCGAAAAGAGATCGCGACGGTCGAGGATCTGCTCTTCTTCCTGCCGCGCGCCTACGAAGACCGGCGCGAGATCTCGAGCATCGAGAAGCTCGAGGTCGGCCGCTTCGCGTGCTTCGCCGGGACCGTGACGCGATCCGGTGTCGTCCCGCTTCGCAACGGCCGCCGCTTCTTCGAGGCGATCGTCTCGGACGGAACGGGCGCGGTGCAGCTCAAGTGGTTCCGCGGGGTCGCGCACTTCGAGAACCGCCTCGCTCCGGGCACGCGCGTGCTGGTCGCGGGCGAGGTCCGGCGCTTCCGCTACGCGAAGGAGCTTCACCACCCCGACGTCGAGCCGCTCTCGGCGGAGACTTCGGTCGGCGAGCTGCCGCGGATCGTCGCGACCTACAGCGCGGTCGAGGGGCTCGCGCCGCGAAGCCTGCGCAGGGTGGTCGAGTCCGCGGTTCGCTGCGCGGCCGACCTGGTGGACGGATTCCTGCCCGCGAGCGCGGTCGCCGAGCTCGGCCTCGCCGGCGTCGGGGCCTCGCTTCGCGAGGTCCACCTGCCCGGAACCCAGCTCGATCCGAACCTGCTGCGCGAGCGCAGCACGCCCTATCACCTGCGGCTCGTCGCGGAGGAGCTGTACCTGCTGCAGATCGGCCTGGGACTGCGCAAGCGGGCGCTGTTGCGCCGGCACACCGCGGCGCTGCCGATCGACGACGAGGCCGCTGCGCGCGCGATCGCGGCGCTGCCGTTTCCGCTCACCGCGGATCAGCTCCGGGCCTGGGCGGAGATCCGCGCGGACCTCGCGCGCTCGACGCCGATGAACCGCATGCTGATCGGCGACGTGGGAAGCGGCAAGACGGTGCTCGCACTGCTTGCGGCCGTGGCGGCCCACGCAGCGGACCGCACCACCGCGGTGCTCGCACCCACCGAGATCCTGGCCGAGCAGCACCTGCACAGCTTCGCGCGACTGGGCGGCGCGCTCGGGCTGCGTACCGCGCTGTTGACCGGCTCGACTCCGGCCGGGGATCGCCGCCGGCTCGAGCGCTGGCTCGAAGACGGCGCCCTGCACGTCGTGGTCGGCACGCACGCGCTGCTCTCGGAGTCGGTCGAGCTGCCTCGGCTCGGACTGGCGGTGATCGACGAGCAGCACCGCTTCGGCGTCGAGCAGCGCAGGGCGCTGGCGCGAAAGGCGGGCACTCCGCACCTGCTCGCGATGTCGGCGACGCCGATCCCGCGCTCGCTCGCGCTCACCGTCTTCGGCGACCTCGAGCACTCCGTCCTGCGCGAGCGTCCGCCCGGGCGCGCGCCGGTGTCGACGCGATTGGTCGGGCCGTCCGCCGGCCGCGCGGTCATGGACGCGTTGCACGAGACGCTTCGCCGCGGCGAGCAGGCCTTCGTCGTCTACCCGCTCGTGGACGAGTCCGAGAAGCAGGACCTGAAGGACGCGACGCGCGGCTTCGAGCGCATCGGCAAGGCGCTCCCCGGGGTTCCGGCCGCGCTGATCCACGGGCGCATGGACGCGCGAGAGCGCCAGCGCGCGATGGCCGACTTCGCCGAGGGGCGGGTCCGGATCCTGGTCGCGACCACCGTGATCGAGGTCGGAGTGGACGTTCCGAACGCGACGCTGCTGATCGTGCAGCACGCGGAGCGCTTCGGGCTGGCGCAGCTCCACCAGCTGCGCGGACGGGTGGGCCGTGGCGAGAAGCCGGGGCAGGCGATCCTGATCGCCGATCCGACCACCGCCGAGGGCATGCAGCGGCTCGCGATCCTCGAGCGAAGCCACAGCGGCTTCGAGATCGCCGAAGAGGACCTGCGCATTCGCGGCGCGGGAGAATGGCTCGGAACCCGGCAGGCGGGCCACCTGCCGGAGCTGCGCATGGCCGATCTGGTCCGCCACGGCGACACGCTGGAGGCCGCGCGCCGCGCCGCGGCGAGCCTGCTCGAGGGCGATCCGGAGCTGCGTCGGATGCCCGCGCTGCGAGCAGCGGTCGAGCGCCGCTGGGGTGCGCGGCTGGTCCTGGGGTCGGTCGCCTGAGACGGTCCGCGCGCGCTCGCTGGCAGGGGCGCGCGGGCTCGAATATCCTGCCGGCCCATGGCTGATTCCCTAGGCCAGTCGCGCATCTCCGCGCTTTCGCCGAAGGCATCCCTGCGCCTGCCGCCGCACTGTCGGAGCGTGTCGCGGCCCACGCCCGCGGTGTTCGCGATGAAGCGGATGCTGCGCGAGCGCGGCCTCGCCTCGGTCTGCGAGGAAGCTCGCTGCCCGAACCTGTCGGACTGCTTCGGCCGCGGGACCGTCACGTTCATGCTGCTCGGCGACGTCTGCACGCGCGCCTGCCGCTTCTGCCACGTCGCGACGGGGCTGGGCCGACCGGTCGATCCCGATGAGCCGCACCGGGTGGCCGAGGCGTCGCGCGCGCTCGGCTTACGCCATGTGGTGTTGACCAGCGTGAATCGCGACGATCTGCCCGACCAGGGCTCGAATCAGTTCGCAAACACGATCAGCGAGATTCGGGCGCTCTCGCCGGAGGCGAGCATCGAGGTCCTGACGCCGGACTTCCGCGGCGACGAGTCTTGCATCGATCGCGTGGCCGACGCCGCGCCGGAGGTCTACAACCACAATCTCGAGACGGTATCGCGCCTGTATCCGACCGTGCGCATCGGCGCGCGCTACCGGCGCTCGCTGTCGCTTCTCGCGCGGATCAAGCAGCGGCGCCCGGATCTGCTCACGAAGTCCGGCGTCATGCTCGGGCTCGGCGAGACCCGCCGCGAGCTGGTCGAGCTGATGCGGGATCTGCGCGACGTGGGCGTGGACTGCCTGACGCTAGGCCAGTATCTGCGACCGACGCTCCGCCACCTTCCGGTGCAGCGCTTCCTCGAGCCGGCCGAGTTCGCGGAACTTCGCGACTTCGCCGTCGGTCTGGGTTTCCGCCACGTCGAGAGCGGCCCGCTGGTTCGCAGCTCGTTCCGCGCCGACACGCTCGTTGATCTACTCTCCCCCCGCGAAGGTCCGTGATGACGAAGTTCGAGAAGCTCGACCGACTGCCGCCGTACGTACTGGCGATCGTGAACGACCTGAAGCTGAAGGCGCGCCGCGCCGGCGAGGACGTCGTCGATCTCGGGTTCGGAAACCCCAACCACGGCGCGCCGGCGCACGTGGTCGAGAAGCTGGTCGAGGCCGCCCGCGACCCGCGGAACCACCACTATTCCGCCTCGCGCGGCCTGCCCAACCTGCGCCGCGCCATGAGTCGCTGGTACGCGCGGAACTTCTCGGTCGAACTCGATCCCGAGACGCAGGTGATCTCGACGATCGGCGCCAAGGAGGGGCTTTCCCACTTCGTGCTGGCGGCGATCTCGCGTGGCGACACGGTTCTGTGTCCAGATCCCTGCTACCCGATCCACAGCTTCTCGGTGCTGATCGCGGGCGGCGACATCCGGCGCGTGCCGCTGCTCCCGCTCGACGGCCTGATCGAGCGCCTCGAGGAGGCCACGCAGGCCAGCTGGCCGCGGCCCAAGATGATGATCGCCTCGTTCCCCCACAACCCGACCACCGCGACGGTCGACCTGCCGTTCCTGGCGCGGCTGGTCGATTTCTGCCGGCGTCACGACCTGATCTTCGTGCACGACCTGGCCTACGCAGAGATCTGCTACGACGGCTACCGGCCGCCGAGCGCGCTGCAGGTGCCGGGAGCGCTCGACTGCACGATCGAGTTCACGTCGCTCTCGAAGTCGCACGCGATGGCCGGCTGGCGGGTCGGGTTCGGCGCGGGAAACGAGGAGTACGTGCGCATGCTCTCGCGCGTGAAGAGCTACCTCGACTACGGAACCTTCCAGCCGATCCAGATCGCCACGATCGTCGCGCTCGACGGCCCGCAGGATTTCGTCGCCGAGATCGTCGAGGACTACCGGGAGCGCCGCAACGCGCTGGTCGACGGCCTCGATCAGGCGGGCTGGAAGATCGAGAAGCCGCTCGGGACCATGTTCGTCTGGGCGCCTCTGCTGGAGCGCCATGCCGCGCTCGGGTCGCTCGAGTTCTCGAAGCTCCTGCTGGAGAAGGCCGACGTCGCTGTCGCGCCCGGAATCGGCTTCGGCCCCGCGGGAGAGGGCTTCGTGCGCTTCGCGCTGGTCGAGAACACGCACCGCATCCGTCAGGCGGTGCGCAACATGAGGCGGCTCCTGCGCGATGGCTGAGCGGGCGATTCGCGTGGGGCTGGTGGGCCTGGGCACGATCGGGACCGGCGTCGTGCGCGCGCTCCAGTCCCACGGCGCGCTGATCGCCGAACGGCTGGGCTTCCCGCTCGAGCTGGCCCGGATCGCGGACGTCGATCTCGAGCGCGAGCGCGGCGTGGATCTCGGCGGCTACCGGCTCTCGCGCGACTGGCGCGAGATCGTGGACGACCCATCGATCGATCTGATCGTCGAGCTCGTCGGCGGCACCGGCGTCGCGCGCGAGCTCGTGCTCGCGGCGCTCGACGCGGGCAAGCACGTCGTCACGGCGAACAAGGCGCTGCTCGCAAAGCACGGGCGCGAGGTCTTCGCGCTCGCGGCCGCGAAAGGGAGCGAGATCGCTTTCGAGGCGAGCGTGGGCGGGACGATCCCGGTGCTACGCGCGCTGCGCGAGGGTCTGTGCGCGGATCGCGTGCTCGCATTGCACGGGATCGTGAACGGAACCTGCAACTACATCCTCACCGAGATGGAGGCGACCGGCGAGCCGTACGAGGCCTGTCTGAAGCGCGCGCAGGATCTCGGCTACGCCGAGGCCGATCCCAGCTCGGACATCGACGGAATCGATTCGGCGAACAAGCTATCGATCCTCGCCGGGCTCGCGTTCGGCGTCTACCTCGCACCCACGGCGTTTCCGATCGAGGGCATCCGGCACATCGTCCCGGCCGACATCGAGTACGCCAGCCGGATCGGCTTCCGCGTGAAGCTGCTCTCCGTCGCCAAGCGAAACGCGCACGGAATCCAGGCGCGCGTGCACCCGACGATGATCCCGCGCAAGAGCGTGCTGGCCGGCGTCGACGGCTCGATGAACGCGATCGAGGTGCGCGGAGAGCTCTCGGGGCCGACGCTGTACTACGGCGCGGGCGCGGGCGCCGCGCCGACCGCGAGCGCCGTGCTCGCAGATCTGATGGAGCTCGCGCGCGCTCGGCGCAGCGGAGCCTCGGGGCGAGTGCCGCCGTTCGGCACGCCCGAGCCGGGCATGGCCGCGCTCTGCGCGCCTGGCGACCAGCGGGGCGAGTTCTACGTGCGCTTCACCGCGCACGACTCGCCCGGGGTGCTCTCGCGCATCACCGGAGCGCTCGGCGCGCGCGGCATCAGCATCGCGAGCGTCCTGCAGGAGGAGCGACACGAGTCTCGCGCGGTGCCGATCGTGATCACCACCCACGAATCGCGCCAGGCCGATCTCGACGCGGCGCTCGGCGAGATCGCGCGGATGCGCGAAGTGGTCGCGCCCGCGCAGTCGATCCGGATCGAACGGGAGCTGTAGAGATGCCGCCGAAGCGCTCGCCCAAGTACGACGCCTGGTTCGAGTGCGCGCGCGGCTGCGCGGGGCGCTGGGAGCTCACCGAGGTGATCTACCGCTGCCCGCACTGCGAGGGCCTGCTCACGGTGCAGCACGACATGGAGCGGCTCAAGCGCACTCCGCCGCAGAAGTGGATGAAGCTCTTCGACACCCGCTCCCACAGCACCGAGTGGCCGTACGGCTCCGGCGTCTGGGGCAAATCGGAGCTGATCTGCCCGACCGTCGACCAGGACAACGTGGTCTCGATGTTCGAGGGGCACACCAATCTGTTCTGGGCCAAGCGACTCGGCGCGAAGCTCGGCATCGAGGACCTCTGGGTGAAGCTGTGCGGCAACACGCACACCGGCAGCTTCAAGGACCTGGGCATGACCGTGCTGGTCTCGGTCGTGAACCAGATGATCAAGACCGGCAAGGACGTGCGCGCGGTCGCGTGCGCTTCGACCGGTGACACCTCGGCCGCGCTCTCCGCCTACGCGGCGTACGCCGGAATTCCCGCGATCGTGCTGCTCCCGAAGGACAAGGTGTCGATCGCCCAGCTGGTGCAGCCGCTCGCGAACGGCGCGATCACGCTCTCGCTCGAGACCGACTTCGACGGATGCATGGCGATCGTGAAGCAGATCGCGGAGCGCGACGGAATCTACCTGGCCAACTCGATGAACAGCCTGCGCATCGAGGGGCAGAAGACGCTGGGGATGGAGATCGTTCAGCAGTTCGACTGGGAGGTTCCCGACTGGATCGTGATTCCGGGCGGCAACCTCGGCAACGTCTCGGCGCTCGGCAAGGGACTGCTCGAGTGGCTCGAGCTCGGCATCATCGACCGGCTGCCGCGCATCTGCTGCGCCCAGGCCGAGAACGCCAATCCGCTCTACCAGAGCTACCTGGGCGGCTTCGAGAAGTTCGAGCCCATGCAGGCGCGGCCGACGCTCGCGTCGGCGATCCAGATCGGCAATCCCGTCTCGTTCGACCGCGCGGTGGCGACGCTGCGGCGCTTCGACGGGATCGTCGAGCAGGCGTCCGAGAACGAGATCGCCGCGGCCGCGGCCGAGGCGGATCTCACCGGTCTCTTCACCTGTCCCCACACCGCAGTGGCGCTCGCGGCGCTGAAGAAGCTGCTCGGGCGCGGGCAGATCCGGAAGGACGAGCGCGTGGTGGTCGTCTCGACCGCGCACGGTCTCAAGTTCACCGATTTCAAGGTTCGCTATCACCAGTCGATCCTCGCGGGAATAGACTCGGGACTGGCAAACCCTCCGATCGTGCTTCCAGCGCGCTACGACGCGGTGCGAAGCGAGATCTACCGGCAGATCGAAAAGCGCTTCTAGAGGACAAGGGGAAACAGGACATGGCGATGGATCGGAATCTGGCTCTCGAGCTCGTGCGCGCGACCGAGTCGGCGGCGCTCGAGTGTGCGCGGCTGATGGGCCGGGGCGACGAGACGGCCGCGGATCAGGCGGCGGTCGACGCGATGCGCACGGCGCTGAACCGAATCGAGATGGACGCCACGATCGTGATCGGCGAGGGCGAGCGCGACGAGGCGCCGATGCTCTACATCGGCGAGAAGGTCGGCACCGGCAACGGACCCAAGATCGAGATCGCGCTCGACCCGCTGGAGGGAACCACGCTCTGCGCCACCGGCGGGCAGAACGCGCTCTCGGTGATCGCGGCGGCCGAGGAGGGCGGCTTCCTGCACGCGCCCGACACGTACATGGAGAAGATCGCGGTCGGTCCGGCAGCCCGTGGGGCGATCGACATCGATCTCTCCCCTACGCAGAACTTGAAGAACATCTCGAAGGCCATGAACGTACCCGTGCAGGATCTCACGGTCGTGATCCTCGATCGGCCGCGCCACGAGAAGCTGATCGACGAGGTCCGCAAGTCGGGGGCGCGGATCAAGCTGATCAAGGACGGAGACGTCTCGGCGGCGATCGCGACCTGCAGCCGGCAGCATCAGGTCGACGTGCTGATGGGAATCGGCGGCGCGCCGGAGGGCGTGATCGCAGCCGCCGCGCTGCGCTGCCAGGGCGGCGACATCCAGGGCCGGCTGAAGCCGCGAAATCCGGGCGAGGCCGACCGCGCCCGCGCCATGGGCATCAAGGACGTCGACGCGAAGCTCACGCTCACGGAGCTCGCCTCCGGCGACGTTCTGTTCGCGGGCACCGGCGTGACGGAGGGCGACTTCCTGAGAGGCGTGCGCTTCCGCTCGGAGGGCGCGCTCACCCATTCCGTCGTGATGCGCAGTCACTCGATGACCACCCGCTGGATCGAGGCGGAGCACAACTTCCGCTTCAAGCCGCGCTAGGGCGAGCCGGTGTTCACGGGGATCGTCGAGAGGGTCGCGAGGATTCTGCGGGTCGAGCCCGCCGCCGGACGCGCGGAGCTCGAGATCGAGGCCGGCGCGGATCTGGCGAGCGAGGTCAAGCTCGGGGACAGCATCGCGATCTCGGGCTGCTGTCTCACCGTGGTCGAGATCCGCGGGGCGAGACTCTCGTTTCACGCGGTGCCAGAGACGCTCCGGCGCACGTCGCTCGGAGCGAGAAGGGCGGGGGACGAAGTGAATCTCGAGCGCGCGATGCGCGCCGATGCCCGCCTCGATGGGCACATCGTCCAGGGGCACGTCGATGGCACGGGCGCCATCTGCTCCGTGCAGCGGGAGGGCGCCGATCGCCTGGTGCGGATCGACTGCCCGACGGATCTGGCGCTGCAGATCGTTCCCAAGGGGTCGGTTGCGGTCGAGGGAGTCTCGCTCACGGTGGTCGATCCGGACGAGCGCGGCTTCTCCGTGGCGCTGATCCCGCACACGCTCGCCGCGACGACCCTGGGACGGCTCGAGCCGGGGATGGCCGTGAACCTCGAGCTCGACGTGCTCGGCAAGTACGTGTTCCGCTACCTGGCGAACGCCGGCTACACGAAAGCGGGTAGCTGAAGCGGTTCGAGCGCTTCTCCGTGGAGTTGCATGGTTGACCCTTTCCGAACGGGGTGAGACACTGAATCGCGTCGCTCACCCGAATCACCTGCCGGTCGCCTTCGGTTCGGTTCAGGAGTTGGACATGAAAGAGCTGGTCGAGATGATCGTGAAGGCTCTCGTGGACCGGCCGGAGGCCGTGCAGATCAGCGAGATCAAGGGAAACCATGCCTATGTGATCGAGCTTTCGGTCGCCAAAGAGGATCTCGGCAAGGTGATCGGCAAGGGCGGCGCGCACGCGTCCGCGATACGCACCATCCTCGCGGCCGCGAGCGGCAAGGAGAACAAGCGGTACATCCTCGAGATCATCGAGAACTGAGCCCGGGAATCGCGGCCACGGTGAGCGAGCGCGCTCGTCGCAGTGCGCTGTTCCAGGTCGCGATCAAGGGCGGGGTCACGGGCGCGCCAAGCGTCGAAGAGCGCGCGGTTCGGGCGCTCTGGATCCCGCGCGCGGAGCTGCTCGAGATCTTCGCGGAGCGCGACAACGCGTTCACCGCAGGCATGCGCGTCTGGGAGGTCGCCGAGCCCTGGCTGCGGGCGTTCGCCGAGCTCGCTCAGGATCCCAGCGTCCTCCTGGCCGAACTCCCGATCTGGGCGCGGTTCCTCGACCGGCACTCGAGCGTGGAGGTCCGCTCTGGAGAGCGCGACGCGCGACTGTTCTGGACCAACGAGCCCGGCTTCCCGACCGAGGTCAGCGAGTGCGAGTTCCGTCTCGGCGCCATGCGCTCGCTCCTGTCGAGCTGCTCCGGCGAGGAGCCGGTGGTGGTCTCTCAGGTCGAGTGCAGCAGCGACGGCGGCAGTCGCTGCTGTTTCGAAGTGAAGGGCTGGATTCCCTGTCGCGACGTTCGACACGAGCGTGCGCTGCGCGAGGCGAGCCTGCTGCAAGCCGAGCTCGAAGGACGCGAAGCGGTCGAGCGAGGAGGTACGGAGCCAAGCGACGGGGTCGCCGACCTGCACGACCTGCAGCGCGTCCGCCGTTTCATGGACGAAGTGCCGGACATCATCCTGGTCTTCGATCGCCAGCTGATGGTTCTGGACGCGAACCGCGCCGCGCTGCGCTTCACCTCGATGAGCCTCGCCGAGCTGCGCGGACAGTCCGTGCAGGGGCTGCTCGACGATGCCTCGTGGGACGTGATCCGGCAGCTGGTGCCGCGGCTCTTCGAGGTCGGCGCGCTGAGCGGCATCCGCCTCGAGGCGCGCACGCGCAGCGGATCGGCGACGATCGAGGTCTCGGCTCGCGTCTCCGCGAGCTCGAACTCGCTGGTGTGCATCGCGCGCGACGTGACGGAGCGGCTGCGTCTGGAGCGAGAGCTCGGCGAGCGCAACGAGCAGCTGCGACTGCAGAACGAGCGGATCGTGGACTCCGATCGGATGAAATCCGAGTTCCTCGCCAACGTCAGCCACGAGCTCACGACGCCGCTCACCAGCATCAAGGGATTCGCGACGCTGCTTCGCAGGGACGTCGCGGCCGAGATCGCCGGGGGAGCGCGGCTCTCCACCGTCCAGCGTGCGGAGTTTCTCGGCCTGGTCGAGCGCGAGGCTTCCCGCATGACCGAGCTGATCCGCGGCCTGCTCGAGCTCTCGAACATCGAGGCAGGCGGTGTCGCGCTCGCGCGACGGCCGGCCGCGCTCGGAGCGATCGTCCACGAATGCCTTCAGATCCTGAAGCCGAGACTCGACGAGGCGGGCTTCGCGGTCGATCTGGCGCTCGACCCCGCCTTGCCGCTCGCCGAGCTCGACCCGGACCGGATCAAGCAGGTGGTCCTGAACCTGCTGGAGAACTCGCTGAAGTTCAGCCAGCGAGGCGCGCGGGTGAGGGTCTCCACCGGTCACGACGACCAAGCCGTCGAACTTCGCGTGCGCAATCCGTCCCACGAGCTCGGCCCGCAGGATCTCGAACGGATCTTCGCGCGCTTCGTGCAACGCGATGGCTCGTACTCCAGGAAGTATGGCGGTGTCGGGCTGGGGCTGAACCTGGTCCGCGCGATCGCCGAGCTGCACGGCGGCCGCGCCTGGGCGGAGCTTCCCTTCGCCGGAACGGTCGAGTTCGTGGTGCGCCTGCCTCTTCGCGCGTAGGCAGCCCTGGCCGCGTTCGCGGCGTCGCTTGCGCCACTCATCTGGCGGCTCCCGCGGCCGATAAGGGCGCTCAGGGGGGCAGAAGGGAACAGGTGGCAGACCCCATGCAGCAGAAGACCGAGTTCACGCCCGAAGAACACCATCGCCGCGGCTTCGCGCTTCTCGAGGCCGGTCACGGCCACGAGGCGTTCGAGCACCTCTCTCGCGCCTATCTGATCGACCCGCAGAACGCGCGCTTCCGCTCCTCGTATGCGCTCGCGCTCGCGCTCGTGCGCGGTCAGTTCCTCGGCGGGGTGGAGCTGGCGCGTGCCGCGGTGCGGCAGGAGTTCTACAACCCGGACCTCTATCAGAACCTCGCCCGCATCTATCTGGCGTTCGACTTCAAGGCCGACGCGATCCGCTTCCTGCGCAGGGCGCTGATGGTGGATCCCGAAAACGCGTCGGTGCACAAGCGCCTCGCCGATCTCGGCATCCGGCGCAGGCCGCCGATCCGCTTCCTGCCGCGCGGGCATGCCCTGAATCGGCTGCTCGGGCGAGTCCAGGCGCGCATGCTCGGACGCGCGGCCTGGGTGCTCTCTCGCGCGCAGGGTGCTTGACAAGCACCCTCCCACGGATAACTTCGGCCGCCACTCGACGGTGGAGGCCGGGTTTTCCGTGGGCAGCGTGATCAAGAAGCGGCGCAAGAAGATGCGCAAGCACAAGTACAAGAAGCTTCGCGCGAAGCAGAGACACAAGCGCAACAAGCGCTGACGTCGATCGCGTTCGGCCTCCTGTCGACACGATCCAAACGCACCGATGGAACACATCGGTGCGTTTTTTTTGGCGCTTCCGTTGACACTTTCGCCGCTCAATGCTTACTGTGTGCGCAACCGAGAACGGGAACCGCGCGTTTCCAGACGTGAAACAACGGTGCTCGCGTCAAGTTCGGAAGATCGAGTCCGATACGTGACGCGAGAGGAATCGCAAATCAGGGTCCTCTCGGTCGTGCACGAATTGCTCCCCGAAGCGCAAGCGGAGCGGTCGCAACGCGAGCACGGTGAACAAAAACGCAAATGGGGGTGAGAGCAAATGGCAGCTCGGAAGAAAGCCGCGAGCAAGAAGGCAACGCGGCGGAAGAAGGGTGCGAAGAAGGGCGGAAAGAAGAAGGCTGGCCGTAAGAAGGCCACACGCCGCCGCAAGAAGGCCGTCTGAGGCCTCGCATTCTGATTCCATAGAAGGCCCCCGTCGCTGCGAAGCGACGGGGGCTTCTTCTTTCTTGCGCCGGCGAAGACCAGATCCTAGGATCGGCCGCGCAACGAGAAGGAGTTCCCCTTGGCCAGAATCACGATCGAGGACTGCACCGAGCGGGCGGGAAACCGATTCGCCCTGGTCGTCATGGTCTCTGTCCGGGCCAAGCAGATCATGCGGGGAGCTCGCGGGCTGGTGAAGACGACCGAGAACAAGGCAGTCGTGAACGCGCTGCGCGAGGTCGCGGCCGGCTACGTCGCACCCGACCTCGAGGGCGACGCCGCCCAGCACTGACCGTCTGCGGCTAGCAGATGGTGACGGGCAACGCGAAGCTGAAGCGCGAGCCCTGACCGATCTCGCTCTGGAGCGAGAGCGACCCGCCGAGCTTCTCGATCAATCCGCGCGCGAGCGTGAGACCCAGGCCGGCGCCGCGGTGCCGGCTGTCGGGCGACGAATCGACCCGGTAGAACTCGTCGAGGATCTGCTCCTGATCGTCCGGGGCGATCCCGATTCCCGTGTCCGTCACGCTGCAGACCAGCTGCCCGTCCTCTAGCCCGAGCTCGAGCGCGATCCGCCCGCGCCGCGTGAACTTCGCGGCATTGTCGAGCAGGTGGAAGAGGATCTGATTCAGCTTGCCGAGGTCCGTGCGGATCTTCGGCAGGGCCGACGGGATCCGCTTCTCGAAGACGACGTCGGGCTGCAGCGTGTCGCGAACGTTGAAGATCGCCTCTTCGATCACCTCGGCCAGGTTCACGTCCTGGATGTCGATCGAAACCTCGCCCTGTTTCAGACGCCACAGGTCGAGGATGTTCTGGAGCATCTGCATCAGCGTGTTGCCGTCGGCGAGCACGCCGCGCAGCGAATCGCGTCCCGATACCGAGAGCGCCTCGTGCTCGTTCGCGAGCACCGAGATCATGCGCTCGATCATGCTGTTCAGCGGCTGGCGGAGCTCGTAGGACATCGTCTCGATCAGATCCGCCTTCAGGCGCTCGACGAGCGTGAGCCGCTCCTCGCGCTTGATCAGCTCGATGTCCTGGGCGAGCAGCTGCTCGGAGAGCCGCAGCAGCTCGTCGGACGGCTCGGCTTCGACCGCGGGGCTGCTCGACACCGCATGGTGATCCAGGACCAGCGCGATCTGCCGAAGGATCGACTCGATCCCCGCGTTCTGCACGCGCGGCCACGGCCCCGGACAGCCGAGCAGCGCAACGCCGCGCACCTGCCCGTTGTGGCGAATCGGAAAGCCGTAGATCCCGCCCGCCGCTCGGCTCCAGATGCGCGGGCTGCCCTCGGGCGAGTCGGTTCGCAGCGGCCGTTCGGATGCCAGCGTCTGGCGGACGAAGTCGTCGAGCTCCTCGCCCGCGACCTGCGCGTCCTTCGCACAGGTGAAGCCGGCCCAGCCGTCGGGCTCGGCCGCGACGTGCGTCGCGCGATAGACCAGCGCGAAGCCCTGCAGCGCGGCGGCGAGATGGCGCGCGCCAGCGGCGAGCGCCGAGGGAAGCGTATCGGGCGAGGTGTAGAGCGCGAGGATCTCCATGGCGGTCTAGAAGCGACCTTCGTCGCTTCCGCCGGAGAGCGATCCCGGGCTCTCCTGCGTGTAGGACGAGTCGCCCTCGAGCGCGAGCTTGGTCGCGAAGTCGCGCGGATTCGACGCGGCGTCGCGAGCGGTCTCGAGCTTGATCTTGTTCGCCTGGTAGAGCTCGAGGAGGTGCTGATCGAAGGTCTGCATCTCCATGTCCGAATGCCCCTTCTCGATGTGATCGCGGATCTCCACCGCGCGGTTCGGATCGCGGATGCACTCGCGGATCGAGCGGGTCGTGCGCAGGACCTCGACGGCGGGCACGCGTCCGGTGCCCTTCTTGTTCGGGAGCAGACGCAGCGAGACGATCGACTGCAGGTTCTCCGCCAGGCGCTCCCGGACCTGCTGGTGCTCCTCGACCGGGAAGAACGACACCACCCGCCGCAGCGTGGTCACGACGTCGTTGGTGTGGATCGAGGAGAACACCGCATGCCCGGTCTCGGCCGCCTTCAGCGCCGTGTCGACGGTCTCCGCATCGCGGATCTCGCCCACCATGATCACGTCCGGATCCTGTCGCAGCGCGGCTCGAAGCGCGGCGGGAAAGCTCGGCGTGTCGGTGCCGATCTCGCGCTGGGTGATGATCGAATGCTCGTGCGTGAAGATGAACTCGACCGGATCCTCGATCGTCACGATCTTGCACTTCAGCGCCCGGTTGATCTCCTGGAGCATCGTCGCGAGCGTGGTCGACTTGCCCATTCCAGTCGCGCCCGTCACGAGGACCAGCCCGCGCTGCACCGACGCGATCGTCCGCAGCACCGAGGGCAGGTTCAGCTCCTCGAAGGACTTGATCGAGAGCGGCACGACGCGAAGCACGATGTTGTAGGCCTTGCGCTCGCGCGAGATGTTGACGCGGAAGCGTCCCTCGCCGGCGATCTCGTAGGCCATGTCGATCTCGGACACGCCGTCGAGCGTCTTGGACGGATCGAACTCCATGAGCAGGCGCGCGATGGCCTCGGTGTCGGCCATCGTCAGGATCTTGTACTTCAGCTCGACCAGCTCGCCGTTGAAGCGATAGAGCGGCAGGTATCCGACCTGGAAGTGGATGTCGGATGCGCCCTTTTCGAAGCCCAGCCGCAGCAGTCGATGGAGTCGCTCTCGATCCATTTTGGGGTCCCGCCCTCGCGCGTCGAGCCGCCGTCGCGCGCGTCTCCCACTGCTTCGGCCGCGCCTGATCCGCGCTTGATGGGAGCTGCCGCGGCCCTGTCCTATACTCGGCCGAGGATGCACTCCGCCCGACTCTGCCTGCTGCTCCTGCTGATCTGCCCTGGCTACGGGTGGGCGCAATCGGCGCCACCGCCCGGGGGCGACATCGGTCCCGAGGACGTGTCCCCGGCGCCGCAGCACGAGCCATCCCCGCCGCTCGATCTGGAGCGGCTGCTCCGGCCGCCGGGAAGCATGAGCGACGCTCCTTCGGCGGAGCCCCGCTACGGGGGCCGTGACCGCGCCGAATGGCGCGACGCGTTCGAGCGCGCGAACTACGAGGTGACCGATCTCGAGTCGAAGGTAGAGGTCGGTCAGCAGCGACTGCGCAAGACGACGGCGGGGGATTGGAACTACTCCCCGGCCGGGGGCGAGGCGACCGATCCGGAGGTCCTGAAGCTCCGGGCTCAGCTGCGCCGCGATCGCCAGTCGCTCGAAGCCTCGCGCCAGCGATTGCGAGACCTGAGGGTCGAGGCGTCGCTTGCAGGCGTGCCGGAGGACTGGCTGGAGCGCTGATCCGGCGGCGGATCCGCAGCATCCGCGCAACTCGGACGTGCGCCCCGCTTCGCCCCGCGCACGCCGCTTCGCAGTAGCGGTCGGCGAGGCGCGATTCCCGTATCGAGCCGGGCCGGGTTGCGTCGGGAGCTGCCTGCGAGCTGCCGATTCCCGATCTCCGGCACGACAGCTGCAGCCTCGTGACGGCGTGGGACGCATGCGACAGATCGCGCTCGTGGCCCCGGTTCTCGGCTGGCTCGTCGGCTGCGCGAGCGCTTCGCAGAGCGAGCGCGAACGCGACGCCGCCGGCGCGCACGACTCGCTGACGGCGGTCGTCTCGCAGCTGAAGATGCACATGCAAGACGACACGTACCGCTTCGATCGAGCGGTCGGACCCGGTGGCAACGACGTCTACTCCGTCGCGCTCTGGAAGCTCGATCGTCTCGCGGCGCAGCGAGCGCGCGCCGAATCCGAATGGCAGAACGCCGACTACGTGATCGAGTTCGCCCGCGGCAAGGCGCTCGAACGACTGCGCCGCTACCAGGACGCGGCGCGCGCGTATTCGCGCGTGAAGGAGTCCGGGTCGCTGCTGGGCGATGCGGCCGCGGAGCGGCTGGAGAGCATCGAGAAATTCGCCGCCGCTTCCGCCGCGCCCGAGCGACCCTTCGCGAGCGCGGAGGAGGAGCTGCTCTTCGTCGAAGGCCGACTCGCGGTCTGGCGAAGCCTCTCGCTCGACGTACGGGGGACTCCGCAGGAGCCGTTGGCCCGCGAGGAGGCGGAGAGCTGGGAGGTCCTGCGCGTCGACGGGCTGGAGCGCGCCGGCAGACTCGTCGACGCGATCGGCGCCTGCCGGACGTTGATCGAGACGCATCGCGAATCGAAGCTCTTCGGCAAGCACCTGCTGCGACTCGGCGATCTGTACGCGGATGCGGCGCGGCGCGAGCGGGTGCGGGCGAGGGCGCGAATCGCGAATCTCGACGTCGAGCGATACGACTCGCTCCTCGATCAGGCGTTCTCGGCCTACGAGCTGGCGGGCGAGGACCACAAGCCCGCGCTCCGCCGCGAGGCGCGGACGCGGATCGAGGCGCTGCTCGCCGTCCACGAGGAAGTGAAGGGCCATGCGCACTGATCCGCGCATCGCGCTGGCGATCGCCGTGCTCGTGCTCTCGCTCGCGTCCGGCTCGAGCAGCCGCGCGGGCGAGCTCGATGTCGGCGAGGAGGCGGCGAGTCTGCTCCTCGCGCCCGAGCTTCGCAGCGACCAGGCGCGCGCCAGCGAGGCCTCGGAGCTGCTCGCGGCCGAGCGTCGCAGGAAATTCGCAGATCTCTCCGCGGAGATCGTCGACCTCGGGATCCACGCATCGCTACAAGTCTCGCCGCTCAAGCTGCTGCGCTCTGTCGGGCGGGTCGGGCGTGGCTTGCGCGACTGGGATGACCGGAGCCTGGCGGAAGACGAGGCGATGGTTCTGCTCGGGCCCGGCGCTCGCAGCGGCGAGCTCGACGCCGCGAGCCTCGCGCTCTTCACGCGCCTGGAGCGGCGCGAGAGCGAGGCTCGCGTCGCGGAGCTGCTCTCCGAGGCCGAACGCGCGTTCGGAGCCGGTGATCTCCGGCGCACGCGCCGAACCGTCGACCGCGCGCTCGCGCTCGAGCCCGGCTCGACGCGCGCGGACCGCCTGCTCGACGAGATCGACGAGCAGGAATGGCGCGCGCTGCTGGACGAGCAGGCGGAGTCGGAGGCGGTTGCTTCGGAATTCTCGATCGCGGCCTGGGAGGTTCAGCTCGGGACCGCGCTGCTCCTCGACGACCTCGCGCGCGCGCAGGAGCTGGGACCGATCGATTCCAGCGATGCCGCTCTGGCCCGCGCGGCGGCGCGCCATCTCCGCGGCGATCGCGATCGCGCCCTCGACGAACTGAGGCGCATCGCGCGTGGACGCGATCGGGCCGCGAAGCTCGCGTCGGAGTGGCTCGTCGATCCGAGCGTGGATCCGGATGCCGCGTTCGAGACCGAGCTCGACCTGTATCGGACTCGTCGCGCGCTCGGTTGGGTGGGTGGAGAGGAGCTCTCCACCACGGCCGTGCCCTCGGCGACGGATGCGCTCGCGCTGAGTCGCGACGGCTTCGAAGCCTGGCGCGAGTCGTATCGGGCTTGGCGCGCGGCCCTGAGCCCGGCGAATCTGGTGATCGATGCGCCGGCGCGGGCCTGGCGCTCCTGGCAGCCCGAGGGCCGCGCGCTTGGCAGCGCGGCGCGGCGCTACCTCGAGCTCGCTCCCGAGGGCGAACGGGCGGCCGAAGCGGCGTCGTGCCTCGAATCGCTCGCTGCCCAGGAGCGGAGCCGCCCGCGCGCCGCGGCGTTCCAGGATGGAGTCCTGGTGCTGCCGCACTCGAAGACGGCGTGGACGCGCCTCGCTGCGACGCGAGTCGTGGTCGCGCGCGCGGCGCTCGAAGGAGCGGCGCCGGAGCTGCTGGACGGGCTTACTTCCGACGCCGCGGCATTCCTGATCTCGCTCGACACCGAATCGGGTCGGCCGGTCGAAGCGGGCTCGCGAATACCGACGGCCCGATCGCTCGCGCTTCTGGCGGGTCTGGCGAGCGGCATCGAGGACGCGACGCTCTCGGCCCGCGGCGAGAGCGCGGGCGGGGTCCTGGGCCATCTGCGGCGGATGGACGCGCGGGTCCGGGCAGGGCGGTCGCTCGTCGCGCGCCCCTGGCGCGTCGAGCTCGCGTCCGGAGCCGACGCGTTCCAAGCGGCGCTGGTGGACGGGCAACGCTCGCACATGGCTGGCGCGGTCGAGCTCGAGCGTCGCGAGGAGAGCTTCCTGGCCGAGCGTGCGCTCGGAGGCGAGAGCCTTTCCTGTCCGCCCGAGACGCCGTGCATCGAGATCCGTCGCGATTACGACCCGATGTTCTACGCGAACGGCGATGCGGATGGCGAGCTTGGCATCGGCGCGCGCGCGAGCCTCGACCACGCCCGCGTCGCCGTCGAGGTCGGAACGTTCGGTCCGCGCGCCTCGCTCGTGATTCCCTTCGCGCGCTGGCTCGGCATCTCGCGCTACTTCCCTGTCGAGGCGAGACTGGCCGTGGGTCTGGACGGCATCTCCGCGGCGCCGCACCGCAGCTCCGACGCGGGCATCACGCTGGCCCCGTCCTTCTAGAGCCGGCTCAGCGCGGCGAGCAGTCGGTCCACGACCTCCGGCCGCGCGTTCTCGCCCATCAGGCCGATGCGCCAGATCCTTCCCGCGAGCTTACCGAGCCCGCCCCCGATCTCGATGCCGTGTTCGTCGAGAAGCCGCCGGCGCGCCGCCGACTCGTCGTCGAACGGCGGCAGCACGGCGGAGAGCATCGGAAGCTGGTACCGAGCGGGAACCAGCATCCGAAAACCCATCGGCTCGAGCCCGGCGACCAGACGGGCGTGCGCCGAGGCGTGGCGCGCGAAGCGCTGCTCGAGCCCTTCCGCGAACACGCGTGACAGCGCGGCGTGCAGCGCGAAGATCATCGAGATCGGCGCGGTGTGGTGATAGACGCGCCGCGCTCCGAAGTAGCGTCCGATCAGGGAGAGATCGAGATACCAGCTCTGCACCGGCCGCCGTCTGCGCTCCAGGCGCGCGATCGCGCGCGGGCCGATCGCGAGCGGGGACAGGCCGGGCGGACAGGCGAGACACTTCTGTGTCGCCGAGTAGGCGGCGTCGATCTGCCATTCGTCCATGCGAACGTCCATGCCGGAGAGCGAAGTGACGCAATCGAGGACGACTAGCGCACCGGACGCCCGCGCCGCAGCGGCAACCTCCTTCACGGGCTGCGCGACTCCGGTGGACGTCTCGGCGTGGACGAGCGCGACGACCTCGGGGCGGTGCGCCTCGATCGCCGCGATGATCCGCTCTGGCGCAACGATCTCGCCCATCTCCGCCTCGACGCGCAGCAGCCGCGCGCCGCAGCGCTCGCCGATCGCGGCCAGCCGCTCGCCGAAGACCCCGTTCACCGCGACGAGCAGGCCGTCGCCCGGCTCGAGCAGGTTGACCAGGCACGCCTCCATTCCCGCGCTGCCGGTTCCCGAGATCGGCAGCGCGAGCGCGCCGTCGGGCGCGCGGAACAGCGCGAGCAGCTGTCGCTGCACCTCGTCGAGCAGGTCCAGAAAGGCGGGATCGAGATGGCCGACGAGCGGAAGCGCGAGCGCCGCGCGCACCTCTTCGCTCACGTTGCTCGGTCCGGGACCGAGAAGCAGGCGCTCCGGCATTTCGAGATGGCGCACGGGGCGAGTATACTCGCGCGCACTCCAGCGAGGGCGTGATGAAGCGAGACTGTCTGTTCTGCCGGATCGCCGCCCGGGAGCTGCCGGCGCGAATCGTCTTCGAGAGCGAGCGCATCGTGGCCTTCGAGGACATCCACCCGCAGGCGCCGGCGCACGTGCAGCTGATTCCGCGCAAGCACATCGCGAGCACCCTCGAGATCGGTGCGGATGATCACGCCCTCGTCGGTGAACTGGTGCAGACCGCGACGGGCCTGGCTCGCGAGCTCGGCTTCGCCGATGCGGGCTACCGGCTCGTCATGAACACGGGCGGCGCGGCCGGACAGACCGTGTATCACCTTCATCTGCACCTGCTCGGCGGGCGCACGTTCGGCTGGCCGCCCGGATAGCCCTGACCTAGACTGGCCTCGGCGCGTACGCCGCGAGGTCGATTCGAGTGTTCCGCCTCCTGTTCCTGCTCGTCCTGCTGGGAGCGGCCTTCCTTCTCGTCGAGACGCGCTGGGAAGCGAACACGCGCACGCTCAGCCTGCGCGTTCGCACGGCGGCGGAGCTCGTGAAGGGCGTGCAGGCGACGGCGCGCACACTCGGCGGCAAGGCCGCCGAACGCGTCGCCGGTGTCGGCTCCGAGCCGCCTCCAGTGTCGACGGCGCCTCCGGAGCGCGCCGCGGAGCAGTTCAGCGCGGCGGAGCGCGCAAAGCTCGATCGATTGGTCGAGGAGAAGACGAGGGCGCCATAGCGATTCCGCGGACCAGGAGCGCGATCGAGGCTCGGGAAAACGAGAGCCTCGCTCCGTATGCGGTGCGCGCGCGCGACTCGCGCGGCCGGATCGAGCCCGAGCCGGAGCACCCGTATCGCACCGTCTTCCAGCGCGACCGCGATCGCGTCCTTCACGCGCGGGCGTTCCGTCGGCTTCAGTACAAGACGCAGGTCTTCCCGTACCACGAGGGCGATCACTTCCGGAACCGCCTCACACACACCCTCGAGGTCGCGCAGATCGCGCGCACGGTCGCGCGAGCGCTCGGAGCCAACGAGGACCTCGTCGAGGCGATCGTGCTCGCGCACGACCTCGGTCATCCGCCCTTCGGCCATGCGGGTGAGCGGGTGCTCCACGACCTGTTGAAGGGGCACGGCGGCTTCGAGCACAACCGCCAGAGCTTGCGCGTCGTCGACTGGCTCGAGGACCGCTCGGAGCGCTACCCGGGGCTGAATCTCACCGCCGAGACGCGCGCGGGCATCCTGAAGCACGGCTCGAATTTCCCCCGCTACGCGCACCCCGTGCCGCTGCCGGACCTGGGAGTCGGGCCGACCGTGGAGGCGCAGATCGCGAACGTCTGCGACGAGATCGCCTATCACACCCACGACCTCGACGACGGTCTTCGCGCGGATCTGCTGGACTGGGACGGGCTCGCGGGGCTCGCGCTGTTCCGCCGGGCGAGCCGGCTGCTCCGCGACGAAGACGACGCCGCGGAGCGGACGCTCCGCCCCCGGGTCACGGTGATCCTGATCGACCTGCTGGTGAGCGATCTGATCGAGTCCAGCGCCGAGCGGATCGAGCGAGCGGCGCCGAGATCCTCGGCGGAGGCCTGCGCCGCAGCCGAGCCGCTGATCGGACTCTCGCGCGAGATCGCCGCCGAGAAGCGCGAGCTCGCGCGCTACCTGCTCGAGAACTTCTACCGGAACCACCGAGTGGTGCGAATGGCAGCGAAGGCCGAGCGGATCCTGGGGGACCTGTGGCGCGCGTACGCGGCGGACCCCCGCCAGCTGCCGCCGCACGTGCTCGACCGCGCGCGAGGCGAGCCGGAGGAGCGCGCGATCGTGGATTACGTGGCCGGGATGACGGACCGCTTCGCGATGGACGAGCACGATCGGCTCTTCGACCCACACACCCACGTCTAGACGCGCTCGCGCCATGGACGGCGCCCTGGCGGCGGTCGTCGTGGCGGATAGAGTTGGCGCCGCTATGCGGGAGGACACAGTTTGAGGAAGCGAGGCTGGGGAGCCGGTCGCTGGTTCGGTCGGAGCAGCAACAACGGCAGTCTGCTCGATCGGCTTCGCAATCTGCACGGTGTCGATCTGCGCGAGGTTCGCGAGCTCGAGAACTTCGACGAGCTTCCCGAGCATCTCGAGGCCGGTGCAGCCCGCTGGCAGGGCAGCCGCCCGATCGCGCTGCTGGCGAGCCGCCGGGAGGGTCTCGACCTGCTCGGCTGGGCGCGGATCGCCGCGCGGCGCGCGGGCGCAGGGCGCAGCCTCGCCGAGGTCCTGATCGCGGCGCCGGAGTTCTCCGAGCGCACCCGTCGCGCCGCGTCGCGGGCGGCGGAGCGCGGTCCGTCGGTGCATCTGCTGACGCTGCCCGCGCTCGCCGAGGACGGTGGTGCCTGTCAGCTCGAGAGCCACCCGGCTCCGGCCAGGCCGTCACTGATCGGCGGCAGCACGAGTGTGCTGGCGCGGGTGTTGCGGGTATTGGAGGGGGCGGCCGCCGTCTCGGGCGCCGCCGGCGTGCGCCCGGCCGGCCCGGATCATCTCTTCTACGTGCGCGGCGAGCGGGCTGCCCGGGTCAGCGTCGAAGGCGATGAGGTCGTGATCTCCGTCGCGCTTCCCGAGCGGCGAACGATTCGCGCGAACGACGCGAGCTTCGCCCGGATCGGAGCGGATCTATATGAATGGGTCGTGCGACTCGCGGACGACCCGAGCCTGCTCGAGGGCGCCGCAGCGCGGCGCGATGCGCTGGTCGAGAGCTGCGCGGACGAGGCGCACGCGGGAGTCACGGCGCGCTGGCTGCCGTGGAACGAGGAGGGCAGCGACGCGATCGATTGGGTGGGCATCGACATCGCGGGCCGGCCCGTCGTCGGTGCCATCCGGCCGAGCCTCGACGTAGCGGACGTCCCGGGGTTGATCGCTGGCTGGCATCTGCTCGACCTCGAGCGCGAGGTCTGGAGCCCGGGCGCGGTCGGGGATCCGCGAATCTTCGTCTCGAGCGACTCGATCTCGGACGAGGCGCGCGAGATCCTCGAGGCCGTCGCGGGTCCGATCGGGGAGCGCCGCCTTCCGACCGAGCCGATGCGCGCCTATGCGAGCGAGACGCTGCCGGAGGCCGAGACAGCGCTCGATTCCGAGGATCTGCGTGAGGACGTCGGTCGATCCGAGCGTCGGGGCGGTCGGCGGCGGGGGCGACGCCGCGGCCGCGGCGGCGATCGAGGGACAGCCGAGTCGTCGGCGCGCGTGTACGACGCGGCCAGCGCGGAGGAAGAGCGCAATGCCCGTCGCGAGGCGCGCCGCGCGGCGGAGCTGCGCGGCGAATCGACCGAAGCCGAGCCGGCCGCGGAAGGAGAGCTCGATTCCCGCGCGCCGTTCGAGGCCGAGCTCGAGCCCGAGGCCGATGCAGAGACTCGCGCGGCCGGGGAGGAATCGGACGGTTTGGAGCCTCGGCGCGGACGGCGCGGCCGAAGACGCCGAGGCGGCCGAAGAGGCGCGCGGATCGTGTCCGGAGAGCGGGCGGAAGCCGACTCCGAGGCGCTGGAGTCGCGCGAGGCTGGCAGCGACGGCGAAGCGCGGGCATTCGGCGGCGAGGAGCTCGAGCCGGGCGAGGCGCCGGCTCCCGACGAGGCGCTCTCGAGCGACATGGAGGCGACCCTCGCGCAGGGTGAGGAAGAATCGGAGACCGGTCCGGCCGCGGAGCCGGTCGAGGTGTCTCCGCCGCGTGCGCGCCGACAGCGCGCCGCAATCCTCGTGCGCGACGACCCGGACTCGATCCTGGCCGCGCTCGTCCTGGCGCGCGACCGACGCACGATCGTGTCGTTCCGGGTCGCGCCGCAAGAAGGCCTGATGGACTTCTTCAAGGGACCGGCGACGGACATCGCAGACAACGTCGACGTGCTGGTCGTCGGCTACAGCGCGCAGCCGCGTCCGAAGGAGGTCCTCGACACCGCGGAGCTGTTCCGCGGACGGCTGCAGTGGTTCGACCACCACGAGTGGGCGATCGAGGATCTGGTGCGCCTGCGAGCGGTGCTCGGCCGCGACTCGATCGTGATCGAGGAGAACGCGACGAGCCCGCTGGGGGCGGTCTGCGAGGTGACCGAGCGGCGCAGCCGCTTCACCGACAAGCTGGTCGACCTCTCCGCGCGCCGGCTCTCCGAGACCGACATGCAGAAATGGGGCAACCGAGTGATCGCGCTGATCAAGCGCCTGGCCGAGACTCCCGGCGAGCACCGTGCCGAGATCGTCGCCGTGCTGAACGGCAAGCCGACCGACCTGCCCTCGGCTCCGGACGTCTATCGCGCCGAGACGGACTGGGTCGCGGAGAACGACCCGCGAATGGTGCACTTCGGCGAGTACCAGCTCGCGGTGGCGCGCGTGCCGTCCCACCTCGATCCGGGCGAGATCGGCCGCCGGCTGCGCCTGCGCACCGGCGCGCGGCTGTCGCTCGCGACGGTCGAGGGCGACGACCTCGTGGTGCTGTCCTGCAACGACGAGAAACGGCCGCTGAACGTCTCGGGCCTGATCGACGCCGTCGGCCAGCACCAGCCCTGGGTGATTCCGAAGAGCGGGGGCGATCGGATCGGCCGCGCGCGGATCGACGGCCTGCCGGAGCACCCGGAGCGATTCGAGACGCTGATCGGCGAGATCGTGCGCCATCGCTCCGTTCTCTACGGCTAGGCTCCGTGCCGGCGCTTCGCGTCAAGGAGATCTACCGCTCGATCCAGGGCGAATCGACCCGCGAGGGCTGGCCGTGCGTCTTCGTGCGCACGTCGGGCTGCGACATCCGCTGCAGCTACTGCGACGAGCCGCAGGCGTTCAGCGGCGGAGACCTGCTCGAGATCGACGTCGTGCTGGCGCGCGTGGCGGGGCTCGGGACGAGAATGGTCGAGCTCACCGGCGGGGAGCCGCTGCTGCAGAAGGCCGTGCCGGAGCTGGTCCGGCAGCTCTGCGACGCGGGCTACACGGTGCTGATCGAGACCGGCGGACACCACGACATCTCGGTGCTCGACCCCCGCGCGCACGCGATCGTCGATGTGAAGACGCCCGGCAGCGGGATGGTCGCGCGAAACGATCTCGGGAATCTCACTCGACTTCGCGCCGGTGACGAGCTGAAGTTCGTGCTCCGGGATCGCGCGGACTACGACTGGGCGGTGCAGCTGATCCGCGCCCATCGGCTGGAGAATCGCGTGCCGGTCAACCTCTCGCCGGTGCACGGCGTGCTCGATCCTCGGGACCTCGCCGGCTGGATCCAGGAGGACGGACTCTGGGTGCGGCTCAATCTGCAGGTCCACAAGTACGTCTGGGGCGCGGAGACGAAGGGCGTCTGAGTCTGCGGCGTCGCTCGCGCGCTCGACCCGAGCGAGCGGGTCGTTCAGAATCCGCGAAGAAGATCCGCACCTCGATGCGGCGGGAGAAGCGAACATGACCGTCGCCAGTGGCTCGCGCTTCACGTGGCTCGACCGACGCCGCTTCCTGAAGCTCTCCGGCATGGCGGCGGCCGCGACCGCGGTGGGCGGACTTCCGCTCCTGCATCTCCGCGAAGAGGCGATCGCGGCCGAGCTCCCGGCGGGAAGCGTCGCGCGCGATCCGACCAAGCTCGGCAGCTGGCAGGATCTCTACCGGCAGCGCTGGAGCTGGGACCACGTCGCGAAGGGAACGCACGGCTGGCTGAACTGCCGCAGCGCGTGCAACTTCGACCTGTACGTGAAGGACGGGATCGTCGTCCGCGAGGAGCAGACCGCGAGCTACACCGCCTCGGAGCCCGGTGTTCCCGATTTCAATCCGCGCGGCTGTCAGAAGGGCGCCTGCTACACCGAGGTCATGTACGGCCCGAGCCGACTCACCGTTCCGCTGAAGCGCGTAGGCCCGCGCGGCGGCGGTCAGTGGCAGCAGATCTCCTGGGACGACGCGCTGCGCGAGATCGCGGAGAAGCTGGTGACGATCGCCGAGAAGGACGGCACCGACAGCATCATCCACGATCTCGGCCCCCACTTCGACCAGGGCCCGACCACCGCCGGGCGGGTGCGCTTCTTCGGCCTGGCCGGAGCCACGCTCTCCGACGACTGGGCGGAGATCGGCGATCTGAACCACGGCGCTACGATCACGTTCGGCTTTCCCCACGTCGGCGGAAGCTCCGACGAGTGGTTCCTCTCCGACTATCTCGTCGTCTGGATGATGAACCCGGCCGTGACTCAGATCCCCGACGCTCACTTCCTGTTCGAGGCGAAGTACAACGGCGCCGAGCTGGTGGTGATCGATCCGCAGTACAGCGCCACCGCCGTGCACGCGGATCAATGGATTCCGATCCGGCCCGGGGCCGACGCGGCCCTGGCGCTGGCGACCGCGCGGCACATCTGGAACACCGGCCGCATCGATCTGGACTACGTCCGCGAGCAGACCGACCTGCCGATCCTGGTGCGACTGGACACCGGCCGCTTCCTGAACGAGGCGGATCTGCTCGAGGCCGGGCGACGCGAGCTGGTGTACGTCTGGGACGCGAAGGCGGGCGCTCCGGTCGCCGCCCCGGGCGCTCCGACCAACACGGATCAGCCGCGGCTCGGCGGCGGCGCGCTCGCTCCGCCGATCGAGGGCCGCTTCAGCGTGAAGCTTCGCGATGGCAGCGAGACCGTGGTCGTTCCCGTCGGCTCTCTGCTCCGCGAGCACCTCGAGCCGTGGAGCTTCGAGGCCAGCGCAGAAGTGACCGGACTCGCCCCCGAGCAGATCGAGAAGTTCGCCGAGGGCTTCGCGCGCGCGAAGCGGCCGATGGTGCTGTCGAGCTGGGGCTCGAACCGCTTCTTCCACTCCGACCAGATGAACCGCGCGAAGATCCTCTGCCTGTCGCTGAAGGGCGCGGTGGGACGGAAGGGCTCGGGCTACCACTCCACGGGCTGGATCGAGACGGGCGGGCTCGGCATCGGGTCGCACACCGGCATGCGCGGGCGGCTCGAGCTCTTCATGCACCTCGACATGAGCACGCTCTTCGACCTCGCGGTCGAGCGCGTGCGCGGTCGGATCAGCACGCAGCTCGCCGTCTGGGACCTCGCCGCGGAGATGACCGAGGAGCTGGCGTGCGTGGGAAACGCCGCGAGCCTGAATCTCGGCTACCAGGGAATCGCCGGAGATCTCGACCGCGAGCAGGCGAACCTCTATCCGCGTCCGCTCACCGACTACGACCGCGAGGCGCGCGAGAAGGGCTGGATGCCGCGCTTCCCGACCAAGGCGGCCCGCGCCTGGGTGACCGGCGGCAACAACGTGCTTCGCCGCTCCAATCTTCCGCAGCGCTCGCTCGAGCACCTCTGGCCCGCGCTGGACCTGGTGGTCGACGTGAATCCCAAGTTCACGTTCACCGGAATGCACGCCGACTACCTGCTGCCCGCCGCCGGCTACTACGAGAAGCGCGGCATCAAGTACACCGTCGCTTACATCCCCTACCTCCACTACTGCGACGCCGCGGTGCCGCCGGTCGGCGACTCGAAGGACGAGTGGGAGATCTTCTGGCGTCTGGCGCAGCAGGTGCAGCGGGTCGCGCGAGAGCGCGGAACGCCGGTGTTGCCCGGCTGCGGGAAGCTCGAGGTCGATCTCACCACGATCGGTGATCGCTTCTCGTACCATGGCGAGTTCGGCCCCAAAGACACCGACAAGGTCATGCAGCACATCCTCGACAGCTCGGGCACGACCCAGGGCATGACCGTCGCGGGGCTCGAGCGCACCGGCGTCGAGAAGTTCAAGGGCGCGGGCGGACCGGGCGGTCAGGCGCAGCTCTGGAACGACTCCTGGAAGGGCGACGGCGTGCTGCGCGCCTGCACCCACTTCACCGAAGAGAAGTGGCCCTGGCCCACGCGCACCGGTCGACAGCAGTTCTACGTCGATCATCCCTGGTTCCTGCAGGCCGGGGAGGCGCTCCCGTCCCACATCGAGAGCCCGAAGGCGGGGGGGGACCTGCCGTTCCAGCTGATCTCGTGTCACGCGCGCTGGAGCATCCACAGCGTCTGGCGCGACGATCCCATGCTTCTGCGACTGCAGCGCGGCGAGCCGGCGCTCTACCTGAACCCGCGCGACGCGGAGCGGCTCGGGATCGCCGACGGCGAATGGGCCGAGCTCGAGAACCGCTTCGGGCTGGTGTTCATGCGCGTGAAGCACTCGTCGATGGTCCGGCCGGGGGTCGCCTACTACTTCCACGCCTGGGAGCCGCACCAGTTTCCGAAGCACGAGAGCTACAAGTTCGTGACGCCTGGGCTGATGAACCCGCTCCACTTCGCGGGCGGCGAGGGCCAGCTGCGCTGGCGCTTCGGCGTCTGGGCGCCGGGCACGCAGGTGCAGGACACGCGGGTCGCGATCCGTCCACGAAGGGCCGACGCGGTCGATGCGATCCGCGCGGCGCAGGAGTCCTAGCCATGGCGAACGCGAATCCGGTGAAGCGACAGATCGCGATGGTGCTCGACCTGAACAAGTGCATCGGCTGCCAGACGTGCACGATCGCCTGCAAGAAGCTCTGGAACAAGGACACCGGCACGGGCTATGCGTACTGGAACAACGTCGAGACGCTCCCCGGCGCCGGCTATCCGCGCGGTTGGGGCGAGAGCGGCGGCCGCACGCCCGACGGCGGAGTGAAGGCGGGCCGGATCCCGACGCTCGACGACGACTACGGGCGCGCCTGGACCTTCAATCACGACGAGGTGCGAAAGCGCGCAGGCGAGGGCGAGGGCAAGCCGTGGCTGCGCCCGAACGAGAAGCCCCACTGGGGCGCGAACTGGGACGAGGATCGCGGCGCCGGCGAGTACCCGCAGGACAACCACTACTTCTACCTGCCGCGCCTGTGCAACCACTGCACGCACCCGGCCTGCCTCGACGCCTGTCCGCGTCATGCGATCGAGAAGCGCGACGAGGACGGAATCGTGCTGGTCGATCAGGATCGCTGCCACGGCTACCGCTTCTGCGTCGAAGCGTGCCCGTACAAGAAGGTCTACTTCGATCCGCTGCGGCAGGTCTCGACCAAGTGCATCTTCTGTCTGCCGCGAATCGAGGAGGGCGTCGCGCCGGCGTGCGCGCGGCAGTGCCCGGGGCGACTGCGCTTCGTCGGCTATCTCGACGACGAAGCCGGGCCGATCTGGAAGCTCGTCCACAAGCACCGCGTTGCGCTTCCGCTGCACCCCGAGTTCGAGCTCGGCCCGAACGTCTTCTACGTCATGCCGATGAGCCCGCCCAAGCTCGATGCGCAGGGGCGTCCCACCGACGAGCCGCGAATTCCGACCCGCTACCTGGTGAGCCTGTTCGGCGAGCGCGTGCCGGAGGTGCTCGCGACGCTCGAAGCCGAGCGGGCCAAACGCCGCAGCGGAGAGCCGAGCGAGCTCATGGATCTTCTGATCGCCTACGACTGGAACCAGAACTTCGCGCTCGGCCCGCGCAAGCGGGAGGTGCTCTGATGCGCCGCAAGGTCTCGCTGATCGCTGCGCCGACGGGGATGTCTCCCGGCGGGTACGTCCCGGTCGCCTACGTGGGGCGAGACGCGCCGCGAACCCCGGTCGTCGAGCTCGAGACCTCGAAGTCCGGGAGTCTGTGGCGGGTCGAGCTGGTCTGGGCCTGCGCGCAAGAGCCGCGCGCGCTCGCCGACGACGTCGATCGATTCACCGACGCGGCGGCGGTTCTCGCGCCGTCGGTCGCCGATGCGCCGTGGCTCACGATGGGCGCGCCAGGGAAATCCGTCGAGGGGGCGCTCTGGCGCGCCGATCGCGAGCCGCTCTTCGGTGTGAGCGCCCAAGGCCTCGGAACCGTCACGCGCGCGGCGGCGCCGGCGGGCTGGCGCGCGAGCGCGGAGTGGAAGAGCGGACGCTGGCGGCTCTTGTTCGAGCTCGAGGGCTGGGCGCTGCTCGAAGCGCAGCGCAAGCTCGCGATCGCGGTGTGGCAGGGAGCGCAGAACGATCGCGGCGGTCTGAAGTCGGTCTCTTCCGGGTGGCTCGAGATCGCGGCGTGAGCGCGGCATCGCGCGCGCGGGCGCTGCCGTTCGTCGGCTGGGCGCGGATCTGGAGTCCGCTCGCCTCGCGCGAGCTTCGCGACGAAGCGTGGGACGCGCTCGGTCTGCCCGGACGCTTCGCCGACCTCGAGCCCGCGTACTGGGCCGCGTTCCACGTCGGCTCGCCGCGGCCCAGCGTTCCGCTCCTGCTGCACGCCGCGCTCGGCCTCGAGGGCGGGCACGCGCGCGAGGAGTGGATGCGCGTGCTCCACTTTCTCGGTCTGCGCTGGCAGGAGCAGGCGCTCCCGCCGGACCACCTCGCGCCGAGCTGCGAGGCTCTCGCGGCCGCGATCGACCGCGAGGACGACGTGCTCCCCGCTACCTGCTGCCCTGGTGCGCGGCGGCGCGCACGGGCCTGGGAGTAGCTCACGCCGCGCTCGGCGCTCTCACCGAGCGCTTCGAGTCCGATCTGCGCGCGCTCGGGGCGCTCGGACCCGATTCCGACTGAGCCGCGACTAGCGGTAGATCCGGACGCCGCCCGCGACGAACTCGCGCGACTTCTCGGCCAGCCCTTCCTCGAGCGCGACCGCGTCCTCGAGGCGCTTCTTCTGCGCGTACTCGCGCACCTGCTGGGTGATCTCCATGCTGCAGAACTTCGGTCCGCACATGGAGCAGAAGTGAGCGACCTTGGCGTTCTCCGCGGGCAGCGTGGCGTCGTGGTAGCGGCGCGCGGTCTCGGGATCGAGCGAGAGGTTGAACTGGTCCTCCCAGCGGAACTCGAAGCGCGCCTTCGAGAGCGCGTCGTCGCGGAGCCGCGCGCCCGGGTGACCCTTCGCGAGGTCGGCCGCGTGCGCGGCGATCTTGTACGTGATCACGCCCGTCCGCACGTCGTCGCGATCGGGCAGCCCCAGGTGCTCCTTGGGCGTCACGTAGCAGAGCATCGCCGTGCCCAGCGACCCGATCATCGCCGCGCCGATCGCCGAGGTGATGTGGTCGTAGCCGGGCGCGATGTCGGTCGTGAGTGGCCCGAGCGTGTAGAACGGCGCCTCGTGACAGACCTCGAGCTGCCGGTCCATGTTCTCCTTGATCAGGTGCATCGGCACGTGACCCGGGCCCTCGATCATGACCTGCACGTCGCTCTCCCAGGCGATCTTCGTCAGCTCACCCAGCGTCTCGAGCTCCGCGAACTGCGCGGCGTCGTTCGCGTCCGCGATCGAGCCCGGGCGCAGCCCGTCGCCGAGCGAGAACGCGATGTCGTAGGTCTTCATGATCTCGCAGATCTCGCGGAAGTGCGTGTAGAGGAAGCTCTCCTGGTGATGCGCCAGGCACCACTTCGCCATGATCGAGCCGCCGCGCGAGACGATCCCGGTGAGGCGATCGGCGGTGAGCGGCACGTAGCGCAGCCGTACACCGGCGTGGATCGTGAAGTAGTCGACGCCTTGCTCCGCCTGTTCGATCAGTGTGTCGAGGAAGAGCTGCGGCGTGAGCTCCTCCGCGCGCCCGCCGACCTTCTCGAGCGCCTGGTAGATCGGCACGGTTCCGATCGGCACCGGCGAGTTGCGGATGATCCACTCTCTCGTGGTGTGGATGTTCGCGCCGGTGGAGAGGTCCATCACGGTGTCGGCGCCCCACTGGATCGACCAGAGCAGCTTCTCGACCTCTTCGTCGATCGAGGACGAGACGGCCGAGTTGCCGATGTTCGCGTTCACCTTCACCAGGAAGCGCCGGCCGATCAGCATCGGCTCGCTCTCGGGGTGGTTCACGTTGTTGGGCAGGATCGCGCGGCCGCAGGCGATCTCGCTGCGCACGAGCTCCGGCGCCACGCCCTCGCGAAGCGCGGCGAACTCCATCTCGGGCGTCACGATGCCGCGCCGCGCGTAGTGCATCTGGCTGACGTTGCGGCCCGCGCGCGCGCGAAGCGGAGCGACGCGACGGCCGGGAAAGGCCGGCGTCGCGCTCGCGCGCCGGCCGTCGTCGTCGGGCCGCGCGGGCCGGCCCGGGTACTCCTCGACGTCGCCGCGCTCGCGGATCCAGGCGTCGCGGAGCTTCGGCAGGCCCGCCGTGAGATCGACCGAGAGCTGCGCGTCGCCGTGCGGTCCGCTCGTGTCGTAGACGCGGACCGGGCCATCGGCCGACTGTCCGGCGCGTGGCGTGAGCTCGATCTCGCGCAGCGGAACGCGCAGATCCGCGCGGGAGCCGAGCAGGTGGACGCGCCGCGAGCGAGGGAAGTGGCGGTGGTCGCTCATCGGCAGATCGTACCCTAGCGAAGCGACTTCAGCCGCCTCGCGTAGAGCTTGTGGAGCTTTGCGACCTTCGGCAGCGCGATCGCGGCGATGTAGGGCTGATGAGGATTCCGCGCCGCGTAATTCTGGTGGTATCCCTCGGCGGGAAAGAACTCCGCGAGCGGCTCCAGACGAGTCGCGATCGGCGCTGCGAAGATCTTCGCCCGCTCGAGCTGTGCGATGTACGCCTGTGCGACGCTCTTCTGCTCCTCGTCGGCGAAGAAGATCGCCGAGCGGTACTGTCGCCCGACGTCGTTGCCCTGCCGATCGACTTGCGTCGGATCGTGCGCGACCGAGAAGAAGACCTCGAGCAGCTCCCCGAAGCGGATCCGCGCCGGATCGAAACGGATCCGGATCGCCTCGGCGTGATTCGTCCCACCGCCGCAGACGGTCTCGTAGTCCGCCTTCGACGCGACATCGCCGACGTAGCCGGAAACGACCTCGAGCACGCCGTCCAGCGGCTGGAAGACGGCTTCGGTGCACCAGAAGCAGCCGCCCGCGAGGACCGCGGTCTGCGGCGCGGCTCCGGGTGCGGCGTGGATGTCTCGCTCGGGCTCTGGAAAATCTTCGCCGGCGGCGGCCATCAGCTCCCTCCTGGTCAAGGCTCGCTCGGGGGCGGGTGGCGATGGAGGGACTCGAACCCCCGACACGGCGGATATGAGCCGCCTGCTCTAACCAGCTGAGCTACATCGCCAGACTCGCGGGCGCAGAACACTAACCGGACCCGCGCGCGGCTGCTACAGGAGCGCGAGGTAGGCCAGCAGCTGGGACATCTGGTCGCTTCCGAGCTCGACGCCGCTTCCGGCCGCGACGGCGCGAACGGCCGACTCCAGATCCGCAAACCGCCCGTCGTGACCCCAGGGGCCGCGCGTCGCCACGCCGCGCAGCGTCGGGACCGAGAACCGACCACCCGTACCCACGTCGCTCGTCCGCGCGCGCGCGAACGCGGGCGCTGGGTGGCAGTCCGCGCAGCCCGCCTCGGCGAAGACCGCGAACCCCTTTCGCGCGGTCAGGTTCACCGGCTCGACGGGCGCTCCATCGGGCTGGATGCGACCGCGATCGAAGGGCGCAAGCGAGAGCAGATAGGACTCGAGGGCGTCCGCGTCCCGGCCCGACAGCGACCCGCCGCGCATCTCTAGCGCGAGCATTCGGTCCGTCGCAGCCCGAAGCGTCGTCGCCGAGCCATCCCAGAGGTAGGGCGCCGTCTGCCAGAGCCCGCGCAGGCTCGGCGTGCGCAGGCCTCCGGGCGTGCCCGGCTCGACGCTCTCTCCGTCCAAGTAGACCTTGCGATCCTCGCCGCCGCCCGGATGGCAGCTGGCGCAGCTTCGCGTGCCGTCGCCGGAGAGCCTCCGATCCGCGAACAGGGCTGCGCCGCGCTGCACCAGATCTGCGTCGAGGGCCGGCTTCGACGCCGGAGCCGGGCCGCCGATCCACTCGACCAGCACGCAGCCCGAGAGCAGCAGCCCGGTTGCGCTAAGAGCGAGCCAGGAGCGCATGCTTCTGCACCTTCCCCGAGGCCGTGCGCGGGAGCTCGGCGACCACGACCACCTCTCGCGGGAGCTTGTAGCGCGCCAGGCGCCGTCCCGCCCAGGCGAGCAGGGCGCTCGCATCGAGCTCGGCGCTCGCCGCGACCACGTAGGCGCGACCGGCCTCGCCCCAGGTCTCGTCGGGCACGCCCACGACCGCGACCTCGGCGACCTGCGGGTGCTGGCCGAGCACCCGCTCCACCTCGGCCGGGTACACGTTCTCTCCGCCGCTGATGTAGAGCTCCTTCAGACGGCCGACGAGCGTGATGATCCCCTCGTCATCCATCACGCCGAGATCGCCGGTGCGGTGCCAGCCGTCGATCCGGCTCTGCTCGGTCTCCTCCGGACGGCGCCAGTAGCCGGTCATCACGATCGGGCCGCGCACGACGATCTCGCCGCGGGTGCCGCGCGGAACGTCCCGCCCGTTCTCGTCGGCGATGCGCACCTCGCCGAAGGCGACCGGTCTTCCGACCGAGCCGGCCTTGCGAAGCGCGTCTGCCGCGTCCAGACAGCACAGGATCGATGTCTCGGTCTGGCCGTAGCCCTGCTTCAGGCGGATTCCCAGCCGCGCGTAGCGCTCGATCGTCTCGACGCCGAGCGCGGCTCCCGCGCTGAACGCGAAGCGCAGCGTTTCGAGCTTGGCCGGCTCGAGCCCCGCGGCGAGCATGCGCTCGTACATCACGGGCACCGCGCCGAGCAGGGTCGCTCGCTCCCGCGCGATGCAGTCCGCAAGCCCGATCGGATCGAAGCGGTCGACGAGCACGGCCGTCGCGCCGGCGAAGAGCGCGGGAACCGAGAGGATCTTCAGGCCGAAGGAGTGGAACAGCGGGATCGGCACCACGACGACGTCGTCGCCCACGAGCTCGAAGTAGCGCTCGGCGTTGCGCGAGTTCCAGTAGGTCTTGCGGTGCGGAAGCACGGCGCCTTTGGGTCGCCCGGTCGTGCCGCTGGTGTAGAGGATCGCCTGCGGGCTCTCGCCGCCGGGCGCGGCGGCGGGACGCTCGGCGCGACCGGGCATGCGCGCGCGGAGCTCGTCGGGAGCGAGCTGGTGCGTGCCGGACCGGTAGGGAATCTCGATCGCCCCCTCTCTCACCACCAAGCGCGGCTCGGAATCTTCGATCTGGAAGCCGAGCTCGGCCGCGGTGAGCCGGGTGTTCAGCGGAATCAGGATCGCGCCGAGCAGCGCGCTTGCGAAATACAGCTCCAGGTACAGAGGCTCGCTCGGGAGCGCGAGTGCGACCCGATCGCCCGCGACGACGCCGAGCGCCGAGAGGGCCGCGGCCGCGCGGTTCACGCGCGCCTCGAGCTCCGCGTACGAGATGCGCTCCCCGCTCGCCTCGACGACGAGCGCGGGGTGGTCGCCTCGGGCGTCGGCGTGGGCGGCGAGCCAGGTCCCGACGTTTGCTTCTGGCCCTGGATCGCGGCGCATGGCGGTGGCCCGAGTGTGACAGAATCGCGGCGTGAACCTCAAAGGCCAGCCGGTTCGAGTCGGAGATCTCGTCCACCAGGCGGAGCGCGCGATCTCGCCGCAGGTGATCGCGTTCTACTGCGACACCTTCGCCGACAGCAATTCGGTGTACGCGCGCGAGGGCGTCGCGCCGCCGCTGCTCTACCACAGCGAGGTCTACGCGCACCTGGAGCGCTGGTACCTGCGCAACCTGGTCGGAAACCTGCACGCGCGCCAGGAGTGGCTGCTCTTCGCGCCGATCCGCGCCGGCTCGACGGTGCGCACCCGCTCGACCGTGATCGAGCGCTATCGCAAGCGCGACCGCGACTTCGTCGTGAACGAGGTCGACTACTGCGACGAGAGCGGGAGGCTCCTGGTGCGTTCGCGAACGCACCAGTCGTTCCTCGCCGAGCTGCCGCAGGCGGACGGCGCGTACGTCGTGGACCGCGCCTCGGCGGAGAAGAAAGAGCGGCGCGCGGTCGGGGAGGGCGACGGCCCCGAGCTCGAGCCGGTCGAGCTACGGGTCGACCTCGCCACCTGCTGGCGCTTCTCGGGGCCCGCGCGGAACTACCACACCGACCCCGACGAGGCGAAGAAGCTCGGCTTTCCCGACGTCGTCGTGCAGGGGATGCTCTCGACCTGCCTCGCTTCGCAGGTCATGGGCAACGCGCACGGCATGGGCTGGCTCGCGGGTGGACGCATGGATCTGAAGCTCGTGAACGTGCTCTGGGGCGGCGAGCGCGTGCGCGCCCGCGCGAAACTTCGCTCGGAGAACGCAGAAGGCGCGTTCACGCGGCGCGAGTACGAGATCTGGGTCGAGAAGGACGACGCCAAGCGAACGATCGTCAGCGTCGGAGCCGCCTCAGCGCTGCTTCCCTGAGCTCTCCAGCAGCGCGTCGAGCGCCTGGGCCATCTCGTGCGCGGACGCGAAGCGGCCGTCCGGATCCTTCTGGCAGGCGCGCTTCAGGATCGCGACCAGCCCCTCGGGGATCTCCGGGCGCAGCCGGCGCGGATCGGGAAGCGGCGCGTGCAGCTGCTGGTCGACCACGCCTTCGCCGCTGAAGGGGCGCTCGGCGGTCGCCATCTCGAACATCGAGATCCCGAGCGCGTAGAGGTCGGCGCGCCCGTCGATCTCGTGGCCGAGGATCTGCTCCGGCGGCATGTACTGCGGCGTGCCGCGGGCCTCGGTGAGCGCCTCGCTTCCGGTCTCCAGCGCCTTGCTGATGCCGAAGTCCATCAGCTTCGCGCTGCCGTCGGCGGTGAGCAGGATGTTCGACGGCTTCACGTCGCGGTGGATCACGTTGGAGCGGTGCGCGTAGCCGAGCGCGCGGCAGATCTCGCGCCCGATCTCCGCGACGCGGTGGGGCGGAAGCGGCTGGCGGCTGCTCGAGCCGCGGATCCGCATCACCTCCCGCACGGTTCGACCCTGCACGTACTCCATCACGATGCACGGCTGGCCGTTCACCACCGCGACGTCGTAGATGTGCACGATGTTGGGGTGGTTCATCGCCGCCGCCGCGCGCGCCTCGGCGCGGAACATCTGCACGGCCTGCGGATTCGCGGCGAGCTCGCCGGGGAGGAATTTGATCGCGACGGCGCGCCCGAGCTCCCGGTCGCTCGCGAGATAGACGATGCCCATCCCGCCGCGCCCGATCTCGTCGCGAAGCTCGTAGCGGTCGTCGGCCGACGTCGCGAGCGACGGAGCCGTGGCGTTGCCGGGCGCGCGCTCGGCGAGCCGTTCGATTCGAGCCTCGATGTCGGCGTAGCGCGAATCGACCTGCGCGATGCGCTCGAGCGTGCCGACTGCACCCGCCACGTCGCCGATCCGCTCCAACGCGGTCGCGAGCAGGAGCAGAAGCTCCAGATCGTCCTTCGTGTAGCCGCTTCCCCCGGCCGACGCATCGAGCTTCTCCCTGGCGCGGTCGATCAGGCCCTTCTCGAGGAAGATCCTGGCGAGCAGCCGCGAGGCGTCGCGCGCTCCGGCCGCGCCCGACGGGATACGCGAAAGTGTGTCGACGGCGCGCTCGTAGGAGCCCAGCTCGTAGAATGCGCGGCCCGCGGCGAGGTGATCGCCGTCCTCGAGCGCCATCTCCGCCGCGCGCAGGCGGTCGCCCGCGCGCTCCCAGCAGGCGCGCGCCTCCGATCGCTTGCCCGCCCGCTCGAAGCAGCTCGCGGCGCGCTCGTGGACGCCCGCGCGCTCGTAGGCGCGGGCCGCCTGCTCCTGCTGGCCGACCTTCTCGTACAGCTCCGCCGCCTGGCGCGGATCGCCGGCCTCCGCGTAGCAGCCCGCCGCCTGATCCCATTCGGAGGCGGACTCGTAGAGCTCGGCGGCGCGGCGCAGCCAGCGCGGTGTGCGGCCGCGCGATTCGAGCAGCGTCTCCGCGGCCGCGATGCCCAGGCCCGCGCGGGCAAACAGCCGCGAGGCGCTCTCCGCATCGCCGAGCCGCCGGTGCAGCTGCGCGGCCCGTTCTAGATCGCCGGCGCGCTCGAAGAGCTCGGCGGCCTCGCGCTCCTCGCCCGTGAGAAGCAGCGCCTCGCCGGCTTCGCGCCAGAGGCCCGCGCTCTGGAAGTGATGCGCGGCCTCGGCGTGCCGGCCGAGCTCGGAATAGACGCGCGCGGCTCGCGCGGGCTGCTTCGCCAAAAGCAGCGCGCGAGCGAGCTTCGGCTTCGCGCCGGCGCGCTCGTAGAGCGGCAGAGCCCGCGCGACCTGCTGTCGCTCGACCAGCAGATCTGCCGCGCGCTCGAACTCGCCTTGCTCGACGAGCTTCCGGTACTCGACCTCGGCGTCGACGGGAGCGCCTCCGCGGCTCGACTTGTCACGGCGCAGCCGCCAGGCCAACAGGACGACGAGCAGGGCCGCCGCGGCGGCGAGCGCCGCGCCGACCGTCCAGTCGAAGCCGGCCGAAAGCCGGGTCAGCGATCCCAGGACGCGCTCGATCCAGGCGATCTCCGTCAAGAGAAGCCGCTCCCCCCCGCCTCGCGCTGCACGGCGCGTCAGAGGAGTCTTCGGCCCGCGGCAGAACCTTGTTTAGGGCCCCGGGAGCTTGGCGGCGACGGTCGGATCCGTACTCTGTCGCCGTGGATCCGATCCATCGGGAGCTGGCTCGATTTCTCCGCGCCCACGGGGTGCGGCGCGATGCCCGCGTGCTCGTGGCGGTCTCGGGCGGGGCCGACTCGGTCGCGCTCCTGCACGCGCTGCTCGGCATCGGCCAGCGCGTTGCCGCGGCGCACGTCCACCACGGGCTGCGCGGGCGCGAGGCGGACGCCGACCTCGCGTTCGTGGCGGAGCTGTCGCGATCGCTGGGGGTGCCATTCGCCTTCGAGAGGGTCGATGCGTCGGCGCGCGATGGCCGGTCCCCGGAGGCGCGCGCGCGCTCGCTCCGCTACGAGGCGCTCGAGCGGATCCGAGTGGCCGGGCATCACGCGCACCTGACGACGGCGCACCACCTCGACGATCAGGCCGAGACCGTGCTGCTCCGCGCGGTGCGCGGAACCGGGATCGGCGGGCTCGCAGCGATCCGTCCGAGCCTGGATGGCGGTCGCGTGCTTCGCCCGCTGCTCGCGACGCGACGTGCGGAGCTGCGCCGCTATCTCGCCGAGCGTGGGCTCTCGTTCCGCGAGGATGCGACCAACGGGGACCCGGCGACCCCGAGGAATCGCCTGCGCCTGGAGATCCTGCCGGCGCTCGACTCGATGCACCCGGGCGCGAGCGAGCGGCTGGCGTCGCTTGCGGAGCTGGCGGCGGAGCAGGACGCGGCGCTGATCGGAGCGCTGGGCGAGCGCCTCGAGCAGCTCTCCAGCCGCGGCGACGGCGGACTCTGGCTCGACGCTGCGAAGCTCGCCGCGCTCGAGGTCGGCCAGAGACGGCGCGCGCTGCACGCGCTGGCCGCCCGCGAGGGGCTGGACGCGGCGCTCTCCCGCGCGCACGTCGAGCGGATCGACGCGTTCGTCGCGCGCGGCGAGACCGGCCGTGAGCTCTCGCTCCCCTGCGGTTTCAAGCTGCTCCGAGATCGACAGCGGCTCTGGCTCGGCCCGTCGATCGGACCGAGTCCTCCCGCTCCGCTCCGCGTCGAGGTTCCGCTCGAGGGCTCGCTCGAATTCCCCGATCGAGGCCTCCGTCTCAGCTGGCACCCGTGCACCGCACCGGATCCCCCGCGTCGCCTGCTTCGCCTTCCCGCTCGTCCGCAGCTCGCACTGATCGCACGGAGTCCGAGCGCCGACGATCGGATTCTCTCGAGGGGTCGCGAGCGTCCGCTCAAGGAGGCGTTCGCCAGCGCCCGATGGTCCAGACAGGCGCGGGCGCGAGCGGTGGTCGTCGAGCGGGATGGAGAGATCGTCTGGGTGCCAGGTCTGTTTCGCAGCGAGGCAACGCGGGACGGCGAGGGCGGGCGCGAGCTTCGCGCCGTGTGCCTTCCAAGCCCGAGGTGAAGTTGCTAGATTGCAAGAGAATCCGAGCGTTTGGCGGCAGAACGCCGAGCCAGGCACTCCCCCGGAGGTGAGTTGAACCACCTTTACAAGAATCTGCTGACGCTTGCGATGGCCATGTTCGTGCTGCTGGCCATCTTCAGCCTGTTCGGCGGGACCCCGCAAGAGCCGAACGAGATCCGCTACTCGGACTTCCTCACGCGCCTCGAGGCGGGCGAGGTGGCTTCGATCACCGTCAAGGGCGAGCACATCGAAGGCAAGTTCGACGATGCCTCGACCTTCGCGACCAACGGGCCGGCCGGCGGCGACCGCTTCGCGAAGCTGCTGAAGAAGCACAAGGTCGACACGACCTACACCGCGCAGGACGACGGCGGGCTCTGGCAGTCGATGCTGATCAGCTGGCTGCCGATGCTGCTCTTCATCGGGCTCTGGTTCCTGCTCTTCCGCCAGCTGCAGTCGGGCGGGGGCAAGGCGATGAGCTTCGGCAAGTCGCGCGCGAAGCTGCTCTCCGAGAATTCACAGCGGGTGACGTTCGCGGACGTCGCGGGAATCGAAGAGGCGAAGTCCGAGCTCGAGGAGATCGTCTCCTTCCTGCGCGATCCCAAGAAGTTCACACGGCTGGGCGGACGGATCCCCAAGGGCGTGCTGCTGATCGGCCCCCCGGGAACGGGCAAGACGCTCCTCGCACGCGCGATCGCCGGCGAGGCTGGGGTTCCGTTCTTCTCGATCTCAGGCTCGGACTTCGTCGAGATGTTCGTCGGCGTCGGCGCGAGCCGCGTCCGCGATCTGTTCGGGCAGGGCAAGAAGAACGCGCCGTGCATCATCTTCATCGACGAGATCGACGCGGTCGGCCGTCATCGCGGAGCCGGGCTCGGCGGTGGCCACGACGAGCGCGAGCAGACGCTGAACCAGCTCCTGGTCGAGATGGACGGCTTCGAGTCGAACGAGGGCGTGATCATCATCGCCGCGACGAACCGACCCGACGTGCTCGATCCGGCGATGCTGCGGCCGGGGCGCTTCGACCGACACGTGACGGTGAACCGGCCCGACCTTCGCGGCCGCGAGGCGATCCTGCGCGTCCACGCGCGCCGGGTGCTGCTCGCGCCGGACGTGAACCTGACCGTGATTGCGCGAGGCACGCCGGGCTTCTCCGGCGCGGATCTCGAGAATCTGGTGAACGAGGCCGCGCTTCTCGCCGCGCGCCGCGACGGCGACTGCGTGGCGATGCGGGACTTCGAGCGCGCCAAGGAAAAGGTCATGATGGGCGCCGAGCGGCGCAGCCTGATCCTCTCCGAGAAAGAGCGGCGCATCACCGCCTACCACGAGGCCGGACATGCGCTGATCGGTATGCTCGAGGAGCACAGCGACCCGGTCCACAAGGTGACGATCATTCCGCGCGGCGGAGCCCTCGGCGTCACCATGACGCTCCCGACCGAGGATCGATACTGCGTGTCGAAGAACGAGCTGCTCGCGATGATCACCCGCGCGATGGGCGGGCGCGCGGCCGAGGAGCTGGTGTTCGACCACTTCTCGACCGGCGCCTCGAACGACCTGACGCAGGCGACCAAGATCGCCCGCGACATGGTGTGCAGCTACGGCATGAGCGAGAAGCTCGGCCCGATGAGCCTCGACGACGAACACGCGACGGTGTTCATCGGGCGGGAGTTCGGCGCTCCCTCCAAGCACAGCCCCGACATGGCGCGGCAGATCGACGTGGAGATGTCGGCGATCCTGACCGAGCGCTACGCACGGGCCAAGCAGATCCTGATCGACCACCGGGACGCGCTGGAGCGGGTCGCGCAGGCGCTGTTGGAGCGCGAGACGCTCGACGAGAGCGATCTTCGTCTGCTGCTCGAGGGCCGCCCGCTGCCACTCCTCGTCGAGCCGGTTGGCCGGGGACCGTCCGGCGCGGCCTCGAAGCCGGCGGCCGAGACGGAAGACGGCTCGCGCCGGCGCTTCGGCGAGAAGCCCATGCCCGATCCCGAGCCGGTTCCGGGCTAGGCGCATGCAGGAGCCGCGGCCGGAAACGCCCTCCGGCGCGCCGAGCGCTTCCCCGCGCGTGCTCGTGATGGGGATCGTGAACGTGACGCCCGATTCGTTCTCGGACGGTGGGCGGTTTCCCTGCGCCGAGGCCGCAATCGAGCACGGGCTTGCGCTCGTCGCGGAGGGCGCGGATTGGCTCGACGTCGGCGGCGAGTCGACGCGGCCGGGCTCCCGGCCCGTCTCCGAGGCCGAGGAGCGCGAGCGGGTGCTTCCGGTGATCGAGGGGCTCGCCAAGCGCACCGAGACGCCGATCTCGATCGACACCCGACGCGCCGCCGTGGCGGCCGCGGCGCTCGCGGCCGGCGCTCGGATCGTGAATGCGGTGGTGGGGCTGCGCGATGCCGAGCTGGCCGCGGTCTGCGCGGAGCACGGCGCCACCCTGGTGCTGAACCACATTCGCGGCGAGCCCGCGAGCATGCAACACGATCCCGTGTACGGGGACGTGGTCCGCGAGGTGCGCGACGAGCTGCTCGCGGAGGCTTCGCTGGCGCAGCGCGCCGGCGTCGCGCGTGAGCGCATCTGGCTCGACCCCGGCCTCGGCTTCGGCAAGCACCCGCTGCGACACAACCTGCCGCTGCTCGGCCGCTTGGACGAGATCGTCGCCACCGGCTACCCGATTCTGGTCGGCGCCTCGCGAAAGCAGTTCATCGGCGCGCTCACCGGGGCGCCCGTGTCGCGGCGTCTGCACGGGTCGCTGGCCGCGGCCGTGGCGGCGGTGCTCGCCGGCGCGCGCGCCGTGCGGGCCCACGACGTGGCCGAGACGCGACAGGCCGTCGACGTGGCGAGCGCGATCCGCGCCGCCCGCGCGCCGGAGCGCAATTGACCTGGCTCGTCTACACCTGGCTGCTCGAGCGCTGGGAGAGCTTTGCCGAGAACTTCCAGCCGCTGCGCGATTCGCTCGACATCCTCGTGGTCGCGTGGTGCGTGTACTGGCTGCTGATGCGCATCAAGGGCACGCGCGCCGCGCAGATGGCGCTCGGCCTGCTGGTGCTGGTCCTCGCCTGGCGGCTCTCGGACCTGCTGGAGCTCGCCACCGTCTCGTTCCTGCTCGACAACTTCCTGTCCTCGGGCCTGCTGATCCTGATCGTGATCTTCCAGGCGGACGTGCGCCGCGCGCTGACGCGCGTCGGTCGCGGGCTGTTCGCGCCGGCGCGAATGCACCAGGCCCACGCGATCGAGGAGATCGTGCGCGCCTGTCAGGCGCTCGCGCAGCGCCGCGTCGGGGCGCTGATCGCGATCGAGCGCGAGCTGCAGACCGACGAGTTCGTCGAGGACGGGACGGTGCTGGACGCCGAGCTCTCGCGCGACCTGCTGATCTCGCTCTTCCTGCCGTACTCCCCGCTCCACGACGGCGCGGTCGTGGTGCGCCGGGGCCGCGTCTTCTCCGCGGGCTGCATCCTGCCGCTCGCGACGCGCGGTGACCTCCCGAGCGCGTTCGGCACGCGCCACCGTGCGGCGGTCGGGCTCACCGAGGAGACCGACGCGCTCGTCGTGGTCGTATCGGAGGAGTCCGGGAGGATCGCGCTGGTCGCCGGCGGAGAGATCCGCGCCGACCTGGACGGGCCGCGCTTGCGCCAGGCGCTGCTCGAGCTCACGGGTGGCGAGCCGAGCGTCGAGACGCCGCCCGAGAAGGACGTGGTCGCCGATCCGGCGCGCGCTCTGGAGACCTGAGGGTCGCGATGTGGATCTTCGACCATCTGCTCTACAAGATCGTGGCGCTCCTGATCGCATGCGTCCTCTGGGCCTCCGCCCAGGGCGTCACCGACGCAGAGCAGAGCTTCGACATTCCGATCCAGGTCGAGGGCGTCCCGGAGGAGCTGGTGGTCGTCGAGGAATCGGCGCACGAGATCAACCTGCGTGTGATGGGAAGCCGCGCGGCGCTGCGACAGGTGGCGAAGAACGCGCCGCACTACTCGGTGTCGTTCGACGGCGCGAAGGCGGGCGAGGCGCGCCTGGCAGTCAACAAGGAGCAGATCGCGCTGCCGCGCGGCGCGCGCATCGTCGCGAGCTCGCCGTCGACGCTGGTCTACGCGCTCGAGCCGGTGGGCTCGAAGCTGGTGCCCGTCCGCGCCGACCTCGTTGGCGAGCCTCCGCCAGGCTTCAAGCTGAAGCGCGTCGCCATCGAGCCCAAGGACCTCGCGATCGCGGGCGCCAGGAGCGCGATCCGCAACCTGCGCGAGGTCGTCACCGATCGCATCGACCTGTCGGGCCTGCGCGAGTCCGCGACGCTCGAGAGCCCGGTGCTGCTCGGCACCCCGCACGTCTGGCGCAAGGATAGGAGCGCCACGCCGATCCGTATCAAGCTCGAGATCGAGCCGTCGCCCGACCCGATCGAGGGCGGCTGAAGCGGGAGGACTCGAATGGCGGCTTCGCGAAAGCTCTTCGGAACGGACGGGATTCGCGGTCGCGCGAACGTCCACCCGATGACCGGGGAGGTCATGCTGCAGCTCGGGAGGGCGCTGGCGCTGGTGTTCCGGCTCGGCCCGACCGGCGGACGCGCGCCGCGCGTTCTGATCGGCAAGGACACGCGCCGCTCCGGCTACATGCTCGAGGACGCGCTCGCCGCGGGGCTGTGCTCGATGGGCGTGAACGTGCTGCAGGTCGGGCCGATTCCGACGCCCGGGCTCGCCTTCCTGACCGTCGACATGCGCTGCGACGCGGGCGCGATGATCACGGCCTCGCACAACCCCTTCGAGGACAACGGCGTCAAGTTCTTCTCGCGCGACGGCTTCAAGCTTCCCGACGATGCCGAGGCCCGGATCGAGGAGCTGATGGGCGCGCCCGAGCTCGACGCGCACCGCGCGCTCGGCGCGGAGATCGGCAGCGCGCGCCGGATCGACGACGCCTCCGGCCGCTACATCGTCTTCCTGAAGAAGACCTTCCCGCGCCAGCACACGCTCGAGGGGCTCAGAGTCGCGATCGACTGCGCGAACGGCGCCGCCTACAAGGTCGCGCCCACCGTGCTCGAGGAGCTCGGCGCCGAGGTCGTGGCGGTCGGCCGGCAGCCGGACGGAACCAACATCAACGCCGGCTGCGGCGCGATGCACCCGGAGCACGTGGCCGCGGTCGCGCGCCAGTCGCGCGCGGACGTCGGGATCGCCGTGGACGGAGACGCCGATCGCGTGGTGCTGGTGGACGAGCGCGGCGAGATCGTGGACGGCGAGCAGGTGCTCGCCATGTGCGCGCTCGACATGAAGCGACGCCAGGCGCTCTCGCGGGACGCGGTCGTCGGAACGGTGATGAGCAACCTCGGGCTCGAGCGGGCGCTCGCGGGAATGGGCCTGGCGCTGGTGCGGGCCGACGTCGGCGATCGCTACGTCGTCGAGGCGATGCTTCGCGAGAAGATCAACCTGGGCGGCGAGCAGTCCGGTCACGTCGTGTTCCTGGACCAGAACACCACCGGAGACGGAATGCTCACGGCGCTTCAGGTGCTGGGGCTGATGCGCCGCGAGGATCGGCCGCTCTCGGAGCTGGCTCGCGTCATGGAGCGCACGCCGCAGGTGCTGCACGCCGTGCGCGTGCGCAGCAAGCCGGAGCTCGAGTCCCTGCCCGCGCTTTCGACCGCGCTCGCGCGCGTCGAGCGCAAGCTCGCGGGTCGCGGGCGGCTGCTGGTTCGTTATTCCGGCACGGAGCCGGTCGCGCGCGTGATGCTCGAGGGTGACGACCGCGTCGAGATCGAGACGATGGCATTGGAGCTCTGCGCGCTGATCGAGCGCGAGATCGGGGAGAACAGCTAGATGACGGAGCGGCGGCTCGTGGTGAATCTCGATCACGTCGCCACCGTGCGGCAGACCCGATCGGGCGTGGAGCCGGATCCGGTCACGGCCGCGACGCTCGCCGTGCTCGCCGGCGCCGACGGCATCGCCGTCCATCTCCGCGAGGACCGCCGCCACGTCCAGGATCGCGATCTGCGCGTGCTGCGTCAGACGATCCACGGCCGCCTCTGCCTGGAGATGGCGGCCACGCAGGAGATGTTGAAGCTTGCGCTCGACGTGCGCCCGGATTCGGTGACGCTCGTGCCGGAACGGCCCGAGGAGCTCGCCAGCGCGGGCGGTCTCGACGTCCAGAGCCGCATCGGCGAGATCGGCGAGATCGCCCGCGCGCTGCACGAGTCGGGCATCCGGGCCGGACTCTGCATCGACCCCGATCTCGAGCAGGTGAAGGCCGCGCATCGCGTCGGGGCGCGCGCGGTCGAGCTCCACGCCGGACGCTACGGCGAGCGCGGTCCGGACCACGACGAGGTGCTGCGGCGGATCGAGGACGCGGTCCGGCTCGCCGCGAAGCTCAAGCTCGAGATCGGCGTCGGGCACGGGATCGACTACGGAAACGTCGGCAAGCTCGCGGAGAACGACCTGATCGACGAGTTCTCGATCGGACACGCGATCGTGTCGCGCGCGATCTACGTCGGCATGGAGCGGGCCGTGCGCGAGATGAAGCAGATTGTCGGACACGCTTAGGGGCGTCGGGCTGGCTCTGGTCGAGGTCCCGCGCTTCCGCGCCGCGCTCGAGCGGCGGGGCGAGCGCATGCTCGCGCGCCTGTTCAGCCCCGCCGAGCTCGAGTACGCGCGGCGCAAGAGATCGGGCGAGCAGAACCTCGCCGCGCGCTTCGCCGCGAAGTGCGCCGGACGCGCAGCCCTGCGCGGCGTGCTCGGCCGGGCGCTCCCGCTCGGCGGGCTCGAGGTCACGCGGCGGCGAAGCGGCGAGCCGCGGCTTCGGCTGCGGGATCCGCTCGCGGGAGCGGCGCTCGAGCTCTTCGTCACGATCACGCACGACGCAGACTTCGCGCTGGCCAGCGTCTGGGTCGAGGCGGAAGCGTGAGCGCGGCGGCGCCGCGAGCGCGGAGCTGGCCGTGCCCGACGGGCGCGGAGATGCGCGCGATCGAGCGCGACGCGATCGAGCGCCTGGGGATCCCCGCCGGAGACCTGATGGAGACGGCCGGCCGAGCGGTCGCCGAGGCGATCGCTCGGCACTTCCCCGACGCGCGCAGTCCGCTGGTCGTCTGTGGCGGCGGCAACAACGGCGGAGACGGCTACGTCGCCGCGCGCGTGCTGGCCGGTCGGCGGCGCGGCGTGGCTCCGGTCGTTCTCGATCTCGCCGGAAGCCGCTCGCAGAGCCCCGAGGCCAAGCGCAATCGCGAGCGTCTCGAGAGCTCGGGTGTACGGGTCGAGCCTGCCGACGGCCCGCGCGCGCTCTCGGAGCTGCTCGGGGCCTGCGACCTCGTCGTCGACGCCATCTTCGGGACCGGGCTCACCCGCCCGGTGGAGGGCCGGACCGCGGAGGTCATGCGAGCGCTCGCCGCGAGCGGCTTGCCCTGCGTCGCGGTGGACCTGCCGTCGGGCCTTTCGAGCGAGACCGGTCGGCCGCTCGGGCTCGCGCTCGACGCGGATCTGATCGTGAGCTTCGGGCACGCGAAGCTCGGCCTCGCGCTGCTGCCGACCCGCGCGCGAATTCTGGTCGCGGAGATCGGTCTGCCCGCCGAGTCGGTCGAGCGCGCGAACGTCCACGCGCACGTGCTCTCGAGCGAGGCCGCGCGAGCGCTGCTGCCCGCCCGGCCGCTCGCGGGCCACAAGGGAAGCTTCGGGCACGTGCTGGTCGTCGGCGGCTCTCCCGGCAAGACCGGCGCCGTCCTGCTCGCGGCGCAGGGCGCGCTGCGCGGCGGCGCGGGGCTCGTGAGCCTCGCCTCGCCGCGCTCGCTGCTCTCGATCTACGCCAGCCGACTCGCCGAGGCGATGTGCGTCGTGCTCGATGATTCGACCGGTGGAGACCCGACAGGTCTGCTCGGCGCCGCGCATGTCGACGCACTGGTGCGCGAGCTCGCGAGCCGCGACGCGCTCGTGCTCGGCCCCGGCCTGGGCACGGACGCGAGCTCCGCGGCGCTCGCGCGCGAGCTGCTCGCCCGAACGAACGTGCCCGCCGTCGTCGACGCCGACGGGCTGAACGCCTTCACCGCCGAGCCCGAGCGCCTGCGCTCGACGGCGCCGCGGATCCTGACGCCGCACCCCGGCGAGGCCGCTCGCCTGCTGGGCACCTCGATCGATGCGATCGGCTCCGATCGCCCGGCTGCCGCGCGCGCGATCGCCGCGCGGAGCGGCGCGATCACGGTGCTGAAGGGAGCGCGAAGCGTGATCGCAGCTCCCGGCGGCGAGATCTGCGTGAACCCGACCGGTGGGCCGGGACTTGCGGCCGGCGGATCGGGTGACGTGCTCGCGGGGCTGCTCGGCGCGCTGCTGGCCCAGCGGCTCGGCGCCTGGGACACGGCGCGAATCGGGACCTATCTGCACGGGCTGGCCGGCGATCTCGGTCCGGATTCGGGCGGGCTGGCCTCGGAGCTCGCGAGTCGCATCCCGAGCGCACGCCAGGCGCTTCTAGTTCGCGAGGCGAGACCCGATGAGCCGGGAACTCTGCGTTCCTTCCCGTAGCCCGGAGCAGACCCGGCGGCTGGGCCGGATCCTCGGCGAGCAGCTCCGCGCGGGCGACGTCGTTGCGCTCACGGGCCCGCTCGGCGCGGGCAAGACCTGCCTGGTGCAGGGGCTGGCCGAGGGGCTCGGCGTCGACCCTAGCGTGGTGGTGACGAGCCCGACGTTCGGAATCGTGGCCGAGTATCCGGCCCGAGTCTGGCTTCGACACGCGGATTTCTATCGGGTAGAAAGCTACGCTCGCCTGCTCGACGCCGGATTCGACGACCTCTGCGACCAGAGCGGCGTTCTGGTCGTCGAGTGGCCCGAGCGCTTTCCGGAGGCGCTTCCCGGCGACCGGCTCGAGATCCGAATCGACCCGGGGCCAGGCGCAGAGGAGCGCCAGATCCGGATCCGAGCGCGGGGCGAGCGGGCGGCAAAGATCCAAGAGGAACTGCAAGCGCGATGGCGTTGATCGTCCAGAAGTTCGGCGGCACCTCGGTCGCGGGGGTCGAGCGCATCCGCAACGTGGCGCGGCGCGTGGTCGAGACGCGCAAGCAGGGTAACGACGTCGTGGTGGTCGTCTCGGCGATGGCCGGCGTCACCGATCAGCTCGTCGCGTACGCAAGCGAGATCTCGCCTGCTCCCGATCCGCGCGAGTACGACATGCTCGTCTCGACCGGCGAGCAGCAGACGATCGCGCTCACGGCGATGGCGATCCAGGGCCTCGGCGTGCCCTCGCGGAGCTTCACGAGCGCGCAGGTGAAGGTCCAGACCGACGACGACCACGCGCGCGCGCGCATCCTGCGCATCGACACCGAGCGGATCCGCGAGGAGCTCGCGCGCGGCGGCGTGCCGGTCCTGCCCGGCTTCCAGGGCGTGACCGACGAGGGCGAGATCACGACGCTGGGCCGCGGCGCCTCCGACACGACCGCGGTCGCGCTCGCGGCGGCGCTTCGCGCGGACGTGTGCGAGATCTTCACCGACGTAACGGGCGTGTTCACGAGCGATCCGCGCATCGTTCCCAACGCGCGCAAGCTTCCGCGCGTCTCCTACGACGAGATCCTGGAGATGGCGAGCCTGGGCGCGAAGGTGCTCGCCGTGCGCTCGGCGAAGATCGGCATGAAGTACCGCGTGCCGATCCACGTGCGCAGCACGTTCAGCGACGAGGAGGGCACCTGGGTGGTTCCGGAGAGCGAAGTGATCGAGCGGCTGGTCGTCTCGAGCGTGACCTACAACCGCAACGAGGCGAAGGTGACGATCTTCGGCGTTCCCGACGTGCCGGGAATCGCGGCGAAGATCTTCGTGCCGCTCTCCGACGCGGGGATCGTGGTCGACATGATCGTGCAGAACGTCTCGACCCAGGGGCACACCGACATGACCTTCACGGTCGCGCGCGGCGACATGCAGCGCGCGCTCGCGCTGGTCGAGGGGATCGCGCGCGGGCTCGGCGCCGCGGGCGTGAAGTCGGACGGCGGGATCTCCAAGGTCTCCGTCGTCGGTCTGGGCATGAAGGACCACGCCGGAGTCGCCGGCAAGATGTTCCGTGTGCTCTCCGAGCACGGCGTGAACATCCAGATGATCGGCACCTCGGAGATCAAGATCTCCGTCGTGATCGATGAGAAGTACACCGAGCTCGCCTGTCGGGCGCTTCACGACGCGTTCGAGCTCGGCGCGGCCGCGCCCGAGCCCGAAGCGGGCTAGCCGCTTGGATCCGCGCGTCGCCGAGACGAAGCCGGCACGCGCGCTCCTGTGGGCGCTGATGGCCGGGGCGACGCTGCTCGGCGTTCGCGCTCCCGCGGCGCCCGCCCGACTCGCGCTGGTTCGCGACGCGGGCACCTGCCGGCTCGCGGAGGTGGGAGCCGCGCCGATCTGCGCCTGCTCGGAGCTCCCCGACGACGCCCGGGCGGCGCTCGGTCTTCCGCGCGCGCTGAACTCGGCGAGCGCCGAGGTTCTCGAGCGCGTGCCGGGAATCGGCCCGATGCGCGCGAGCGCGATCGTCGCCGAGCGCGAGCGCGGCGGGGCGTTCGCCTCGCTCGAGGCGCTCTCGCAGCGCGTGCCGGGAATCGGGCCGAAAACGATCGACCGGATCCGACCCCACCTGTTCGCGGTGGAGCCGGATCCGGCCTGTGGAGCAAGGAGTCCGAGTTGAGTCGGATCGGCGTCTGCCGACCGGTACGGCAAGGAGGGCGTCCGGTCGAGGCGCGCGAGCCGGGCCAACGGTGGAGCAAGCGGCGTGCCCCGCGCGCCGGCCGCGCTGCGCGGGCCGCGCTGGCGACGGAGGCCCGATCGGGTGCGAATCGCGGAGGTCGGCTACCCAGGGCCGAAACTCGCTAGTCTGTCTTGCGCATGGCTGATGTGTACCTGGACTACAACGCCACCGCGCCGGTTCGCCCCGAGGCGCAGCGTGCGATCGCCGACGTGCTCGCGCACGTACACGGAAATCCGTCGAGCGCGCACGGCTTCGGAGCCGCGGCGCGCGCAGTGATCGCGAGAGCGCGCAAGCAGGTGGCCGACGCCCTGGGAGCGCCGCCCGAATCGATCGTCTTCACCAGCGGCGCCACCGAGGCGAACAACACCGTGCTGCGGCACGCCGCGCACGCGGCTTCGAGCGGCGAAGTCCATCTCGTGAGCTGTGCGACCGAGCACCCGGCGGTGCTCGAGGAGCTGCGCGCGCTCGCGGACGAGGGCTGCCGCGTCTCGATCCTGCCGGTCGAACGAGACGGTCGGCTCGATCCGGAGCGCTTCGAGGCCGCGCTCACGCCGACGACGCGGCTCGCCTCGGTGATGTGGGCCAACAACGAGACCGGCGTGCTCCAGCCGATCGCGGAGCTCGCGGCGCGCGCCGCCTCGCGCGGCGTGCCGTTCCACACCGACGCGGTCCAGGCGCTCGGCAAGCTTCCGCTCGCGCTCGAAACGCTTCCGGTGGCCTACGCCTCGTTCTCGGCGCACAAGCTCGGCGGGCCGAAGGGCGTCGGTGCGCTCTACGTCCGGCCCGGAGTCGAGCTCACGCCGCTCCTGCGCGGCGGATCGCAGGAGCGGGGCCGACGGCCCGGCACCGAGAACGTGCCGGGCATCGCCGGCTTCGGCGCGGCTTGCGCGGCCGCGCAGTCCGAGCTCGAGGTGGCGCACGCGCGGCACGAGCAGCTCCGCGAGCGGCTCTGGCAGGGGCTGCAGCGGGCGCTTCCGGATGCCGTGCGCAACGGCGCGCGTGCGCAGACGCTCGCTCACACGCTGAACGTCTCGTTTCCCGGCGCCTCGGGCGAAGCGCTGGTCGAGGCGCTCGATCTGGAGGGGATCGCGGTCGCGACCGGAGCCGCCTGTCACGCGGGCTCCACCGAGCCGTCGCACGTGCTCCAGGCCATGGGCTCGTCGCGCGAGCTCGGCACCAGCGCGATCCGCTTCAGCCTCGGGCCGGGAATCGACGATGCGGCCATCGCGCGCGTGCTCGAGGTCCTGCCGCGTGTGGTCGAGCGCGCGCGCAAGGCGAGCGCGACGTGAACCAGCGCTGGCTGGTCGCGATGAGCGGCGGCGTCGACTCCTCCGTCGCCGCGGCGATCCTCGCGCGTGCGGGGCACGAGGTCGTCGGCGTCACGATGGATCTGGGCGAGGGCTCGGCGCGAGACGTCGTCCCGCGCTCGGCGAAGAAGTGTTGCGGCCTGCCCGACGCCGAGGACGCGCGCGCCGTCGCGAGGACACTCGGCATCCGCCACTACACCGCGAACTACCGGGCCGAGTTCCGCGAGGCCGTGATCGAGCCGTTCGCCTCCGAGTACGCCGCAGGGCGCACGCCGATTCCGTGCATCGCCTGCAATCGCGTGCTGAAGTTCGATCTGCTGCTGCGCCGAGCCGAGGCGCTCGGAGCGCGCGGGGTCGCGACCGGGCACTACGCGCGGATCGCGCCGGCGCCCGATGGCGGGCTCGGGCTGTTCCGCCCGCGAGATCGCGAGAAGGATCAGACCTACTTCCTGTTCGACCTTCCGCGCGAGGCGCTGGCGCGGATCGCGTTTCCGCTCGGCGAGCTCGGCAAGCCGCAGGTCCGCGAGCTCGCGCGCGAGCTCGGCCTCGTGACGGCGGAGAAGCCCGAAAGCCAGGGGATCTGCTTCGTTCCGGACGGCGACGTCCGCGCGGCGCTCGCGCGGATCGCGCCGGATCGCGCTCCCCGGCCCGGCCCGATCACGACGGCGGAGGGGACCGAGCTCGGCCGCCACGACGGCGCGCTCGGCTACACGCCGGGGCAGCGCCGCGGCCTCGGCCTGTCCGGCGGGCCCTGGTACGTCCGCGAGGTGCGCCTGGCCGAGAACCGGCTCGTGGTCGATCGCGCGCCCGCGCTCGAGGCGCGAAGCGCGCGGATCGGGGGCGCGTCGTGGCTCGACGCGGAGCCGCCCGCGGGCCCGGTTCGCGTCGCAGTCCGTCACCGACACAAGTCCGTGTCGGCGGAGATCGAGACCGCGAGCGGGGGCCGGGCGGAGATCCGCTTCGCGGAGCCGGTCTGGGCGCCCGCGCCGGGACAGGCCGCGGTCGTCTACGACGCGGCCGATCTACGGGTTCTCGGCGGAGGGTGGATCGATGGCCCGGCCGAGTGAGCGGCGGCTCGAAGCGCTCTGCGAACGCCTGGGGCACCGCTTCGCGCGGCCCGAGCTGCTCCGGCAGGCGCTGACGCACCGCTCCCGGGCCAACGAGGACGGCGAGCCGGATGCGTGCAACGAGCGGCTCGAGTTCCTGGGCGATGCGGTGCTCTCGCTCGTCGTCGCGGAGCTTGCGATGTCGTCGCGCCCGTCGGCCTCCGAGGGCGAGCTCACCCACGCGCGAGCGGACGCGGTGAACGGAAAGGCGCTCGCCGACCACGCACGCGCGCTGGGACTCGACGAGCTGGTCCGGCTCGGGCGCGGCGAGGCGCGGCAGGGCGGGCGCGAGAAAGACTCGATCCTGGCGAACGTCTTCGAGGCCGTGGTCGGCGCGCTCTACCTCGAGGCAGGTCTCGAGGCCGCCCGTGAATTCCTGGAGCGCGAGCTCGGCGCCGGGCTCGCCGACCGCGAGAACGGCCCGCGCGACGCGAAGACGGAGCTGCAGCAGCGGCTGCACGCGGAGGGCCTGGCGGCTCCGGTCTACGCGACGCTGGCCGAGTCGGGCCCGCCGCACGCGCGCGAGTTCAGCGTTGCGGTGTCGATCGGCGAGCGGGTCTGCGGCAGGGGCGTCGGCCCGTCCAAGCAAGCCGCCGAGCAGATCGCCGCGCGGGAGGCGCTCGTCGCCCTCGTCGGAGACCGCGATTGAGCGCCCACCGCTGCGGCTTCGTCGCTCTGCTCGGCCGGCCCAACGCCGGCAAGTCGCAGCTCCTGAACGCGCTGCTCGGCGAGAAGCTCGCGATCGTCTCGGCCAAGGCGCAAACCACGCGAGCCCGAATGCTCGGCGTCCTCTCGCGTCCCGAGGCGCAGATCCTGCTGCACGACACGCCGGGACTGCACCGGGGCGAACGAAAGTTCAACCAGTGGATGAACGAGCGCGCCCTCGAGACTGCCGAAGGCGCGGATCTGCGCCTGCTGCTCTTCGAGGCCGGCGCACGCTGGGACGAGCCCGAGGAGCGCGTCGCGGCGCTCCCTGGGCCGCTCGTGCTGGCCCACACGAAGTGTGACCTCGGCCCTCCTGGCCGTGTGCCGCGACCGGAGCGCTTCGCGAGGATCGTCGAGATCTCGGCGCTCACCGGCCAGGGCCTCGAGGCGCTCGTCGAGGCGCTGGCCGGCCTGTTGCCCGAAGGGCCCGCGCTCTTTCCGGATGACACCCTCACCGACGCGAACATGCGCTTCCTCGGCGCTGAGCAGATCCGCGAGGTCGTCTACGAGCTGTACCGCGACGAGATCCCCTACGCAGTCGCGGTCGAGATCGACGAGTGGAAGGAGACCGACGACGCGCTGCGGATCCGCGCGAATCTGCTGGTCGAGCGCGAGTCGCAGAAGGGCATCGTGCTCGGCGCCGGCGGCGGCGCGCTGAAGGCGCTGGGCATCGAGGCGCGGCGGCGCCTGTCGGACCGGCTGGACAAGACCGTCCACCTGGCGCTCTGGGTGAAGCTGGACAAGAACTGGACGAAGCGGCCTAAGCGCGCGAGAGAGCTCGGGTATCTCTAATTGACGCAGCGCACGATGTTCGTGTAGCGTGCGATCGCCTCTGCGCCGTCGGCGCACCGTTTCCGAGCGAATCGTCTCGGCTCGGGATCGTGAAGCACTCGTCCAGGAAGGGGAGCCACAGCAATGACGGATGTCGTGATCTCGAGTGCCTGCCGCACGCCGATCGGATCGTTCCAGGGCGCGCTCGGCGCCCTCTCCGCGTCGGAGCTCGGCGCGGTCGCGGTGCGCGAGGCCGTGAAGCGCGCGGGGGTCGACCCCGGAAAGGTCGAGCGGGCGATCATCGGAAACGTGCTCTCCGCGGGGATGGGCCAGGCGCCGGCGCGCCAGGCGGTGATCAAGTCGGGCCTGCCGGTCTCGGTCGCCGCGATCACGGTGAACAAGGTCTGCGGCTCGGGCCTGCAGGCCGTGATGTTCGCGCGGCGCGAGATCCTGTTCGGCGATGCGCAGGTGATCGTCGCGGGCGGAATGGAGAGCATGACCAACTCGCCGTACGTGCTGCCGCAGGCCCGCGCGGGCTATCGCATGGGCAACGGCCAGATCATCGACACGATGATCCACGACGGCCTCTGGGACCCGTACAAGAACTTCCACATGGGAAACTGCGGCGACATGGTCGCGGCCAAGTACGGCTTCAGCCGAGAGGACCAGGAAG
>Ga0194127_10000179_pt1 | contig 99101 bp, 95 predicted proteins | sample TA2KigC100mmetaG_FD_148624 | JGI IMG/M metagenome (GOLD analysis project Ga0194127, IMG submission 148624) | Freshwater microbial communities from Lake Tanganyika, Tanzania - TA2015036 Kigoma Deep Cast 100m | ecosystem: Environmental > Aquatic > Freshwater > Lake | place: Tanzania: Lake... | reverse complement strand
GGGGCTCGACGAGTTCTCCTCAAAGGAATGCGCAAATTACTTCGCTCACGACGGATATGCGTCATGTTAAACGGGGAACGCTCTAGTTCAGCGGCAGTTGTATGCCTGGGTCTGCGGAAAGGAAGAATTCCGCAGGTCGGACAAAAGTAATCCTTCGCCGTGCGGGTGCCCCACTGATACGACGACAGCTCTTCGAGTGGGGTCGTTAAACTAAGATCTGCCTCTTCAACTCTGAAGTTCAGAGCGCCCCGTTTCCGGCATATCGAACAGTCGCATACCCGAACGTGGTCGATGTCCGCTGTCACCTCAAATCGCACTTTCCCGCAGTGACATGAGCCGTTGTAAGTCCTCCTCATGCGCCCCCCCCCCCGCATCACCCCTCCGGCCAGAAATCCTCGGCCATCATCTCATCGAAGGTCCAAGGGCACTCCTGAGGAAAAGTCTTGTCCGGAAACCCCGTCTCGGCGATGGCTTCGAGAACCGCGCCCTTCAAGGCCTGCTCAACAAGCGTGGCGATCGCCGGGCGCAGGCTTGGATTGTCTCGAAGATGTTCCAGTAAATCCAGTCGCTGAATCTTAATCGACGCCTCCCAGCTCGGCGTCCGCCTGCCGGGCTGAAAGCGCCATTTCAGCAGATGCAGCATCAAGGCGCGCAATCGGCTGACCAGCTCGCGCTTTTCGGTCTTGCCCAGGCTCTCGATCGCCTCGGCGATATGCTCGATATCGGCCTCGCCGAGGTTTCCGGCGCGCAGCAGCGCCGCCTGCTCATTGGCCCAGGCGTAGAAATCCTGCTCATAAAGCTGGCTCGCGGCCATTTTTCCCTCGGCTGATTTATCCACTCGGCGACATGTTCATCAGGGCGATCGGGTGAAGGGCTTCCTCATCCTGAGGAGCGTGCGCAGCACGCGTCTCGAAGGGTGAGGAAGTCCGTCTTCGCGTATTTTTCCTCACCCTCGTCCTTCGAGACGCCGCCTTCGATCTCGGGCCTGCCCGAGATCGACATTAAATTCGCAAGTCGGGTAAACCCGACTTGCGGGCGGCTCCTCAGGATGAGGGTGAGGAAAAACGATTCGCCCGATTCCCCTGGCGCGTTCATGGACTGCTCTCGGTAAGGCCTCTAATATATAGCGAACTTTCCGCCGCCAAAGGCGATTCCGCACGATGAACGCTCCCGCTCGTTTTGCCCCCGGCGACCGCATCTTCGCTTCGCCGCTCGCACGCCGTCTGGCGAAGGAGGGCGGGCTCGATCTTTCCGCGCTCCAGGGCTCGGGCCCGCATGGCCGGATCATCGAGCGCGACGTGCAGACGGCGCTGGCGCGCGGGGGCGCCGAGAAGCCGGCGACGCTCGCGGTCGCGCCGTCGGCCGATGTCACGCGCAAATATTTCGAACCGGGCTCCTTCGAAGAAATCCCCCACGACAATGTGCGCAAGGCGATCGCGCGGCGGCTGACGGAATCCATCCAGACGATTCCGCATTTCTATCTCAACATCGACTGCGACATCGACGCGCTGCTGCGCCTGCGCGAGGATTATAATTCCGCAGCGCCCGTCGGCGCCGACGGCAAGCCGACGTGGAAAACATCGGTCAATGATTATGTGGTGAAGGCGCTGGCGCTGGCGCTTCAGCGCAAGCCAGAGGCGAATGTCACTTTTACGCCGGACGCGCTGCTGCGCCACAAATCGTCCGATATCGGCGTCGCCGTGTCGATCCCCGGCGGGCTGGTGACGCCAATCATCCGCAACGCGCAAGCGAAATCGGTGCGCGAGATCTCCGACGAGATCAAGGAACTCGCCGGCCGCGCCCGCGCGCGCAGACTGAAGCCGCAGGAATATGAAGGCGGCGTGTCGGCGGTGTCTAATCTGGGCATGTATGGCGTGCAGAGCTTCACCGCCGTGATCAATCCGCCGCAGTCGACGATCCTGGCGGTCGGGCAGGGCGAGCAGCGGATGATCGTCAAGAACGGCGCGCCGGTCGTCGCCACGATGATGAGCGTGACGCTCTCCTGCGATCACCGCGCCGTCGACGGCGCGCTCGGCGCCGAGCTTTTGGCGCAGTTCAAACATGTCATCGAACATCCGGCGATGATGTTCGCGTGAGGCCGTCATTGCGAGGAGCGACGCGACGAAGCAATCCAGAAGCCGCCTAACGACTCTGGATTGCTTCGCTTCGCTCGCAATGACGGTCGAATCATCGGACGCGGAAGAAAAGATGCAACTGCATTCGACCCTGACCTGTCCGCACTGTTCGCGCGCGGAAACGCTCGCGATGCCGCAGGACGCCTGCGTCATCGTGCACGAATGCGCCTCCTGCGGCGCGCGGTTGACGCCCAAGGCCGGCGATTGCTGCGTGTTCTGCTCTTATGGCGACGTTCCATGCCCGCCTATGCAGAGGGGCGGCGATTGTTGCGGCGCGCGGATGGACGAGGGGCGCTAATCGCGGCATATGCCTTGCCTGGAACGGCTCTAAAGAGGCAGGGAGCAGGCGCGTGGCGACGGAAGCTGACATCTTGAAGGCTCTGGAAGGGCTCCATGGGCCCGGCGGGACGCCACTCGCCCATGCCGTGAGCGGGATCAATCTGTCGGGCGCCAAGGCCTTCGTGTCGCTCTCTGGCGATCCCAGCCAGACTGAGGCCTGGGAGGCGGCGCGCGTTTCCGCCGAGCGCGCAATTAAGGCTGCGCCGGGAATCGAACAGGCGATCGTGACCTTGACCGCCGAACGCGCCCCGCGCGCGGAGGCGCCGCGCGGCCATGCGCATGCCCATACGCATGCGGCCGGTGCGCCGGCGCCTCAGCGTAAGGGAGGCATTCCGGCGCTCGAACAGATCCGTTTCATCATCGCTGTCGCCTCGGGAAAGGGAGGCGTCGGCAAATCGACCACGTCGGCCAATCTGGCGCTCGGCCTCGCGGTGCAGGGTTGGCGCGTCGGGCTGCTCGACGCCGACGTCTACGGCCCCTCCATGCCAAGGCTGTTCGCGCTTTCGGAGAAACCGAAAGTCGAAGGCGGCAAGCTCGTTCCTCTCGAAGCCCACGGCGTCAAGATCGTGTCGATGGGTTTTCTTGTCGACGAAAATATTCCGATGGTCTGGCGCGGTCCGATGGTGTCGCAGGCGATTTCCCAAATGCTCGGCGAAGTCGCCTGGGGAGAACTCGACGCGCTGGTGATCGACATGCCGCCGGGGACGGGCGACGTTCAGCTCACCATCGCGCAGCAGGTCCCCCTCGCCGGCGCGGTGATCGTCTCGACGCCGCAGGATTTAGCGCTGATCGACGCGCGCCGCGCGGTGGCGATGTTCCAGAAGGTCGAGGCGCCGATCCTGGGCGTCATCGAAAATATGAGCTATTTCCTGTGCCCCCACTGCGGCGGGCGCTCGGAAATCTTCGCGCATGGCGGCGCGCGCCATGACGCCGAACAAATGGGCGTTCCATTTCTTGGCGAAGCGCCGCTCGACATCAAGATTCGTGAAACTTCGGACGCCGGCCGCCCGGTGGTCGCGGCGGAGCCCGACAGTCCGCAGGCGGCGGTCTATCTTAATCTCGCCGCGAAAGTGAAGACGTTGCTCGAAACGCAGAAGCGCCGCGCCGCCCCGAAAATCGTCGTCGGCTGACGCGAAGGGCGCAAAAAAGACGCGCCTCCAGTTCAGGAGGCGCGCCAGGCGGGCCGATCGCTGCCGGCCGTCAGGGAGCGCTATGTCTCAGAAATGACTGGGTATCCAGGAAGTATCGCCTGCATCCCACTTGTAGTTGTAGCCGACCGTGAACTGTGTAGCCCGTCCCCAGGCGGTAATGACCGCGTTTGTATTATAATGCGGAAGAATATTCAGTGGAACCGCAGGAAAGAACGCGCGACCGACGAAGGGCGCGTTCTCGAAGTAGCTGACCGAATTCTTGAAGTCGTAAATGGCCGCGAAATCGATCGAAGAGTTCTTCGTCAGCTGATAGCCGAAGCCGCCGTTGACCGAGTGAGCGCCGACGGCGGGCGCGAGCGCCGTAAGCGTCGCGGCGCGGTCCCTCCCCGGCACGGTTGAGTAATGATAGCCGGCGCGCAAGGCCAGATTTGGGGTGGCGCGCCATTCGACTCCAAAGGAGGCGGAGTCAGTGTCGCGCCAGTCGAAGCCAAGGCCGCCGTATAAGCCGAACGACCCGTACCAGATGGGAAAGCTCTGGTTCCCTAAGGTGGTCGCCGAGTAGAAGATATGCCTCCAGTCGGCCATCAGCGTGAGACTCGGCAGCACGTCATAGGCGACGCCTGCGATCACCGTCGCCGGAATGTCGAAGCTGCCCTGGTCGGCTATGAGTCCTCTGTATTTTTCGAATTTCGACATGAACATGGGCGTCGCGCCGGCGAAGCCAAAGCGCAGTTCATTCGTCGCGCGCCATTGAAAGCCGACGCGGAACCCGCCTCCCACCGACCAATCATAGCCCATGTCGGAAAAATTGTACATGCTGGAGGAGTAGGGAGTGAGTATCGTCAATCCTTGCGCGTTGAACATCTGCACCGCCAGAGTGGGGGAAAATCCCACGGTGATCGGACCGAAATTTCTAGCGTAGGTGACGCCAATAAAAGACTGTTGAAGGTCGACTCCCGCCGCGCCGCCGCCGAGGACGCCACCGAACGAGGGAACGACAGTGATAACGCCGCCTGGGCCCGCTTTGACCGGCGGCTTGAAATGCCCGAAGTCATAAGAGGTGTTGAGTCCGCCGTTGCCGTAAGTGGCGACGCCCCACGCGGAGTCGGCGTCAATCGGCTGGACATAGGCGCCGTTCGGCACCGGAAAGAGCGGTCGACCGCTCCTCACGTCGCCAGGCGCCAGGACCGACGGCAGACCGACGGTCGAGTATCCACGTTCGGGAAGGCTCGCGCCGAGCCCGACCTGAAATTCCCGGTCGAGTCCGACAATGCCAGCCGGGTTGATCGACATCGCCATCGGGTCCCGGGAGTCCGCGACGCCGGCGCCGCCCAAGGCTCTCTGACGCGGACCATAGCCAGTAAGGAAATAGCCGTCAGCGGCAAAGGCGAGGCGACCGCCGTTAGGGCGATGAGGAAGCTTTCTGAAATCCATTTTTTCATTGTTGGCGAGTCCCAAGGCGAACTCTTCTCCCAAAGCTCGCGATGGCGAGGATTCCCAGTCGCGACGAAACTTCGAGGCCCGTTCCCAGTATTATGCAGACTACAGGACCCTATCGGCTAAAGGCGCAAATTCGCCCTCGCATGCACAGATTTCTTCGCTCTGTAACCTCTTTGCAACACATACGCTTTTTGCCGTCGCTTCCTTTCGTTCGCTCGCCAGATCAGAAATGCGTCGGCAGCCAGGACTCGTCGTCGGCGTCAAATTTGTAGTTGTAGCCCACGGTAAAAGCTCCGCCATAAGCCCATACGGTGATCGTGGCGGCGGTATTGATCCTGCCGAATGGAAGCGCGGCTGACTGGGGGATTGATTCAAATCCGGACGCGCTGTTTTTGAACGCCCAAAGGAAAGCGAAATCGAACGACGAGTTCTTGGTCACCGCGTAATTGAAGCCGGCGCCAAAATGATGATTATTGACGCTCGTCGCGAGCGCCGCAAAGTTGAGCGAACGCGAGCGCAGCGCAAGAGTGGCGTAGTGATAGCCCGCGCGAAGCGCGAGAGTAGGCGTCGCGCGCCACTCCACGCCGAATGAAGCCGAATCCGTGTCGCGGTAATCGAGGCCGGCGCCCGCGCCGAGGGAGCGCAATAGCAAAGGACCGCCACCGTTGCCGATGGAGGGAACAGCCGAATAGAAGATGTGTCGCCAGTCCGCCATAAGCGTCAGGTCGGGCAGGAGGTCGTAAGCGAATCCCGCTTGCATTTGGGCAGGAATGTCGAACTGGCCGCGATTGCCGAAAAGCCCCGAATATTTTTCCAGACGCGACATCCACATTGGCGTTGATCCGGAAAAGCCGAAGCGCAGCTTGTCGGTTATCCCCCACAGCAACCCGAGGCGAAAGCCGCCGCCGAAGGACCAGTCGAACGACATGTCCGACATTTCCCACGGATTGATCGAATAGGCTGCAAGCGACCTCAATCCTTGAACATTCACCATTTGAGCGGCGATCGTCGGCGCGAGTCCGATGGTGATTGGACCAATCGGCGTATGAAAGCGGCGCGCATAATCGACGCTGAAGAATGCTTGCCTTATGTCGGCGCCCGCGAAGCCGGCGCCGAACGGCCCGCCCAGCGGCGCACGAAAATTTCTGACGTCATACGCGCTGTTAATGCCGCCATTCGAATAGCTGACAAAGCTCCACGCCGAGTCGGCGTCGATAGGACGAATGCTGCCCGTGTTGGGGATAGGAGTCCACGAACGGCCGCTGCGCACGTCGCCCGGCGCCACCACTCTGGGAAGGCCTGTGGTGCTGTAGCCGCGATAAGCGAGATTGGCGGTAACGCCAATCGCAAACTGTCGATCAAGACCGACAATGGTCGCGGGATTGACCGCGGCGGCCATGCCGTCCCGCCCATCGGCCACGCTGGCGCCGGCAAGCGCTCTCTGCCTCGGGCCGTAGCCCACCACAAAAAAACCGTCAGCGCTGAACGACGCGGATGGCGCGAGCGTCGCGCCCGACGCCAGCCCGAAAAGGAAGCGTTGCAGAATCAATTTTTTCATAACGCGCGAGTCCCGAGGCGAACTCTTCTATCAAAGTTCGCGATGGCCGAGGGTTCGACCGCCACGACGAAACTTCGACCTGTTCGCAATGCGATGCAGAAGAAAAGATCTTATTGGCAAAAAGGCGCACATTCGCCTCGCATGCGCAGATTTCTTCGTTCTGTAACCTATTTGCAACACCTATGCTTTTTGGCTTAATGCAGATCGATCGTCAGGGCGCCGTCTTCGCTCTGCGCGCGCGGCGCCGGATAGAGCAGCCGACGCCAAACGCCGTACCAGCTTCCCGCGATGGCGGCGAGCGTCAGCGCGAGAGCGAGTTTTTGCCAACTCGGCGGCTCGAAACGCAGAAGCTCAGATACGGGAGGGACGTAAAGGCTTGCCGCCACCATCGCGGCGGCCGCGCCGGCGACGAGCCAGAACGCCAGATTGTCGCGCGAAAACAGCGAAGCGCCGCGCGGAAGCGCATCCGAGAGCGCGAGAATGAGATTGCTCACGACCAGGGTTGCGAAGGCGAGACCGCGCGCCTGCGCTTGCGGCGCGCCAAGGCCGCTATCAATGACGTAAACTGACATGACGGCCAGGAACACCACGAACCCTTGAAGGAATCCGAGCCAGAGTTCGCGGGCGCCGAAGAGCCGTTCGTCGCGCCTGCGAGGCGGTTTGAGCATGGCGTCCGGCTCATTAGGCTGCGACTCGAAAACGAGCGCGCAGGTCGGGTCGATGATGAGCTCCATCAGCACGACATGCGGCGGCAACAGCAGAGGCGGCAGGCCCATCAGAATTGGGGCCAAGGCGACGCCGGCAATGGGTATGTGGATGGCCGTCACATAGATGAGCGCGCGACGCAGGTTAGCGAAAATGCGCCGGCCGAGCGCCACGCCGACGACGATGGAGGGAAAGCTGTCGTCGAGGAGCACGATATGCGCGGCCTCTCGCGCGACGTCCGAGCCGCGCCGCCCCATGGCGATACCAATATGAGCGGCCGCCAGCGCCGGACCGTCGTTGACGCCATCTCCAGTCATGGCGACGATGTGGCCGTCGGCCTTGAAGGCTTGGACGAGGGCAAGCTTGCTTGACGGCGTCACTCGGGCGAAGACGCGAAGGTCGCGAATTTTTTCAGGAAGACGTTCGCTTGGCGTCGCCGCAATCTCTGCGCCGACGATCACGCCGGCGTCAGAATCAAGCCCGGCCTGGCGGGCGATCGCCAGCGCCGTCGCAGGATAGTCGCCGGTTATCATCGCCACCGCTACGCCTGCGCGGCGCGCCGCGGCGACGGCCGCCGGGACGTCTTCGCGCAGCGGATCCTCGAAGGCGAGCAGTCCGACGAAGTTGAATGACGCCGCCTCCGGCGTCGGCGCCTGCGGCGACGGGATCGTCGTCGCCACGGCAAGCACGCGCAGGCCGCGATGCGCCAAGTCGGCAATCTGAATTTCAAGGCGCGTGCGTTCCTCATCGGAAAGTCGCGCCAGTTTAAAAATCGCTTCCGGCGCGCCCTTTGCCGCGTAGCTTTCTCCTGACGGATCGCGCCAGCATTGGATGAAGGCGAGGAGATCGGGGCGGATCGGAAAGCTTCGAACCGGCTCGCCTTCGGTCGCAACGCCGGCGTCCGCCGCATAGACGTGAACGGCGCGGTCCATCGGATCCAGGGGGTTCAACGACGACGCGCGCAAGGCGGCGCGGGTCAGCATGCGGCTTTCATCGCCGGGCGCGTCATGCCCCCCAGGAATGGCGAAAGCCACGCGCATGCGGTTCTGCGTGAGCGTGCCGGTCTTATCGACGCAAAGGATCGATGTCGAACCCAGCGTTTCGGTCACTGAACTGCGGCGCACGAGCACGTTGCGACGCGCCAGCCGATAGGCGCCAAGCGCGAGAAAAATCGCGAGCACCATCGGAAATTCTTCGGGCAGAAGGCCGATGGCGAGCGTGATGCCGGCGATCGCGCCCTCGAACCAGTCGCCATGCACGAGCCAATAGGCCAGGAACACCAGCACGCAAAACAGCAGGGCGAACGCGCCGAGCGTGGCGACCAGCCTGCCGGTTCTTTGTTGGAGAGGACTCGGTTCGCTTTCGATCGCAGCGAGCGTGGCGCCGAGACGGCCCATCGCCGTGCGCGCGCCGGTTCGAACCACCTCGGCCATTCCCGACCCGCGCGCAATCATCGTTCCCGCAAAAAGAAAGGGCGTATGCTCGCCGCCGGGATCGGGAAATTCCCTCGGGCTTTCGGCTCCAGCGAGGGTCTTCATCACGGGCGCCGACTCTCCGGTGAGGAGCGATTCGTCGAGGACGAGCGCATCGCCGCCGATCAGCAGCGCATCCGCCGGCGCGCGTTCTCCCTCGCCGACGAGAATGATATCGCCGGGCACGAGGTCGCGGGCAGGGATGCGCCGCTCGACGCCGTCGCGCAGACAGGTGGCGGTCGGTTCCGCCAGTCGGTTGAGCGCTTGAAGCGCACGCTCGGTCCGCAGCTCCTGCAGCACGACAAGGGTGACCGACGCGCCTGCTCCGGCAACCATGAACAGGCCTTCGCCGAGATCGCCGACGAAAAGATAGAGAAGCGCCGCCGAGGCGAGCAGAAAGAACATCGGTTCTTTCAGCGTGCGCAGCGCGATCGCAAAAACGCCCGGCGGGGGCGCCTTTGGCTGCTCATTGGGGCCGTATGCCGCAAGACGGCGCGCGGCTTCTTCGGACGATAGACCGTGAAAATTTAAATTCCGCATGTGTCTGGGCTCATCGCAGCCATACGCTATTTGGCGGTATCGCCGCGCGAACTTGCGATGCGAGTGTGAACGGGGTAATTTTTCCATAATGGCGAGGGGCGCCGCAAGCGCGGCTGAGAAGCACCCGTCGAACCTGATCCGGGTCATGCCGGCGTAGGGAAGGCCAGCGAAAGAGCGAACGGCGCGCCAGCGTCGACGCAACGACAGCGCATCCCTCCTTCGTCTTCGTGACTCTTATCCGCTTCCCTTGACGAAGCGCGATGAAGGAGCGCGATCATGAATATTCACGACAAGCGCCTGCCGGCGAGCGTCACGACCGGCGCAATCGGCAAATCGCGCAAGGCATATTTTTTGCCGAAAGGTCGCGACGACATTCGCGTGCCTTACCGCGAAATTCCGCTGCATCCGTCATCGGGCGAGCCGCCGCTTCGGGTCTACGACTCTTCCGGCCCTTACAGCTGCGCGTCCTTCACGCCCGACCTTTCGGCGGGGCTTCCGGCTGCGCGGCCCTGGCTCGCGGCGCGCGCCGGCCTCGAAATTTATCAAGGCCGCGCCGTCAAACCAGAAGACAACGGCTTTGTCGAAGGCGAGCGCCTCGTCCCGCCATGTCCGGCTGAACGCAAGCTTTATCGCGCGGCGGGCGCGCAGCCTGTCACGCAGCTTGAGTTCGCCCGCGCGGGGATCGTCACCGAAGAGATGATCTATGTCGCGCATCGCGAGAACCTCTGCCGCGAGCGCGCGCTCGATGTCGCGAAGGAACGCATCGCCGACGGCGAAAGCTTCGGCGCTTCTATCCCCGAATTCGTCACGCCCGAATTCGTGCGCGATGAAGTCGCGCGCGGCCGCGCCATCATTCCGGCGAACGTCAATCATCCGGAACTCGAGCCGGTCGTCATCGGCCGCAATTTCCTCGTGAAGGTCAACGCCAATATCGGCAATTCGGCCGTGACCTCTTCCGTTGCGGAAGAAGTCGAGAAGATGGTGTGGGCGATCCGCTGGGGCGCCGACACGGTGATGGATCTTTCGACCGGCCGCAACATTCACAACATCCGCGACTGGATTATCCGCAACGCTTCCGCGCCGATCGGCACGGTGCCGATCTATCAGGCGCTGGAGAAGGTCGGCGGCGACGCGCTGAAACTCGACTGGGAAGTTTTCAAGGACACGCTGCTCGAGCAGGCGGAGCAGGGCGTCGATTACTTCACCATCCATGCCGGGGTGCGGCTCGCTTACGTGCCGCTCACCGCCAATCGCGTCACCGGCATCGTCTCGCGCGGCGGCTCGATCATGGCGCGCTGGTGCCTGTCGAAGCACAAGGAGAGTTTTCTTTACGAGCGCTTCGACGAAATTTGCGACATCATGCGCAAATACGACGTGTCCTTCTCATTGGGCGATGGTCTGCGTCCGGGCTCGAACGCCGGGGCCAATGACCCGGCGCAATTCGCGGAACTGGAGACGCTCGGCGAACTGACCAAGATCGCCTGGGCCAAGGGCTGTCAGGTCATGATCGAAGGCCCCGGCCATGTGCCGATGCACAAGATCAAGGCCAATATGGAGAAGCAGCTCAGCGTTTGCAGCGAGGCGCCGTTCTATACGCTGGGTCCGCTCGTCACGGATATTGCGCCGGGCTATGACCATATTACGTCAGGCATCGGCGCCGCGATGATCGGCTGGTTCGGCACTTCGATGCTGTGTTACGTAACGCCTAAAGAGCATCTCGGCCTGCCGGACCGCGACGACGTGAAAACCGGCGTCGTCACCTATCGCATCGCCGCCCATGCCGCCGATCTCGCCAAGGGCCATCCGGCGGCGCGCGAGCGCGACGACGCGATGAGCCGCGCCCGTTTCGACTTCCGCTGGGAGGATCAGTTCGAGATCGGTCTCGACCCCGACACCGCGCGCGAATTCCACGACGAGACGCTGCCGAAGGAGGCGCATAAGGTCGCGCATTTCTGCTCGATGTGCGGGCCGAAATTCTGCTCGATGCAGATCACCCGCGATCTGCGCGAAGAGGCGGCGCAGATCGCCGCGCGCGAGAAGGGCCTGGCCGAGAAGGCCGAGGAGTTTCTGGAAAAGGGCGCGGAGATTTACGTCAGGGAAACCCCTCTCCCGTAGGGCGCGCAAACCCTCTCCCATAGGGAGAGGGTCACGCACGATGTTCTCAGCTTTTCCCCAGCACCTCGACGCGCACCTGTCCGGCGCCGCGTGCGACGAAGCCGAGCTGCTCAGCGGCGCCGCGCGACATGTCGAGGCTGCGCCCGGTCCAGGCCGCCGGGCCGCGGTCATTGATGCGCACCACCACCGACCGCCCGGCATAGGTCAGGCGCAGCCGCGTGCCCATCGGCAGGCTGCGGTGGGCGGCGGTCATGTCCCACATGTTGAAGATTTCGCCATTGGCGGTTCGGGCGTTGGGTTCGTAGCGACGCGGACCGCCGCCGTAAAAGGACGCATTGGCGGTGAATTCCTGGCCCTGCGAAGCCTCGGCCTGACGCCACGAATGGCTGGAGACGTGATGCGCCAGAGGGCGCGCGGCGTGATGCGCCAGCGCGGGCGCGATCGTCAGTCCAAGGATCGTCACTATGCCAAAGATACGCTTCATTCAGGATTGCTCCGTTGACGCAAAATGCGTGAATGACGCCGACGAGCCGCCGCCCGTCGAACGCATAATTTCCATCCGTTTGAATGGAGGTGAAGACAAAATAGTTAATATCAAAATGTGGCGAAATATGTATCAACACTATCTGAATATGTGTTCATGATATTTGACGGTATGTCTATGCATCTGTCGAAATTATTCATCAATAATGGACAGATATGCCATTCAATCTTGGACATTTGTGCCGACTATGCGCAGTTTAACCTAACTTGAGCGCTGCAGCCGCTGATAGTGACAAGGTTGGCTGGACACGGCAAACATGCGGGTCGGGAGGTCGCCAATGGCAAACGAACAGCGCGCCGCGATCATCGGGGTCGTCACTGCCTCGGACCGCGCGAGCGCCGGCCTATACGAAGACGAGAGCGGTCCGGCGATCGAGGCCTATCTGCGCGTGGCGCTGGCCACGCCTTTCCGCATCGAGCGGCGCATCATCCCCGACGGCTTCGAAAGCGTGCGCGACACGCTGATCGACCTTGCCGACAATGTCGGCTGCGATCTCATCGTCACGACCGGCGGCACGGGTCCCAGTCCGCGCGATCTGACGCCGGAGGCGACGCGCGCCGCCTGCCCGCGGGAACTGCCGGGTTTCGGCGAGCTGATGCGACAGGTCTCGCTGACGCAGACCCCGACCGCGATCCTGTCGCGACAGTTGGCCGCCCATCGCGGCAAATGCCTGGTGATCAATCTGCCGGGCAAGCCGAGAGCGATCGAACTCTGCCTCGACGCGGTCATGCCCGCCGTGCCCTACTGCCTCGACCTCATCGGGGCCGCATATGTTGAAACCGATCCAAGTCGCGTCGAAAGCTTCCGCCCCAAGGCGAAATGACCGCCCGTTCGGGCAGTATGGCGCCAGCCGGCCAAAGCTGCGCGCTTCTCATCGCGGCGCCTCGCCTGTATAGGGATGGCGCGTCACTAAGATGGAATCGAGCCGCTAAGCGGCGGGCGGCGAGGGCGACTGAATGAACGAATTGCGTTTGGTGGTGGTCGGCGCAGCGGGCCGCATGGGCCGGATGCTGACCCAGATCATCCCCGACACGTTGGGCGTGCGCCTGACCGCCGCCCTGGAGCGCCCTGGCGCGCCGGCGCTCGGCGCCGACAGCGGCGGCGCGACGCCCAACGGCGTGCCGATCACCAGCGACGTGGCCGCCGCCCTCGTCGACGCCGACGCGATTGTCGACTTCTCATCGCCGGGCTCCAGCGTCGAAATGGCGAAGGCCGCGGCGGACGCAGGGGTGGCGCTCGTCATCGGCACGACGGGACTGTCTGCGGAAGACCTCGCCGCGATCGCGGCATGCGCCGAGAAAACCGCGATCGTTCGTTCCGGCAATATGAGTCTTGGCGTCAATCTTCTCGCCGCGCTCGTCGAGCGCGCCGCGCGGGCGCTCGGACCGGCCTGGGACGCCGAGATCGTCGAGATGCACCATCGCCTGAAGGTGGACGCGCCCTCCGGAACGGCGCTGCTGCTCGGCGAGGCGGTCGCCCGCGGCCGCGGCGTCGACCTGGTCGAGAACAGCGCCCGCGGGCGCGACGGCTTAACCGGTCCGCGCCGGATCGGCGAGATCGGCTTCGCCAGCCTGCGCGGCGGCACGGTGGTTGGCGATCACACCGTGATTTTCGCCGGATCCGGCGAGAGAATTGAGTTCTCGCATCGCGCCGAGGATCGCGGCGTATTTGCACGCGGCGCGCTCGCAGCTGCGCTATGGACTCGCGGAAAGACTCCGGGGCTCTATTCGATGGCCGACGTGCTCGGCCTTTCCGGGGCCTGAGAGCGACGAGCGTTTACGATCATGAATCGCACTCTCGTTCTGGTTCGCCACGGCGAAAGCGAATGGAACGCCAAAAATCTCTTCACCGGGTGGAAAAACCCCGATCTCACGCCGCTCGGCGTCGAGGAAGCGCGCCGCGCTGGCCGCGAGTTGAAGAAGCTCGACATTTTGTTCAGCGTCGGCTTCACTTCAGCTTTGGTGCGCGCGCAGCACACGCTCGATCTGATCTTCGAGGAGCTTGGTCAGCCGAACGTCCCGACACTCAAGGACCGCGCGCTGAACGAGCGCCATTACGGCGATCTTTCCGGGCTCAATAAGGACGAGGCGCGCGACAAATGGGGCGAAGGGCAGGTTCACCTGTGGCGCCGCTCTTATGACGTGCCGCCGCCTGGCGGCGAAAGCCTAAAGGACACGGTCGCGCGCGTGCTGCCGTTTTACTGTCAGCGCATTTTGCCGCCGGTGATGCGCGGCGAGCGGGCGCTCGTCGTTGCGCACGGCAATTCGCTGCGGGCGCTCGCCATGGTGCTCGACCAGCTAACGCCCGAGTCAGTCACGACGTTGGAGCTCGCGACCGGCATTCCGATCATCTATCAGCTCAACGCCGATTCCACCGTGGCGTCAAAGACGGTATTGGGGCGCTGATCGCCGCTACGTTTCAGGCGCCGATCGATTGACTTCCACTTATTGTGTGCTTTGCTTCCTTTGCAATTGTTACCGCATTTGCGGCGAACCTGATTTGTCGAGGTCATTTGAATGGCGAAGAATCCCAAGGCCCCTCCGAAAAAAAAGAAAGTGGCGCGTTCGACCGTAGGGAAGGCCGCCACCGCGCGCGCCAGCATCATTCCTCCCACAAAAGGGCCGGTTACGCTCGATGAAGCTCGCGCCCTCGCCCAGGCGAAGCAGCAGCCGGCGCGGATCGCGGCGCGCCGCGCGGGCATTGCGCCAGCGGTCTCGCCGGAGAAAATCGGACGCGCGCGGCGCCAGGTAAAAACGGAGCGAGACGCCGAGATCGCCCGTAGGGAGCGCGAGTATAAAGCGGTGATGTCGATCATGAAGCGGCGCGGCGGGCGCGCCGCAGCGACCGCACAAACCTTCGTCCCGCTGCAGATTTGCGCCGAAGGCGATTCCTGGTTCAAATATCCGCCGTTTCTTTCTGGCGGAATCATCCCCCGGCTGGAGCGCCTTGTCGGCGTCCCGATCCTCGATCTGGCCAAGGCGGGCGACGAAGTTCGCTACATGCTCGGCGTTAAGGAGCGCACCGAACTTATTCACCGTTTGCGTCGCGGTTCGCCTGCGGGCGGACCATGGGACGCGCTGCTCTTTTCCGGCGGAGGCAATGACGTCGTCGACGACCCCATGGCGCTCTGGGTCAAGGACTGGAATCCGGCGACGCCTCCGGCTGCGCATCTCCATGAGGCGCGCTTCAACAATGTGCTCGCGCTCGTGAGGGCCGGATATGAAGACCTGATCGACATTCGCGACAAATTCAGCCCGACAACCCATCTGATTTTTCACGGCTATGATTTGGCCATTCCGGATGGTCGCGACGTTTGCGGCTTATTTGGACCATGGCTCAAGCCGACCTTCGATCTCAAGCGCTTTCCGTCGCTCGCCGCCAGACAGGCCGTCGTCGATGCGATGCTGGAGCGGTTCGCGGCGATGCTCACGCAGCTCACCGATACTGCTGGCAGGAAGGTGACCTTCATCAATGGGCAAGGGACTCTACCGCGCGAGAAGAACTCTTGGCATAATGAGCTGCACCCGTCGGACGGCGGTTTCGATGTCTTCGCCCGGATTTTTCATCGGAAGTTGAACGAGCTTTTTCCAGGCCGCGTCGCCTGAAGCGCCTTGCAAAGCAGGGCGATTTGGAAATACGGCCGGACGCTGTTATTCGCGCGTGCTAAAATGCGCCAATGCCTGAACTCGCGCCCGGCGCTTTTCATTACCCGGCGTTCCTCGATCAATGCGCGCAGGCGGCTCTGGCCGAAGAGATCGCCGATGTCATCGCGGCCGCGCCGCTCTATGTCTCGACGATGCCGAAGACCGGCGCGCCAATGTCGGTGCGGATGACGAATTGCGGCGCGCTGGGCTGGCTCAGCGACAAGGAGCGCGGCTATCGCTATGAGGCGCATCATCCGACGACCGGCGATCCCTGGCCGGCAATGCCGCCGCGTCTCCTCAAACTGTGGAACGAGCTCGCTCAATACGCCAAACCGCCCGAAGCCTGTCTCGTGAACGTCTATGATGAAAAGGCGCGCATGGGCCTCCATCAGGACAGGGATGAGGCGGATTTGGCCGCGCCGATCTTGTCGCTGTCGCTGGGCGCCGATTGCCGTTTCAAGCTCGGCGGCGCGCGTCGCGGCGACCGCGCGATCGCTTTCGCGCTGTCGTCCGGCGACGCGCTCGTGCTCTCGGGACCCGCAAGGATGCGCTATCACGGCGTCGACAGGATTTTGCCGACAGTCGGCGCGCCGGCGCCGCCGGCGCTCGCAGCGTTCGGCGCTCGCGTCAATCTCACGCTCCGCCGGGTCACTTAAGCCTGCGGTTCAGCGCGCGTTCACGACCTTTCCACATAATGTCAATGGAGGCCGCGCGTGAGCTCGGGCGTATTGTCTTGGGCGGCGGCTTCGTTGTAGTTTCCAATCTGTCTAAAGAGCGTCGGCGAGGCGCCAATATTGGCCGGACGCATTTGAAAAAGGCGGGCGCGACGCGAACGCCGGGAAGAGGAAAGGAACAAGGATGAAGACGATTTCCCTGCTGACGTTCGCCGCGAGCGTCGCTTTCGCCGCTTCTGCCGGCCAGGCTTACGCCGCGGGCGACGCCGCCGCGGGCGAAAAGGTCTTCGCCAAATGCAAAGCCTGTCATCAGGTCGGAGAAACGGCGAAGAACGCCATCGGCCCGCAGTTGAACGGCCTCGATGGCCGCAAGGCCGGCGCAGCGGCGGACTACAGCTATTCTGAGCCGATGAAATCCTCGGGCATTACCTGGGACGAGGCGAGCTTCAAGGAATTCATCAAGAGCCCGAAGGCGAAGGTTCCCGGCACCAAGATGATCTTCCAGGGCCTGCCCAGCGAGGGCGACGAGGAGAATGTGTGGGCCTATCTCGCCCAGTTCGGCGCGGACGGCAAAAAGAAGTAAGCGCGCTTCGTCTCGAGACAGTTTCGGCGGTCCTGTTTCAGGACCGCCTTTTTTGTCGCCGAATCGAAGCGACGAAAAAGAATAGACAAGCGCGACTCGACGCCTAGGCGCATCGAAAATGCAACAGTCAACAAAAGGCGATGATTTCCTTCTTGAAATACTTCTCAGTTATATCGATTTTGTGTCGTATTTCAGCAACAGTCAGAAACAAATGAGAAATATTGCGTCGGAACGATTCCAAACTAGGCTGTCTGCTAATTGACCGTTTTCAAAGAAGAAAATTATTAATTAGCCTTCTCCTTGCGCGTGGACTGGACATGCTTCCGAAACAATCGAGATATCGACGGACGCACTTCGCGTCCCCTTTCTCGTCCACTGCGCTTGATCGAATAACGGGTGCGGCTTCGGCCGCCGCCGTCAGTCTTGTCGCTGCGCTGACGCCCGGCCTTCCTGCTCTCGCGCAGTCTCAATCCGAGCCGTTGCCGGCGGTGAGAGTCGACGCGCCGCCGGAGAAGCCCCGCGCGGTCGCGCAGGCGAAGCCCAAGCATGTCGCCTCGCAGGGGCGCTCCGCGAGTGGAGCCCAACATTTGCCGCCCATCGACGTTGGAGGCGCACGACGCGGCGCTCGGGTGATTCCCACGACCCGCGCGCCGGTCGAGACCGCGGCTCCCTCCGTCGATGGCGCGCCCGGCGAGCGTCCGCTGTTCCCCGCCACGGCGCTCGGCCGCGGCCCGACCGACGTCGTCGGCTATTTCGCGGGCAGGACTTCGACGGCCACGAAGACCAACACGCCGATTATCGATATCCCTCAGTCGATCACGATTCTAACGAAGCAGCAGCTTCAGGACCGCAACAGCATCGATCTCAATCGGGCGCTGATGTACGTGCCTGGCGTCACGGTCGCGCAGGGCGAAGGCAATCGCGACCAGATCACGATCCGTGGACAGGACACGACCGCCGATTTCTATACCGACGGCATCCGCGACGACGCGCAATATTTCCGCGACCTTTACAACATCGAGGCAGTCGAGGTTCTCAAGGGCCCCAACGCGCTGATCTTCGGACGCGGCGGCGGCGGCGGCATCGTCAATCGCGTCACCAAAAAGGCTGACGGCGAGCGGCTGCGGTCGATCATGGTCAGTTCGGGCAGCTTCGCTCGAAAGCGGGTCACGGTCGACGTCGGCGACGCGATCAACGACACGCTCGCCGTCCGACTCAATGGCCTCTACGAGCAGTCATACGGCTACCGCGACTTCTTCAAGCTCGAGCGATATGGCGTCAATCCGACGATGACGTGGCATCCGCTCGAAAAGACCTTCATAACGTTGAGCTACGAGCATTTCCGCGATCGCCGCACCGCCGATCGCGGCATTCCGTCCGTGGGCGGCTTCGTTTTCGGCGGCTCGGCGATCTATCCGGGATACCCGTCGCCGGCGCCGATCGACGCTTTCTTTGGCGTCGGCAATCCTTCGGTCGAAGCCGTCAATTACGCCAAAGTCGATCTCAATCGCGTTGCGCTCGCTTTCGATCACACGACGGAATTCGGCCTCAACATCCGCAACCAGACGGTCTATGCGGATTATCAGAAGCGTTATCAGAACACGTTCCCGGATCAAGGTCTGGGCGTCGTCACGACGCTGCTTAATCCTGTCGCGACAAGCGTGACTCCCATCGGCGTTGCGCGCCTCGACGGCTATGTCAGCTCCAATCCCCGGCAGAACATCTTCAACCAGACCGACCTCGTCTACAAATGGCAGATGACGCCGGACATCCGTCACACGGTGATGTTCGGCGCCGAAGTCGGCAACCAGAGAACCGACGACAACCGCGATCTCTCCTGCTTCAATCTGTCCTGTGCAACGCGGCGCGTGACGACGCCATTTTGGATGCCGACCGCATATTTTCCGGTGGCGTTCGTCAATCCGAACCGTCGTCGCCACACCAATCTGGACCTTGCCGCGGGCTATATTCAGGATCAGATCGAGGTCACCCGTTACATCGATGTGATCGCGGGCGTGCGGTTCGACAGGTTCGACCTGAAATTCACCGGCTTCGATCCGGGTCCGACCGATTTCAGAGGCCAGCTGAGCCGAGTCGACAACAAATGGTCGCCGCGCTTCGGCCTCGTGTTCAAGCCCATCGAAATTCTGTCGTTCTACGGCTCCTATTCGCGAAGCTTCCTGCCCTTGGCCGGCGACCAGTTCAATGTTCTGCTGCCGACCATCGCCAGTCTCGCGCCGCAGGGCTTCGAGAACGTCGAGGTTGGATTTAAGGCGCAGCTCCTGCCGGCTCTGCTCTTCACCGGCGCGCTGTATCAGCTCAATCGCTCCAACCAGCCGCTGACGGTGGACGCAACGACGGCCGTGCTCGCCAATACCAGGACGCAAGGCGGAGAACTCGGTCTTGTCGGCAATGTCACCGATAAGTGGGAGGTTTCTGTCGGCTATGGCTATCAGGACGCGCGCGTCATGAGGACCGACAGAGCGCCGACCTTGCGAACGCCGTTCTTCACGGATGTCGGCAAAACCAATCCCTTTGTGCCCAGAAACACCTTCTCCTTCTGGAATAAATACGACATTTCCTCCTTTTTTGACGCGGGTCCCGGCGTTCTGGGCGTGGGCGCAGGCGTCGTCTACAATTCTAAGTTCTATCCGGCCCTCGACAATTTCGTCGTTGTGCCCGGTTATGCGCGCGTCGACGGCGCCTTGTTCGTCAAATTGAGCGAGAACGTCTCGGGACAGCTCAACGTCGAGAATCTGGCGGGGGCGCATTACTATGTCTTCGCGCATAACAACAACAACATCTCGCCCGGCGCGCCGCGCTCCGCCTACATCACTCTGAATGCGCGATTCTAGCGACGCCCGATCTTGAGGCTCGCCGACCGGCGCGGAATGAATTAATGCTGCGACGCGAATCCTCATGTCGATCGAAGCGCGATCGCGGAAAGAGCCGGAAGGCTCAGCTCTTGCGTCGCGCCCAAGCGGATTCGCCTATAGGACGCCGTGACTCGCAAGCCCGACGAAGTCTCCGCCGATCTCATGCAGCCTCTGGCGACCCTGCCGGTGTTCTACGCTCTTGGCGGGCGGCGCGTGATCGTCGTCGGCGGCGGCGAAGCGGCGGCCTGGAAGGTCGACCTGGCGGCCGCGACAGGGGCCCAAGTCGACGTTTTCGCCAAGGATCCCTGCGACAAGCTTTGTGAGATCGCGCGGGCGCGCGACAGCGTCGCTATCCATGCGCGCGAGGTCGAGCGGGGCGATTTCGCCGGCGCGGCGATGGCGCTTGGCGCGATCGAGGACGACGCGCTCGCCCAAAAGGCGCATGAATGGGCGCGCGCCGCCAGCGTCCCGCTCAATCTCGCTGATCGGCCTGCGCTCAGCGATTTCATCATGGGCGCGATCGTCAATCGCTCGCCGCTCGTCATCGGCGTTTCGACCGGCGGCGCCTCGCCCGTATTCGCCCAAGCGGTGCGCGGCCGAATCGAGACTCTGGTGCCGGCGACCTTCCAGGCGTGGGCGCGCGCGGCGCAGGCCTGGCGGCCGCTGGTGCGCGCGTCCGGACTGGACTTCTTGGCGCGCCGCTATTTCTGGCGCCGGTTTACGCGGCTCGCCTTCCGCGACATCGAACGAAAACCGCAGGACGAAGATCGCGCGGCCCTGATCGAAGAGGCGCGCGCCGGCGCCGAGGCTACGGCCCGCGGACGCGTGACGCTCGTCGGGGCAGGGCCTGGCGATCCTGAACTTCTCACCCTGAAAGGGATGCGCGCGCTCGCCGGCGCCGACGTCGTGCTGTTCGATGATCTCGTTCCGGCGAGCATTCTCGATCTTGCTCGGCGCGAAGCGACGCGGATCAATGTCGGCAAGCGAGGCTATGCGCCCTCCGTGCGACAGGAAGAAATCAGCGCGCTGCTGGTCGATCTGGCGCGCGAAGGCAAGAACGTCGTGCGGCTCAAGGGCGGAGATCCGCTCATCTTCGGCCGCGCCAATGAGGAAATCGCCGCGCTGCGCGAAGCGGGCTTTTCAATCGAGATCGTTCCCGGCGTGACGGCCGCCTGCGCCGGCGGCGCCGCGATCGGCGCGTCGCTGACCAGCCGCGAGACGGCGCGGCGTCTGCAATTCATCACCGCACACACCAAGGACGGCGAATTTCCCGAGGACTTCGACTGGGGCGCGCTCGCCGACGAACGCGCCACCACCGCCGTCTATATGGGGAACCGCACGCTGCCGGAATTGTCGCGTCGCTTGCTGCAGGAGGGCATGTCGCATGATACGCCCGCTTTCCTGATTGAGCGCGCTTCGACGCCGCACGAGCGCGTCGTCAAAGGCACGATCGCGGATTTGCCTTCGAGAGTGGCGGGGCAGACCATCGTCGGCCCGGTCATGGTGCTGATCGGTTGGGCGCTGGCGGAGAAGTGATTTAGCGTTACTGTTTTGACAGAAAAACGCGAGCGGAGGAGCAATATGCCTTTCACGAGACGGTCCGCTCTGCTCGCATCGGGAGCCGGGTTGCTTGGTCCCGCAGCCTTCGCCAAGACGAAACCTGCATCAACGCCCAATCGCGAGCCGACTGAAAAACATCTCAACGATCTCGACAAGCTCGTCGTCGACATCATGAAGAAGACCGGCGTGCCGGGAATCTCGGTCGCCGTCGTCTCGCCGGACCGCGTGCTTTATTTGAAAGGTTTCGGCGTGCGCCGAGCGGACGCGCCGGATCGCGTCGATCCCGATACGGTATTTCAGCTCGCGTCGCTGTCTAAACCTCTTTCTACTGCCGTCGTCGCTGGCCTCGTCGGCGACGGCGTCGTTTCATGGGATCAGCCGATCGAGCTTAGCTTGCCGGGTTTTGCGCTGAGCGATCCCTGGGTCACGCGCGAGATCACGCTGCGCGATATGTTCTGCCATCGCAGCGGACTCCCCGATCACGCCGGCGATCTCGTCGAAGACATCGGCTACGATCGAGACGCGATCATTCATCGACTGCGCTACATCAAGCCCGACACGAGTTTCCGCACGCATTACGCATACACCAACATGGGGTTTTCGGCGGCGGGCTTCGCGGCCGCGAGAGTTGCAGGAAAATCCTGGGAGGATGTTTGCGACCAACGTCTTTATCGACCGCTCGGGATGACAAGCGCCAGTTCGCGGCACGCCGATTTCATCGCACAAAGGAACCGCGCCTTCGGCCATGTGCGCCGCGGCGACAGCTGGGTGATCGGTAAGGAGCAGCGAAATCCCGATGCGCAGGCGCCGGCTGGCGGCGCATCGGCGTCGGCGCGCGACGTGGCGACATGGATGCGCATGCAGCTCGGCGGCGGCGCCCTCGATGGCCACGAAATCATCAAGCCGGAAGCGCTGGCGGAAACGCATTTCCCGCATATCGCCACCGGCCCGGCGCATGATCCGATGCGCGGGCCGACTTTTTACGGTCTTGGCTGGGATATCGACTATGGCGGTCCGGCGCGCATCCGCTGGAGCCATTCGGGAGGGTTTGCTCTCGGCGCTGCGACATGCGCGTATGTCATGCCGGCTGAACGGTTCGCAATCGCGGTGTTGACCAATTCCGCCCCGGTCGGCGCGCCGGAAACGATTTGCCGAAGCTTCGTTGATCTGGTCCTGACCGGAAAGATGGAACGGGACTGGCTCGCGCTGTTTGGCGAGGCCTTCGCGCAAATGGCGATCCCGACTTACGGGAGAGACGCCGATTACGCGAAGTCGCTTGCGAACGCTTCGCCATCCGCGCCGCGCTCAATTTACGTCGGCGATTACCGCAACGATCTTTATGGATCCATTGGCGTCGTGGAAACGTCCGAAGGACTTTCGCTTAACCTTGGGCCCGCGCCGACGTCCTATCCGCTGCATCACTATTCGGGCGACATTTTCACGTTTCAGCCGATGGGAGAAAACGCCGCCGGCGTCAGTCCGGTAAGATTTTCGCGAAGCGGGGATGAGAAGTCGACGCGCGTCGTCATCGACTATTTCAACGCCAACGGTCAGGGCGTTTTTGTGCGGAGCTGATGTGAAAGAAGCGATCGCGCCAAACGCTTCCTCTCGCGCGGCGCCGGGCGTTGAAATTTAATCGAGAGGTTTCCAATTCTCGGCGATGAAGCCGCGCGGGTCGACTTCGGCGACTTGGCGCACGATCTGCGCATTCGGCCCGACGCACTTCCATTCGTAGATCGTGTCGTGACCCGTGGCGGCCATCGGGATCATGTCCGAACCGGGATTGTCCTTGCAGAAGGCCGCGGCGCCCGGCAGACGTTGCGAGGCGTTCGCCTTTCCGCAGACGAGATTCGCGCCGACATTGCAGAGCCAGGCCTTGCCGCCCATGCAGCGATAGCTCGTCCCCTTGCGAATGAAGGCGTTCGGCGTCTCCCGCGAAAAGCCGAAGAGTTGACGGGCTTGCGGAATAAGCGCGGCTGGAATGGATTTCGCCTTGTCGTCGTCGCCGACTTTGGCGCAGCGCGCCGCGACATCCTGCGCGCGAGCGCATGAGGGGAGTGCGAGCAAGACCAGCAGTGAAAAAAGCGCCGATCGAAACATAGTCTTCCTCTCTTATCGCCTTGCAAGCAGTTCCATCAAATGCGCCTCATCCGGCCGTTCGGCGACGCCGACATTGGGAAAATCCTCACAAAGAAGCGGTTTTGCGACCGCGTGAGACAGCGCCAAATGTAAGGCGGCGCGCGCCTTTTGCAAAATCCCGGCTGCTTTCGCCAGCGACAGAAAAATCTCGGCGCTGCGGCGGGAGTAATGCAGAACCGCGTCAATCTCGCCCGCGGCGATCGCGTCGATGGCTTCCTTGGAGAGCGCCTTTGCCGCGCGCGCTTCGTAGACCTCTGCGGCGACGACTCGATGACCCGCAGCTTTCAGGCCCGCCTCGAGCGTAGGCTGGCGGTCGCAGCCGGCGAGATAGAGGAAATATGCAGGCTCGGGATGACGAGCGAGCAATAACGGCAGGATTGCTTCGGCGTTTCCGGCGACGATATCGGTGCGCCAGGCAAGCGCGCGCGCCGCCTGCGCCGTTTTTTCCCCGACGGCATGGAGGGGCAGGACCTTGAACGCTTCTGCGCTTTGCGCAAGCTCGACGCCCTTGGCGCTCGAGGCGAGCGCGGCGTCATAGGCTTCCTGCGGAATTTGCGCGCCCGTCGCGGCGATGTCGAGCACGGGCGACAGGATGGGTTCAAACTCCAGAGCGCGCAGTTTCTGCGCGGTGCGCGCGGCGTCGTCCGCCGCGCGCAGCACTAGAACGCGCCTCACATAAGCCCCGCGACGCCATGCGGCAGGCGCAGCAATATTTCCTTGCCTGCGTCGGCGCCGATCAACGCTGCGTCGATGGCGCGCCCGCGTCGTCGCACGACATAGGCTTCGGTGCCGTCGGCTTTCAGCACCTCGCCGACAAAGGACAGCTCGGCGCCATGAATCTGCGCATGGCCGGCGATCGGCGTGCGGCAGGAGCCGTCAAGCGCCGCAAGAAACGCGCGCTCGGCGGCAAGCGCAAAGCCGGTGGCTTCGTCGAACAATGGCGCCAGCAGATCGCGCGTCGAATTATCTCCCGCGCGCCGCGTCATTCCAATCGCGCCCTGCCCGCAAGCCGGCGGAAACTCGTCCAGAGCAAGAAGCGCCGTGGCGCGCTCGGCGAGGCCGAGGCGTTTCAAACCGGCGACGGCGAGAAGGGTCGCGTCGATTTCCCCATTCTCGACTTTCTTGAGACGCGTTTCGACATTGCCGCGAAGCAGCGTCGTCCGCAGGTCAGGGCGCCGGCGCTTCACCTGAGCGGCGCGGCGCAGCGAAGCGGTTCCGACCACGGCGCCGGCGGGAAGTTCGTCGAGCGCCAGACCGCCGCGTGAAATCCAGGCGTCGCGCGCGTCTTCTCGCGGCAGATAGCCAGCGATGACGATTTCGCTCGGCAAATGAGTTGGCAGGTCCTTCGAGGAATGCACCGCGAGATCGAACGCGCCGGCGATGAGCGCAGAATCGAGTTCCTTTGTGAAAAGTCCCTTGCCCCCCGATTCAGACAGCGGCCGGTCTTGGATTTGGTCGCCTGTCGTGTGGACGATCTCGATGGGAAAATCCGCTTCGCCTCTTCCGTGCGCGCGCATCAGCCCCTCGCGGACCATATGGGTCTGCGCGAGGGCGAGTGGACTGCCGCGCGTTCCAATGCGAAGGGAAAAAGGAGATGTCATGATCCGCTGGCACCTTGTCGCGCGCGACTATAGGCGGGAGCGCGTGAAGGGCAAGCGGCGTGCGAGCGGGAAGACGCTCACAAAAAAGCGAGCGCCCGCTCATCTAAGCGGACGCTCTTTTTTGGCGCCGCGAGCGTATTGTTACGCCGCTCGCGGACGGCGAACGCAATCACCACCATCCAAACAGACCGGCTCCGAGCAGACCCGTGCCTGCTCCAAGCACTCCGGCGCCGCCATAGCCCCAATAGCCAGATCCATAGCCAGAGGGCCAGCCGGCATAACCCCAATAGCCTGGACGATAATAGCCCCAATATCCCGGGCGATAGCAGCGGACGAAGCGCGCCGGACGATACGAATACCCCCAATAGGTACCGGAGCAGTGCCGGTGCCAGCCATAGTGGGCGCGGCAGTAACGCGCTTCGGCCAGAGTTGTGGAGCCGATCACGGCGGCCATTGCAATTCCAGACGTTAACGCGAAGGCTTTAATCTTGTTCGACGCCATTTTCACCTCCATACAGTTTAGACCGATGACAACCTCAAGCGGAACACTATTTTTCTCCTTCGCCTTAGCCGCAGAATACTCAGCTCAAGATATAGCTGCCACTGAGAAGGCAACGGTCTCTTGTTCCAACTTGTATTCGTCGAGATCGTGTCAAGTGGCAATGATGACAGAACCAAAAATTTAATTGATCTGTCTTTAGCTTTGCATTAGTGGCCGGAAACTGTTCGGAGGCATGTCGCCAATATTGTTTGTAAACTATTCGCCAGCCGCAATTTTCTAAACTTCCGTTCGTGTAGCGGTATAAGCTTCGTGGTGCGTCGATAAGAGATTCGACGTAATAATTGATCCCTTGCGCCAGGGAGTGCGCATGCGCGTTTTGGGCATAGAAACCACTTGCGACGAGACAGCCGTCGCGGTCGTGTCGGAGCGAATTGGCGAGGAAGGCGGCGCGATCCTCTCTAATGAGGTGCTAAGCCAAATCGCCCGTCATGCAGCCTATGGCGGCGTCGTTCCGGAGATTGCGGCGCGCGCTCATATAGATGTGCTCGACCGGTTGATCAGTCGCGCGCTGGAGCGCGCCAGGACCGAGGCGAAGGACCTCGACGCCATCGCCGCGGCGGCCGGTCCGGGACTGATCGGCGGGGTTCTTGTTGGACTCACGGCGGGCAAGGCGCTGGCGCTGGCGCTGGGCAAGCCCTTCATTGCCGTCAATCACCTCGAAGCTCACGCGCTGACGGCGAGACTCACGGACAGGCTCGATTTTCCTTATCTGGCGCTTCTGATTTCGGGGGGGCACACGCAGCTTGTTGCAGTGCGGGGCGTCGGCGATTATCGGCGGCTTGGATCGACCGTCGACGACGCCGCCGGCGAGGCCTTCGATAAGGTCGCCAAGATGTTGGAGCTCCCATACCCCGGAGGCCCGCACATCGAAAAGCTGGCGCTTGAAGGCGACGCGCATCGTTTCGACTTGCCGCGCCCGATGCTCGGTCGGCAAGGCGCCGACTTTTCGCTATCTGGTCTCAAAACCGCCGTTCGGCAGGAAATCCTCAAGCTGCAAGCGCCGAATGAAAAGGACGTGAGGGATCTTGCGGCCTCCTTCCAAGCCGCGATCGTCGACGTGATCGTGGACAGAGTGCGCGCCGGCGTGCGGCTCTTCGCCGAAAATGAGGGGCGGGCGCCGCAGGGCTTTGTCATCGGCGGCGGAGTCGCCGCCAACGGCGCCATTCGCCGCGCGCTGATGCGACTATGCGCCGAAAGCGGCCTGAGGTTCATTTCGCCGCCGCCGGCGCTCTGCGCCGACAATGGCGCGATCATCGCTTGGGCGGGACTCGAGCGTCTCAAGCGTGGACTGACCGACGATCTCGACTTTGCTGCGCGTCCGCGCTGGCCGCTCGACGCTGCGCCAAGCCGGTCGCATCACGGCAAGGCGTGAGGCGCGCCTCGATGCGATTTCTTTTCCTGGCGGCGCTTGGGGCCATGACGCTCGCGCCAATGCCGCAACCGTCCGGACTCCTTGCCGAAGAGCCGACGGTCGCTGGCGTGCGCGTGCTCTACGGACCTGGCGAGGGCTTCGGTTCCGTCGACGCGCGGCTTATCGGCGAGGCGCGCCGCTCGATCGACATGGCGGCGTATGTCTTGACTGACCGCTCGCTGACGACGGCGCTTGGCCGCGCCGCCATGCGTGGCGTAAAGGTGCGCATCTATCTGGACGGCGATGACATGAGCCGCGGCGCTCCAGCCATCGAAGAGATCGCCGACGCCCCCAATATCGAGATTCGCCGCAAGGGCCGTTCGCGCGATCTGATGCATCTCAAATCGTATCAAGTGGACGGACGCATCTTACGCAGCGGCTCGGCGAATTTCTCGATCTCGGGCGAAATTTATCAGGACAATGATCTGATCGTGATTGAAAGCCCGCAGGCGGCGGCCCGGTTTCGCGAAGCATTCGAGAGGCTGTGGTCGCGGTCCGACAATCAGCGGGTTGGCCTGAGATGACGCGGGCGACGGTCGCCGTGCTCGGCGCAGGCGCCTGGGGCGTCGCGCTCGCCAATGTCGCCGCCCATGGCCGCGCGCGCGTTCCGCTGTGGGCGCATGATCCGAGGACTGCACAGGCGCTTGCGCGCGACCGTGAGAACAGGCGCCGACTGCCGGGATTGCCGCTTGCCGCCGCCGTCGCGCCAACCGCGGACATTTCGATTTTGCATGAAGCGGAAATCGTTCTCGCGGTGACGCCCGCACAAGCGATACGCATGACGGCGCGGGCCGCGCGGCCTTACATGCGCGACGGCGCCGCTTTCGTGATCTGCGCCAAGGGCATCGAGCGCGATAGCCGCAAATTCCTGAGCGATGTTGCGCGCGAAGAACTGCCCCAGGCCGACATCGCGGCGCTTTCGGGACCGAGCTTCGCGGCGGATGTCTGCCGCGGGCTGCCGACGGCGGTCACGCTCGCGGCGCATGACGAGCCGCTGGCGCGATGCCTTTGCGAAGAGCTTTCGACAAAGACGTTCCGGCTTTATCGCTCAACTGACGTGCGCGGCGTCGAGATCGGCGGGGCGGCGAAAAATGTCCTCGCCATCGCCGCGGGCATGAGCCATGGCCGTGGGCTGGGCGCGAGCGCGCAGGCGGCGCTTATCGCGCGCGGATTCGCCGAGCTGATGCGCCTCGGGCGCGCGCTTGGCGCGCGTCAGGAGACGTTGATGGGTCTTTCCGGGTTGGGCGACCTCGTTCTCACCTGCGGCTCGGCGCAATCGCGCAATTTCGCGCTCGGCGAAGCGCTGGGGCGGGGAGAATCGGCGAAGGACGCCGCGCATGGCAAGCTCGCGGAAGGCGCCTTTACGGCGCGCGTTCTCGTCGAAATGGCGCACGCCCATCAGATCGAGTTGCCGATCGCTGAAGCTGTCGACGCCATTCTTTCGGAGCGCCTGAGCGTCGACGACGCCATTGAAGCTCTTCTGCTGCGTCCGCTAAAAGCAGAAAGCTGATCTCGTCTCAAGGGCGGCAGGTCGTCTAGTTCGAATCCAAAATCTCGCGCATCTTCACGGCGAGCTGCTCCAGAGTGAACGGCTTCGAAAGCAGCTTGACGCCTGGGTCGAGAACGCCATTGTGCAGGATGGCGTTGCGCGTATAGCCGGTAATGAAAAGCACACGCAGACTGTGTCGACGAAAAACCGCCTCCCGTGCGAGACGCGCGCCGTCCATATCCGGCATGACAACGTCGGTAAGCATCAAGTTGATGTCGGGCCGCTGCCGAATGATGTCGATCGCCGCGCGTCCGTTCTCGGCTTCCAGAACGGTGTATCCCAATTCGCGGATGCCCTGTGCGGTGACGCGGCGGGCCGTATCGTCGTCTTCGACGATGAGCACGATCTCTTCCGGTCTTCCAAGCGGGAGCTGAAGAGGCTTCGACCTCGGCGCCGATACTGGCGCCGACGCTTCCGCGTGATCGAATCGCGGAAGATAAAGCTTGATGCAGGTTCCGAGTCCGGGTTCGGAATAGATTTTTACGTGTCCGCCCGATTGCTTGACGAATCCATGGACCTGCGAGAGCCCCAGTCCCGTGCCTTTGCCGGTCGGCTTTGTTGTAAAGAATGGATCGAAGGCCTGTGAAATGACCTCGGGCGACATGCCTTGACCCGTGTCGGTGACGGCGATCATCACATATTGGCCAGGCTTCACTTCCATGTTTTCAGCGGCGTAGGCGTCATCGAGATAGCAATTGGCTGTCTCGATCGTCAGCTTGCCGCCGTTTGGCATCGCGTCGCGGGCATTGACCGCGAGATTGACGATAGCGCTTTCCAATTCGTGCTGATCGATTTTCGTCGACCATAGGCCGCCAGCGAGCACGGTTTCGAGTTCGATCCCTCCGCCAAGCGCGCGGCGCACCATGTCGGAAATGCTGGAGACGAACTTGTTCGGGTCGAGGGGTCGCGGCGACAATGGTTGTCGTCGCGAGAACGCGAGCAGCCTGCGCACCATCGCCGCCGCGCGATCGGCCCCGTCCATCGCCGAGTCGATGAGCTGGACAAATTCGCCGTCCGAACCCGCAAGTTTCCGCTGCAGCAGGTGAAGACTGGCGACGATGACGCCAAGCATGTTATTGTTTTCGTGCGCAATGCCGCCGGTAAGGTGACCGAGCGCTTCAAGCTTTTGCGCCTGCCGCAACTGTGACTCCAGCGCTTCGCGGCGCGTCGTTTCTGCGATCAGCTGGTCATAAGCGGACTTGAGCGAGTCGCGCGACGTTTGCAGCGACGTCATTTGTTTTTTCGCGTTGAGAAGCGAGAATATCCCCAGAACGAGGATTATCGCTCCGACCGTCCAAATGGCCGCGTCGAATTGGCCGCCCGCGGCGTTGAGCTCGCGCTCGCGCGACTCAAGCAAACTTCCCTCAGATTCGATCATCGCGCCGATTACCGCGCGGAGCCGATCCATCAGCGCTTTTCCGCGTCCGGACTTGATAATGTCGACCGCCTTGTCGAACTGGCCAGCGCGCGTGGCGGCGATCGTATCATTGATAATCTCCAGCCTTTCGCCAAGCAGCGGCCGTATCTCCGCGATGGACTGAAGCTGCTGGGGATTGTCCCTCACCAGTTCCGAAAGCTGGTCGAGAAGACCGGAGAGTTTGGCCGAAGCTTCGCTGCAGGGCTCCAGGTAGCGCTCATCCCGAGTGATCATGAAGCCGCGTTGGCCGCTCTCGGCGCCCTGGAGCAACCCGGAAAACTGATAAAGGTCGCTTTGCACCATGAGGGTGTGGCGCATCCACGCCCCGGCCGCTCGGCGTTGGAATTCGGCGTGCACGGCGACATAAGCGGCGAGCGCAAGCACTGCGAAGCCCAAAGCGATGCCAAACAGTCCGGAAGCGAAGAATTTACGTGACGGAGACATGTCGATCAGGCGACGGGCTGCAACGCAGAACAGTCTACGACGCGCATCAAATTTGCGAAAGGTCAGGGAACCTGCCGCACCGCGCCTTTCGCCGCGCTCGTCGTCATCGAAGCGTAGGCGCGCAGCGCCGTCGTAATCTTTCGCGGCCGGGGTTTAGCCGGGGCGAATCCCTTGGCGGACTGTGCGGCGCGGCGCGCCGCGAGTTCGTCGTCAGCGACCGCAAGCGTGATCGTGCGCGCCGGAATATCGATTTCGATGCGATCGCCGTCTCTGACCAGCGCGATTGCGCCGCCTTCCGCCGCCTCGGGAGATACATGGCCGATGGACAGTCCCGCCGTGCCGCCGGAAAATCTTCCGTCGGTGACGAGAGCGCAGGCCTTTCCGAGCCCTTTCGACTTCAGATAACTCGTCGGATAGAGCATTTCCTGCATGCCGGGTCCGCCGCGCGGGCCTTCGTAACGGATGACGACGACGTCGCCGGCCTTTACGTCGCCCGTAAGAATTCCCGAGACGGCGGCGTCCTGGCTTTCAAAGACCTTGGCGGCGCCGGCGAATTTCAGGATCGACTCGTCGACGCCAGCGGTTTTCACGATGCAGCCGTCGAGAGCGAGATTGCCGCTGAGCACCGCGAGCCCGCCATCCTTGGAGAAGGCGTGCGCGGCATCGCGTATCGCGCCTTTTTCGCGATCGCCGTCGAGTTCCTTGTAGCGGCGGTCCTGGCTGAAGGCGACTTGCGTCGGCACGCCGCCAGGCGCGGCGCGGAAGAATGTGCGCGCCGTCTCGCTCTGCGTCACCGCGATGTCCCAGCGCGCCACCGCGTCGCTGATCGAGGGGCTGTGCACGGTCGGAAGATCGCCATGCAAAAGTCCGGCGCGCAACAGCTCGCCGAGAATGGCGATAACGCCGCCGGCGCGATGCACGTTCTCGAGATGAACGTCGGGCGCGGATGGCGCGACCTTGCAAAGAACCGGCACCCGCCGCGACAGCCGGTCGATGTCGGCCATTGTGAAGTCGACCTGGGCCTCATGCGCCGCCGCAAGAAGATGCAGCACGGTATTGGTGGAGCCGCCCATGGCGATGTCGAGCGTGATGGCGTTCTCGAAGGCGTCGAAGCTCGCGATCGATCGCGGCAACACGCTTTCGTCGTTCTGCTCGTAATAGCGGCGCGCCAGATCGACGATGAGATGACCGGCTTCGACAAACAGGCGGCGACGATCGGCATGCGTGGCGAGCGCCGATCCATTGCCGGGAAGCGACAGACCTAATGCCTCCGTCAGACAGTTCATGCTGTTGGCCGTGAACATACCCGAACAGGAGCCGCAGGTCGGACAGGCGGAGCGTTCGATGGTCGCGACGTCCGCCTCGCTGACCTCGTCGTCGGCGCCGGCGATGATCGCGTCGACCAGATCGAGCGCATGCTCCTTGCCGGCGAGCACGACTTTGCCTGCCTCCATCGGACCGCCGGAAACGAATACCGTCGGAATGTTGAGACGCAGCGCCGCCATCAGCATGCCCGGCGTGATCTTGTCGCAATTGCTGATGCAGACAAGCGCGTCGGCGCAATGCGCATTGACCATATATTCGACGCTGTCGGCGATGAGATCGCGCGAGGGCAGGGAGTAGAGCATCCCGTCGTGGCCCATGGCGATTCCGTCATCGATCGCGATGGTGTTGAATTCCTTTGCGACGCCTCCGGCCTTTTCAATCTCGGCGGCGACGAGCTGGCCAAGGTCCTTCAAATGGACATGACCCGGCACGAATTGCGTAAAGGAATTGGCGACGGCGATGATCGGCTTGCCGAAGTCTTCCTCCTTCATGCCCGTCGCGCGCCACAGGCCCCGCGCGCCGGCCATGTTGCGGCCGTGGGTCGTCGTGCGTGAACGATATGGAGGCATTGAACTCTCGTCGTCGCGAAGGTTCGTCGTTCGAACCATTTCAGAGACGACTAGCGCAGCGAATGAAACGCCGCAACCGTGGGCGGCGCCGACTCGCCCCGACTTTGGAGGCGTTGGGCTTGACCTTGGGCCCAACGCAAGCGCGCGACGAGAAGTTTAACTCTCGCGCAGCCCTTTAAACACGCTCAAGCCGCGCGGCGTTCAGCCGACGTCAGCAGCTGAGTGACGCAATCTCGAACGGCGTTGATCGAAGCGAAGCTCTGCCGACGCAGCATAGAGACGGGGAATTCTATGTCGAAGGCTTCTTCAAGCGCGAGCATGGTGCGGATCGCTGCGAAAGGCGTCAATCCTGCGCCGTAGAGATCGTCAAGATCCGACAATTGCGCCACCGGCATATGCAGACGGCCGTGCTCTTGCAACAGACGGCGTATGGTGTTCATCATCGATTCCAACTCCAGGAGCTCCGCGAATTGAACCGCAGGGCTGCAGCGATGTCGGCGCGATAAGCGCGGTTGATTCCTAACAATCGTAACTAGTGCGGCAAGGATTCGGGCACCTCGCCTGAACGGAGGATGAATTCGTGGCGTTCGCATCACGTTTTGGCTTACGAATGGTTAATCCAATACGCTGCCGCGCGCCCTACTGTGGCCATTTTTGTTTGGTCGCTCTATGTTAGACGCGATGCGAATTCTGCCGCTTCTTCTCCTCACGATCATCGCCCTTTTGGCAGCCCTGCCTGTACGCCAGGCGGCGGCCGAGGAGTTGGGACCGCCGTCGATCGAATCGTTCGGAGAGGATGGCGAAAATTTCCTGTTCATTCCGGGCATTGGAAGAATTCCGCTGCCGCCCGGGACCCGCGCGCTTGGTCCGGGGCAGGGGGGAGGCGAATTAGCGCCCGAGCGGCGCGCGCCTGCGGCAGGACCGCCTGCAAGCCCTAAAGACCCTGCCGAGCGGCGGGCGGAAGAATTGGCGCGGCTTTATCTGCGCCTGGAGCAGGCCGAGGATGAGCGCGAGGCCAAGAGCGTCGCGGCGGCGATCTTCAACCGCTGGTCGCGCTCGGAGTCGGACACGATCAATTTGCTTGCGGCCCGCGCCCTTGCGGCGACCGACGCCGGCGCGCCTGCGCTCGCGCTGAGCTTGCTCGACTATGTCGTCACGCTCGCCCCGCAGTGGTCCGAAGGCTTTGTGCTGAGGGCGAAAGTGCGGGCCGAGCAGGGCGACGACGTTAGCGCCGTCGCCGACCTTGAAATTGCGTCAACGCTCGACCCGAAGCGTTTCGACGCCTTCGCCGCTCTCGGCGCGCTCAAGGAAAAATCCGGGGACAAGAAAGGCGCGCTCGCCGCCTATCGAAAGTCGCTCGCCATCTCGCCCCAGCAGGAATCGCTCCGAAAAATCGAGGAGCGCCTACATATTGAGATCGAAGGCCGCGATATCTGAAGCTGCGGGGAGTGAGATGACGACCGAAAGGCAGGCTACGGGTTCGATTGCGCCCGAAGCTTTGGAGCAGCTGTTTACCGGCGCCCGGACTCATAACGGCTGGCTTGACAAGGAGGTCCCCGACAGCGTGCTCGAACGCGCGGTGGACTACGCCAAATGGGGGCCGACGAGCGCCAATTGCTCGCCGATGCGCGTCGTCTTCGTGCGCTCGCGCGAGGCGAAGGCCCGACTCGCGCCGGCGATGTCGGACGCCAACCGTCCGAAGACCATGGCTGCGCCGGCCACGGCGATCGTCGCCTATGATCTCGACTTTCCAGAGCATCTTCCGCGCCTTTATCCCGCGACGGACGCCCGTTCATGGTTCGTCGGCAACGACGTCTTGATCGAAGAGACCGCCTTTCGCAATGGTTCGCTCCAGGGAGCCTATCTGCTGCTCGCGCTTCGCGCGGTAGGACTCGATTGCGGACCGATGAGCGGCTTCGACAGGGCGAAGGTCGACGCAGAATTTTTTGCCGGCACGCGGATTAAGTCCAACTTTCTGATCAATATCGGATATGGCGATCACGCGAAGCTCTATCCTCGCGGACCAAGATTCGATTTCGAGGAAATCGCCAGCATTCTCTAGGAGGCCGCCATATGACTTTGCGAATTATTCCGCAACGCTTCGCCCCGCAGGCGCAGGGCTTGCTGCGCATCGCCGCCGCTCTGCTTTTTCTGCAGCACGGAACGGCCAAGCTCTCCGGCGTTCCGCACGTCGCCATGTTTGACGGGTTGCAACTGATCTCGCTTCTGGGCGCGGCGGGGATTATCGAACTTGTCGGCGGCGTATTGATTCTGCTTGGCCTGTTCACCCGGCCCGTCGCCTTTGTTCTTTCGGGCCAGATGGCGGTCGCCTATTTCTTTTTTCACGCCGGTCAGGAGTTCTGGCCGATCCTCAACAAGGGAGAGCTCGCCGCCCTCTACTGCTTCGTTTTTCTGTTCTTTGCGGCGGCGGGTCCGGGCGCCTTCGCGCTCGACCGCGAGTAGCGTCGCGGCGCATGAGCCGCTACTTCTATTGACAATGGACGCCGGGAACATATTCCCTTGCGCTATGTCCGAGACGGCTGTCACCGCAAAGCGACGTTCCCAAGCGCTGGCGCTGCCCAATCTGCTTACCTATGGCCGCGTCGTCGCCGTTCCGGTGGTCGCGGGACTGCTTCTTGGCTTCACCGAGCATTGGGCGCGATGGACGGCGCTCGGGGTTTTCACCGCCGCGGCCGTGACGGATTTTCTCGACGGTTATTTCGCGCGGATATGGCAACAGCATTCGCCGCTCGGACGGATGCTTGATCCGATCGCCGACAAGCTGCTCGTGGCGACGACTCTTATGGCGCTCGTCGCCGACCAAACCCTCGCCGGCTGGACGATCTGGGCGGCGATCATCATCCTGTGCCGGGAAATCCTCGTGTCGGGGTTGCGCGAGCATTTGGCCGAGCTCAAGGTGCGGCTGCCTGTCTCGGCCATCGCCAAGTGGAAAACGACGGCGCAGCTGGTGGCGCTGGGGTTCCTGATCGCCGGCCCGGCGGGCGAAGTCGTCCTTCCTGGCACGGTCAAGATCGGCGCGTCTCTCCTGTGGGCCGCTGCGATCCTGACGCTTTACACAGGTTTCGACTATCTGCAGTCGGCATGGGACCATTTCGGGGAAGACGGGCCGGGATGAAGGCGCTGTATTTCGCTTGGGTGCGCGAACGCATCGGTCTGGCGGAAGAGGAGATTGCGCCGCCGGGCGATGTGGTCACGGTTCGCCAGCTGATCGACTGGCTTTCGGCGCGCGGCGAAGGCTATGCGGCCGCGTTCGCCAATCCGGCGACGATCCGCGCCGCGCTCGACAAGACCCATGCAGGACCGAATGCGCCGATCGGCGCCGCCCGCGAGATCGCCTTCTTCCCACCGATGACGGGGGGGTGAGATGGCGCAGCCGCCGGCGCCCTCCGTGCACGTGCAGGCTGAGGATTTCGATCCCGGACGCGAACAGGCGCTGCTGACCCGGGGACGGCGGGACATCGGCGCGCTCGTCAGCTTCGTCGGCCTCTGCAGGGACGAAGACGGCGCGCTCGAGTCGCTGGAGCTCGAACATTATCCCGGCATGGCGGAAGCCGAGATCGCGCGCGTTGCGGATCAGGCGTTCGAGCGATGGCCCTTGCAGGGCCTCACCATCATTCATCGCTTCGGCCGCATCCGGGTTGGCGAGCGAATCGTTCTGGTGATCGTGGCGGCGCGCCGACGCGCTGACGCCTTTGCCGCCGCGGAATTTCTGATGGACTATCTCAAGACCCGCGCGCCCTTCTGGAAAAAGGAGCGCCGCGTCGACGGCGCCGCCGGAGATTGGGTCGAGGCGAAATCCGAGGACGACGCCGCCACTGAGCGCTGGCGCTAGATCAACTGCTGCGGCGCGATGAGATGCGCGAGCCACCCGTGCAGCGCGACCATCGCGACCGCGAGAAACAGCGTCGCGAGGGTGAAGACATCGAGATTTTCTCTGGGCACGCGCATCATGGTCGGCAGACCGACGGAGAAAACATAGATTCCGTAAAAGCCGAGCACGTCCAGCCAGCGAAGGCCGGGTATCAGGCCAAAGAGCGAAGCCAGCCAGACCGGGGTATAGGAATAGGCGGTCAGCATCAGGGCGCGGCGGTCGTCGGTCTTTCCGTCGAAATGGGGCGCAATGGCCGATATGACGAAGGCGGCGAGAAAGAAAGCCGGGAGGCTGAGAAGATATTGAACGAAAGCGCGATAGAGCCCGGCCGCGAACGTCGGGTGCATGATTCCCTGCGAGCCATAGGAAAAGCCGAAGAGCCATGAGCCGAAAAAGCTCGCGAACGGCGGAAGCAGAGCCAATATCGCGATATAGCCGCGGTAGAGATCGAAGACCGACGTATCCTCGTTGGAGATCTGCGCCCACTCGGACTGCGGCGCCAGAATTAAGCCCTTGATCCGCGAGAATAATCTCATTCCCGTCTCCATTGATTCGCCGCAAGCGTGATAATAATCGGAGCGGGCTTGCGGGCGCTGGGCGCTCCATGCGAGGGAGAATGCGGCCACTGCGGCCGGTTCGGTGATCGACAGTGCAACCTAACGCGACGGGCCGCATGAGAAAACTGCTGGAATATTTTTGGCCGACGGTCGGCCTCGTCGCTGTCGTCGCCTCTTTCTTCCTTCTCTATCGCGAATTCAGAGGAGAATCCGTCGGCGTTGAAGTTTGGGCGAATCTGAAGGCGATACCCACGACCCATTATCTTCTTGCCGGCCTGTCGACGCTCGTCGCCTATGCGGCGCTCGCCTGGTACGATCGCATCGCGCTCCTGCATCTGGGCGTCAAGCATATCAACTGGCTGTTTATTTCGGTCTGCTCGTTCACGACATACGCCCTGTCCCATAATATCGGCGCAAGCGTGTTCTCGGGCGCCATGGTGCGCTATCGGGCCTATTCGACGAAGGGGCTGACTGCGACGCAGGTCGCGACCCTGGTGGTGCTGTGTTCATATACGTTCGGCTTCGGCAATGTGCTGCTCGCCGGACTATTGCTTACCTATAACCCGGCGATCATGCAGCGCCTGTCGGGCTTCCTGCCGGACGTCTTGACGAACCCGAGCACCGCGCTCGTCGTCGGTCTTGCCTGCCTCGCCTTCGTCGTTCTCTACATCATCGGATCGCTAATGCATTTCCGCCCGATCCACCTCTTCGGGCGCTTTGAAATTCTCTATCCACGGCCCGCCATCATGCTGCGCCAGCTCTTTGCCGCGCCCCTGGAGCTCATCGGCGCTGCCGGCATCATCTATTTCGCGCTGCCGGAGCAGGGCAATCCGGGCTATCTCGTCGTGCTCGGCGCCTTTCTCCTGTCCTTCTCGGCGGCCTTGGTGTCCCATGCGCCGGGCGGTCTCGGGATTTTCGAACTGCTGTTCATCAACGTGATGCCCGACGTGCCGCGGCTGAAGGTTCTGGCGGCGCTGCTTATTTGGAGACTCTTCTATCTCATCATCCCCTTGCTGATCGCGCTCGTCGTCGTCGCGCTTTTTGAGCGCCGCAAACTCGTCGAGCGCTGGCGAGGGATAGAGCAACAGCTGCAAAAGTAAAAAACGCCGGCCATATTGACCGGCGTCTTGAACGATCGGCGTTTGTCGCCGGGCTACATGCGATATTGCTGGAGACGCGTCGTTCGCAACCCCGCAAGGCCGTGCTGGTCGATCGACATCTGCCAGCTCAGGAATTCGTCGACCGTCAGCGTATAGCGGGTGCAGGCCTCGTCCAGCGAAAGCAGGCCGCCGCGCACCGCCGCCACCACTTCCGCCTTGCGCCGAATAACCCAGCGCTTGGTCGAAGCGGGGGGTAAATCCGCAACGGTCAGCGGACTGCCATCGGGACCGATGACATATTTGACACGGGGACGATGCGTCTCGGTCATCTCACTCACTCGCTACTCAAACAACCTTGGTGCAGCGATCGTTATAGAGGCCCCGCTTTAAAAATTGGCTAAACGAACAGGTTCTACAAGCAATGGAAAATAAACCAAATTTTAGGAAGATGCGCCGTCCGGGAGACTTCGTGAATCTTCCGCAGAAGCCTCAATACGCCAATGACGGCCTCGTTTTGCCTGGAATTGCTTGCGCCGCGCGCTTCGCGTCCGTCCCGCAACAGTAAAAATCTTAGCGCGCAATCGTATGGATTTGGCAAAGCTCTAAGAACGGGTCGTTAACTGCGTTAACTCTTCGAGCAAAGGTGTGACAGCGAGTCCGGACAGCGAATGACATGCATTGGGGTGATTCTCGCCGGCGGATTGTCGCGGCGCATGGGCGGGGGCGACAAGCCGCTCCTGGAGATAAAAGGTAGGCCGATCCTTCAGCATGTGATCGATCGGCTGAAGCCGCAGTGCGCGGCGCTGGCGATCAACGCCAACGGCGATCCAGCGCGGTTTTCGGCTTTCGGCATGCCGGTGATCGCCGACAGTGTCGAAGGCTTCGCGGGACCGCTCGCCGGCATCCTGGCAGGAATGGATTTTGCCGCCGCGAGAGGTGCGGCCGACGTGTTGAGCGCGCCGGGGGACACGCCATTCCTGCCCGCCGATCTCCTGTCGCGGCTCCAAGCCGCCCGCGGGCGTAGCGGCGCGCGCATCGCCGTCGCGGCATCGAACGGGCGGACCCATCACGCCGTGGCGCTGTGGCCGGTCGCGCTGCGCGACGAACTGCGGCGCGCGCTCGTCGAGGAAGGCGAGCGCAAAGTGTCGACCTTCATCAGCCGGTTTGCAAATGTCGCCGTCGACTGGCCGGTCGAGCCTTACGACCAGTTCTTCAATGTGAACAGGCGGGAGGATCTGGCCAGCGCCGTCGCGATAGCCAAGGAGAGATCGCGCGGCTAGATTGACGCGCGACGATGCCCCAGGGGACTGACGCTGCCTATGAGCGCGCAAGCGAAAAAGAGTCTGAAAGAGAAAGTCGAAGAGGAAGCCAAGGCCTTCTTTCCGGTCTTCCTCTATGTGTGGTTTCTGCTCGCCGTGCTTGGCGTGCATAAGTCGATCGTCTTGTCTCAGGCGCATCTCGTGCAGCATCAGGGATTCGCCGTCGTCAAGGCGCTCGCCTTCGCCAAGGTGCTGTTTATCGCCAACAAATTCGGTGTCTGGCGCGTCTTCGACAAAATGCCGCTGATCACGCCCATTCTTGTCAAATCGCTGCTGTTCGGCCTGCTGCTGATCGTCATGGACATCGCGGAGCAGGCGTTGCTTGAGCATATTTGGCCGTCCCACGTCGACCATGACGGCGTCGACCTCAGCAATCTGCGCACCTTGCTTTCGGTCGGACTCGTGAGCTTCGCTGCGCTGATTCCTTTCTTCGGCTATCGCGAATTTGCAAAGCTGATCGGGGATAAGGAGCTGCTGAACGTTCTCTTCGTGCGTCGGGAGATGTTCGTTCCGCAGCGCGAGGTCGAGCGGGCGGCCGCGCCGGCGCCTGCGGAAACCGTCGAAAGCTAAACGAAGCCGGGATCGATTTCGACGGCGGCTTCGAGCCAGGGAGGCGTCGGCAGGTTCTGACTGCGCAAGAACTCGGCGTTGAACAGCTTCGACGCGTAGCGCGCGCCGCCGTCGCAGAGCACCGTCACGATCGTGTTGCCGGGTCCCATATCGCGCGCGAGTCTGATCGCCCCGGCGACATTGATTCCCGAAGAACCGCCGAGCAGCAATCCCTCTTGTTCGGCGAGATCGAAGACGACCCGCAGCGCCTCGTCGTCCGGAATGCGATAGGCGACGTCAATCGGCGCGCCCTCGAGATTGGCGGTGATCCGGCCCTGGCCGATTCCTTCCGTGATCGACGAGCCTTCGGCCTTCAGCTCTCCGGTCGTGTAATAGGAATAGAGCGCCGCGCCGAAGGGATCGGCGAGCCCGATCTTCACTTCCGGATTTCTCTCCTTGAGCGCCATGCCGACGCCGGCGAGCGTGCCGCCGGTGCCGCAGGCGCAGATGAAGGCGTCGACCGCGCCGTCGAGCGCTTCGTATATCTCGGGGCCGGTCGTGGTGAGATGGGCGACGCGGTTGGCGACATTGTCGAATTGATTGGCCCAAACCGCGCCGTTGGGCTCTTCCCTGGCGAGGCGTTCGGCGAGTCGTCCGGAGAGCTTCACATAATTATTGGGATTGGCGTAGGGAACCGCCGGCACTTCGACGAGCTGCGCGCCCTGCAGGCGCAACATGTCCTTCTTTTCCTGGCTCTGGGTGTCGGGAATGACGATCACCGTGCGAAAGCCGAGCGCATTGGCGACGAGCGCGAGTCCAATGCCGGTATTGCCGGCGGTGCCTTCGACGATCGTTCCGCCCGGCTTCAAGAATCCTTTCGCGCGCGCGTCTTCGACGATCGACAGGGCGGCGCGGTCCTTCACCGAACCGCCGGGGTTCATGAATTCCGCCTTGCCGAGGATGCGGCAACCAGTGGCCTTGGAGGCCGCGCGCAGTTCGATGAGTGGCGTGCGTCCGATCGCTTCGATGACGCTGGGGGCGACGGTCATGGATGATTCCCGGCGAGTGCGAATCGTTCCTAGCCGAACGACGCCTTTCGCTCAAAGGCGAAAATCGCGCCATGCCGCGCCCGCTCGCCGGGCTCAAGGACTCTCATCGAAGGTTTTTCATAGAGATCGCCGTGAAAATCCTCGGGATCGCCGTGGCCGGTCCATGGCTCGATGCACAGATAAGGCGCCGGCGGAAGCGTCCAGAATCCGACATGAGGGAAGTCTTGCAGGGTCACCGCAAGACGCCCGCCTTCGCCGTTGTCGAAAACAAGGCTGTGGCTTTCAAGATTGAGAAAGCACAGGGCGTCGCGCGCGAACATCTGCGGCTCGAGCGGCAGCCGCCGGCCGACAAGCGGCGTTTTGCGGATCGGCTTTGAAAAGAGTCCGCCGGGCCCGATCACTGGAACGTCGGGGCGCTCCTCCTTCTCGAAGACGATCGCATGCGGCGAGGCGGAGCCGGCGAGCGGCCAGCGAAAGGCGGGATGCAGACCGCAAGCATAGGGAAGGGGCCGAGAACCGATGTTCGCGACGATGAGACTGTTTTCGAGCGCGCCGGCGTGAAGCCGGAATTCCACTTCGAAGCGGAAGGCGAAGGGATAGAGCGCGCGGGTCTCGTCATCGTCGATGAGCGCAAGGCGCAGATAGTCGTCGCGTCGCTCGGCGACGTCAAAGCGCTTTTTCCAGGCGAAGCCGTGCAGCGCAAGCGGATAGGTTTTGCCGTCGACGCGGATGCTTCCGTCGCGGGTCCAGCCGACGACCGGAAACAGCACGGGCGCGGTCTGGTCCCAGATATTGGGGTCCTTCGCCCAGATCAGGTCGACTCCCCGCGCGCGCCATGCCGCCAGCTCCGCGCCGAAGAGCAAAATCTCGGCGCGGTCGCCGGAGAGATGGGTGAGCTCAATCGCGTCGGTCATTGGCCAGTCCTATCGCGAGACGCAAGCGCAGGCGAATGCTTACAAAATGAGCGTTACCTGCCTTTGCGCCGCTTGAGCGGCCACAATCGGCGCAATAATGTCCCGCCGCCAACCCTGTGGTAGCGCGATGCGCAGCGCTTCGAACGCCAATGAGAAGGGCTTATGACGATTAGCAATTTGGTCGCGGATATCGGCTCCGGCGCCTTCAGCGTAGAGGTGACTCTCTTTTTTACGACGTTCACCACGCTGCTCGCGGTCATCAATCCTTTTGAGGTGCTGCCAATCTTCCTGATGCTCCAGCGCGAAAAAAACGATGTGGAGCGACGCCGGGTGGCGTTTCTGTCCTGTCTCTATGCGCTGTTGCTGATCCTGTTTTTCCTGTTCTTTGGCGCGGTAATCTTAAAAATATTCGGCGTCTCGCTGAATATGGTTCGGATCGCCGGCGGCATCGTGCTGACGCGAATCGGATTTGAACTGTTCCTGCCGTCGTCAAATGAGAAAGCAGCCTTGCGCCACCCGGCCCCAACGCCGACGTCGCCTTCATGCCGCTGGCGATGCCGCTCATGATCGGTCCCGGCGTGATCGCAACGGTTCTCGGCATGACGGCCACCATCGAGCATTCTTCCCACGAAGCGCTGGCCTTCGGCGCCATCCTCGCCGCGATATTTCTCGCGGTCGGCGTGACTTACGGCTGTCTCGCCTTCGCCGCGCGATTGACGACGTTTTTGGGGCCGCTGGGAATCGATGCGGCGACCAGAATCGTCGGTTTTTTCGTCTCGGCGATGGGCGTGTCTCTGGTCTTCACCGGCGTGATCCATGAGCTGGAGTTACATGGGCTGAGCGGATTGCATTAGCCCCGTTGCGAGACCGCGGGGCGCGATGGCTACAGACATCGCAAGGTTTCGCCGAGCCGCAGATAAATCTCGCGATGCGCGTCGCGCAGGCCAGGCACCCAGGGTTTGAGCTGCGCCCCTACGACGGCGTCGAAGTGATCGAACCGCTGTCCGATCGCCTTGTCGAGATATTCGTAATACCAGCGCCCCGGCTTGAGTCGTTGGCGTCGGAAGACGCCTTCGCCTCCCACTGGCTCCTCGCGCGCCGTAAACGGATAGCGCTGCGAGATGACGCTCACGGCGCCGTCGTTAGGCCGCCACTGCGGCAGCGAAAGTTCGCCGCCGCCCCAGCCGACGATCGGCGCCTTGGCGAATCGCGCCTCTCGCGCCTGATAGAGCGCCGGCTGCCAGAGAATGGGATGAATGGTGGGGTCTGGCCGCCAGGCCTTGCCGAAAAAGCCGGAGGCGCGGACATAAGTAGCGTTGGTCACGAGCGAGAGATAGTAGGTGCCGTGATGCGATCTGAACCGGGCGTTGGCGTTACGGCAGCCCTGGAGCGTCATATCGAAGATGAGATTGTCCTCCCCGGCGACAAAGTCGCCGGCGTCCAGACGCGCCATCGCTTGCAGCGGATCCGCTTCACGTTCGGTCCACTGATCGAGATGGAGATCGAACGGCTTGCGCATTGCGCTCGGAACGCCGGCGGCCATTCCGAGAAAATTGAACGAGTCCGCGATGAGCCGGCTCGGTCTGCGCTTGAAACGGCCGTCCGTCTGGTCGCATCCAAAGCCGTAAGGCAGCAAAGAACCGTTAATGGCGCCAGCGACGCTGACCACGCCTTCGATCCAGTCCGCGCTCGTTCCCCTGGCCCAGAAATCGTCGGCGAGCAGCGCTTGTAACTGCATGGCGGTCTGGACGCCCGCGCCATGGCCGACCAGGATCACGGGGTTCCTTTCCGACCAGTTTGGCGCAAAAGGGTCCGCATATTCCCGTGAGTAGCGGGCGTGGCGCGCCTCGTTGCTGTGCCGTTCGCCATAGTCGACCCTTCCGCCGCCGATCTGAGCGAAAAGTTCGCAGGCTCGGTCGTGAAACGAACTGATCGGACCGACCTTCGCTTCGTGGACCGCAAAGGGTTCGCCGATCTGGTCGAGCGCGTCGCCCCAGTAGGGAAGGTCGAACTCGTCAGGCCCCCAGCCAAAGAAATCATGCACGAAAACAATATGCGAGGATTTGAGCGTCATTCGCCGGTCCGCCGTCGACAGAAATAAGAAAAAAGTGCTTATTCGAAGGAGGGCATCATATTGTTCGATCGCGCTCGTTCGAGCGTCGCTCTGGTATTGCGATGCCAAAAAACTAGCGGCGGCGCCCGGCCAAGCGCTTCATCAAAACGGACGGGGCAAGAAAAATTCCAACAAGATTCTGACGCGGCTAACTAATGGCGGCATAAAGAGAATTTGCAGGCCGTCCCAGATGCCGATTGTAGGCGCTTGCGTCCGATGCCGGGGACGCTTAGCCACTCACTTTGAGGGCGGCAATGTCCGATTCGATCACTCCAGCCTTTCTTGGGGTCGAGCGTTCCGTGCTCGGCCGACGGTGGCGCGGGCGGCTCGACGCCAGAGGCGAGGCGCAGGCGCTCGCGCTGACGCAGGCGCATGGGATCGACGATTTTCTTGCGCGGGTGATCGCCGGGCGCGGCGTCACCGTCGCTGAAGCCGCTGGCTATCTCGATCCCAAACTGCGCGACCTCCTGCCAGACCCGTCCTCGCTGCGCGACATGGACGCCGCCACCGATCGGCTGGCGACTGCGATTGAATCAGGCGAGCAGATCGCCATTTTCGGCGACTATGACGTTGACGGCGCGTGTTCCTCTGCGCTGCTTATCGACTTTTGGCGCGCAGCCGGGGCGCCGGAGCCCCTTCTGCATATTCCTGACCGGATCGTCGAAGGCTATGGGCCGAATGTCGAAGCGATCCGGGATCTTGCAGGCCGCGGCGCGACTCTTCTCGTCACCGTCGACTGCGGCGCCACGAGTCATGAGGCCTTCGCCGCCGCGCGCGCGCTCGGTCTCGATGTGATCGTTCTTGACCATCACCAGGCCCCGGAGGTGTTGCCCGAGGCGCTCGTCGTCAATCCCAATCGGCTCGACGAACTGTCGGGGCAGGGCGCGCTCTGCGCCGCGGGAGTGGTTTTTCTTGCGCTCGCCGGCCTCTCGCGGACGCTGCGGGCGCGCGGGTGGTGGCGCGAGGATCGTCCTGCGCCCGATCTCCTCGCCGCGCTGGATCTCGTCGCGCTGGCGACGGTCGCCGACGTCGCTCCGCTGGCGCGGCTCAACCGGGCGCTGGTCGCCAAGGGCCTGTTGGTGATGGGCGCGCGATCGCGGCCGGGCCTCGCCGCGCTCATGGACGCCGCCCGGCTGAACGGGCCGCCGCGCGCGCGCGATCTGGGATTCGCGCTCGGTCCACGCATCAACGCCGGAGGGCGGATCGGCGACGCCGGACTCGGCGCGCGTCTCCTGACGCTCTCCGATTGCGTTGAAGCGCGTCGCATCGCCCTGGAGCTCGACCGGCTGAACGGCGAGCGTCAGATCGTCGAGCGGGCGACATTAGAGCAGGCGGTCGCCCTGGCCGACGCGCAATTGGCGAGATCCAACCGACTGTCATGCTTAGTGATCGAAGGCGAGGACTGGCATCCGGGCGTCGTCGGATTGATCGCGTCACGTTTAAAGGAACGCTTTAATATTCCTACTTTTATAATTGCTTTTAATGGAGAATATGGAGCTTGTTCAGGTAGAAGTTTAAGTGGTGTCGATCTTGGTTCGGCGGTGCGGCGCGCGGTCGATCTGGGTTTGGCGATCAAAGGCGGCGGGCACGCGATGGCGGCCGGCGCGACGTTGACCCGCGACAAGGTTGGCGACTTTCGCGCCTTTCTCAACGAGGCGCTCGAAGCCGACGTCGCGGCGGCGCGCCTTGATGATGCGCTTGTGCTCGATGCGGCGCTTGCGGGACGAGGCGTCAGTCTCGATCTGCTGCGACGGGTCGAACGGGCAGGGCCCTTCGGGCAGGGCAATCCGGAGCCGCTGTTTGCCCTGCCCGAACAGCAGGTCGCATTCGCGCAGACTGTCGGGTCCGATCATGTGCGCGCTCGTTTGCGCTCGCGCGATGGCGCGACGGTCGACGCGATAGCATTTGGCGCGGCAAGCTCGCCGCTCGGCGACGCCCTTCTTAGAGGAGAGCGCACTCAGTTTCATGTCGCGGCGAAGCTCTCCGGAAGTGTCTTTCGGGGCGTCGAGCGCGTCGAGACGCGAATCGTCGACCTCGCGCGCGTTCAATGATGGCGATTAGACTGTGGCGCTTCGGCCACAGCGCTCTTCAATCTTTCGCTGCGGCTGCGTTTAGATTGGGACTGTCGCATTTTGGTCTCATTTGAGACGCCTCCTGACGCAGGCGTAACTGCGTTTAACGGCAAGTTCATACATCAACGAGAAACTCCTCGGGTCGCATTCGCGCGATGGTCCTGTTGCGCGAGAAAAAGGAGATGCGTCGCCAGTTAACGCGTCTCTCATTGCAGATCCGCTGCGGGTCGACGCACGAGGGCAAGGACCGTCAGGATGCGATCTGTCGTCTTCAAGAACGTTGTTTGTGCTCGGCGTGCGGTCTCCAGGCCAAAAATCCTCGTTAACCTGCTGTCTCTTGTCTGTCTGGGCGCGCTCGCCGGATGCTCATCCTCTGGGTCGCACAGGAGCGCAAGCCTCGGCGGTTTGGGTCAGATCGACCCGCGGTATGGCGTTCGCCCAAGCCCGCGGGTGATTGCAGAGGGCGAAGAAGTGCCGAAAGGCGGCGGCGCTTATATGGTCGGCAAGCCATACAAGATCGCCGGCCGAACCTATTATCCGAGCGAGAGGCCCTATTCGGCGGTCGGAACAGCGTCCTGGTACGGGTCGGATTTCCACGGGCGCCGCACCGCTAATGGCGAAATTTTCGACAGGGCGTCGATATCGGCCGCTCACCCGACCATGCCTCTCCCCAGCTATGCCCGGATCACCAATCTGCGCAACGACCGTTCGATGGTGGTGCGCGTCAATGATCGCGGGCCTTATCATGGCGGGCGCGTGATGGACGTATCGCAGCGGGTGGCGGAAGCGCTCGATTTCCACGGCGTGGGGACGACGCGCGTTAAAGTGGATTGGATTGGCCGCGCCGAACTTGAGGGTGACGACGACGCCAAACTCCTGGCGACGCTGCGCGACGATGGCGCGCCCGCTCAGCTCGACGCCTCACCGTGGACAATGCTGGCTTCAGCAAATGAGGCGCCGGCGCAGACGGCGCGCAACGACGAAAGAGCCGAGGCCGCGGAGCTTTCGGCACGCATCGCCTATGAGAACGCTCAGGCCTCCAACGATCCCACGCTTGCCTATGCGGCTCAGGAAAAAGACGCGCCGCTGCCGCCGTCGCGCGAGCAAGCGGGGATTGATGAGGACACCGTCGCCTCGACCCGGAAGGCGAAGACAGCCGTCGCGCCGCTGCCGCCGATGCGGCCCGCGCATTTTGGCGCCCGTCAGGCTTCGGCGCGGGACGCCGTCCGGCAGGCGCTGATCTCCTCCGTCAGGACCAACTGACGGGATCATATCGAGATTGCAATTTTCGGCGCCGCGCGCCATCTTCTCCGCGCTCCGCCGCGCCGCGGCGTCAACAAGGGGAGCGCGCCCTTGCCGAAGTTTTCGGTGCGATGCCTGATCCTGGCCGTTCTTGCATGGGCAGGGCTGGGCGCCGATTTCGCCAGCGCCCAAGGTTTTCAGACAAGCGTCCCCAGCGCGATTCTGATCGACGCCGGGACCAATACGGTCTTGTTCGAGAAAGGCGCTGACGACTTCGCCAAGCCCGCTTCGACCGTAAAAATTCTCACGGCCGAGCTGATCTTTCAGGCCCTCGCCGAGGGCAAACTGAAGCTTGAAGACGAATTCACCGTCTCCGAGCACGCCTGGCGCACCGGCGGGGCGCCGGCTGGCGGATCGGCGATGTTCCTGCCGCTCAACAGCAGCGCCCGCGTCGAAGATCTTGTTCGCGGTCTGGTGATCCAGTCGGGCAATGACGCCGCGATCACGCTTGCGGAAGGTCTGGCGGGCTCCGAAGAAGCTTTCGTGACGCGGATGAACAAGCGCGCCGCCGAGCTCGGCCTCGTTAAGTCGCGCTTTGGCAATCCGTGGGGCATGGACGGCCCCGATCAAAAAGTGACGGCGCGCGAAATGGCGAAGCTCGCTGCCCATATCGTCAAGACCTATCCGCAGTATTACGGCTATTTCGGCGAGAAGGAGTTCACCTGGAACAAAATACGTCAGCAGAACCGCAATCCGCTGCTCACCATGAGCATCGGCGCGGACGGGCTCAAGACCGGCAATATCGATAAGGAAAGCGGCTATGGATTGGTGGGCTCCGCGACGCAGGACGGCCGGCGCCTCATCGTCGCCATTTATGGCGCGAAGTCTGCGAAGGAGCGGGCCGAAGAAGCGCGGAAATTGCTGCAATGGGGATTCCGCAACTTCGAAGAGAAGGAGCTGTTCAAAGCCGGCGAGCCGATCGGCCCGGCCCAGGTCTATGGCGGGACGCAGGGCTCCGTGGAGCTGACGGCCAAGGAAGACATCAAGGTGCTGTTGCCGCGCGGCTCGAATGAGAGGCTGATGGGCAAGATCGTTTACGAAGGTCCTGTGCTGGCGCCGGTTGAAGCGGGGGCGGCGGTCGGCCGCCTCGAAGTCAAGCGGGGCAACGCCGTCGTGCTGGAGCAGCCGCTGCAAACCGCCGAAGCGGTCGAGCAGGGATCGCTTCCGCGCCGCGCCTTCGACGCCATTTACGAATCGGCTGCCGCCGCCATTCACCAGAAACTGTCCGGCAAGAAATGACCTTCCAGACGACGCCCGAAATAGGCCGCTTCGTCACCTTCGAGGGCGGCGAGGGCGTCGGCAAGTCGACGCAGCTTGCGCGGCTCGCCGCGCATTTGCGCGATTGCGGCTTCGAAGTGGTGACGACGCGCGAGCCGGGCGGCACGGAAAAAGCTGAGAAGCTGCGCGACTTCCTGCTGTCGGGACGCGTCGCGCCGCTTGGTCCGCTCGCCGAGGCGGCGCTGTTTTCCGCGGCGCGCGCCGACCATGTCCAGGCGCTGATCGCGCCAGCCCTGAAGCGCGGCGCTTGGGTGCTGTGCGATCGCTTCGCCGATTCGACGCGCGCCTATCAGGGCGCGCGCAGCGGCGTCGACGCCAAGACTTTGGCGTTGCTCGAAAGAGCGGCGACGGGCGACACCCGGCCGGATCTGACCATCGTGCTCGACCTGCCGGCGCGGGACGGGCTGGCGCGGGCGGCCTCGCGGCGAGATGGCGGCGAACGCGCCGACCGCTTCGAAAGCGAGGAGCCGTCGTTCCATGAGGAGCTTCGCCAGGCCTTCCTCGAGATCGCCGAAAGTGACCCGGCACGCTGCTGCGTGATCGACGCGTCCTTGTCCGTCGACGAGGTCGCCCGGACGGTGCGCGCGCTCGTTCATGACCGCTTCCTTGCGCATGCCGCGCAAGCTGCGCAATGAGTCGCGACGAAGCGAACCCCGAAAGCGACCGCTACGACGACGCCCCGCATCCGCGGGAGACTCTCGCCCTGTTCGGTCACGTCGAGGCGGAACGCGAACTCCTCGACGCCTACCGTCGCAACAAGATGGCGCAGGCCTGGATCATCGGTGGGCCGGAGGGCGTCGGCAAGGCGACGCTTGCCTGGCGCCTGGCGCGATTTCTCCTCGCCCATCCCGGACCAGGCGCCGCCGCGGTCCAGAACGCCGAAAGCCTCGCGGTCGCTGAGGACCATCCGGCGGCGCGCCGCATCGCTTCGCTGGCGCTCGCCGATATTTTTCTGCTCCGCCGGGCCTGGAACGAGAAGACCAAGAAGCATTTCACCGAAATTCGCATCGAAGAGGTGCGCAAGGTCATCCAGGCCTTCCATCAGGCTTCTGGAACGGGAGGCTGGCGCGTCGCCATCGTCGACTGTGCCGACGATCTCAATCGCGCCAGCGCCAACGCGCTGTTGAAGCTGATCGAGGAGCCGCCAGAACGTTCGCTGTTTCTGCTCGTCGCGCATCAGCCCGGGCGCATCCTGGCGACCATCCGCTCGCGCTGCCGCAGACTGATGCTCGGTCCCCTGTCGCCGGAAGACACGATCGCCGCGGTGAAAAATATTGGGTCCCCCTGGTCGGAGGCGCCGGAGGCGGATCTCATCGTCGCCGCGGCGCGCGCCGACGGCTCGGTGCGCGAAGCGCTGCGGCTGCTTGGCGATGATGGCGTCGCCTTCGACGCCGCCGTTCGCCGTCTCTTCGAGCGGCTGCCGCAGGTCGATTGGCTCGGCGCGCATATGCTCGCCGACAAGCTCACCGGCCGTGACAATGAAGCCGCCTATGAAACCTTCATGCGCGCGACGCAGAGGCATCTCGACGTGCGGGTCCGCGAGCTTGCAGGAACTGGCGCGCCGCCAATCAGACTGGCCGGCTACGCCCGCGTCTGGGAGGAGATTCGCAGCGCCGCTCGCGAGACCGAAGTGTTCAATTTCGACAAGCGCGCGCTGGTGCTGGGCGTCTTCGAGCGGCTGGCGCGGGCGGAAGGGCCGTAGTTGTAATGAAAGACGAATACGATTTTTCGAAGGGCGAGCGTGGCAAGTATTTCCGCGGCGAACTCGAATTTTCTCCCCCTGTCCATTTGGAGCGGGAGGTGAAGGAGTTCTTGCTTTCGCGCGCCGAGGCCAAGGGACATTCGCTTGATGAGATCGTCAACGAATTGCTCAAGGAAGACATTCTGCGCATTAAGGCGGCGAGTTAATGGGCTGGCGTTTTGCGACAAGCGCGACCATGACGCGAGTCTAAATCCTATCCTTCGCGACCGCCTCTTCGAGAAGTTGCTGGACGACCGCGGGATCGCGCGGGAAGCCGGCGCGAATCCATTCAGCTTGCAACAATTTTAGCACTTCGCCCAAAGCCTTGCCGGGCGCGACGCCGCGGGCGATCAGGTCCGCGCCCTTTATCGGAAAGGCGGGCGTCGGCGTTTCTTCGAGATAACGAGCGGCTTCGAGCCAATCGGCGGCATCCGCCGCCGCCGCGCTTTCTGCATGCGCAAGCGCCAGCGCGTCGGCGGCGGTGCGCGCGCCGCATAGGAAAAGCATCTCGCGCAGATGCGACGGCGGCGGCGGCACGTCGCGTCCGTGCAGCGGCGCAAGCGTTCGCGCCGCCGCCGCAAGCCGCGCGAATTCGTCGTTGGAGAGCCGCAGGCGGTCGCGCAGCCGCTCGGCGTCTTCGATCGTCAGCGCCGAGAAGGCCGCTAGGCGCAAGACCGCATCCGCGGGCCTGCCCATAGCCCTCTCGCGCTCGGCAAGCCGTTGCAGGCGCGAGGGATAGCCGATGCCGAGAATCACTTCGATGACTCCGGCGTGCGACATGGCGCGTAAAATCTCGGGCGCCCGGCGCGCGAGCATCAGCTTCATCAATTCGGCGCGGATGCGCTCGCGCGACAGTCGCGAGAGATTTTCCCGTGCAACAATCGACTCATGCAGGCCTTCGCGGTCGAACGGCCCTTCGCCATGGGAGGCGTTGAAGCGGAAAAAGCGCAATATGCGCAGGTAATCCTCGCGAATCCGCGTCGCGGCGTCGCCGATGAAACGGATGCGCCGCGCCTCAATATCCGCAAGCCCGCCCGTGTAATCGTGTATCTCTCCGTCGGGGGAAAGCGACAGCGCGTTGATGGTAAAGTCGCGCCGCTTGGCGTCCTGCTCGAAATCGCCGCCGAATCGAACCTTGGCGAAGCGCCCGTCGGTTTCGACGTCTTCGCGCAGCGTCGTGACTTCGAAAGGCGTTCCCGCGACGACGATCGTCACGGTGCCGTGTTCGAACCCCGTCGGCACGCCTTTGAGGCCGGCGTCGCGCGCGGCCACAAGGACGGCCTCGGGCAAGGCTGTCGTGGCGAGGTCGATCTCATGAGGCGGCAAGCCCAGGAGCGCGTCGCGCACCGCGCCGCCGACGACCCGCGTCTCGGCGCCGGTCCTGGCGAGCGCAGCGAACAGCGTCGCCAAACGCCGATCGTCGAGAAGTCTCTGCGCCGGGTTCATTCGAAACGGCCCGGCGTCAATTTTCCATTTTCGACATGGGCCGGCACATAGGCGCCCTGATTGAGCCCGGTGAGGCCGAACGTCACCACGCCGACGATGGCGATCAGGAGACCTGCGATCGTCAACAGCGAAACGATCCTGCCATGCCAGAGTTCGCGCACGAAGGGCCAGCGCCGCTGCAGCAAATGAAAAAGCGCATAGGCGACGAAAGGCGTGAGAAAAAGCAGGGCGGTTTCGACGATTGCGCGCCACATGGGCGAGAGCGCCTTTCAGGATGAGGGCCGGCGACTGGAATATACATGGCGTCGGTCAAACGGCGTTTAATGCAGGCGCGGGAACGACCTGTCATCTCCGAATTGTCTATAACCGGCAAAAGATTGCCCAAAGCGTCGGCAGCGCTTGAATTACCGGGGCGGACGGATCAAGGGGGCGCTTGGCCATAATCGCGCCGCTTCGCCCCTGAAAATCCGTGCGAAGCCGATGGCGCGGGACAATTGGATCAACAAGCGGCGGAACTCGGCAGCTCCGCCGGCGCGCCCGATCCTCCTCCTGGAAAGTCTGCCCGAGCAAAGCTGAAATGACCTCACTCGACACTAAGACGACCTCGCTCGAATCGGCCGTCGTCCAATCCGCCGAACGCGCGCTGGACCATATTGGCCGCGCCCGCGCCGCCATCGGCGCCGTGATCTTTGGTCAGGACGAGGTCGTCGAGCAGGCGCTGGTGACGATACTCGCCGGCGGCCATGGTCTGCTCGTCGGCGTGCCCGGCCTCGCCAAAACCAAGCTTGTCGAAACTCTCGGCCGGGCGCTCGGCCTCGCCGAACAGCGGGTGCAGTTCACGCCCGACCTGCTGCCCGCCGACATTCTCGGGTCCGAAGTGCTCGAAGAAGGGGCGGACCGTTCCCGTTCGTTCCGGTTTATCAGGGGTCCGATCTTCACCCAGCTGTTGATGGCCGACGAAATCAACCGCGCTTCGCCGCGCACACAATCGGCGCTGCTGCAGGCGATGCAGGAGCATCATGTCAGCGTCGCCGGAAAGCGCCATGATTTGCCGCGGCCCTTCCATGTCCTGGCGACGCAGAATCCGCTGGAGCAGGAGGGCACCTATCCGCTGCCCGAGGCGCAGCTCGACCGCTTTCTGATGCAGATAGACGTGCATTATCCCGACCGCGCCAGCGAGCGGCGCGTCCTGCTGGAGACGACCGGCGAGACGATCGCCGAAGCGAGCCAGGCCCTCGACGCCGAGGAGCTGATGGCGACGCAGCGGCTGGTGCGCCGGCTGCCGATCGGCGAGAAGGTCGTCGACGCGATCCTCGATCTCGTTCGCGCCGCCCGCCCCGACGAGGGCGATGCGGAAGTGGCGCCGCATATCGCCTGGGGTCCCGGCCCCCGCGCGGCGCAGGCGCTGATGCTGGCGACGCGCGCCAGAGCGCTCGTCACTGGCCGCCTCGCGCCATCGATCGACGACGTGGCCAAACTTGCCGCGCCGGTGCTGCGCCACCGCATGGCGCTCAATTTTGCCGCGCGCCGGGAAATGACGGTTTCCGACGTGATCGAAACGCTCGTGACGCGGATCGGGTGACGCATCTTGATGCGTCCTGCTTCGCCGTCATCGCTAGATCACGCTGCATTTGGGCGGAATCGCCCCAATGCAGATAACGTGATCGATTCCAAAAGTTTAGAGCGCGCTCGATGCGAAAAACCGGTTCCCACTTTTTCGCAGCGCGCTCTAGAGCGTCGCGTCATCACCGAGAAGGCTGACGATGTTCGCTGACGTCACCACGCGCGCCTACGATCCCGCGCGGCGCAATCCTGCCGACGGCGCGGCGGCGGCGGATCTTGCGAGCCGAATGCCGAGGCTGGTGGCGCGCGCTCGCGAAATTGCGGCGAGCCTCGCCTATGGCGTCCACGGCCGCAAGCGGGCGGGCGTCGGCGAGACGTTCTGGCAATATCGGCCCTTTGCCTCGGGCGAGGCGGCGCATCGCATCGACTGGCGCCGCTCGGCGCGCGGCGATCAGCTCTATGTGCGCGAGCGTGAATGGGAGGCCGCGCACGACTATTTCCTGTGGATGGATTGTTCGCCATCGATGGCCTTCGGCTCTTCTCTCGCGGCCGACGACAAGCTTTCGCGCGGCGTCACCCTGGGGCTGGCGCTGGCCGACGTTCTCGTGCGGGGCGGCGAACGGGCCGCGGCGCTGGGCCTGACCGCGCCGGTCTCGGCCCGCGACGTGATCGACCGACTCGCGCGCGCTCTGGCCGACAGCGCAATGGCGGCGGCGCACGATGATCTTCCGCCGCAGGCGCCGATGCGCCCGCGCGCCCGCGTCGTGCTGATTTCCGACTTCCTCATCGAACCCGATATGCTCGCCGCGCGGCTGCGACGCTTCGCCGACGCTGGCGCGTCGGGCGCGATCCTGATGGTGACCGACCCTAGCGAAGAATCGCTGCCGTTCTCAGGCGAAACCACCTTTCTCGACACGGACGGCGGACCCGCCTTTTACGCCGGCGATGCCCGAAGCTTGCGCGCGGATTATGCGAAACGGTTTGAAGCCCATCGCGACGCCGTGCGCCGCACCGCGCAACATGTCGGCTTCATCTTCCTGCAGCATCGCACCGACAGGCCGGCCGCAGAGGCGGCGCTTGCGCTGGCGATGGGTCTACTGGGTTCGGACGGCGTGGGGTTCGAGGAGCGGCGCTGATGTTTTCCTTCGCTGCGCCGCTCGCGCTGTTCGGCCTCCTCAGCCTGCCGCTCATCTACTGGCTGCTGCAGGTGACGCCGCCGCGACCGCGCGAGATCGTGTTTCCGCCGACCAAAATCCTGCGCGAGCTGAAGCCGGACGATGAGACGCCCGCGAAGACTCCCTGGTGGCTGGTGACGCTGCGGCTGGCGCTCGCCGCGGCGTTGATTTTCGCGATGGCGGGGCCGGTTTGGGCGCCGAGCGGCGTCGTGGCCTCCGCCGCGCCGACGCTGATCGTGATCGACGACGGCTGGCCGGCCGCGCCAACATGGGAGCGCCGCATCGCCGGGGCCCAATCGCTTATCGAGGCGGCGGCGCGCGCGGGCGGCCCGGTCGCCGTCGCGCTCGCCTCCGAGAGTGCTGCGCCTGCTCTGGGCGACGGACCGCGCGCGCTGGAAAAGCTGCGCCCGGCGCGGCCCAAGCCCTTTCTGCCGGAGCGCAAGCCGATCGGCGAACAGGTTGCAGCCTTCGCGCGAGCGCATCCCACGGCGCGCATCGTCTGGATCAGCGACGGCCTCGCGCAGGGCGATGCAGCAGGTTTTGCGCGCGCATTGAAAGAGTCGGGGGCGAGCGGCGTCGAGGTCTATGTCGAAGATCATGCGCCGCGGGCGCTGGTCGCGCCGACCAATGACGCCGCCGCGCTCAGCGTCGACGTGCTGCGCGCCGGCGGCGAGGAGTCGACGGTTGTCGAAGCGCTCGACGCCAAAGGACGGACAATCGGCCGCGCCGCTGCGCAATTCGGCGCCGCTTCGCGCGTTCGCGCGAAAATCGAACTGCCGGTCGAACTGCGCAATGAGGTCAGCCATCTGCGCATCGAAGGCGAGAATTCCGCCGGCGCCGTTGCGCTGCTCGACGCGCGTTCGAAAGTGAAACGCGTCGCGCTTGTCGGCGGCGAGGGCGCCGACGAGGCGCAACCGCTGCTCTCGCCGCTCTACTATCTCGAAAAAGCGCTTGCGCCCTTCGCTCAGGTGCGAACCGCGCGTCCTGGCGTCGTCGATCCGGTGCAGGCGTTGCTCGCCGAGAATCCCAATATCATGGCGCTCGCCGATGTCGGTCTTGCCCCCGGCGAAACCTTCGACGCTTTGTCGCGCTTTGTCGACGAAGGGGGGACGCTGGTGCGCTTCGCCGGGCCGCGCCTCGCCAACGCGGATGACGAGCTTTTGCCGGTGCGCCTGCGTCGCAACGGCCGCGTGCTCGGCGGCGCGATGTCGTGGGAAGAGCCAAAGTCTCTGGCCGAATTCGACGCCGCGAGCCCCTTCTTCGGTCTGCCCGCGTCGAAGGACGTCACGGTGCAGCGGCAGGTTCTCGCCGAGCCCGATCCGGGACTCGCTGACAAGACCTGGGCGCGCCTTTCCGACGGCACGCCGCTTGTAACGGCGGAGCGTCGCGGCAAGGGGTTGATCGTACTCTTTCACGTCAACGCCGACGCCAACTGGTCGAATCTGCCGATCTCGGGACTGTTCGTCGAGATGCTGAAGCGGATCAGCGTCATGGCCGGGGAATCGGCGGCTTCGGGCGGCGAACGATCGGACATTGTCGCTGATCAGTCGGCCTTGGCGCCGATGCGCATTCTCGACGGATTTGGCGCGCTCGGCGCGCCCGGCCCGACCGCGCAGAGCATACCGCCCGGTTTCGACGGTCCGGCAAGCGCCGAACATCCGCCAGGACTTTATGGGGCAGGGGACGCGTTCATCGCCGTGCAGACGCTGCGCCCTGATGACGAAATCAGCGCTTTCGATTTCGCAGGCGCGGGGCTGAGCGCCAGCGCGCTGCAATCTGGCGCTCAAACCGATCTGCGTGGTCCGCTGCTCCTCTTCGCTCTCGTCGCCTTCATCGCCGACGCGCTGATCGCCATGGCGCTCGGCGGCAGGCTTCGGCTGCGGCCGTTCGGCGCCGCGACGGCTGCAATGCTGGCGCTGCTCTGCGCGCCGGCGACGATGGATGAATCGCGCGCCGAACCTGCGCCGAGATCGGCCGTTTCCCAGCGTGACAAGGACGCCGCGCTGACGACGCGCCTCGCCTATGTGATCTCGGGCGACGCCCGCGTCGACGAAACCTCGCGACTGGGCCTCGAGGCGCTCTCTCAGGCGCTCAACTCGCGCACGTCCTTCGCACCAGGCGATCCGGTCGGCGTCGATCCGGCGAAGGACGAACTCGCATTCTATCCCATGCTCTATTGGCCGATCGTCGCCGGCGCGCCGCAGCCCTCAGCCAAGACGACGGCAAGAGTCGCGGCCTATATGAAACAGGGCGGAACGGTCGTCTTCGATACGCGTGACGCTCTCTCGCAACGCATCGGCGGCGCGCCGACGCCCGAGACGCAATGGCTGCGCGATCTGACCAAAGGCCTCGACATTCCGCCGCTTGAAGTGACGCCGCGCGATCACGTCATTACCAAGACCTTCTATCTGCTCGACGGATTCGTCGGCCGTTTCGCTAATGGCGAGACCTGGGTCGAGGCGCTGCCGCCGGAGCCCAAGGATCAGGCCGCGCGCCCCGTGCGCGCGACCGACAGCGTCTCGGCGATCGTCATCACCTCTAACGACCTCGCCGCCGCCTGGGCGCAGGACAAGCGCGGCCAGCCGCTGTTTCCGCTGACGCCCGGCGGCGCGCGCCAGCGCGAATTCGCGATCCGCGGCGGCATCAATCTCGTGATGTATACGCTGACCGGAAACTACAAATCCGACCAGGTTCATGTCCGCGACTTGTTGGAAAGGCTCGGCCAGTGAGCGACCGGGCTTTTCCAGACGTCTCAACGACGTCATGGCCGGGCTTGTCCCGGCCATCCACGTCGGGACAATGCGCGGATGCGACGAAACTTGCGCGGCGGCGCGGCGTGGATGCCCGCGACAAGCGCGGGCATGACGGCGCTGCATGGGGCTGGGGCGCATGAGCGACCTGACGCTCGCCTTTTCGCCCCTCATTCCCTGGGTCGTTCTGATCCTCTTCGGCGTTATCGGTTTCGGCGCCGTTGCGCTGATGGCCGCGAGGGGCCAGCGCGGCATCGGCTTGCGCGCCTTCGCGCTCGCCTTGCTGATCGCGGCGCTCGCCGATCCATCGCTGGTGCGCGAGAAGCGCGATCCGCAAAAGAGCGTCGTCGCCGTCGTGATCGACAAGAGCGACAGTCAGAAATTCGGCGCGCGAGACGCGCAGACGGACGAGGCGCGCAAGGCGCTCGACTCGGCGCTCGCCAAATTCGGCGATGTCGAGACGCGCACGATCAGCGTCTCCAATGACGCTTCCGGCAATGACGGCACCAAGCTCTTCGGCGCGCTCGCCGAAGTCTTGAAGGACGTTCCGCCCGAGCGAATCGGCGGCGCGATTCTTCTCACCGACGGCGTCGTTCACGACATTCCCGCCAAAGCCGAGGCGGTCGGCTTCAAGGCGCCGATCCATGCGCTGGTGACGGGCCATCAGGGCGAACGCGACCGACGCATCGAACTTGTCGAGGCGCCGCGCTTCGGCATCGTCGGCAAGGATCAGATCATCCGCGCCCGCGTCGTCGATCTTGGCGGCGACGGCGCGCGCATCCCGATTTCGGTGCGCCGCGACGGCGAAGCGCTCCCGACATTCAGCCCCGTCCCCGGCGACATCGTCAGCATTCCGGTGCGGATCGAACATGGCGGGCAAAATGTCGTCGAACTCGAAATACCGCCGGCGCCAGGCGAGCTGACGCCGCTCGACAACAAGGCGGTGCTGTCGATCGAAGGCGTGCGCGACCGACTTAAGGGGCTGCTCGTGTCGGGCGAGCCGCATCCCGGCGAGCGAAGCTGGCGCAATCTTCTACGCGCCGACGCCAACGTCGAACTGGTGCATTTCACCATTCTGCGGCCGCCGGAAAAGCTCGACATCACCCCCGCGAGCGAACTATCGCTGATCGCCTTTCCGACCGCCGATCTCTTCGGCCGCAAGATCAACGAATTCGATCTCATCATCTTCGATCGCTATTCGAGCCAGACGACTCTGCCCTCGATCTATTTCGAGAATATCGCCAATTACGTCGAGAACGGCGGCGCCTTTCTCGCGGCGGTCGGCCCCGATTACGCGACGCTGCGCGGGCTCTATTACTCGCCGCTCGAAAATATCCTGCCGGCGCGCCCCGACGGCGCGCTTTTCGAACAGGCGTTTCGCGCCCGCGTCAGCAAGGACGGCGAAAAACATCCGGTGACGCGCGGACTGGCGGGCGCCAATGCCGAGCCGCCGAATTGGGGCGAATGGTTTCGACAGGTCGACGCCAATGTGGTGAAGGGCGACTCGATCATGTCGGGCGTCCGCGACAAGCCGCTGCTGGTGCTGTCGCATGAAGGCAAAGGCCGCGTGGCGCTGCTGCTCTCCGACCAGATCTGGCTCTGGGCGCGCGGCTTCGAGGGCGGCGGTCCGCATATCGATCTGATGCGCCGTCTCGCCCATTGGCTGATGAAGGAGCCAGATCTCGAAGAGGAGGCGTTGCGCGCCGCCGCGCATGGCCGCGACGTGAGCGTCGAGCGCCAGACGATGAAGGAAACGCCCGCGCCGGTGATGGCGACGGCGCCTTCCGGCGCGCGCGAGGAGATTGCGGTTGCGCAGAGCGAACCCGGACTGTGGCGCGCGCGTTTCGACGCGAAGGAAATGGGCCTGTGGCGCTTCGAGAGCGAGGGTCTGACGGCGCTCGTCAATGTCGGCCCGCCCAATCCGCGCGAGTTCCGCGAAGTCGCGTCGACGACGGAAAAGCTGCAGCCGCTGGCGGAGGCGACGGGCGGAACCGCGCGGCGTCTTTCGAACGGCGGCGCCGATACGGTTGCAATGCCGCGCGTCGTGGAACTGCGCGACGCCAACCGCTATGGCGGGTCGGACTGGATCGGAATCAGGCAGACCGGCGCCTCGACGCTGGTTGGCGTCGAAATCGCGCCGCTCGGACTCGGATTATGGGCGATGCTGGCGCTTGTCGGCGCCGTGGTCGCTGCCTGGGGCTGGGAGGGGAGAAGGTAAGGGACGCCGAAATCGAACCCCTTCCGCTTTGATCGTGATAAAGTGCCATCATGAATCAACGTCCGGCGACATCTTTCATCCCTGAGCCGCAAGCCTTGGTCGGCGCCTGTCGACGCTTTGGTCCATTCGGGCCGGCCTATGAGATCATTGGCGTCGGCAAGGAAGAGCCCTTGGGCGATCGTTGGATGCAAATTCGCGTGCTCGAATCCGGCGAAGTCGTCGATTACAAGTTTAGTGAAATTCTAGACGATCCGAAGGAGCGTTGATGTTTGCCATCGCGTTCGATTTGGTCGTCAGCGAAATCCAAATCCATTATGCGAAAGGTGTCGCGCAGGCCTATTCGGATATTCGCGACACGCTCTCCAAGTTCGAATTCGACTGGGTTCAGGGCAGCCTTTACGTGAGCAAGAACGAGGATTTGGCAAAATTGTTCTCCGCTATCATGGCGCTACGGAGCCTGCCTTGGTTTCCGCTTGCGGTGCGCGACATACGCGCCTTTCGCGTCGAGCAATGGTCCGACTTCACTCAAATGGTGAAGGGCGCGCTTCTCCTGCTAATCTCCCGCCATCTTGGAGATTCGCCTTGGCCAACTACCGCGCAATAGGTCTCATGTCCGGCACGTCGATGGACGGCGTCGACGTCGCGCTCATCGAAACCGACGGCGACGCCGCCGTCGCCTTCGGGCCGACGGGACATTACCCTTACAACGACGCCGACCGCGCGCTGCTGCGCAACGCGCTCGCCGAGGCCGCGACGCTGGAGGACCGCGACGCGCGGCCGGGCGTGCTCGCCTTCGCCGAGCGCATGGTGACCGACCGCCACGCCGAGGCCGTGGAGACGCTGATCGGCGACAACGCCATCGATCCGGCGAGCGTCGATATCGTCGGCTTTCACGGCCAGACCGTGCTGCATCGTCCCAAGCAGGGATTGACGATTCAGATCGGCGACGGGCCGGCGCTCGCGGCGCGTCTCGGCCTAGACGTCGCCTATGATTTCCGCGCCGCCGACATCGCCGCGGGCGGGGAGGGCGCGCCGATCGTGCCCGTGTTCCATCGGGCGCTCGTCGCTGGCGGCGGGATGAAGGGCGAAGTGGCGCTCCTAAACATCGGCGGCGTCGCCAATGTCACCTATGTCGCCGACGGCGAGGAGCCGATCGCCTGCGACACCGGGCCTGGCAATGCGCTCATCGACGATCTGATGCTCCAGCGCACCGGCGCGCCGATCGACCGGCACGGCCATATGGCGGCGCGCGGCCGCGTCAACGAAGCGACGCTGCTCAAAATGCTGGCGCATCCGTTCTTCGATCAGGCGCCGCCGAAATCGCTCGATCGCAACGCCTTCGCGCTCGACGCGGTCGCCAAGCTCTCGACCGAGGACGCCGCGGCGACGCTCACCGCCTTTACCGCGGCCTCGGTGCTGCGGCTTTTCCCGCATCTGCCGACTCAGCCGCAGCTGCTCATCGTCTGCGGCGGCGGCGCGCGCAATCCGATCCTCGTGCGCGAGCTCGTCATGCGCCTGCCGTGCAAGGTGACGACGGCGGATGCGGTCGGCTGGTCGGCGGATTCGATGGAGGCGCAGGCCTTCGCCTATCTCGCCGCGCGGGTCTTGGAGGGGCTGCCGATCACCTTCCCGACGACCACCGGCGCCCCGCAAGCCATGCCCGGCGGCGTGCTGGCGCGGGCGGAATCATCTGTCATTCCCGGCAGGCCGCAGGCCTGACCGGGAATCCAGAGTCAATGTAGTAAGGCTGATTTTACGCTGGATTCCTGAACGCGCTTCGCGCGTCGGGAATGACAATGGAGCCTCAATCTCCCCGCGCGGGAATGGCGATTCTCGGCGGATTGCCGAGGCGCCGGTCGAGATAGGCGTCGACATGGGCGATCAGAGGCTCGACCCTGTTTTCGAAGAAATGGTTCGCGCCTTCGACCACCGCATGTTCGATGACGATGCCCTTCTGAGTTTTGAGCTTCTCGATGAGTCCCGTCACCTCCTTGAGCGGCGCGACGCGGTCCTGATCGCCATGGACGAAAAGGCCCGAGGACGGGCAGGGGGCGAGGAAGGAGAAGTCGAAACGGTTCGCGGGCGGCGCGACCGAAATGAAGCCCTCGATCTCCGGGCGGCGCATGAGAAGCTGCATGCCGATCCAGGAGCCGAAGGAGACGCCGGCAATCCAACAGGCGCGCGCCTCCGGATTGACCGACTGCGCCCAATCGAGCGCCGCCGCCGCGTCAGACAATTCGCCCAGGCCATGATCGAAGGCGCCCTGCGACCGGCCGACGCCGCGGAAATTGAAGCGCAGGACGGAAAAGCCGCGCTCGGCAAAGGCATAGTACAGGTGATAGACAATCTGATTGTTCATCGTGCCGCCGAACTGCGGATGCGGGTGCAGCACGATCGCGATCGGCGCGCCGCGCGTGGCGGACTGATGAAAGCGGCCCTCAAGCCTGCCGGCCGGACCGGTGAAGATAACCTCGGGCATTCATGATCCCTTGCGAAACTGGCAGGCGCGCCTTCTACCACGCGGGCCACAGTGAAATGCAAGGAAATTCGGCGGTGAGAGGCGCGGCGAATTTTGACCGTCCCGCCCAAAGGAATCGGCGAGCCCGGCCGTCTATGGTCTCAGATCACGCTGCATTTGGGCGGAATCGCTCCAAATGCAGATAACGCAATCGATTCCTAAAGTTTAGAGCGCTCTACGCGAAAAACCGGTTCCCACTTTTTCGCAGCGCGCTCTAGCGGGGCAAAGTAGCGGGGGAGAATTGCCGGGGGAAGAAACCGACGGCGACTTGGCGCAACGGGCGGCCGCCGGCGACCGCGCCGCTTTCGCGACGCTGGCCGAACGCCACTACGATCGCGTCTACGCCCTCGCCTGGCGCTGGAGCGGCGCGCGCGTGGAAGCGCAGGACATCGCCCAGGACTCAATGGTGAAAATGGCGACGGCGATGAACGGCTTCCGCAACGACTGCGCGTTTGCGACCTGGGCCTATCGTATCGCCTATACGACTGCGGTCGACCATATCAGGGCGCGGCGCAGAATCGTCGCGCTCGAACCGGCGCGAATATCGGCGCTTGCCGACGGCGCCGACAGCGGGACTCCGGAGAACGAAATGATGGGGCAGGAGCTTTGGCGCGCCGTGCGCGCGCTGCCGGATCAGCAGCGCGACGCCGTGCTCCTCGTCTATGCGCAGGATCTGTCGCATGGCGAAGCGGCGGCGCTGATGGGCTGTTCGGAGAAGACGGTGTCGTGGCATCTGCATGAGGCGCGCAAGCGCCTCAGAATCATTCTGGAGGCGGTGTGATGCGGCGTTTATCGCAAGGTCGCGCAGACGTAGCGACCCCGTCGTCCCCCTCCCCACGCTTTAGCGGCGGGGAGGGGTTAGGGGTGGGGGGCGATTCCGCCGCGCGCAGAATCCGCATTGCCCCCCACCCGGTTCGCTTCGCGAGCCACCCTCCCCGCCGCTTCGCGGGGGGAGGGATGGGCGTGGCTTGCATCATTGCGCAGTGGGAGGCGGCAGGATGATCGAACCTGATCTCACACGTCTGGGGGACGCGCCTGTTCCGCCGCCCGACGATGACGCCAAGCGCGTAGCGCTCGCGGCGGCGACAGCGGCATTCGAAAAAGGCGCAGCCGGCGCCCAAGGATCGGCGGCACCGCAACGTCTCAGTCACGCATCCACTCCAACGGAAGGGAAAAGGAAGATGCGTCAGACGTTTCATTTCAACCGTGCGCTGGCGGCCTCGATCGCCGTATTGATGATCGGCGCGCCCGCCGCTTTCATGCTTTCGCGCAACTATTCTTCGTCGGTGGGCGGAAGCGCATCCAATTTTCCGGCGAGCCTTTCCGCGCCGCCGGCCAAATTGGCCGTCGCCCCGCCGATGGAGGCTCGGTCCGAGCTTCAGCCGTCGCCGGCGCCAAGGGCAGACGTCGCGCGAGAAGAGATGGCGAAGACGGCGAGGAGCGCAGCAACGCTTGGCGGCCAAGTCGATGGCGTCGCCGCCGCCTTGCCGCCAGCGCGTCCCGTCGGCGCGGTTCATGACGGCGCCAAACGGAAGCTGTCGCGATCCGCTCATGACGCGAGGTCGATCGCTGCGGTCGAAACAAGCGCCTCGCCGCCGATCGATAGACACGTTGCGACGGAGAGCGAATTTCGCGACAGGTTCGATTCAAAGGAGATCAACCCCGTCAAAGTTGCGGCGACGGAGCCGGTCTCGACCTTTTCGATCGACGTCGACACCGCCTCTTACGCCTTCGCCCGCCGCGCCCTTAACGCCGGGCGGCTGCCGCCCAAGGATTCGGTGCGGGTCGAGGAGTTCGTCAACTACTTCCCTTATAACTATGCGAAGCCTGAGAGCGCGCAGACGCCTTTCAAGCCGACGATTACGGTGACGCCCAGTCCGTGGAGCGCCGGCAACCGCCTGGTTCATATCGCGATACAGGGCTATGCGCTGCAAAGCGTCGAGCGTCCCCGCGCCAATCTCGTCTTTCTGATTGACGTGTCGGGCTCAATGTCGCCGGATGATCGGCTGCCGCTCGTCAAGAACGCGCTCCGAATGCTCGTCGACGAATTGAAGCCTGACGACACGGTCGCGGTCGTGACCTACGCTTCGGGTTCGGGCGTCGCTCTCGAACCGACCAAAATCTCTGACAAGGCCAAAATTCTGGCCGCGATCGACGCGCTCGGCGCGGGCGGCTCGACCGCCGGCGCGCAAGGCATTCAGGACGCCTACCGCCTCGCTGAGGCGAGTTTCGACAAATCCGCCGTCAATCGCGTGATACTTGCGACCGACGGCGATTTCAATGTCGGCGTCAGCGATCAAAGCGAATTGAAAGGGCTGATCGAAAGAAAGCGCGAGAAGGGCGTTTTCCTGTCCATACTCGGCGTCGGCAAGGGCAATTACAATGACGCGCTGATGCAGACGCTGGCGCAGAACGGCAATGGCGCGGCGGTCTATGTCGATAATCTCAATGAAGCGCGAAAGGCGCTTGTTGAGGAGGCGTCGTCGACGCTTTTTCCCATCGCCAAGGACGTGAAAATTCAGGTCGAATGGAACCCCGCACGCGTATCCGAATATCGTCTCATCGGCTACGAGACCCGCGCGCTGCGGCGCGAGGATTTCAATAATGACAAGGTCGATGCTGGCGATGTCGGCTCCGGCCACCGCGTCACCGCGATTTATGAAATTACCCCGGCGGACTCGGATAAGAAGCTTGTCGACGAACTGCGCTACGGAAAGCAAAAGGCGCCGGCGGCGGGACAGGCGAGCGCGGAAAGCGAGCTCGGTTTCCTGAAGCTGCGCTACAAGCTGCCGAAGGAAAACGCGTCGCGGCTCGTCACCCAACCGATCGCCGACTCGCAGAGCGCCGAAAGCGTGGCGCGCGCGCCGGAGGACGTGCGCTTCTCCATCGCCGTCGCCGCTTTTGCACAACTGTTGAAAGGCGCGCCCTATCTCGGCAATTACGGCTATGACGACGTGATCGCGCTGGCGCAAAGCGCCAAGGGCGACGATCCATTCGGCTATCGCGCGGAATTCGTCAATCTGGCGCGCCTCGCCAAGTCGCCGCAGCCTTGAGGGCGCGCCTACCTCCCCCTTGCGGGCGGGGAGGTCGAGCGCCAAAGGCGATCGGGTTGGGGGCATCGGCAAGATTGCACGCCCGCCCACCCCACCGGTTCGTTGCGCTCGACACCCTTCCCGTCAAGGGGAGGGATGAACTCCGCCGCAGTCTCCCTTATCCTGAAAAGGCGCAGGTGCCGCCGCAAATTCCATCCCCCTGAAAAGGGGAAGGGAAGGTTGGGGTGGGGCCAGACCTTTCGCCCGATCCGAGGAAACGCCGCGCACGCCTCCTTGCTCGGTGGGGCGGACGTGCTAGCCTGCGCATCGAGCAAAACGATATTGACGAAAGCGTTTGCAGGTGGCCGAAGAGCCCAAGGACGAGGTGACGGCACCGAATATACAGAGCCGCGAAATCCTCGAAGCCTGGCTAAAGGACAAGCCGCGCGAGGTGGCTATCGCGATTGCCGCAAGGGCAGCGTTGCGCGTGGTGCCCTTGGTGGCAGTCGACATTCCAAGTACGAGCGACGTAGAGACGAGAAAACACTTTCTGAATTTAATGGCCGTAGTCTTGCGAGCGACCGCACTTGTTCGTGTTGTAGGGGGGTACGCGACTAAAATAGAAAAGTTAGGGATGGTCTCGCGCGCCGAGGCAACGATGGAGACCTTGGTTTCGGTCGACGTCCTCAGGTTCCATCCAAGCACAAAATTTTTTGTTGAGGGTACGTTCGGAATTCTCCGTACCCTTGGCCGCGATTTCGAATCGTTTGCTGCAAGCGCGATCCGGGATACAGTCTACGCCGCCGCCAACAGCCCTTTCGCTCCTGCGGCTCCCACCTCCATGCCGGTCGAGGATGCAGCAGACTTTGCCGCCGCCGCCGCATGGGAAGCGGTTTCGTGCGATGCAGGTTTCATCGCGCGGGATGGAGGGGAGCTCTATCGTCTTTCGAAACACGCACGAGCGCTCGCGCATAAAGAGCCGCTGTGGTTGGCCGGAACGCCGGACGAGGCGAAATACAATTGGTCTCGCCTCCGCGACGCCCTGCCGCCCGAAGACAACTGGCAGGTCTGGATCGATTGGTACGACCGTCGCCTTAAAGGCATCGCCGACTCGGAAGAAATCGAATTCGTCTACGCCACCGTCCCCGAATCTGACTGGGACAAAGGCCCCGCCGCCGCCAACGCTTGGATCAAGGCGAGATTGGAGGAGATCGAAAAAGATATCAGGAGCGTAACAGGTGCGGCTCAATTTCACGATGGTATCGACGCCGAAATCGTACGCCGTCCGCCTCCCCCGCTCGAAAACGTCCCTTCCGTCTTCACCTACGGCGTCAACGCCGCCGGGCAGATCGATATCAAGGCCGGCCCGCAAAACCTTCCATTGATCACTCACACCGGCGATGAGGCGACGCATCGTCGCTGGCTCGACGCCGCGCGCAAACTCGCGGAGCGCCTTGCGGCGGACTTAAGAGCTCAGAAATTCAATGCCGGGCCGCAGTATCGAGAACGGCTGGAGCAATATGTCGCCGATATTCCGTCGGAACAGGACGACGGCAATATCGTGCTCGCGGACGCAGAAGCGCGAGCGCTACATAGCTTGTTCATCGCCGAAACGTCCGCGCTGAACGAAGGTTTTGCGGCGCGATTGAAGGCATTTCTCGAAACGCATTTCGCGCTTCTCGCCTTTTATGAAGACGAGATGCGGCGCTTTCACCACGCCGCCGAAAAAGGGAATTTGCGAGCGCCATTTCCGCGCGAGGCGGTCGAAAAAGTTGACGCGATCGTGTTGGCGAACACCCCGACTGTTTTTGCGCCTCGAGTTGCGGAGGGACTACAGGAAACGGAGCGCGAACCGCCGCGCATTGAACTTGAACCAGAAGACGTGCGCGCCAAGGTGCCGATCCAACCGCCTGCACATCCATTTGGCGACGCCGATTATGAGAAGGCGCGGGCTCTCGGAATTCTTGGTTCGCGCAACGCTCTGTACCGCGCAGTGCGGGACGAAGTGATAAAGGACCCCGAAAAGTCCTTGGCGAGAATTTCGATCGCGAAAGACATTTATGAGGCCGGCAAACCTATGTTCGAATACTTGCTGAAGTATTTTTTGGAAAGCTGACGCCCAAGCGGGCCCTTCGCGCCACCCTCCCCGCAAGGGGCGGCACCCCTCCCGCTTTGGCGCGAGAGCAGTTACATTTCCCTTATGGCCCGCGTCTATCTCGACCACAACGCAACGTCGCCTCTGCGCCCGCAGGCGCGGGCGGCGATGCTCGATGCGCTGGAGACGCTCGGCAATCCGTCTTCGGTCCACGCCGAGGGAAGGGCGGCGAAGACCCTGCTCGAAAACGCGCGAGCGGCCGTCGCCCGAGCGATCGGCGCGCCGCGCCGCGGCGTCGTCTTCACCAGCGGCGCGACCGAGGCGGCGAGCCTGGCGCTGTCGCCTGGGCTGCGTCGAGAAAGCGACGCCGCGCCGATTGACGCTCTGCTGGTCGCCGCCGGAGAGCATTTCTGCGTCTCGCAAGGCCATCGCTTTCCGCATGAGGCTATGGAAACCGTTCCGCTGACCCGCGACGGGACGCTCTCGCTCGGATCGCTGGAGGCGGCCTTGGCGCGGCGCTCAGGTCAGCGCGTGATGCTGGCGTTGCAGGCCGTCAACAATGAGACCGGCGTCATTCAGCCGGTCGCCGAGGCGGCGGCGCTGGTCCATGCGGCGCATGGCGTCGTCGTCTGCGACGCCGTGCAAGCCGTCGGCCGGCTCGAAACGACATTTGCGACGACGGACGCCGACATATTGTTCTTTTCCTCACACAAGCTCGGCGGGCCGATGGGCGTCGGCGCGCTCGCCTTTCGCGACGACGGCCTTCATCTGGAAACGCCGATGCTGCGCGGCGGCGGCCAGGAGTTCGGGCGCCGGGCCGGGACGGAGAACGTCGCTGGAATCGCCGGATTTGCGGCGGCCGTGACCGCAGCGACCGCCGACATGGCGGCTGAGGGGCCACGGCTTGCCGATTTGCGCGACGCCCTGGAGCGACAAGTCTTGAAAGTCGCCCCGGACGCCCGATTCTACGGTGCAAGGGCGCCGCGCGCGCCGAACGCCAGCGCATTCGCGATTCCAGGCCTTGCCGCGCGCACTTTGCTGATGGCGATCGACCTAGAGAATGTCGCGCTTTCGGCGGGCTCGGCCTGTTCTTCGGGCAAGATGACGGAATCTCACGTTCTTGCGGCGATGGGCGCGGCGGAAAGGGAGGCGCTGAGGGCCAGTTTGGGTTGGTCTTCGACGCGAGAGGATGTAGAACAGTTTGGAAAGGTTCTTGCACGTGTCGTGGATCGTATGAGGTCGCGGCATTCCGCCGCCTAGTCGACGCCAAATTGGCTGGGCGGAGGCGGAACGATCGGCCGGCGGGCCTTGAACCCGTCGTGACGAGGAGAAAGAAAAGATGGCGGCTCGTCAGGAGACCGTTGCGCGCGTCGAGTCGATCGACGTCGACGCCTATAAATACGGGTTTTCGACCGATATCGAATCGGAAAAGGCCCCCAAGGGCCTGAATGAAGACATCGTTCGTTTCATCTCGGCCAAAAAGAGCGAGCCGCAGTGGCTCACCGACTGGCGCCTGGAGGCGTATCGCCGCTGGCTGACCATGCCCGAGCCGAACTGGGCGCGCGTGCACTATCCGCGCATCGACTTCCAGGATCTCTACTATTACGCCGCGCCGAAATCGACGCCAGGCCCGAAGTCGCTCGACGAAGTCGATCCCGAACTGCTGCGCACATATGAGAAGCTTGGCATTCCGCTGCGCGAGCAGGAAATACTCGCCGGCGTCGAGACCCGCCGCGTCGCCGTCGACGCCGTATTCGACAGCGTGTCCGTAGCGACAACCTTCAAGGAGGAGCTGGCAAAGGCGGGCGTGATCTTCTGCCCGATCTCCGAGGCGGTTCAGACGCATCCGGAACTGGTGCAAAAATATCTCGGCTCGGTGGTGCCGGCGACCGACAATTTCTACGCGACGCTGAACAGCGCGGTCTTCTCCGACGGCTCCTTCGTCTATGTGCCGAAGGGGGTGCGCTGCCCGATGGAGCTTTCGACCTATTTCCGCATCAACGAGCAGAAGACCGGGCAGTTCGAGCGCACGCTGATCATTGCGGATGAGGGCTCCTATGTGAGCTATCTCGAAGGCTGCACCGCGCCGCGGCGCGACGAAAATCAATTGCACGCGGCGGTGGTCGAACTCGTCGCGCTCGACGACGCCGAGATCAAATATTCGACGGTGCAGAACTGGTATCCGGGCGACAGCGAGGGCAGGGGCGGCATTTACAATTTCGTCACCAAGCGCGGCGATTGCCGCGGCCGCAATTCGCATATTTCCTGGACTCAGGTCGAGACGGGTTCGGCGATCACCTGGAAATATCCCTCTTGCATCCTGCGCGGCGACGGCTCGCAGGGCGAGTTCTACTCGATCGCGGTGTCGAACGGCTATCAGCAGGTCGACAGCGGCACCAAGATGCTGCATCTCGGCAAGAACACGAAAAGCCGCATCATCTCCAAGGGCATTTCGGCGGGAAGGGCGCAGAACACCTATCGCGGTCAGGTTTCCGCCCATCGTAAGGCCGACGGCGCGCGCAACTTCACCCAATGCGACAGTCTGCTGATTGGCCACGACTGCGGCGCGCATACGGTTCCCTATATCGAGTCGAAGAACCCGAGCGCGCAGTTCGAACATGAAGCGACGACGAGCAAGATTTCCGAGGATCAGCTGTTCTATGCGATGCAGCGTGGATTGACGGCGGAAGAGGCGACCGCGCTGATCGTCAACGGCTTCGTGCGCGACGTTCTGCAGCAGCTGCCGATGGAGTTCGCGGTCGAGGCGCAGAAGCTGATTTCGATCTCGCTCGAAGGGAGCGTGGGGTGACGCCTTCACCGTCATGGCCGGGTTTGTCCCGACCATCCATTCAGCTCACCGCGCGTCGGCTTATAGAATGATTGCGAACACGAGGACGTGGATGGCCGGCTCAAGGCGGCCATGACAGCCGGAGACTGAGAAGAGTTTTTGACCATGCTCGAAATTAAAGACCTGCACGTCGCCGTCGGCGAACACGAAATTCTCAAAGGCCTTACGCTCAGCGTGAAGGCCGGCGAAGTCGCGGCGATCATGGGGCCGAACGGGACCGGAAAATCGACGCTCTCCTACATCGTCTCCGGCCGCGAAGGCTATGACGTTACGCAAGGCGACGTGCGTCTCAATGGCGAGAATATTCTCGACCTCGATCCGGCCGAGCGCGCCGCCAGGGGCGTTTTCCTCGCCTTCCAATATCCGGTCGAAATCCCCGGCGTCGCGACCATGACCTTCCTCAAAGCGGCGCTCAACGCGCAGCGCCGCGCCCGCGGCGAACCCGAATTGCAGACGCCGGAGTTCATGAAGCGCGTCAGGGAAGCCGCCGCCTCTCTCGGCGTTTCGCAGGACATGCTGCGCCGGCCGCTCAACGCCGGCTTTTCTGGCGGCGAGAAGAAGCGGATGGAAATCCTGCAGATGGCGCTTCTGCAGCCGCGTCTCGCCATTCTCGACGAGACGGATTCGGGGCTCGACATCGACGCGCTGCGCGTCGTCGCGGACGGCGTCAATGCGCTGCGTTCGCCAGAGCGCGCCTTCGTCGTCATCACCCATTATCAGCGCCTGCTCGAATATATCAGGCCCGATACGGTGCATGTGATGGCGCAGGGGCGCATCATGCGGTCGGGCGGTCCAGAACTTGCTCAGGAGCTCGAAGAGCGCGGCTATCAGGATTACATCGCGCAAGAGGCGGCATGAGGTGATGATCAAGCTCGCGAGCGAAGCGGAAGCGACGCTTTCCTCCTTCTACGAAGAGATGCGCGCCAAGGGCGCGCCGCGCCTGCGCGCCGCGGCCTGGGCGGCGTTCTCGGAGTTCGGCCTGCCGAGCCGCCGCGTTGAGTCGTGGCATTACACCGACCTCAAGACGGCGATGAGCAGGCCGGCGCCGCTCGCCACCTCTTCGCGCGGCGCCATGCCGCTGCCGCGGGCGCATGACTCGCTGCGGCTGGTCACGCTCGACGGCGTTTTCCGTGCCGATCTTTCCGACATCGCGCGGCTTCCCGAAGGCGTCGCCGTCCAATCGCTGCGCGACGCGCTGGCGCAGGGCGAGCTGCATGTGATGTCGGCGCTGGCCAGCGCTGATATTGGCGCGCAGGATCCGATCCTCGCGCTCAATGCGGCGCTGATGCAGGACGGCGTCGTCGTTCAGATCGCGCCGGGCGCAAAAATCGCGCGCGCGATCGAGCTTGCGACATTTTCGTCGGCGGAGGCGGCGCAGTCGACCTATACGCGCGCGCTCGTGATGCTGGGCGAGGGCGCTCAGGCGACATTGATCGAAACGCTTGGCGCGCTGTCGGCGGCGCCGGCGCAGGACAATGGCGCGCTCGTGCTTCGACTGGCGGCCAGCGCGCGCGTCGAACTCGTGACGCATCTCTCGGGGGGCGTCGATCAATCGATCCGCGTCGCGTCGCTGCTTGCGCATCTCGATGCGGACGCAAGGATTCATTCCTTCGCCCTGATCGAGGGAGAAGGCCTGCATCGCCGGCAGATTTTCGTACGCCTCGACGGGGAGAAGGCGAGCGCCGTCTTCAATGGCGCGACGCTGGGGCGCGGTCGGCTGCACGCCGACACGACGCTGATCGTCGACCATGCGAAGCCTTCCGGACAAAGCCGCGAATGTTTTCGCAACATTCTCGACGATCAGAGCGTCGGGGTGTTTCAAGGCAAGGTCATTGTGCGCCCGGGCGCCCAAAAGACTGATGGCGCGATGCAGTCGAAAGCGCTGTTGCTCTCCGAGCAGGCGACGATGAACAACAAGCCGGAGCTCGAAATCTTCGCCGACGACGTTCAGTGCGGCCATGGCGCGACGTGCGGCAGGCTCGACAAGGACCAGTTGTTTTACTTGACCGCGCGGGGCCTGCCGCGCCGCGAGGCCGAGGCCTTGCTCATCGAGGGCTTCGCCAATGAGGCGATGGAAGCGCTGGAGGACGAGCAGTTGAAGGCGTTTTTGAGCGATCGCGTCAGCGTTTGGCTTTCTCGAAGGATCGGTCGATGAACGAGATCGCGCGCATCGAGACGCCTTACGACATCGACGCGGTTCGCGCCGACTTCACGATCCTTGGCGAGCGTCCCTATGGCAAGCCGCTCGCCTATCTCGATAACGCCGCCTCGGCGCAAAAGCCGCGCGCGGTGATCGAACGGCTGGCGCAATTCTACGAGCATGAATACGCCAATGTGCACCGCGGCCTGCATTATCTCGCCAACGCTTCGACCGAGGCTTATGAGGGCGCACGCGAAACGGTTCGCCGCTTCCTCAATGCGGAATCGACCGACGAAATCATTTTCACCCGCGGCGCGACCGAAGCCCTGAATCTCGTCGCCGCCGCTTATGGCGAGGCCCACATTGGCGAGGGCGACGAGATCATCCTGTCGGTGATGGAGCATCATTCCAACATCGTGCCCTGGCATTTCCTACGCGAACGCAAGGGCGCGGTGCTGAAATGGCTTGAGGTCGACGATGACGGCCGCATCGACCTTGAGGCTTTCGAGAAGCTCTTCACGAAGCGCACGAAAATCGTGACGCTCACCCATATGTCGAATGTGCTCGGCGCGCCGACTCCGATCGCAGATGTCGCGCGCATCGCCCATGTCCACGGCGTTCCGCTCTGCGTCGATGGTTCGCAGGGCGCGGTGCATCTTGACGTCGACGTGCAGGCGCTCGACGCCGACTTTTATGTGCTGACCGGCCACAAGCTCTACGGTCCAACCGGCATCGGCGCGCTTTACGGAAAGCGGAAATGGCTCGAGACCCTGCCGCCCTATGCGGGCGGCGGCGAGATGATCGAAACCGTGACGCGCGAAACTGTCACCTACAATGCGCCGCCGCAGCGCTTCGAAGCCGGCACGCCGCCGATCGCCCAGGCGGTAGGGCTTGGCGCGGCGCTCGACTATATGGAGCGCCTCGGCCGCGACGCGATCCGCGCGCATGAAGCGGGACTGACCGCCTATGCCCATCAGCGATTGTCGCAGATCGAGAGGTTGAGAATTTACGGTCGGGCGCCAGACAAGGGGCCGATCGTGTCCTTCGACATGGCGACGGCGCATGCGCATGACATCGCCACGGTGATCGATCGCTCCGGCATCGCGGTGCGCGCCGGGACGCATTGCGCCATGCCGCTTCTGGCCCGGTTCGGCGTCACCTCCACCTGCCGCGCTTCCTTTGCGCTCTACAATACGCGCGAGGAGATCGACAGGCTGGCGGAGGCGCTGGACAGGGCCCGCTCTCTGTTCGCCTGAGGAGAACTTCGTGTTCATGAACGATGCTCCGAATCCAAGCGAAGGCGGACGCGCCGCAGCGCCGGACCAAACGCCTCAGGCCCTTGAAAATGAGCGCTTGACGGACGACATCGTGAAGGCGCTCAAGACCGTTTACGATCCCGAAATTCCGGCCGACATCTACGAGCTTGGCCTGATCTACCGGGTCGATATTTCGGAGGATGGGATCGTTGAAATCGACATGACGCTGACCGCGCCGGGATGCCCGGTGGCGGGCGAAATGCCGATATGGGTCAAGAATGCGGTGAGCGCCGTGCCTGGCGTCGGCGATGTGAAAGTGAATATGGTGTTTGATCCGCCCTGGGACCAAAGCCGCATGTCGGATGAGGCGCGCGTCGCGCTCGACATGTGGTGAAGGGGCGCCTTGACGGGAACGGTTTTGCGATGACGGCAATGATGAAAATGAGCGTGATGAACGTCAGTCCCGCCGCCGCGGCGCGCGTCCGGGGATTGCTCGCCACGGCGGACGAAGGCAAAGGACTGCGCGTCTCGGTCGAGAAGGGCGGCTGCGCCGGCATGTCCTACAGAATGGAGATCGCCGAACCCAAGAAGGGCGACGAGATCATCGAGGTCGACGGCGGCCGCGTGATTATTGACTCCGCGGCGGTGCTCTATCTGCTCGGCACGACGATGGACGTGAAGACGACGCAGTTCTCCTCGACTCTCGTGTTCGAAAATCCCAATCAGACCTCGGCCTGCGGCTGCGGCGAAAGCGTCGAACTGAAGCCGGCCGACCCGGAAAAACTCGCTGCGGCCTCCGCGATTTCGGGTTCCTGACGGCGGCGAGGCCGTGAGAGGCAGGAGTCTTCCAAAAAGACGACAAGCAATGCTACAAATAATTGAATTTATTGGATGTTCATGACGCGTCGATGCTGGCGTCGCGCGTTCGAATCGCCTATAGAACTGTGACGCAGAACGCTCTTCTTGAACTGGCGCGCAATTGGCCGACGACGAGACCAAAAAAGACGACTCCGACAAGCCCGGCTCCGACATAAAGCCGGTCTCGATCACCGACGAGATGAAGCGCAGCTATCTCGATTACGCGATGAGCGTCATCGTATCGCGCGCGCTGCCGGATGTCCGCGACGGCTTGAAGCCGGTGCATCGGCGCATCCTGTTCTCGATGCACGAGAACGGACATACGCCGGACAAGGCCTATGTTAAGTCGGCGCGCATCGTCGGCGACGTGATGGGTAAATACCACCCGCATGGCGACGCGGCGATTTACGACGCGCTGGTGCGCATGGCGCAGCCCTTTTCGATGCGGCTGCCGCTCATTGACGGCCAGGGCAATTTCGGTTCGGTCGACAATGATCCGCCGGCGGCGATGCGCTACACCGAGTCTCGGCTCGCGAAGCCTCCCCTGGCGCTGCTCGAAGATATCGACGAAGGGACCGTCGACTTTCAGCCCAACTATGACGGCAAGGAGCATGAGCCAACAGTCCTGCCGGCGCGCTTTCCCAATTTGCTGGTCAATGGCGCCGGCGGCATCGCCGTCGGCATGGCGACGAACATACCGCCGCATAATCTCGGCGAGGTGATCGACGCCTGCATCGCCATGATCGATCGCCCTGACATCACCGTCGCAGAGTTGATGGAGATCGTGCCGGGGCCGGACTTCCCGACGGCGGCGACGATCCTCGGGCGCGGCGGCATCCGCAACGCCTTCGCGACGGGCCGCGGGTCGATCATCATGCGCGCCAGGTCCGAGATCGAGACTCTGCGCAAGGACCGCGAAGCGATCATCTTCACTGAAATTCCCTATCAGGTGAACAAGGCCGCGCTGATCGAGCGCATCGCCGAGCTGGTGCGGGAAAAGAAGATCGAGGGCGTCGCCGATCTGCGCGACGAGTCCGATCGCGACGGCATGCGCATCGTCGTCGAACTGAAACGCGACGCTGTCGCCGATGTCGTTCTGAACCAGCTGTGGCGCCACACCGCGCTGCAGTCGAGCTTCCCCGTCAATATGATCGCGCTGAACGGCGGGCGGCCGGAGCTGATGACGCTCCACGACGTGCTGCGCGCCTTCGTCGATTTCCGCGAGACGGTCGTCACCCGGCGCACCAAATTCCGCCTCGCCAAGGCGCGCGACAACGCCCATCTGCAGGTCGGCCTCGCCATCGCCGTCGCCAATATCGACGAAGTGATCCGCCTCATCCGCACCTCGCCGGACGCCGCCGCGGCGCGCGAGGCGCTGATGGCGCGCGAATGGCCGGCGAAAGACATGGCGCCGCTCGTCGAACTGATCGCCGATCCGCGCCACAGGCTCAGCGACGAGGGCGCGATCCGGCTTTCGGAAGCGCAGGCGCGCGCCATTCTCGATCTGCGTCTGCAACGGCTGACCGCGCTCGGCCGCGAAGAAATTTCCGAAGCTTTGAACAAGCTCGCCGCCGAAATCGCCGATTACCTCGACATTTTGCGTTCGCGCGAACGTCTCTTCGGCATCGTCAAGGAAGAGTTGCTGGCGGTGAAGGACGCACACGCCACGCCGCGCCGCACGCAGATCGTCGAGGCCGACGGCGAGGTCGAGGACGAGGACCTGATCGCGCGCGAAGACATGGTGGTCACAGTCTCGCACGCCGGCTACATCAAGCGCGTGCCGCTCTCGACCTATCGCGCGCAGCGGCGTGGCGGCAAAGGCCGATCCGGCATGCAGACGAAGGAGGAGGATTTCGTCCACCGGCTCTTCGTCGCCAATACTCATACGCCGGTTCTGTTCTTTTCCTCGCTCGGCAGAGCTTACAAGGAAAAGGTGTGGCGACTGCCGCTGTCGGCGCCGCAGGCGCGCGGCAAGGCGCTCGTCAATCTGCTGCCGCTCGAGCAGAATGAGCGGATCACCACGATCATGCCGCTGCCCGAGGACGAGGAGAGCTGGGCGACGCTCGACGTGATCTTCGCGACGACAGGCGGAACGGTGAGGCGCAACAAGCTCTCGGATTTCGTCGACGTGCGCCGCAACGGCCTCATCGCCATGAAGCTCGACGCGGGCGAAGCGATCGTCGACGTCGCGACCGCGACCGACCGCGATGACGTGCTGCTGACGACGCGCGACGGACAATGCATCCGCTTCGCCGTTCCGGAAGTGCGCGTCTTTCAGGGGCGCACCTCAATGGGCGTGCGCGGCGTGGCGCTGGGGTCCGACGATCGCGTGATCTCGCTCTCCATTCTCAATCATTTCGACGCGTTGAGCGAGGAGCGCACCGCTTATCTGAAGCGCGCCAATGCGCTGCGCCGGCGCATGGGCGAGGACGTGTCGCCAGAGGCGGGGAGCGAGAGCGAAGAGGCGACCGCCGTCGAACTGTCGGATACGCGTTTTTACGAGATGCAGGCGGCCGAGCAGATCATTCTCACCGTCTCCGAGAACGGTTACGGAAAACGTACGAGCTCTTACGAATATCGTACAACTGGACGCGGCGGCAAAGGCATCGTCGCGATGGCGGTGAACGCCAGGAACGGCAAGCTCGTCGCTTCCTTCCCGGTCGCCCACGGCGACGAAATCATGCTGGTGACCGACGGCGGCCAGTTGATCCGCTGCCCGGTCGACGGCATCCGCATCGCCGGGCGCGGCGCTCAGGGCGTCATTGTTTTCGACACCGCGGAAGATGAGCGCGTCGTCTCCGTCGAACATATTGGCGACGTCGGCGACGGCGAGGACGCCCAGAGCTAAGTCAGGCCCTTCGGCAGTGGAGGAGGCGCAATGAGCGACGGCGACGACGCAGGCGGCCCAGCGCTGGTCACCGGCGCGCCGCGCCGCATTGGACTCGCGATCGCCGAACGCTTCGCGCGAGAAGGCCAGCCGGTCGTGCTGCACGCCTCTCCGCGCTCGGCCGAGGAGGCGGAGCTCGCCGCGCATGCGATCAGGCTACGCGGCGGCCGCGCGGCGACGGTGATCGCCGACCTCGCCGACGCCGATTCGACGCAGCGCCTCATTGAGCAGGCCAGCGAAGCCTTCGGCCCGCTGCGGCTCCTCATCAACAACGCCTCGATCTTCGAGGTCGATGCGGCAGAAGACTTCGTGCTGGAGCTTTACGAGCGGCAGATGCAGATCAATCTGCGCGCGCCGCTGCTGCTGTCGCGCGACTTTGCGGCGGCGCTTGCGGCGACCGTCAATGGCGCGATCATCAATATTCTCGACCAGCGCGTCTGGCGTCTGACGCCGCGCCATTTCACCTATACGCTGTCGAAATCGGCGCTGTGGGCGGCGACGCAGACCATGGCGCAGGCTTTCGCGCCGCGAATCCGGGTCAATGCGGTGGGGCCGGGCCCGGTCTTTCCCAACGCTGCGCTCGGCGAGAAGGAATTCGAAATGGAGGCGCGCGGCGTTCCGCTGGAGCGCGCCGCCGACGTTTCGGGCGTGGTCGACGCCGTCATCTACCTCAGCCGGGCGAAAAGCGTCACCGGGCAGATGATCGCGGTCGACAGCGGCCAGCATCTGGGCTGGCGCACGCCAGACATGGGACCGGAATAGGCCGGATGATGCGGGATCAGTCGGCGCTCGGCAGCCGGCGGATGGTGAATTCGATGCGGCCGTCGTCCAATTCGCGCCAGAACTCGACCTCGGTCATATAGGCGGCCTTGGGAAAGCGCTCGAACCATTCGCGCGCCTTCGCCCGCGCCTCGCCGCGTTCGAGCGTGAAGGTCTCACGCCGCCAGCCGCGGCCTTCGCGATTGGCAGCGAAGCGCTGCGCAAGGTCTCTCGGCGAACTTTTGGGTGCGCTCATACTCATACTCTGGCGCTCGACCGGGGCAATCAATTTAGCGCAATGGGCGCGGGATGGGGAGTCGCGGGTCCTTGCGACGCTGGAGCCCGCTTTCCCGCGCCTCCAAACCGCGCTAGACCCGAGCCATGCCTGAGCGTCCTCCCTACATGATCACGACCGCCATTCCCTATGCGAATGGCGCGCCGCATATCGGCCACGCCTATGAACGCATCGCCACTGACGCTTTCGCCAGGTGGAAGCGGCTCGACGGCTATGACGTGCTGTTCGTTACCGGCATGGACGAGCATGGCCAGAAGATGCAGCGCACGGCCGAGAAGGAGGGGCTGACGCCGCTGGCGCTCGCCGACCGCACCGCCGCGCAATTCGCCCGCATGGGCGAAGCGCTCAACGCGCGCGCCGACGACATCGTGCGCACGACGCAGCAGCGCCATAAGGAGACGGTGCTCGAAATTTGGCGGCGGATGGCGGCGAACGGCGATCTCTATTTGTCCAAATACGCCGGCTGGTATTCGGTGCGCGACGAAGCCTATTACGACGCGGACGAACTGACCGAGCGCGATGGCAAGAAATTCGCGCCAACGGGCACGCCGGTAGAGTGGGTGGAGGAGGAGAGCTGGTTCTTCAAACTGTCGGCCTATGCCGAGAGGCTGCTGGCGCATTACGAGGCGCATCCGGAATTCATCACGCCCGAGCACTACCGGAATGAGATCGTCGCTTTCGTGAAGCGGGGACTGACCGACCTCTCGGTCTCGCGCACGACCTTCGACTGGGGCATCGACATTCCGCCGAGCGCGGAGACCGGCGCCAAGCATGTGATGTATGTCTGGGTTGATGCTCTTACGAATTACGTAACGGCTACCGGATTCCTTACGGAAGACAGAAACAAGGCGCGGTTCTGGCCCGCCGACGCTCATGTCATCGGCAAGGACATCACTCGCTTTCATGCCATCTATTGGCCTGCATTTCTTATGTCGGCGGGCGCGCCTTTGCCCAAACAGATCGTCGTGCACGGCTTCCTGTTTTCGCGGGGCGAGAAAATGTCGAAATCGGTCGGTAATGTCGTCGATCCGATCGATCTCGCCGAGCGTTATGGCGTCGATCAACTGCGCTACTTCTTCCTGCGGGAAATTCCCTTCGGCCAGGACGGCAATTATTCGCACGAGGCGATCGTCAATCGCATCAACGCCGATCTCGCCAATGATCTCGGCAATCTGGCGCAGCGATCGCTCTCGATGATCGCCAAGAATTGTATGGGCGCCGTACCGCGTAAACATGCGCTGACAAACGCCGACAATGAGATTCTGGCGAAGGCGGCGGATGCGCTGGCGAAGGCGCGCGCGGCGATGGAGGAATACGCGCCGCATCACGCGCTCGCGGAAATCTTCCGCGTCGTCGCCGAGGCCAATCGCTATTTCGCCGCGGAGGAGCCCTGGGCGAAGAAGAAGACCGATCCAGCGCGCATGGAGACGGTCCTCTACGTCACCGCCGAGACGCTGCGCCGGCTGGCGATTCCCTTGCAGCCGTTCATGCCCGATTCCGCCGGCAAGCTGCTCGATCTCCTGGACGTAGGGCCGGACGAGCGCGACTTCGCGCACGCGGGCGAAGCGAACGCGCTCCAGGAGGGTGCGCCGCTGCCGCCGCCGACGCCGATATTCCCGCGATTCGTGGAGGAAGAGGCGATCTGAGATCTAAGGGCCGATGGTTTCACGATTGATTGGTAAGCCGCACATTCGATGAGGAGGGCGACATGAGCATCAGCGACCTGCAAATCATGTTTTGGTTTGGACTGGCGCTCATTCTTGTCGGACTGATTCTGCTGCCGTTCAATTTTTCCGGCGGCGGCATGAGCAAGATCAAATTGCCCGCTATCGAGATGGAGCTCAACGGGCCGGCGCTGTTTGTGATGTTTCTCGGCGCCGGATTGATGTGGTTTTCGATCTCGAAAAGAGAGACGGACCTGCCGCCGGCGCCCGCTGCGATCTCGCCGCCGCCATCCGCCGTCACGGCTGTTTCTCCGCCGCCGCCGCCGGCTCCGGAGCCAGCGCCCGAGCCAGCGCCGCCGCCGGAACCCTCCGCCGCCCCGACCGGGGATAAAAAAGGGTTCGGCGTCGTCTTGATCGCGTCGAGCGTCCCGTCAACGGCGAATCAGCAGGCGATCAAGGCGAAAGAGCTCGCGCCGGCCGACTCCGACATTATTCTCTATCGTCGCAAATCGGCATGGGTAGTGGTCATTCACTACGCCAACAGTCTGAAGGCGGCGGAGGACCTGTCCCGCTACAGGGGCGAAAAGGATTGGGCGAGCGCCTACGTCGTCAATCTGGGAACGTGGTGCCCGCTCGCCAAGCCAACCACCGTGCCGCTCCCTGCCGGGGAGCAGCCGACCGCTGGTTTCGACTGCCGCCTGAAGTGACGCCGCGTCCCCAGCGCTTGCCACGCGCTCACCACAATTCAGGGGTTTCAGATGGCGGGCGGCGCCGATGATTGTGGCTTGGACTTTACGGGCTTGCCGGTCAAAGTCCTGGCGTGCGATTATGGGGCGTCGGGGCTTCTCTTGATCGAGCCGCCCGTCGCGCCGCTCGATCGAGCTTGCGCAGCAGCATCCGCCTTGGTTGCGTCGTATCTCGAAACGTCTCAGAACGGCTCTTTTCTCACAGAGGAACTCAAGGAATGGCGCGTGGTATTTCGACGATCCTGACGGCGGTCATCTCCGGCGCGATCGGTTTTGGATTGGGCATCTACGCGGCGCCGACCGAAGGCGTCGCCAATCTGAAAGCGGCGATCGAAGGCCGGTTCAAACCTGCCGCCCCAACTGAGGAGGGTGCGCCGGAGGGCGCGCCCGCCGCCCCAGCCGAATCGGAAACTCCAGCGCAGCCCGACGTGTCGGCCGCGCCGCCCACGGAGGCGCCTCCGGCTGAGCAGCCGGCCGTCGTCGAGACGCCAAACGTCCCGCCGCCCCCCGCTCCGACGGCGACCGAAGCGCCGCCGCCGCCTCCTCAGGCTGTCGCGCCGCCGCCCGCGGCCATGCCGGAGGCGGCGCCAGCGCCCGCGCCGGCCGCGACCCCGGAGCCTGCGCCGAAGCCGAAGCCCAAGCCGAAGCCGAAGCCTAAACCGAAGCCGAAGCCCGCGGAGGAGCCGGCGGCCGAGCAGTAGGCTCGTAACAGCTTTGTCGCAGACCCCGCCGCCCGAGCCGAGCGGGGGTCTGCGGCGAGCCGTCGTCCTGATGGATTTCCCAACAGCGCCTACTGCGACGCGGTCATCAGCTCGAGCACATGGCCATCCGGGCTCTTGAAATAGACGCCGCGGCCGCCGTTCCAGTCGTTGAGCTGGCCATCCGTGAATCGTCCCGGCGCGCTTCCGAAGGCCACGCCTTCGTCCTTCACGCGCCCGAAGATCTTGTCGAACTCTTCGTCGCTGACGTGAAACGCATAATGGCTCGATCTGAAACCCTCATCCTTGTCAAACAGCAAAGTTAGCTCGCTGTTGACCTTCACCGGCGCGAAATGGCCCTTGGGGCCGTCGTAGCGCAGCCCGAAAATCTGCGCGAACCAACGCGCCGCGGCCTCCTTATCGCGCGCCGGCACGATCGTGTGATTGAGGATGATGGCCATTGATCAAGCTCCGCCTGTCTCCTGACAGGGATTAAGATGGGAACTCGCGGCGCTGCAGTCACGAGCGTCGCGGCGCTCACTCGCTGCGCCAGAAAGCCGCCAGCGCGCCATCCGGCTCGCGATGCACGCGAACGCCGAGCGGCGCGCATTCGCGATCGAGCGTATGCGCCAGCCATTCGGCATCGGCGCTCGACGCCCGTTCCAGCCGCAAGCGCCGCAAATGCATCGGGATCAGTCGAAGTCGCAGGAGCTCGCCGCTCGCGGCGTCGATATCTGCGAAATACATGAGCGAAAGGTCGCCGCGAAAGCTCTCGTAGCCGCTGATGCCTTCATAGTCGTTCAAAAAGTCGCCGCAGCCATAAAGGATCAAACGGTTGCGATAGACCTCAAATCCCTTCGGATGATGTGACGAATGTCCGTGAAGGATCGAGGCGCCGCCTTCATCGATCAACCGATGCGCGAATTGTCGTTGCGCGCTCGAAACGTCGTAGCCCCAGTTCGGGCCCCAGTGAATTGAAACCACCAAAATGTCGCCGGGCCGCGCGGCGCTTCGCGCCAGATCACAGACGCGGGCAGCGCTTTCCGAGGAAAGGTCGGGGAGAAGATTGACGCCCGGCGAAACTCGGGTCGCCGCCCAGTCGACAGGCGTTCCGCTGTCGGGCAGGGCGAAGGACAGAACGACGATCCTTGCCTTTCCGGGAACGTCCAGGATCGCCGGCCGCTGCGCGTCATCGATCGTTCGTCCCGCGCCGGCGAATGCCACGCCGAGACGCGCGAGCGTGTCGAGCGTCTCAACAAGGCCGGACGGCCCCCAATCGAGAACATGATTGTTGGCGAGCGCGCAGCAATCGATTCTCGCGGCGCGCAGACATTCCGCGTTCTGCGGACTGACGCGATAATTGATCGCCTTGGGTTCGGCGGTCTCGCTGCGCGTCACGCTCGTTTCGAGATTGACGATGCGGGCGTCGGGGGCTTGCGCGAGAAACTCGTCAAGCGCATCGCCCCAGACGTACGAAAAATCGACGGGCCGCTGAATCGGCCCGGACGCCGCTTCGGCCAAACAAACATATTCTTCGGCCGAGGAGACATATTCCTCGTAGAGCATAGGCGGGCAGGGCGAGGGAAGGATCTGGTCGACGCCCCGGCCGATCATTACGTCGCCACATAGAAACAGTCTGACGGCACGCGCGCCGCAGATTCTCGGCGGCGCGGCGACGCTCATATCACGGGCGGCAGGCTCTCTTCGTCGTCGCCGCCAAGAAGCGAGACGATTTCGCCGGCTACATCCTTAAGCGGCGCGCCGGCGCCGAACACATCCCGATCGCCAGACATCCACATCGACGCCTCCTCGACGTCAGCGATCGTCGGGCGCAAATCCATGATCGCCGACAGCGTCGCGTCATCGATTTCGCCGAGAACGTCGATCACGTCCTTGATGGTCGCCAACGGACGGCCGTCGGAGCCCTGGGTGGAAGACTGCGTCAACAATGTCCTCTCTGATCCGTAAACGTCCCGCCTGAGCGGGGATCGCCGAAGATGGCTATCAAAATATAGCGCCGCAGTTGCGCGCCGCGAAGAAGCGCCCAGCGAAAATTTGTGTTTTCCGTCGACGAAGCCATATTGCGGGCGTTGGCGCCTCACTTATCGGCCAGGCTCTCAGATTGGCCCGAGCGACCGCGCCGATGCGACTTAAATGACGCTGCTTCCCGACCGAGACCGATGCTGATCGATACCCATTGCCACCTGGACTTTCCCGATTTCGCGCCCGAACTCGCGGAGACGATCGCGCGCGCGAAGGCGCGCGGCGTCGGGAGGATGATTACGATTTCGACGCATCTGTCGCGTTTCGAGCGGGTCAAAGCGGTCGCCGAAGCCTATCCGGACGTGTTCTGCACCGTGGGGACGCATCCGCATCATGCGCATGAGGAAGCCGAGCCGACGGTCGACGCGCTCGTCGCCCTGTCCCAGCATCCAAAATGCGTCGGATTGGGGGAAGCCGGTCTCGATTATCACTACGACCATGCCCCGCGCGAAGCGGCGCAGCGCATCTTCCGCATTCACGTCCAGGCCGCCCGCGAAACCGGGCTGCCGCTCGTCATCCATACCCGCGACGCTGATACCGACTGCGCCGCCATTTTGAAGGATGAAATGGGGAAGGGGGCGTTCCCCGCCCTGCTCCATTGCTTCACCAGCGGTCGCGCGCTCGCCGAGACGGCGCTGGAGCTGGGGCTCTATATTTCCTTCTCTGGCGTTGTGACGTTCAAGAACGCCGAATATCTGCGCGAAATCGCCCGCGACGTCCCGCTGGAGCGGATGCTGGTCGAAACTGACGCGCCATTCCTCGCGCCCGTGCCCTACCGGGGCAAGCGCAATGAGCCCGCCTTCGTCGTCGACACTGCGCGCACGCTCGCCGAGCTAAAGGGGATCAGCGCCGCTGAACTTGCGATCGCGACGACCGAAAACGCGCTTCGGCTCTTTTCGAAAATGCCGCAGCTGGACGCCGCCGCGTGAGTCTCAGAATCAGGATTCTCGGTTGCGGCTCGTCAGGCGGCGTGCCGCGCGTCGGGCAGGGCTGGGGGAAATGCAATCCCGACAATCCCAAGAACCGGCGCCGCCGCTGCTCAATTCTCGTCGCGCGCGGGCCTGCCGAAGCGGCGACGCAGCTGCTCGTCGACACCGGCCCCGATCTGCGCGAGCAGCTCATCGACGCGAATGTCAAATGGCTCGACGCGGTCCTCTATACCCATCCCCACGCTGACCACACCCATGGCGTCGATGATGTGCGCGGCTTGGTCATCATGAGCGGACGGCGCATTCCGGCCTATATGGACGAGCCAACGTCTCGCGCCTTCGCCAAGAAGTTCGACTATATCTTCAAGACGCCGCCCGGAAGTTTCTATCCGCCGCTGATGATCGAGCATCGGCTGCATCTCGGGCGCGCCGTGACAATCGACGGGCCCGGCGGCGAAATCGTTGCGACGCCGTTCCGCCTCGACCATGGCGACATGGACGCGCTCGGCTTTCGCTTCGACAATGTGGCCTATACGCCCGATCTCCACGCCATTCCGCCCGAGAGCGCCCAATATCTCGAAGGGCTCGATCTCTGGATCATCGACGCGCTACGCCATCAACGGCACGGCACGCATCTCTCGGTCAGCCAGGCGCTGGACTTCATCGCCCATTTTAAGCCGAAGCGCGCAGTGCTTACCGATCTGCACGTCGATCTTGATTACGACGCGCTCGCCGCGGAGCTGCCGGAAAATGTCGCGCCGGCGTTTGACGGCATGACGCTGGAAGCCTGACGTCCGGGACCGCGATGCAGAGCCTATCGTTTAGTTCCATAATATCGATTATGCGAATCACGGACGAGCGTTCCGCCGTTTCGCCGTCGTCCCCGTTACGCCGCCCACGCAATCGCGCGCGGACGCCCGCCGATGGAGTGTGGCCCGCGACGCCGTAAAGCTTTTGCACGGCCGATGCGGCGGGCGCATTGCCGACCGGCGCCGAAAATCTACTGCGCGTCTGATCTAAGGTCCTGCAAACGCAAACATTCCTCCCGAGCCACGACATCGGGAGGCGGCCCTCAAACCGTGGCGGCTGTTTGGATTTTTAGATCGACCCATGGAATTTTCTGGCCTTCCGGGGCCAAACTCTGGTAAAAGGCTCGCTGCGCGGGACTATATGGCATTCAAGAGCACATCATCGTCGTTTGCGAACGGGCGCTTTTTTTGCGGCCCGAACGTAGACGCCTGGGCGCACTAAGGTTGGCATAGCAGTCTTGCCTTATTTGGCGGAGACGAGCAGGTAGACATGAGCAAAGGTAGAGATTTTCGGGGCCCCCGCAAGCGCGGGTTCGATGATGACGCCCCGTTTAGTTATGACGCTCCGCGGCCGAGCCGGCCGCCGCGTTCGCAGTTTGGAGGCGGCGGATTTCCTGACGCGCCGCCCCCGATGATGAACGAACCCGCTGTCGACGCTATCGTAAAATGGTTCAAGCCTGATAAGGGCTTCGGCTTTGTCGAGCTCGCCAATGGCACCGGCGACGCGTTTCTCCATATCGGCGCCGTCCAGGCGGCGGGATATGATTCCCTGCCGCCGGGCGCGAAATTGCAGGTCCAGGTCACGAGTTCGGTGAAGGGCCAGCAGGTGGCGCGGATTCTCGAGGTCGATCTCGCCGGCGCGGCCGAGCGGGCGCCGCCGCCGCGCACCGGCGGGGGTGGCGGATTTGACAGTCCCCGGCCCCGTCGTCAGGCGCCCGATCCGTCGACCGCCGTTCCGGTCTCCGGCAAGGTCAAATGGTTCGACGAGACGAAAGGCTTTGGCTTCGTGCAGTCGAATGACGGCGGCAAGGACGTCTTCGTGCACATTTCGATTCTTGGCCCGTCAGGCGTGAATCGCCTTGCTGAAGGCCAGCCGGTGACGATGCAAGTCGTCGATACGGCGAAGGGTCGCGAGGCGCTGTCCATCATCCTGGACGGATCGGGCGCTGCCCGCACTGCGCCGCCTCCTCCTTGCGGGGAGAGCGGCGTTTTCTTTTTGGGGGGTCAAGACCCATGTCCGCCCGCCAGACAGGCGATATCGCCCGACTGATCGAAATCATGGCGGCGCTACGCACGCCGGGCAGCGGCTGTCCCTGGGATCTGGAGCAGGATTTCCATTCGATCGCCCCCTACACGATCGAGGAAGCCTATGAAGTCGCGGACGCCATCGAGCGCGCTGACCTCGCCGATCTCAAGGACGAATTGGGCGATCTCCTGCTCCAGGTCGTGTTCCACGCGCGGATGGCGCAGGAGCAGAACGCTTTCGCCTTCCCGGATGTTGTCGACGCCATCTGCGACAAGCTCATTCGCCGGCATCCTCATGTTTTCGGCGACCGCCAATCGCTCGACGCCGGGGGCGTGAGCGCGCAGTGGAGCGAGATCAAAGCGCGCGAAAAGGCGGAGAAAGAGGGCGGGCGACCGGAAAGCCTGCTTGACGGCGCGCCGCTGGCCCTGCCCGCGCTCACCCGCGCGCTAAAGTTGCAGCAAAAGGCGTCGACCGTCGGCTTCGACTGGGACGACGCACAGCAGGTTCTCGCCAAGATTCGCGAGGAAACCGAAGAAGTTGCCGCGGAGCTCGCCCTGCCCGGCGCGAGCGCGTCGCCGGCGCTTGAAGAGGAGATCGGCGATCTCTTGTTCGTCGTCGCCAATCTCGCGCGTCACGCCAAAGTCGATCCCGAACAGGCCCTTCGCGGCGCCAACGCCAAATTTGAGCGGCGCTTCCGTCATATTGAACGCCGCCTTGCCGAGAAGGGGCGTTCAACCGAGGCGGCGTCTTTGGACGAGATGGAAGCCTTGTGGGTTGAGGCGAAGCAGGCCGAGCGCAAGCCGCGCTGATGCGCGGCGCATTTGATCGCTACGACGCCGCTTTCCGGCGCCGCGCGCGAGAACCGCGAACGATTTCAGCTTGCGGAAAGCGCTTGGCGAGGCCGTCCGAGCGCTCCGGATCGACGCGAACCATGAGATGAACGCCGCCCTCAGGCAGCGCTTGGCGCTCGAGCACTTCGGTATGGGCGTGAAGCCAGGCGAGTCCCGCGCCGTCGGCCGCGTCCACGTCGAGTTCAAACCGAATGCGCCCCGCCGCAAGCTTCTCTTCGATTCGCGCCGCCAGTTCGTCGAGGCCCTGCCCGGTCAATGCAGATACGAGCGTCGGCCGCCGTCGAGGCTCGATCCCGCGCGCGGCCAGCCGAAGCGCCGACAGCCGTTCCGGATCAAGCGCGTCGATCTTGTTCCAGACCTCCAGAATTCGGCCCTCGCCTTCGCCTTTGAGACCGAGTTCGTCGAGGATCGCCTCCACGTCTTTCGCCTGCGCCTCCCAATCTTCGTGCGAAACGTCGCGAATATGGAGAACTACGTCGGCGAGGGTCACTTCTTCGAGCGTCGCTCGAAAGGCCGAGACGAGCATCGTCGGCAGATCGGAAATGAATCCCACCGTGTCTGACAGAAGGATGCGGGCGCCATGCGGCAGTTTGATCTGACGCAGCGTCGGATCGAGCGTCGCGAAAAGCATATCCTCGGCCAGAACTTCCGCCCGCGTCAGTCGATTGAACAGCGTCGACTTGCCGGCGTTGGTGTAGCCGACGAGCGCGACCACCGGATAGGGAACATCGCGCCGGGTCTTGCGATGCAAAGCGCGGGTGCGCTTCACTTTGTCGAGATCATGCTCGATGCGCCGCATCCGCTCCTCGATCAGGCGGCGGTCGGTTTCGATCTGCGTTTCGCCAGGGCCGCCAAGAAAGCCGAAGCCGCCGCGCTGACGTTCGAGATGGGTCCAGGAGCGCACCAGTCGCGATTTCTGATAGGCGAGATGCGCAAGCTCGACCTGCAGCGCGCCCTCCTTGGTGCGGGCGCGCTCGCCGAAGATTTCGAGAATGAGCCCAGTACGGTCGATGACCTTGGCGTCCCAGGCCTTTTCGAGATTGCGTTGCTGCACCGGCGAAAGCTGGCAATCCATGCTGACCAGCGCCGCGTCCTTCGCCTTGACGATTTCTGCGATCTCCTCGACCTTGCCCTTCCCGAGGAAAGTGGCCGGTCGGACCTCATTCAGCGAAATTGCCGATTGGCCGACGACATCGAGGTCAATCGCCTGGGCGAGGCCAACCGCCTCCGCGAGGCGCGCCGCCGGGTCGCGGGTGCGCGCGGCTCCGCCCTGGGCCAGATAGGGTCCGACAACCAACGCCCTGGCGGCGGCCGCCTTCGAGGCCGCGCCTTTTCTTGCTTCGCTGTCCGCCCTCAATCGCCTACCGTTGCTTCTCGGCCTGCCCGTCGTCGTCGCCCGGCTCGAACATTTGTATGGGGTGTCCGGGCATGATCGTCGAGATGGCGTGCTTGTAAACGAGCTGGGAATGCCCGTCTCGCCGCAGCAACAGGCAAAAATTGTCGAACCAGGTGACGATTCCCTGGAGCTTGACGCCATTAACGAGGAAGATGGTGAGCGGGACTTTGTTCTTCCTGACGAAATTCAAAAATGTATCTTGCAGATTTTGCGAACGCTCTGACGACATCGGCTGTCCTGTTCTGTTTTTTAGCCGAGCGGAATTGACGCCGCCCCCAAGGGATCGTTCTTCTTTTTTCGCCGCCGTGTTCATTAGAGCCTTTCAAATGACGAAGCGCAAGGCGCAACCCAGGCCGGCGACGCCGCGAATTGATCAAAATCATCGTTGATAAAGCCCCGCCAGCCGAAGCGCGGCGCTTCATGCATTACATTACTTTTATATCGTATGTTTATGTTTCCTATCACTCTACCGAGAGCGACTTGAGCTTTCGGTGTAAGGCCGAGCGCTCCATGCCGATGAACTCGGCCGTGCGGGAAATATTCCCAGAAAATCGATTTAGCTGCGCGACGAGATATTCGCGTTCGAAAACTTCCCGGGCTTCTCGAAGAGGCAGGCTCATCAATTTTTCGCCGCGCACGCCCGCAGGCGTCGCCGGGACGAGTTCGCCGACGTCGGCGGGGAGCATTTCCGCGGTTATCGTCGCGCCAGGATCGCCCGACGTCAGGATCATCAGCCGCTCCACATTGTTTTTTAACTGCCGAATATTGCCGGGCCAGTCGTGCAATTGCAGGACCGCGAGCGCGTCTTCGGAGATTCTCCGGCGCGGCATGCCGGAGGCGAGCGACATGTTCTCCATGAAATATTCGATGAGGGCCGGAATGTCCTCGCGCCGCTCCGCGAGCGACGGCACCCGGATCGGCACCACGGCGAGCCGATGGAACAGATCTTCGCGCAGCGTTCCCTCCTCGATCGCCGAGGCCAGATCGCGCGCCGACGAGGAGATGATGCGCACGTCGACCTGGACCTTGTTCGATCCGCCGACCCGCTGGAAAGTCTGGTCGACCAGCACGCGCAGGATTTTCGCCTGAGTGTCTTTCGGCATGTCGGCGATTTCGTCGAGGAACAGCGTTCCGCCATGGGCCTCCTCGAGCGCGCCGATCTTTCGCTCGCCGTCCACGCCTTCGCGTCCAAACAGCTCGATTTCCATATTTTCCGGCGTGATCGTCGCGGAATTGATGACGACGAACGGTCCTCCGGCCCGGCTTGACGCCTCATGGATGCAGCGCGCCGCGAGTTCCTTGCCCGTACCCGGCGCGCCGGTGATCAACACGCGGGAGTTCACCGGGGCGACCCGGCCGATGAGCTGCTGCAGTTGATGCGCCGGCGGAGAATTGCCGACGATGCGATCGAACGCCCCTGCCCGCTGCCGCAAGGCGGAAAGTTCACGCCGCAACTGGTAGGCCTCGAGCGCGCGTTCAGCGACGAGCACCAGCCGATCAGCCTTGAAGGGCTTCTCGATGAAGTCGTAAGCGCCGATCTTGATGGCGCTGACCGCGGTTTCGATATTGCCGTGGCCGGAGATCATGACCACTGGCAAGCCTTTGTGCTGCTTCTGCACCTGTTCGAGCACCTGGAGTCCGTCGAGCCGAGACCCTTGCAGCCAGATGTCGAGAAAAACGAGGTGCGGTCGCCGGCCGGCGATCGCGGCGAGCGCTTCGTCGGAATCTTTGGCGGTACGGACTCCATGTCCCTCGTCGCTGAGAATTCCGGCGACGAGCTCTCTGATGTCCTCTTCATCGTCGACAATTAAAATATCGGTGGCCATTATTCCCCGCTCTGCCCCGCATCGCTTGCTTGCGCCGCCGCACTGTCGGCCCGAACGCTCGCTGCGCGCGTCTCTTCCTTCGAAGACGTCTCCCCGGCGAGGGGCAGGACGAGCCTGACACAGGCCCCCCGACCCGATGGCGCGTCCAGCAACTCCAGCCGGCCTCCGTGATCCTCGATGATCTTCGCGACGATTGGCAGGCCCAGACCGGTGCCGTCCGATCGCGTCGTCATATAAGGTTCGAGCAGGCGCTGCCGATTCATCGCCGGGAAGCCTTTACCATTGTCGATCACGTCGATCTCCGCCATGTGATCGCGCACATTCAATTCGATTTCGACTCGTCCCTTTTCGTGAGAGTCTTTTTCTTCGCGTGCGGCGACGCCTTCGACGGCGTTCTTAACGATATTGGTCAGCGCTTGCGACAGCAAGCGGCGATCGAACTGGGCGATGACGGGCGTCTCCGGCAAATTTTCGACGATGTCGAGATCAGCGTTGCCGACGCGCATCAGGAACGCCACCTGCCGAATGCATTCGTTGAGATCGTCGCGCTCCGGGCGCGCCTTCGGCATGCGCGCAAAGGACGAAAACTCGTCGACCATGCGCTTGATGTCATCGACCTGACGAACGATCGTATCGGTGCATTGGTCAAAAACGTCGCGATCCTCCGCAATGACCTTGCCGTATTTGCGGCGCAGCCGTTCCGCCGACAACTGAATCGGCGTGAGCGGATTCTTGATCTCATGAGCGATGCGCCGCGCCACGTCGGCCCATGCGGAGGTACGCTGCGCCGTCACGAGGTCGGTGATATCGTCGAGCGTCACCACGAAGTTATGCTGTCCGGCGTCGGCGCGCGCCGACGTGACCCGCACGTTCAAGGTGCGCTCGGCGACGCCGCGCTTGATTGTGATCTGGCTCTGCACGGCGCGCGGGAAGACTTCGGCGGCGTCCTCCAGGATCGGGACGATTTCCGGCAGCACCGACGCCACGGAGGCTCCGACCGTCGCGTGGCCCTTGGCGTCCGCCAGCGACAGTTCCTCGGCCGAGCGGTTCAAAATGGAGACGATGCCGTCCGAATCCACGCCCATCACCGCCACCGGCACGCCGGCGAGCACGGCCTCGGTGAATTCGCGACGCTCGTCATTGATGCGATTGGCTTCGATCAACCGGCCTTGCTGAAGATTGAGCTCGGTCGTCATATTGTTGAAGACCGCGCCGAGCCGCGCCAATTCGCCATGCTGCTTGTCGACATTGACGCGAACGTCGAGATTGCCGGCCGACACTTCGTCGGTCGCGGCGATCAGATCGCGGATCGGCGTCACGAGACGGTCGGCAAAATCGAGTCCGAACCAGATCGACGACAGCAGCATGATCGTTGTCAGGAACGCGTACATCAGCACGAAGGCCCGCTGCACGGCGGCGCGATAGGCGTCGAAGGCGTCGTAGCTGCTGATCAGGCTTTGCGCCTGTTTGGGGAATTCCACCGCAATCGGGTCGATCGGCCGAGTGACGTATAGGAATGTGTCCTGGAAGGCGTTCAGCGCGCGCAACGCCACGAAGCTCTTGCCCTCGTCAATGACGAGACACAGCGGCTCGCCGCGTCGCGCATCTTCGAACTCGGATTTGGGCGGGGCGATGATGATCGAGGCGGCGTTCTGCGCGACGTCGATCCGGTCGAGAATCTCGCCGTTTGATTTCACTAGAGCGGCGACCGAAAAGCCCAGAAAATACGCGCGCGACTGGAATATCTGGTGAAAATAAGGACGGTCGGAATTGTACAGAATGGCGGCGCGATCGAGATCCGAGGCTGTGAGCTGAGCTTCCTGCAGCAGCGCCCGACACTGGCTCTCGCGAAATACCGCCGCCGCTTCGGCGGTATTGTGGACGAAAATTTTTACGCTCGACATGAAGGCGGGATTGAGCACGCGCTCCAGCGTCAATGAGCCCGCAACCGCCAGCAGAATCGCGGGAATTAGCGCAATGACGGAGAAAAAGCCGACCGTGCGCACGTGAAGGCGCGCCGCCGCCTCGCCGCGTCGCCAGACGCGGTAGAGGCGCCACGCCTTGACGAGCACCATCGCGAGCAAAACGCCGACGAGGACGCCGTTGACGACCAGTAGCGGCAGCACACGGTCGTCCGTCGGCGACACCACGCCGAATTCCGCGACGACCAGGAACGTGGCCAAAGCGCAGCCGACGGCGCCGATCACGATGATCGGGCCGAACCAGCTGCGAAACGACGTTGCGCGTCTCGATTTTGGCGGAGAAGCCGAGTCTCCGGTCAGGGCCATGGCGCCTGTATAGGCTCCGCCCGCGCCGCTTGCAATTGAACCGCCGTTAGACCGCTACCTCGGCGAGCGCATCAAGCGGATATCCAGGTCATTAACCTTCTTGCGCAGCGTGTTGCGATTCAACCCGAGCAATTCCGCGGCCTTGATCTGATTGCCGCGTGTCGCCGCAAGAGCGGCGGACACGAGCGGAATTTCGATCTCGCGGATGATGCGGTGATAGAGCCCGGGCGGCGGCAGTTGGTCGCCGTAATCTCGAAACAGCTTGGCGAGGTGCTGTTCGACCGACGTCGACAGCGTCTGTCCATCGGGCGTTTCCTGTGAAGACGCGCCTGAAGCCGCGCCTTTCTCGGGCTCGGCCTGCCGAATTTCGTGCAGGAGCTCCGCCTCGACGAGCTGGTCGGAAATGACTTCCTGCGGATGCAGCGCGGCGAGCCTGCGAATGAGATTCTCGAGCTCGCGGATATTGCCCGGCCAGCGGTATTTCTTCATCCGGTCGAGCGCCGGCTGCTCGATGTATTTCTGCGGCAGGCCTTCGCTCGCCGCCACCTTGAAGAAGTGATGGACAAGGTCGGGAATGTCCTCGGCGCGTTCGCGCAGCGGCGGCAGGCGAAGCGGCACGACGTTGAGGCGGAAATACAGATCCTCGCGGAACAGGCCCTGCTGAATGAGGATTCGCAGATCCTTGTTGGTCGCGGCGATGATCCGGACATTGGTCTTGATCGGCGTGCGGCCGCCCACGGTCGTATATTCGCCCTGCTGCAGCACCCGCAGCAACCTTGTCTGCGCCTCCATCGGCATGTCGCCGATTTCATCCAGAAACAGCGTGCCGCCTTCGGCCTGTTCGAAGCGGCCCGCCGATCGCTGATTGGCGCCGGTGAAGGCGCCTTTCTCATGGCCGAAGAGTTCGCTCTCGATCAGATCGCGCGGAATCGCCGCCATGTTCACCGCGACGAAGGGGCCTTTCTTTCGCTTTCCATAGTCGTGCAAGGCGCGGGCGACGAGCTCCTTGCCGGTGCCGGACTCGCCATTGATCATCACCGTCAGGTCGGTTTGCATCAACCGCGCCAGCGAACGATAGATTTCCTGCATGGCCGGGGAGCGGCCGACGAGCGGCATTCCCTCGATTTCTTCGTGGCCGTCGTCCTCGTCGGGCTGCTTGCGCGGTTCCGCCATGGCGCGCCCGACGATGCCGACAAGCTCCTTGAGATCGAAGGGCTTGGGCAGATAGTCGTAAGCGCCGCGCTCCGACGCCCGAATGGCGGTCATGAAGGTGTTCTGCGCGCTCATGACGATGATCGGCAGCTCGGGACGAAGTTTCTTGATGCGCGGCAGAAGTTCGAAGGCGTTCTCGTCGGGCATCACCACGTCGGTGACGACGAGGTCGCCTTCGCCCGACTGCACCCAACGCCAGAGCGTCGCCGCCGCGCCGGTGGTGCGCACCTCATAGCCCGCGCGCGACAGCGCCTGGGCGACGACGGTGCGGATCGAGGCGTCGTCGTCAGCGACTAGAATTTCTCCTCGCGTCATTGATCGGTTCTCCCGCGCCTGCGAGATGTCATGCACGCCGTTCCTCGCGTTGTTCGGGCCTTTTCGTCCTGTACATCGGCATCAGCACCCGAAACGTCGTGCGTCTGGGGAGGGATTCGCACTCCACGATGCCGCCGTGGTCGTTGACGATCTTCGCAACCAGTGCAAGTCCGAGGCCAGTTCCTGTCGATTTCGTGGTCACAAAGGGATCAAAGAGATGCGCCGCGATGTCCTCGGGGACGCCATGTCCATTGTCGCGCACGCAAAATTCGAGCGGCAATCCGATGGGGCTTTTCTCGCCCATCGCGCGCAGGCTGACGCCGGGGCGGAACGCGGTCGATAGTTCGATCTCGCTGTCGACGGCTTCCCCAACCGCCTCCGCCGCATTCTTCACCAGATTGAGAAAGGCCTGCACGAGTTGATCGCGGTTGGCGTAAACCTCCGGCAGAGAAGGATCGTAATTCTCGACGAAGCGGATGTTGCGCGCGAACCCGCTTTGCGCAACGCGCTTCACGTGATCCAGCACCGAATGGATGTTGACCTGTTCACGCTGCAGCGGGCGCGCGTCGGAAAAAACCTCCATCCGGTCAACGAGACGCACGATCCGGTCGGTCTCTTCGCAAATGAGCCGGGTCAGGGCGCGATCCTGGTCGCCGAGCGAGGATTCGAGCAATTGCGCGGCGCCGCGAATGCCGGACAGCGGATTCTTAATTTCGTGCGCCAGCATCGAGGCGAGCCCCGAAACCGAGCGAACAGCGCCGCGATGAGTCAACTGTCTGTCTATTTTATCGGCAATTGTTCGCTCTTGCAGCATGACAAGCACGAGCCCCTCGCCCTCAGGAAGCGGCGCGCAATGGACGTCGACCCGGCGGTCGGAGTCCTGGCCCGGCCGGCCGAGATCGACCTTGTATTCGTTGATCGTCGTCCCGCGCTCACGGACCTGTTCGATCAGCGCGGTCAGCGGCGATCCGAACGGCAGCAGCCGATCGAGCGACTGGCCGATGAGCAAGGGCTTGCCGAGTTCGAAGAAAACTTCGGCGGCGGCGTTGGCGTCCTCGATGACGCCGTCGCGTGCGACGGTCAGGATCGGATTGGGCAAAGCCTCCAGCATGCAGGACCGCCCAGCCTCATTGATGACGTTGAGCGGCTCGAAACTCGCGCAATGCGCGCCATTCCGGCGCGGGCGATCGGAAACGCTCATGCCGCTTCCCCTTGCTCCACAAACTCTCTCCCCAGGAAGATCATGTCGATCAGCCGCGCCGCCTCGCCCGGCGACTCGGTCGTCACAAGGGCGCGACGCGCATCCGCCGCCGTCGGCCGCCCCAGGCGATCGACATAGGCTGCGAGATGCTTGCGCGCATGCCTAAGACCCCCAGACGCGCCCATCGACGCCACCAGACCTTCGAGATGTTCGCGCGCGATTGCAGCGCGCTGCGCCGTCGTCGGCGGCGCTCGCCTTTTGCCGGTCCGCAGAAAATGCGCGATATCGCCGACGATCCAGGGCTGTCCCGTCGCCGCCCGCCCGATCATGACCCCGTCGGCGCCAGATTTCTCGAGCATGTCGGCGGCGGCGTCCTCGCCGGCGCAATCGCCATTGGCGATCACCGGGATTCGCACGGCGTCCTTCACCGCGGCGATCGCCAGCCAGTCGGCGTCGCCGGAATAAAACTGCTGCCGCGTTCGACCATGCACAGTGATCATTGCGGCGCCTTCGGATTCGGCCCGGCGCGCCAGTTCGGCGGCGTTACGGCTCGATTCGTCCCAGCCCAGACGCATTTTTATGGTGAGCGGCACGCATATTGCGTTGCGGACTGCGGAGATTAACCGCGCCGCCTGATCGAGATCGCGCATCAGCGCGGCGCCCGCGAGGCCGCCGGTAACGCGCTTGCAAGGACAGCCCATGTTGATGTCGACCCAGTCAGCCCCTGCGGCCTCGGCGCAACGCGCCGCCGCCGCGATTTCGTCCGGATCGCGGGCGGCGATCTGAATGACCCGCGGGCCTTCGCCGGCGCGCTCAAGGCGCATCGACGTTTCGCGGTCGCCGCGAGCGACGCCTGCCGCCGTCACCATCTCGCTCACTGTCGCCGAAGCCCCAAGGCGGAAGGCGATACGACGCATGGCGGGGTCAGTCACGCCGGCCATTGGCGCCAGCAGCGCATGACCAGTCAACGTGACGCGGCCAATGCTCAACGGCGGCGGCGCAAGGCCAACGCCTAGTTTTTCGGCAACAGCCATCTTGCCCACATCATAAGCAATTCTCTTCGCAGTTGCAACATAGCATTTTTTCTTCCGCCGCAGTTTGACGTCAAAGGCGAAAACCGACAGAGAGCGGCCATGGGCGCCGCTGCGGACCACTCTTCCATCGCCATTCTCGTCGTCGCCGGCGGCCGCGGATCGCGCGCCGGCGACGGCGTCCCCAAGCAATACCGGGCGATCGCCGGAAAAACCTTGCTCGCCCGCACGCTTAACGGCCTGCATATGGCTGCGCCTCAGGCCGCCCTCAAGGTCGTCATCCACAGGGACGATTTCGATCATTACGCCGCCAGCGCGGCTGAGCTTTCGCCATCGGCCCGGGCGCGCCTTCTGGCGCCGGCCTTTGGCGGCGCGACAAGGCAGGACAGCGTCAGGAGCGGCCTCGAGGCGCTGGCGACCGAGGGTCCGCCCGACATCGTGCTGATTCATGACGCGGCGCGTCCCTTCGCCGACGCCGCGCTGGTCGCGCGCGCGATCGAAGCGGCGGCGATTCATGGCGCCGCCGCGCCCGGCGTGCCGCTCGCCGATACGATAAAGGAGATTGACGACGCCGGCGCCGTGGTGGCGACGCCCGAGCGCGCGAGGCTTCGCGCCGTGCAGACGCCGCAATCGTTTCGCTTCGATCTCATCTTGAAGGCGCATCGCGCCGCGGCCGCCGGCGGGCGCGACTACACCGACGACGCCATGGTCGCCGAGGCGGCCGGAGCGAAGGTGCATATTTTCGATGGCGACGCCGCCAATTTCAAACTCACGACGCAACAGGATTTCGCCCGCGCCATGGAGCTCTTGAAGCAAACCGCATTCGTCGATCTGCCCGATATCCGCACGGGCCAGGGCTATGACGTCCATGCGTTCGGACCGGGCGACGCGGTCTGGCTCGGCGGCGTGGCGATCCCCCATACGCATGGCCTCGCCGGCCATTCCGACGCCGACGTTTTGTCCCATGCGATCACCGACGCCGTCCTCGGCGCCATTGCCGAAGGCGACATCGGCGCGCATTTCCCGCCGTCGGATCCGCAATGGAAGGGCGCGGCGTCATCGATTTTTCTGGCCCGCGCCTGCGAATTGGTGCGGACGCGCGGCGGCGCCATCGCCAATGTCGACGCCACCATCATTTGCGAAGCGCCGAAGATCGGCCCGCATCGCGAGCGCATTCGGGAAAAACTGGCGGAGACGATGGGCCTCGATATCGGCCGCATCGCGATCAAGGCGACGACGACCGAGAGGCTGGGATTCACCGGCCGTCAGGAAGGCATGGCGGCGCTGGCGATCGCGACGGTAAGGCTGCCGTGAGGGATGAGCTGGCGTTCCCCGAAGCGCGCTGAGGCGATCGGGAATGGGGCGAAACACCCGCAATCCCTATTGCGACTCTGGGTTCTCGCGTCAGGCCTCCGGCCTACTCGGAGGACGCTAACGTTACGAACTGTCATTGCGAGCCGAAGGCGAAGCAATCCAGACTCGCGCGTATATTGTCTGGACTGCTTACCACTCACTACGCTCGCGGTTGCGATGACGGCTCCGGCGCCCGCCATCTGGTATAAATCCGCTTTGCAGCGCCCGAGGCTTCTTATGATCCGCGTGACCGATCGAATCGCGCTCCACGAATGGGAGATCGTGGAGGAATTCGCGCGCGCCTCGGGGCCCGGCGGCCAGAATGTGCAGAAAGTCGAAACGGCGGTGCGGCTGCGCTTCGACATCCACAATTCCCCCAGTCTGACGGATGAGGTGAAGGCGCGGCTGGCGCGCCTCTCAGGGCGCCGCCTCACCAAGGAGGGCGTCCTCCTGATCGAGGCGCGGCGCTATCGCACGCAGGAGCGCAATCGCGCCGACGCGCTCGAACGCCTCATCGAGCTCATCCGCGCGGCCGCCGAGCCTCCCCCGCCGCCCCGCAAGAAAACCCGGCCGACGCTCGGCTCGAAACTGAGGCGGCTCGCCGGCAAGAAACAGCGCGGCGACGTGAAGGCGCTGCGGGCCAAGCCGGCGCGTGAATTATGACATACGTAATTCAGATTTATGAGATACGTAATGAGTGACAATGCGACATACGCAACAGCTATAAATCTTCTCGACGCGGCTCGGGCCAAGGGCCTGCGATTGGCCGCAGCCGAGTCCTGCACCGGCGGGCTCATCGCGGCGTCGCTGACCGAAATCGCCGGCGCTTCCGACGTATTCGAGCGCGGTTTCGTCACCTATTCGAACGAAGCGAAGCGCGACATGCTCGGCGTTCCCCGGCCGCTCATCGAACGCCATGGCGCGGTCAGCGCCGAGGTCGTTCACGCCATGGCGCAGGGCGCGATCGATCGATCTCTCGCCGACATCGCCATCGCCGTGACCGGCGTCGCCGGGCCTGGCGGCGGCTCAGCGGAAAAGCCCGTGGGCCTCGTTCATTTCGCCTGCGCCCGCCGCGGCGGCGGCGTCGACCATGTCGAGCGGCGCTTTGGACCACTCTCCCGCGCCGAAATTCGCGCCGCTTCCGTCGCGCAAGCGCTGGACATGATGAGAAAGGCCGTTGCGGCCGCGTAGGTCACATTAGATCCAGAGGGCGCTTTATGCGAACAACCGAATTTCACTTCCGCGCGAGCCGCGCTCTAGCTGTGGAGCCTCAACAGGTTGTGCTTGGTGAGGCCGAGGCGACTGATTGGCGTTTGGTATTTTATCCCGCCATGGGGGCGATGCCAGTTGTATCTGTGCATCCAGACGGGCAGCTCGTCGGCGCGTTGGTTTGATGACGCATAGGCTGTTGCA
>Ga0194127_10000177_pt1 | contig 99505 bp, 89 predicted proteins | sample TA2KigC100mmetaG_FD_148624 | JGI IMG/M metagenome (GOLD analysis project Ga0194127, IMG submission 148624) | Freshwater microbial communities from Lake Tanganyika, Tanzania - TA2015036 Kigoma Deep Cast 100m | ecosystem: Environmental > Aquatic > Freshwater > Lake | place: Tanzania: Lake... | reverse complement strand
GGGGTCCACGCACCTCCCCCTTCGAAAGGGGAGACGAGTCTCGCGTCAGCACCCGCTGCCCGAACTCGCGTTGGCTACACCGTAGCGCAACATCTATTTTGGGACCGCTTCTAGACTTCTTCCTTGGGGCGGAGGTAGCGCGAGAGCAGCGAGAAGAAGGTCTCGCTGCTCGACCGGCTTGGTCGCGAACGCGTCGCAGCCCGCCGCCAGGCAGCGGCCCCGCTCCGAGTGCAGCGCGTGGGCCGTGAGCGCGACGATCGAGCCGGTGTAGCCGCGGCTGCGCAGGATACGCGTCGCGGTGTAGCCATCCATGATCGGCATCTGCATGTCCATCAGGATCAGATCGAAATCCGTTCCGGCCTCGCGCGCGGCGAGCGCGCGCTCGACGCCCTGCTGGCCGTTCTCGCAGGTCGAGACCTCGAGCCCGAGCCTGGCGAGCAGGAGCCGAATCAGGCGCTGGTTGTCGGCGCCGTCCTCGACCAGGAGCACGCGTCCGCACAGGCGCGGCACGGCGACGCGCGGGGTGTCACCGCGCGGAGTGTCGGCGCTCTCCTCCGTGGGGCGCGTTCGCTCGACGCCCTCGATCGGCCCGGTCGGGAGCGAGACACGGACGGTCGTGCCGCGGCCCGGCTGGCTCTCGAACTCGATCGAGCCGTCCATGAGCTCGCAGAGGTGCTTCGAGATCGAGAGCCCGAGACCCGTGCCGCCGTAGCGCCGCGTGGTCGATCCGTCGGCCTGGCGGAACGGCTGGAACAGCCGCGCCCGATCCGCGCTCGAGATCCCGATTCCGGTGTCGGCCACCTCGAAGACGATCCGGGCGGCGCCCGCCGATTCGACCAGCGCGGCCGAGAGCCGCACGGAGCCGACCTCGGTGAACTTCAGACCGTTTCCCACCAGGTTGATCAGGACCTGGCGCACGCGCGTCGGGTCGCCCTCGATCCGGGTCGGTAGCTCGGTCTCGAACTCGACCCGGAACGGGATTCCCTTCGCCTCGGCGCGCACGCGCATCAGCCGCGCGACGTCGCGGACGATCGCGATCGGGGAGTACGAGACGCGCTCGAGCTCGAGCCGGCCGGACTCGATCTTGGAGTGGTCGAGGATGTCGTTCAGGAGCGTCAGCAGGTAGTCGCCGTTGCGCTGGATCGTGTTCAGCGCGTCGATCGTCTCGCGTGAAGCCGAAAGGTTCGTGGCCTGGTCGAGAAGCTCCTCGGTGAAACCGAGGATCGCCGTCATCGGCGTGCGGATCTCGTGGCTCACGTTGGCCAGGAACTCGCTCTTCACGCGCGTCGACTGCTCGGCGTGCAGCATCGCCTCGCGAAGCGCCGAGTTCGCCTCTTCGAGAACCTCGACGCGGCCCTGCTCCGTGCGCAGCGCCTTGCGCTCGGCGGCGTCGCGCGCGACGAGCGCGAGCTTGGCCTGCTGCGGAGCTTCGAGCCGGTGCAGGATCGCCAGCACCGGGAGTGCGGCGCCGCCGCTCCCGGCGAGCTTCAGCTCCCCCTCTCGCGATCGGCTCGCGCCGGCGGGGGCCGCACGGACCTCCGCGAGCATCTCCTGCCAGGCTCCGGCGAAGCCCGGCGCGAGCAGCGACTCGATCGGCTTCGCTTCGAGCGCTGCGCGGGAATGCCCGAGTCGCAGCTCTGCGGCCGCGTTCGCAGCGATGATCCGTTGCTCTTCATCCAGTGCGATGATGAGTTCGGACACCAGCGACAGTAGCGCCACGGCGTCGGACTGCAGACCCATACGCTGGGCATCGACCGCGGGCTCGCCTGCCTGAATCCCGGAGCGCCGGTATGCTAGCCGCGGCGGTCGGGGTCGGGGGGCAGCGGATGGAGCGCGAGGCGGGAGTTCCGGAGGGTGCCGAGCGCTCCGGCTTCGAGATCGCGCGCGAGCGCGCGGGCTTCGTGCTGGCGCCGCTGGTCTTCGCCGCGCTCTGGCTCGCGCCGCTCGAGCTCGCCCCGGAAGCGCACCGCCTGGCGGCGATCATGGGCGCGGTCGTCGTGCTCTGGGTCAGCGAGGCGATCCCGATGGCGATGACCGCGTTCCTCGGCGTCGCGTTCGCCGTGGTGCTCGGCGTCGCGCCCGCCTCGGTCGCCTTCGCGCCGTTCGCGGACCCGCTGATCTTCCTGTTCATCGGGACCTTCATGCTGGCGCAGGCGATCTTCTTCCACGGCCTCGACCGGCGCTTCGCGTTCGCGATCCTGGCGCTCCCCGGTGTCGGCGAGAGCCCCGGACGCGTGCTGGTGGCGTATGCCTGCGCGGCTGGCGCGATCTCGATGTGGATCAGCAACACCGCGACGGTGGCGATGATGTTCCCGATCGGGGTCGCGCTGCTCGGCGCGCTCGAGCGCCGCGCCGGCGCGAGCCTGCCGGCGAGCTTCGGCACGGCGCTTCTGCTCTCCAACGCATTCGCAGCGTCGATCGGGGGCCTGGCGACGCCGGTGGGCACGCCGCCGAATCTGATCGGGCTCGGCTTCATCCGCCGCGAGCTCGGCGTCGACCTGCCCTTCTTCTCCTGGATGTCGCTGGGGCTTCCGGTCGTGGCGCTGCTGATCTCGATCATGCTCGTCGACCTCGCGCGGGCGGGCACACCCCGGGGCCTGCGCCTGTCCGGCGCCGCGGAGCTGATCCGGGGCGAGCGCGCCGCGCTGGGCGCCTGGTCGCGCGGCGAGCGGAACACGCTGATCGCCTTCGCGGCCACGGTTCTGTTCTGGGTCCTGCCCGGGGCCGTCGCGCTCACCGCCGGGCAGGACTCGCCCGCGTACGGCTTTCTGGTCACGCACCTTCCCGAGGGCGTGGTCGCGCTGCTCGGCGCGGGGCTGCTCTTCGTGCTGCCGACGGATCTGCGTCGAAACGAGTTCACCCTGCCCTGGCGCCAGGCGCTCGCGATCGACTGGTGGATCGTGTTCCTCTACGGAGGCGGGATCGCGCTGGGCACGCTCGCGTTCAAGACGGGCCTGGCCGAGGCGCTCGGGCGCTCGCTCACCGACCTGCTCGGCGTGCAATCCGCCTTCGGGCTGATCGCGCTCTCGACCGCGTTCGCGACGGTGCTCTCCGAGACCACCAGCAACACCGCGTCGGCGAACATGGTCGTGCCGGTCGTGATCGCCTTCGCGCAGTCCGCCGGGATCGACCCGGTCCTGCCCGCGGTGGCCGCGACGCTCGGCGCGTCGCTCGGCTTCATGCTGCCGGTCTCTACCCCGTGCAACGCGATCGTCTACGGCTCGGGGCGGATTCCGCTGGCCCGGATGATCCGACACGGGATCGTGTTGGACCTGGCCGGGATCGCCGTGATCGTCGCCGTCGTGAGCCTGCTCGGCCCGTGGATCCTCGGCCGCTAGATGCGAACCGTCAGGCAGTCAGGCTCGACGCGACGTTTCCGAGCCCCTGGTCGAATCTGCACTCGATCTGATCGCCCGCGTCGATCGGCACCATGCGCACGAACGACCCGGTGAGGATCGTCTGGCCCGGCTCGAACACGACTCCGAACTCGCCGAGCTTGTTCGCGAGCCAGGCGACGGACGTGACCGGGTTGCCCAGCACCGCGGACGCCTCGCCCTGCTGCAGGACCTCGCCGTTCTTGAACAGCGCGCCGCGCACGCGGCGGATGTCGATCTGATCCAGCCGGCGCGGATTCGCGCCGAGCACGGCCGCGCCGCAGGCGGCGAGATCGGCGACGGTGTCGATGATGTTGAAGCCCGGCCCGCGCGCCACGCGGAAGTCGACGATCTCGATCGCAGGCAGCACGAAATCCGTCGCGCGAAGCACGTCGACGGGCAGCACGCCCGGCCCCGCGAGCCGCTCCTTCATGACGAAGGCGATCTCCATCTCGACCATCGGCGAGAGAAAGCGCGAGCGCGGGATCGGCGTGTCCTCGGGAAGGAAGAGGTCGTCGGTCATCGCGCTGAAGTCGGGCTCGCTCGACCCGGCCAGCTGCTGCATGGGCTTGGAGGTGAGGCCCACCTTGTAGCCCTTGATCCTCCGTCCGGCCTCGACCCTGCGCCGGATGAACGCTTCCTGGATCCGGTACGCGTCTTCGATCTCGATCTCGGGATAGGCGCCCGTGAGGCGCGGCACGGGCTTGCCGGTCCGGTGCGCCTCGTGCAGCTCGTCCGCGATCCTGGCTCGCGTGGCGTCGTCCAGCATCAGCGCTTCTCCCTCGAGATCTTCTCGCGCACCGCGGCAAGGCTCGCCGCGCTCGACGTCGCCAGCGCAACGCTGTCCGTCGTGACCGAGACCATGCGGAATCCCTGCTCCACCCGGCGTGGCGCCACGACCGCGTTCGAGAGCACGGCGGCGACCTTGCCGGCCTTTCGCGTGGCGTCGAGCACGCGCGCGATGGCGGCGTCGAACTCGGGCTTTCCGTCGTTGTCGCCGGGTGGCAGGCCGAGCGCGACCGAAAGGTCGAACGGGCCCAGGAACACCGCGTCGACACCGGGCACCGCCACGATCTCCTCCACGTGGGCCAGCGCCTCTGCGGTCTCGATCATCGGGATCACGGCGACTCGGGAGTTGGCCGTGGCGAAGTAGCCGCCGCCGTCCCGCGTGCCGACGCGGATCGGGCCGAAGCTGCGGCGCCCCAGAGGCGGATACAGACAGGCGTCGACCGTCCGGCGCGCGTCGTCGGCGGTCTGGATCATCGGCACGAGAATTCCCAGCGCGCCGGCGTCGAGCATGCGGCCGATGATGCCCGGCTCGTTCCAGGGCACACGGACGATCGCGGGCACGCCCGCGAGGTCCGCGGCGCGGATCATGTCGAGCGCGCCGGTGTAGTCCATGCAGCCGTGCTGCATGTCGACCAGGACCCAATCGAAGCCGAGCCGACCTACGGTCTCGACGCCGAGCGCGCCCGGCATCATGCACCAGGCGCCGAGCGTGACTTCGCCGGCCGCCCAGCGGGGCTTCAGCGAGGGCGTCGAGCCCGCCGTCATCGTCGTTCTCCTTCGGGTCGAATCCGGTCAGGTCACGCGCACGCCGCGCGCCATCAAGAGCTTTCCGGAGCGCACCAGCTCCGCCAGCTTGAAGGGACGCAGCAGATCGACGAAGGCGTCGAGCTTCTCGCTCGGGCCGTGCACCTGCAGAATCAGCGAGTCCGAGCCGTAGTCGACCACCTTGGCCTTGAAGTGCTCCGCGACCTGCAGGATCTGCGTGCGGCTGTCGAGCGGCGCGAAGAGCTTCACCAGCGCGATCTCGGTCTCGTAGCTCTCGTCGCCTGTGTGGTCGATCGCGTGCACCACGTCGACGAGCTTGGCGAGCTGCTTGATGATCTGGTCCAGATCCTCGGCGTCCCCCGAGCAGACGATCGTCATGCGCGAGAAGCGCCCCTCGGCGCCGGCCGAGACCACCAGGCTCTCGATGTTGAAGCCGCGGCGCGAGAACACCAGGCACACGCGCACCAGCACGCCGGGCTTGTTGTTCACGAACAGAGAGATCGTGTGCAGCGGGAGTCGCGGCGCCGGGGACGGCGCCGGCGCGAGCGCGGGAGCGGCCATCTCAGGTGCTCCCCGACGGCTTCTCGAGCCGGTGCTTGGGCTTCTCGATCAACATCTCCGAGAGCGACGCGCCGGCGGGGATCATCGGGAACACGTTGTCCTCCTTCACCACCTCGGCGACGACCACGCACGGCCCCTTGTCCCAGGCGTGCGCCTCGCGCAGGATGCGGTCGACGTCGGCCGGGCGGCGGATCCGCAGGCCTTTGGCGCCGTAGGCCTGTGCGAGCTTCACGAAGTCCGGGTTTCCCTCGAGATCCGCGCCGGAGAGGCGGTTGTCGTAGAACATCTCCTGCCACTGCCGGATCATGCCCAGGTAGTTGTTGTTGATGATCAGGCACTTCACCGGGAGCTTGTTCACGCAGGCGGTCGCGAGCTCCGAGCAGGTCATCTGGAAGCCGCCGTCGCCCACGATCGCCCACACCTTCTTGTGTGGCTGCGCGAACTGCGCGCCGATCGCCGCCGGGAAGCCGAAGCCCATCGTGCCCGCTCCCCCGCTGGAGAGCCAGGCGCGGTTGCTACGCGTCAGGCAGAACTGCGCCGCCCACATCTGGTGCTGGCCGACGTCGGTGGTCAGGATCGAGTCGCCCTTGGTGACCGCGTTCAGCCGGTCGAGCACGTGCTGCGCGCGCAATCCCCCCTGTTTGGGGTACTTGAGCGGGAATTGCTTGCGCCAGCGCACGATCTGCGCCAGCCACTCCGCGGTGTCGGCCATCTCGACCTGCGGCACCAGATCCTCGATCACCAGCCGCGCGTCCCCGTGGATCGACACGTCGGGCCGGATGATCTTGCCGAACTCCGCCGCGTCGATGTCGACGTGGATCTTCACCGCGCGGCGGCAGAAATCCGTGACGCGCCCGGTGATGCGGTCGTCCCAGCGGCCGCCGATCGCCATGATCAGGTCGCAGTCGACCACCGCCTTGTTCGCGTAGGCGGTGCCGTGCATGCCGAACATGCCGAGGTTCAGCGGGTGGGTCTCGTCGACCGCTCCCTTGCCGAGGAGCGTGTTGACCACCGGCGCGCGCAGCTTCTCGGCGAGCGCGGTGATCGCCTTGCCGGCGTCGGAGATCACCGCGCCGTGGCCGACGTAGAGCACCGGCCGCTTCGCCTCGCGCAGGTAGCGCGCCGCCTCGGCGATGCGCTCGGGATCGCCCCGACCCGGAACGGTGTAGCCCGGCAGATCGAGCGCGTCGGTGAACGCTGCGGTGCACGGCCCCTGACCGATGTCCTTGGGCACGTCGATCAGCACCGGTCCGGGCCGGCCGGAGGTCGCGATGTGGAACGCCTCGCGGATCACGCGCGGGATCTCGTCGGCGCTCTTGATCAGATAGGAGTGCTTCACCACCGGGTAGGTGATGCCGGTGACGTCCGCCTCCTGGAACGCGTCCTTGCCGAGCATGGGCGAGATGGTCTGCCCGCTGATCACGATCAGCGGCGCCGAGTCCATCTGCGCGGTGAGCACCCCCGTGACGGTGTTGGTCGCGCCCGGGCCCGAGGTCACCAGCACCACGCCCGGCCGGCCGGTCGCGCGCGCGTACCCGTCGGCCATGTGCGTGCCGCCCTGTTCGTGGCGAACCAGGATCAGCTTGATCTTGGAGTCGGACAAAGCGTCGAAGATCGGTAGGGCCGCTCCGCCGGAGAGGCCAAAGATGTACTCGACCCCCTCTCTTTCGAGGCACCGGACGATCATCTCCCCGCCGGTAGGGATCTTCTTGCTCAAACTTGGTCTCCCGTGGCCCTGCGGTCGCAGTGCGCTCTCTCGAACTTTGAGATTCGAGCGGCCAAATTACCTCGACTTGCGTCAAATTGCCAAGAACTTCGCAGTTGACCGGAGAACTTTGCTTCGACTACGGTTCCGGATCTCGAAACACAGGCATCCAGGAGGCGAAAATGGCCGCTCGATTCCAGGGGAAGGTCGGAATTCTCACCGGAGCGGCCTCCGGGATCGGGGCCGCGACGGCCCGCCGCCTGGCCGGCGAGGGCGCGCGGCTGATCCTCGCGGACATCAACCGCGACGCGGGCGCGGCGCTGGTGAAGGACCTGGGCGGCGAGAGCGATCGGGTCGGCTTCGCGCCCTGCGACGTCCGCGATCCGGCGCAGGTCGCGGCGCTCGTGGCCGGTGCGGAGCGCCGCTTCGGCCGGCTGGACCTGCTCTTCAACAACGCCGGAGCGGCGGCCTTCGGAACCACCACCGAGATCGAGCCCTCCGCGTGGCGCGACCTGTTCGAGCTGAACGTGCACTCGATCTTCTCGGCCTGCCGATCCGCGATCCCGCTGATGAAGCGCGGCGGCGGCGGCGCGATCGTGAACACCGCCTCGATCTCTGGCCTGTTCGCCGACTACTCGATCCCCGCCTACAACGCGACCAAGGGCGCGGTGGTGAACCTGACCCGGTCGCTCGCGGTCGACCACGCGCGCGACGGCATCCGCGTGAACGCGGTCTGCCCGGGCCCGATCGACACGCCGCTGATCGCGGGGCTCAAAGCCGTTCCCGCGATCATCGACGAGTACGAGCGCCTGATCCCCGCAGGCCGCATCGGCCGGCCCGAGGAGATCGCCGCCGCGGTCGCGTTCCTGCTCTCCGACGACGCGTCCTACGTCTCGGGCGCGATGCTGGTCGTCGACGGCGCGCTCACTGCGCACACCGGGCAGCCGAACTTCCGGCGCGCGATCGAGGCGCTGCAGGCCGCGTCGGCCGTCGAGCCGGGCTGACGAGGCTCGCGGCCTGCCGCTAGGATTCGCGCATGGCCGACTTCACCTACCAGCCGATCTTCGAGCACGGTCACGACGAGACGCCGTACCGCAAGCTCACGAGCCAGCACGTCTCGATCCAACGCTTCGCCGACCGCGACGTGCTCGCCGTCGAGCCCGAGGCGCTCGCGCTGCTCGCGCGCGAGGCACTCGACGACGTCTCTCACCTGCTCCGACCCGGCCACCTGGCACAGCTCGCGAAGATCCTCGCGGACCCGGAGGCGAGCGAGAACGATCGCTTCGTCGCGCTCGAGCTGCTGATCAACGCGAACATCGCCGCGGGCCGCGTGCTGCCGAGCTGCCAGGACACCGGCACCGCGATCGTGATGGCGTACAAGGGCCAGCAGGTCTGGACGCGCGGCGACGACGCCGAGCCGCTCTCGCGCGGGATCTTCGAGGCGTACCAGCTGCGCAACCTGCGCTACTCGCAGATGGCGCCGCTCGACATGTACACGGAGAAGAACACCGGCACGAACCTGCCCGCGCAGATCGACCTCTACGCCGAGCCGGGAGACGAGTACCGCTTCCTGTTCATGGCCAAGGGCGGAGGCTCCGCGAACAAGACCTTCCTGTACCAAGAGACGAAGGCGCTGCTGAACCCCGCGTCGCTGACCAAATTCGTGTCCGAGAAGATCCGCTCGCTCGGCACCTCGGCCTGCCCGCCGTACCACCTGGCGCTGGTGATCGGCGGCACCTCGGCCGAGCAGACGCTGAAGACCGTGAAGCTCGCCTCGGCGCGCTACCTCGACGACCTGCCGACGCGCGGGAACGAGCTCGGGCGCGCATTCCGCGACCTGGCGCTCGAGGAGCAGGTGCAGAAGCTCTGCAACGAGACGGGAATCGGAGCGCAGTTCGGCGGCAAGTACTTCGCGCACGACGTGCGCGTGATCCGCCTGCCGCGACACGGCGCGTCGTGCCCGGTCGGGCTCGGCGTCTCGTGCTCGGCCGACCGCCAGATCCTGGGCAAGATCAATCGCGACGGCGTCTTCCTCGAGCAGCTCGAGACGAACCCCGCGAAGTATCTGCCCGAAGTGACCGACGACGAGCTCGGCGGCGAGGTCGTGAAGATCGACCTGCGTAGGCCCATGCGCGAGATCCTGGCCGAGCTCTCGCGACACCCGGTCGGAACCCGGCTCTCGCTCTCGGGGCCGATGATCGTCGCGCGCGACATCGCGCACGCGAAGCTGAAGGAGCGACTCGACTCCGGCGCCGGCCTGCCGCAGTACGTGAAGGACCACATGGTCTACTACGCCGGCCCCGCCAAGCAGCCGAAGGGCCGCGCGTCCGGCTCGTTCGGACCGACGACCGCGGGCCGCATGGACTCCTACGTCGACCTGTTCCAGAGCCAGGGCGGGAGCATGGTGATGCTCGCCAAGGGCAACCGAGGCAAGCAGGTCCGCGACGCGTGCGCGAAGTGGGGCGGCTTCTACCTGGGCTCGATCGGCGGCCCGGCCGCGCGTCTCGCCGACCACTCGATCAAGAAGGTGAGCGTGCAGGAGTACGAGGAGCTCGGCATGGAGGCGATCTGGAAGATCGAGGTCGAGGACTTCCCCGCGTTCATCGTCACCGACGACAAGGGCAACGACTTCTACGCGGGCCTGCTCGAGAGCAAGCCCGCCCCCGTGCTGCAGATCTCCGGGAACTCGTGAACGCCTGGGAGATCCGGAGCGACGGGGGCATCGGCGCGCTGGTCGCGTGCGAGCGGCCGGCGCTGGCGCCGGGGCCGCGCGAGCTTCTGGTGCGCGTGCGCGCGGTCTCGCTCAACTACCGCGACCTGCTGCACGTGCTCGGCTACGCGGACCGCGACCGCTGGCCGCTCGTGCCCTGCTCCGACGGAGCGGGCGAGGTGGTCGCGGTCGGGCGCGACGTGACACGCTTCCGTGTCGGGGACCGGGTCGCCGGCACGTTCTTCCAGGGCTGGGACGCGGGGCCGATCACGGCCGAGGCGATGGAGACCGCGCTCGGCGGGCGGCTCCAGGGCATGCTGGCCGAGCACGCGCTTCTGCGCGAGGAGGGCGCTGTGCCGCTGCTTCCCGGCTGGAGCTTCGAGCAGGCCGCGACGCTGCCGTGCGCGGCGCTCACCGCCTGGAACGCGCTGGTCGCGCAGGGCCGGCTCGCGGCGGGCGAGACGGTGCTGGTGCTGGGCACGGGCGGCGTGTCGCTCTTCGCGCTGCAGATCGCGAAGCTGCACGGCGCGCGCGTGATCGTCACCTCGAGCAGCGACGAGAAGCTGGCCCGGGCCCGCGCGCTCGGCGCCGACGCGACCGTGAACTACCGCGCGCAGCCGGACTGGGAGCAGCGAGTGCTCGAGCTCACCGACGGTCGCGGCGTGGATCACGTGGTCGAGGTCGGCGGCGCGGGCACGCTCGAGAAGTCGCTGATCGCCGCGAGCCACGGCGGAAGCGTGTGGCTGATCGGCGTGCTGACCGGCTTCCAGGGCAAGGTGAATCCGCTGAACGCGCTGCAGAAGAGCCTGCGCGTGCAGGGCATCTACGTGGGCAGCGCGGAGATGTTCCGCGCCATGAACGCCGCGTTCGGCGCGAACCGGCTCGAGCCCGTGATCGACCGCGTGTTCGCCTTCGCGGACGCCCCCGACGCGTTCCGCGCCATGCAGGCCGCGGGGCACTTCGGCAAGCTCGTGGTCCGTGTCGACTAGCGCTTCCGCCCTGCCCTTCACCGCCCCGGCCCTGCTCGCGCCCATGGAGGGCGTCACCGAGCCGTGTTTCCGCGACCTGGTGCTGGCTCGCAACCCGGCCGACGCGCTGGGCGGAGCCTTCACCGAGTTCGTGCGCATCAGCGTGTCGGCGATCCCGCGCTCGGTCGTGCGTCGCCACCTCGGCCCCACGCGATTCGCGCAGCCGGTCGGACTGCAGCTCATGGGAAACGACCTCGCGCACCTCGCCGAGACCGCGCGCAACGCCGTCGACGCGGGCGCGCCGCTCGTCGACCTGAACTTCGGCTGCCCCGCGAAGCGGGCGATCTCGGGCTGCGCCGGCTCGGCGCTGCTCCGCGACCCCGCGGCGATCGAGCGCATCGTCGCCGCCGTCGCAACCGCGGTGCGCGTGCCCGTCACCGCGAAGCTTCGCGCCGGCTTCGACGACGCCGCGCGCGTCGAGGACCTGGCGCGCGCCGTCGAGGCCGGCGGCGCGGCCCTGCTCACGCTGCACTGCCGAACCCGCGCCGAGGCGTACTGCGACGCGGTCGACTGGACGCGCATCGCGCGCGCGGTGCGCGCGGTGTCGATCCCCGTGTGCGGAAACGGCGGCATCACGAGCTTCGCCGAGCTCGAGCGCATGCGCCGCGAGAGCGGCGCGAGCTTCGCGATGGTCGGGCGCGGGGCGCTGGCCGACCCGTGGATCTTCAGCGGCCGGCGCGTCTCGCGCGGCGAGGCCGCGCGCTTCCTGCTCGAGTACGCCGACACCCTGCGCGCCCGGCGCTCCTGGCCGGCGAGCACGATCGCTTCGCGCCTGAAGCAGCTGCTGCGCTACTGGACCGCGGGCGGCCTCGTGCCGGACGCGGCGACACGCGCCGGCTACCTGCGCGAGCGCGACGGCGATGCACTGCTCGCGCGGCTCGGCCGGCTCGCTCTCGAAGTCTGACGCATCCGTCCTATGCTCCCCGCCCCATGCCGCTGCTCTCCCTGGAAGACGTCTCGATCGCCTACGGCCGGCAGGCACTGCTCGAGCACGCGAGCCTGCAGGTCGACGCGGGCGAACGCGTCTGCCTGATCGGCCGCAACGGCGCGGGCAAGTCGACGCTGCTGAAGATCGTCGCGGGCGAGGTCGTGCCCGACGCGGGATCGGTCTGGCGCGCGCCCGCGCTCTCGATCGCGACGCTCTCCCAGGAGCTGCCGCTCGACGGCGCGCAGACCGTCTTCGACGCGGTGGCGGCGGGGCTCTCCGAGATCGGGCAGCTGCTCGCGGAGTTCCACCGCGTCGCGCACGACGTCGAGCGCGACCCGGCCCTGTTCGCGCGAATGGAGACCCTGCAGCACGAGATCGAGGTCCGCGACGGCTGGAGCCTGGGCCAGCGCGTCGACCAGATCCTGGCCCGGCTCGAGCTTCCCGCCGACGCGCGCATCGGCGAGCTCTCGGGCGGCTGGCGCCGGCGCGTGGCTCTGGCGCAGGCGCTGGTGCGCGAGCCGGATCTGCTGTTGCTCGACGAGCCGACCAATCACCTCGACATCGAGGTGATCCAGTGGCTGGAGGACCGGCTGCTCGAGTTCCGCGGCGGCGTGCTCTTCGTGACCCACGACCGCGCGCTTCTTGCGCGGCTCGCGACCCGGATCGTCGAGCTCGACCGCGGCGCGCTCACGTCGTGGCCGTGCAGCTACCCCGAGTTCCTGACCCGGAAGGCCGCCGCGCTCGAGGAGGAGGCGCGCCACGCCGCGCTCTTCGACAAGAAGCTCGCGCAGGAGGAGGTCTGGATCCGCCAGGGCATCAAGGCGCGCCGCACGCGAAACGAGGGCCGCGTTCGCGCGCTGGTGGCGCTTCGCGAGGAGCGCGCGCGCAGGCGCGAGCTCGAGGGCAAGGCGCGCCTCTCGCTCGACGACGGCCCGACCTCGGGAAAGCTGGTCGCCAGCGCCGAGCACGTGAGCTTCGACTTCGGCGCAGCGCCGATCGTGCGCGACTTCTCGCTGCGCATCATGCGCGGCGATCGGATCGGGCTGGTCGGGCCCAACGGCGCAGGCAAGACCACGCTGCTGCGCATCCTGCTCGGGCAGCTCGCGCCCTCTTCGGGCCGGGTCCGCCTCGGCACGAAGCTCGAGATCGCCTACTACGACCAGCTGCGCGCGGTGCTCGAGCTCGAGAAGACCGTGCTCGAGAACATCGCCGAGGGCCGCGAGTACGTGGACGTGAACGGCCAGCGCCGGCACGTGATCGGCTACCTGCAGGACTTCCTGTTCAGCCCCGATCGCGCGCGCGTGCCGGTGAAGGCGCTCTCCGGCGGCGAGCGCAACCGGCTGCTGCTCGCGCGGCTCTTCGCGCAGCCCGCCAACCTGCTGGTGCTGGACGAGCCGACCAACGACCTCGACATCGAGACGCTGGAGCTGCTCGAGGAGCTGCTGGTCGACTACGGCGGCACGCTCCTGCTCGTCTCGCACGACCGCGCGTTCCTCGACAACGTGGTCACGTCGACGCTGGTCTTCGAGGGCGCGGGCCGCGTGCAGGAGTACGCGGGCGGCTACAGCGACTGGCTGCGCCAGCGCGCGGTACAGGTCCCGGCCGCCTCCCGGCCCGCTGCCGCCGCGAAGCCCGTGCAAGCCCCCAAGGCGAAGCCCGCCAAGCTCGGCTTCAACGACGCGCGCGAGCTCGATCAGCTGCCCGCGCGGATCGAGTCACTCGAACGCGAGCAGGCCGAGCTCGGCCAGCGCATCTGCACGCCCGAGTTCTACCGGGCCGAAGCGGCCGAGCAGGCGCGCGTCCACGCCCGCCTCTCGGCCCTCGAGGCCGAGATCGAAGCCGCCTACCGGAAGTGGAACGAGCTCGAGGAGCGGCTGCGGAGTTACACTGCGCGGTGAAAGCGAGGAGATCCGATGCCGAACGTCGAAATGTGGGGCAAGGCGCTCACGGTCATGCCGCGCATCAGCAAGCAGGACTGGGACGGTCTCGACATCGTCTCGCGCTGGCTGATCGCGACCCGCTCCGCGGTGATCATCATGACCTTCACCTCCGCGGCCTTCGCCGGGCTGCTCGCAGCCAAGGCGGGGAAGTTCGACGCCCTGCTCTTCGCGCTGGTGACGCTCGGGCTCTGCCTGGCGCACGCGACGAACAACCTGGTGAACGACCTCACCGACTATTGGAAGGGCGTGGACGAGGGCAACTACTTCCGCACCCAGTACGGACCGCAGACCGTCCAGGACGGGTTCCTGAGCGTGAAGCAGCTGCTGCTCTACGCGGCGCTCACGGGAGGCGCGGCGCTCCTGGTCGGCGCCTGGCTGGTCGCGCTTCGCGGCGAGATCGTCCTGATCCTGCTCGGCGCCGGCGCCTTCTTCGTGCTCTTCTACACCTGGCCGCTGAAGTACGTCGGGCTCGGCGAGCCGGCGGTGCTCGCGGTCTGGGGGCCGCTGATGGTCGGCGGCGGCTACTACGTGATCACGGGTGAGTGGAGCCACCACGTCGCGGTCGCGAGCATCGCCTACGCGCTCGGCCCGACCGCGGTGCTGTTCGGCAAGCACATCGACAAGCTCGACGCGGACAGCGCGAAGTCGATTCGCACGCTGCCGGTGATCCTGGGCGAGCGGCGCTCGCGCTTCACCGTTCTCGCCATGCTCGTCGCGCAGTTCGCGGTGATCGCGTACCTGGTCGCGATCGGCTACTTCACGCCCGCCATGCTGATCCCGTTCGCGGCCGCGCCCTCGCTGCGGCGCGTGTTCGCGACCTACCGCCACCCGCGGCCGAAGCAGGCCCCGCCCGAGCTTCCGAAGGGGGTCTGGCCGCTCTACTTCGTCGCGGTCACGTTCTGGTACAACCGCCGCTTCGGAATCCTGTTCCTGGTCGGCCTGCTCGGCGACATCCTCCTGTCGCGGCTCTAGCGGCTCTGGCGGCGCCCGCGGGCCGATCCCGGCCATTTGCACCTTTTGCACTCAGGGTGCAATGATGGCCGGACCCAACCAGAAGGACGAATGCGCGATGGCGAGCGAACGCGACGACCGGACCGTGGAAGAGACCGCAGCCGGGGCCGTGGCCGAGATCGGATTCGACCCGGATTCTCTGCGCCGGAAGTACCGCGAGGAGCGCGACAAGCGCCTGCGCGCCGACGGCAACGAGCAGTACCTCGCGGTTCAGGGAAAGTTCGCCCACTTCCTCGACGATCCGTACGCGAAGCCCGGCTTCGAGCGCGCACCGCTCTTCGACGAGGTCGAGGTGCTGATCCTCGGCGGCGGCTTCGGCGGGCTGCTCGCGGGCGCGCGGCTGCGACAGGCGGGCGTGCAGAGCATCCGCATCATCGACGCGGCCTCGGACTTCGGCGGCACCTGGTACTGGAACCGCTACCCGGGCATCGCCTGCGACATCGAGTCGTACACGTATCTGCCGCTGCTCGAGGAAGTCGGCTACATGCCGAAGCAGAAGTACTCCGACGGGCGCGAGATCCTCGAGCACAGCCAGGCGATCGCGCGCAAGTTCGACCTGTACCGCGACGTCTGCTTCCAGACCCGGCTGCAGGAGCTGCGCTGGGACGAGGCCGCGGCACGCTGGGTGATCACGACGAACCGCGGCGATCGCATGAAGGCCCACTTCGTCTGCCTGGCGACGGGGCCGCTGAACATGCCCAAGCTGCCCGGCATTCCCGGAATCGAGGAGTTCGAAGGCCACTCCTTCCACGCCAGCCGCTGGGACTACGACTACACCGGCGGCGACTCGGAGGGGAACCTGACCGGTCTGCGCGGCAAGCGCGTCGGCATCATCGGCACCGGCGGAACCTCCGTTCAGATCGTGCCGCACGTCGGTGAGTGGGCCGACAAGCTCTACGTCTTCCAACGCACGCCGTCGTCGATCGATCTGAAGATCAACCCGCCGACCGACCCGGAGTGGGTGAAGACGCTTGCGCCTGGCTGGCACCAGCACCGGATGGACAACTTCAACGCGCTGGTCTCCGGCGTTCCGCAGACCGAGAACCTGGTGAACGACGGCTGGACCGAGCTGATCAGCAAGCTGATCGTCGGCCTGCAGCAGGGCCGCAATACCGATCTCTCCTCGCCCGATGCGATCGCTCGCGCCGTCGAGCTCGCGGACTTCGAGAAGATGGAGGGGATCCGCGCGCGCGTGGACGCCACGGTCAAGGACCCGCGGGTCGCCGAGGCGCTCAAGCCCTACTACCGCCAGTTCTGCAAGCGCCCCTGCTTCCACAACGAGTATCTCGAGACCTTCAACCGGCCGAACGTGACGCTGGTCGACACCAAGGGAAAGGGCGTCGATCGCGTCACGAAGAAGGGCGTCGTCGTCGGCGGGCAGGAGTACGAGGTCGATTGCCTGATCTACGCCAGCGGCTTCGAGGTCGGCACCGACTACTCGCGCCGCGCCGGGCTCACGATGATCGGTCGCAGCGGGGCAACGCTGGCCGAGACGTGGTCGACCGGCATTCGCACGCTGCACGGCATGCACGTGCGCGACTTCCCGAACGCCTTCATCATGAGCAACCCGCAGGCCGGGTTCACGGCGAGCTACCCGCACCTGCTCGACGAGCAGGCCAAGCACATCGCCTACATCCTTTCGAACGAGCGCGCGAAGTCGGCGCGCACGATCGAAGCGAGCGAGGCCGGCGAGGACGCCTGGGTGAAGCAGTGCATCGCCAAGGCGCGAAACGTCGGCGACTTCTTCGAGAACTGCACGCCCGGCTACTACAACAACGAGGGCAAGAGCTCGGAGCTGTCGGTGCAGAACGGCTTCTACGGCGGCGGCTCGATCGAGTTCTTCGGCATCCTGGCGAACTGGCGTGCCGACGCGAAACTCGAGGGCTTGGAGCTCCGCTAGCCGCGATGTCCTCGAACGCCGTGGACGACCTCGGCCGGCCGAGCCGGACGGCCCAGTCGCGCCTGGCCATCTGTGAGGCCTGTCTGGACCTCCTGCAAGAGGGGGTGCTCCAGCCCAGCGCAGATCAGGTGGCCGAGCGCGCGGGCGTCTCGCGCCGGTCGATCTTCAACCACTTCGCGGATCTCGCGGAGCTCTACGACACCATGGTCGAAGTGGGAATGCAGCGCTGCGCGCCGTTCCTGGAGGAGATCTCCGAGCGCGAGCCGATCGCGCGCAGGATCGACGAGCTGGTGCGGGTCCGCGCGAGGTTCCTGGAAGCCACGGCGCCGTTCTCGCGCGCGCTCACGGCGCAGGCGCTGCTCGGCCCCGCCGCGGAGCAGGCCGTGCGCGTCTCGCAGGACGGACTGCGACTCCAACACCAGGATGTGGAGCGGCTGTTCCGCCGCGAGCTCGAGGGCCTGCCCGCGCCAGAGCGGGCGGACGTGCTAGAGGCGATGTCCGCGACGATGGCCCCGCTGCTCTGGGCCCATCTGCGCCACGGCCGGGGACACTCCGTCGCGAGGGTGCGCGCGCTGATGAAGCGCACGCTCACGGCGATCCTGCGCGACGCGGGCGTGCCGGTCCCGCGCTCTGCGCGGCCGTGAAGGGCCGCGCGATCCGCCGCACCGCGAGGTCGCCTGAGGTCTCAGCTTTGCCGAGCCGAGCAGCTCCCCTTCTCCAGGTGCAGCGCGATCGTCGCGAGAAGCGTTGCGCGGTCGATCGGCTTGGTGGCGTAGTCGTCGCAGCCGGCGGCGATGCACTTCTCGCGCTCGCCGGTCATCGCGTGCGCGGTGAGCGCGACGATCGGGCCGCGGTAGCCCTCTTCGCGCAGGCGCGACGTGGCCTGGTAGCCGTCCATTTCGGGCATCTGCATGTCCATCAGCACCACGTCGTAGGGCTCGCCCGCGAGCAGCGCTTCGAGCGCCATCCGGTGCACCTCGACGCCGTTCTCGGCGACGGCGACGCGCAGGCCCGCGCGCTCCAGATGGTGGCGCACGAGCCTGCGCGAGTCCGGGGTGTCCTCGGCCAGCAGGATCCGGCCGCGCAGTAGCGCGGGCGCCGTCGTCTCCACCGTCGGCGCAGCGGGTGCGGGCGGCGCAGCGACCTCGGCCAGCCACTCCACGCCCGCGAGCGATCCGGGATCGAGCGAGACGCGGAAATGGCTGCCCGAGCCGTGCACCGAGCTCGCCTCGATGTCGCCGCCCAGCAGCTGCGCCATGCGTCTGGAGATGGCGAGTCCCAGACCCGTGCCACCGAAGCGGCGGGTGGTCGAAGCATCGGCCTGCGTGAACGGCTGGAAGATCCGTGCGATCTGCTCGCCGGTCATGCCGACTCCGGTGTCGACGACGTCGACCACGAGCTGGTCGTCCGAGAGCCCGACACGGACGCGCACCGAGCCCGACTCCGTGAACTTGATCGCGTTGCCGACCAGGTTGTTCAGGATCTGCCGGAAGCGCACCGGGTCGCTCTGGATCCGCGCGGGCAGCGGAAGCGCCCACTCCACGTGCAGCTCCAGGCCCTTCTGCTCGGCGCGTACTCGCAGGAGCGAGAGCGTCTCGTCGACGATCTGGCGCAGCGAGCACGGGATCCGCTCCACGCGCATGCGTCCGGCCTCGATCTTCGACAGGTCGAGCACGTCGTTCAGTATTGCGAGCAGGTGGCGGCCGTTGCGGCGGATGATGTCGACCAGCTCCGCGCGTTCGGAGGCGCCGACATCCTGCTCGGCCAGCGAGTCGGCGAAGCCGAGAATCGCCGTCATCGGCGTGCGGACCTCGTGGCTCACGTTGGCCAGAAACTCGCTCTTGGCGCGGTTGGCCGCCGAAAGCGACGCGTTCGTCTCGGCCAGCTCGCGCGTGCGCTCCAGCACCAGCTCCTCGATCCGGCGCGTGCGCTCGCCGACCAGGTGCAGCCAGCTCGAGAGCAGCGCCGTGATCACCCAGCCGACGATCAGCGCCGCGAGCGGGTTCCAGGATCGCGTGGCGGCGACGAAGGCGGGAGCCGGCGCCCAGACCGACGGCAGGCTGCGGTCGCCGAAGTACAGCGAGTTGCGGATCGCCTGCTCCGGCGAGAGCGAGAGCATGCGCGTCGCGTCCTCCGGCCCGAGCGGCGTCTCGCGCGTGCTGTCCCAGCCCAGGTGCACCACGCGCGCTTCGGGGCCGGGTGCGTCGGTCACCAGGATGTCCAGCCCGACGGGAAGCCAGTCGGCCAGAAGCTCGTCGATCAGCGGACCGATCTTCACGATCGCGAGCGCGAAGCCGCGCAGCTCTCCGACGCCTGCGAACGGGTCGTTCCCCCCGTCGTAGATCGGCATCAGCATCAGGTGCGTCGGCTTCGCGTCGACCTCGTGCGGCAGAAGGATTGCGGGCGAGGCCGCGATGTCGCGCGCGAGCATCGCCTTCTCGATCGCACCCGCGATCTCGGGGGACGAGGTCAGCTCGTAGCCCAGGAGCGGCTCGTTCTCCGTGCGGGGCGAGATGGCGGAGATGGCGAAGTGGACTTCGCCGGCGCGAACCGAGCGCTCGGCGAACGCGAACGCCTGCACCGACCAGGCGTGGTCCAGCAGGCGGTCGCTGAACGCCTCGAACTCGTCGGGCGAGACGGTCGCGGAGGCGTCGTAGAGCCCCGCCAGGGCGTCGAGCGCGTCGCTCACGACCGCGAACCCGCGCTGGATCGAGAGCGAGCGCTCGACGGCCGCGTTCTCCAGACGGTGCGCCGCGGCGTCGACCTCGAGTCGGTTGAGCGCGCCCCAGCCCGCGAGGCTCGCGGCGATGCCGATGACGGCGGCGACACGCACCGTCCAGCCCGTGCGCGCTCCGAGCAGCGCCAGCGCGATCGGCGTGAAGGCCATGCCCCCGAGCAGCTCCGACTTCGCCCAGGCGAGAACGGTTTCGAGCACGACGTCGCGCGGAGTGGCACCCGCCAGGTACATCAGGCCGGTCCCGTACGAGGCGCAGAGAAGCGCCGTCGCTGGGGCGGCCACGACCAGGATCCACGGCAAGGCGTCGAGCCCGCGGATGTCGCGGCCCGACGCGGCGAAGCGCGCGAGGCGCGCACCGGCGAGGGTCGCGAGCGTCGCGCCAACCCCGTACGCGAGCGCGGCGAGCAGGCGCGGAAGCGGCTCCAGCAGCGCGGTGGGCATGAGCAAGCCCGTGCCCGCGATCGCGACGAACAGCCCGGGCCACGCGCGCGCGCCCCAGATCAGCGCGCCGGCCAGAGCGACGCCCTCCGCCGGCCAGATCGGCGCGATTCCGTCGGCGCAAGTCGGCGTGAGCCAGGCCAGCTGCGCGGCGATCAGATATGCAACCGCGACCAGCGCGTTCGCACCCCAGGGAAACGCTCGCATGCGCAGCAGCCATGTGCGCGGCATTCGAGGCTTATCGGGCTCGCCGCTCCGCGGCTTTGCGTCGCTTCACGCCTGTCGCAAATGTGCCGATCCCGGCACGCCTGTCGTACGCGCGATCAGCTCACGCGTTCGAAGCTCTCGAGCTTGGGCCGGGCCATCTCGGCGCGGAAGCGATCGAACGGCCACGGCCAGCTGCCGGGAATTCCGCGGTCGTCGAGGTACCAGCTGCGGCAGCCCGTGGTCCAGATGCTGTTCTTCGCCGCTTCGCTTCGCTCGGCCTCGTATTTCTCCGTCACGTCGCGCTTTGGGCTGATCTCGCGACACGCTCCGGAGCGGAGCTGCTCGACGAGCTGCAGGATGTAGCCGAACTGCAGCTCCGCGACCTCGATCAGCGAGAAGTTCCCGACCGGGCCGTTGGGTCCGTTCAGCATGAACAGGTTCGGGAAATCGGGGATCGAGATCGCCAGGTACGCACTGGGCCGCTTTGCCCAGGCCTCGTCGAGCGCGAGCCCGCCGCGTCCGACGATCTGCGCGGGCCGCATGAAGCGATCCACGCGGAAGCCGGTCGCGAGCACGAGAACGTCGAGCTCGTGCAGCCGCCCGTCCTTCGTGCGCACGCCCGCGGGCTCGATCCGCTCGATCGCGTCGGTCACGAGCTCCGCGTTCGGCTTCTGGATCGCCGTGTAGAAGTCGGGCGAGAAGATCAGCCGCTTGCAGGCCGCGCGGTAGCTCGGCCGCAGCTTCTCGCGCAGCACCGGGTCCTTCACGTTGTTCTCGAGGTTCGCGAGACAAGCGGCCTCGATCGCCTGGATCGCGGCGGAGTTCGCGTCGACCACGGCGTTGGCGAACATGCCGGCGAACAGGCTGGACATGTTCGCGTGCATCTCGCGCAGAAGCTGCGGATTGCGGCGGAAGTTCTCCCGCTCCGCCTCGCTGTAGGGCAGGTTCTCGTGCGCCATCACCCACTGCGGGGTGCGCTGGAACACCGAGATCTTCGCCACCCGGTCGACCAGCGCGGAGACGATCTGCACCGCCGTCGAGCCGGTGCCGATCACGCCCACGCGCGCGCCGTCGAGCTTCGCCCGGTGGTCCCAACGCGCGCTGTGGAAGCAGGCGCCCTTGAAGCTGCCGAGCCCCGCGATCTCGGGCAGCGATGGGTGGTGCAGGACGCCCGTCGCCGCGATCACCACGTCGGCCTGATCGCGAAGGCCGGACTTCATCTCGAGCTGCCAGCGACCGTCGCGGAACTCGGCTCGCGCGAGCTCCTGCCCGTACTGGATCTGCTTGTCGACGCCGTACTTGCTGGCGACGCCCTCGAAGTACTTCTGGATCTCACCGCCCGACGCGAAGTGCTGCGTCCAGTTCGGGTTCGGCTCGAAGGAATAGGTGTACAGGTGCGATGGCACGTCGCAGGCCACGCCGGGGTAGGTGTTCTCGCGCCAGGTCCCGCCGAGCCGCTCGGTCTTCTCGTAGATCGCGTAGTTGGTGAGACCGGCCTCCTCGAGCTTGATGGCCGAGAGGATCCCCGACATTCCCGCGCCGATGACTGCGAAACGAAGCTCACGCTGGGCCGACATCTCTTCCTCCCTCCGGTTCGCACCGGATGCTACCAGAGCCGCGGGCGCGGTTATACTCGCGCCGCCCATGAACAACGTCGGGCTCGCGGTCCAGTTCTTCCTTCAGCTCGCCTGCATCCTGGCGTTCTGCCGCGTCGTCGGCGCCGTCGCCGCCAGGCTCGGCCAGCCGCAGGTCGTGGCCGAGATGATCGCGGGCGTGATGCTCGGCCCTTCCCTCTTCGGGCTGCTGTTGCCCGAGGCCCAGGCTTGGCTCTTCCCCTGGGACGCGAGCCAATCGGCGCGCGACACCCAGAGCTACCTGTTCAAGGCCTCGCAGCTCGGCCTTGCGCTGTACATGTTCGTGGTGGGAATGGAGTTCCGCATCGACATCGTGCAGCGTCGGATGCGGAGCGCCGCAGTGGTCTCGATCGCGGGAATGGCCGCTCCGTTCGCGCTCGGCGCGTGGCTGGCCTGGCTGCTGTTTCGACACACGGCGATCTTTCCGGAGCGCACCTCGCTGCCGGAGGCGATGCTCTTCCTCGGCGCCTCGATGTGCGTCACCGCGTTCCCGATGCTCGCGCGGATCATCCACTTCAAGCGGCTTGCGGGCACGACCATGGGCACGGTCGCGCTCGGCGCGGGCGCGATCGACGACGCCACCGCATGGTGCCTGCTGGCGGTGGTGCTCGCGAGCTTCGACGGCGACTGGAGCCACGCGAGCTACAACATCGGCGGCGGAATCGCGTACGTCGCGGTGGCGCTGGGAATCGTGCGCCCGCTGCTGCGCCGCGCGCAGCGGTTTCTGATCCGAGACGGCGAACTCGTCGACGCCGGCCTGGTCGCCGGACTCGCGCTGATGGCGCTGGGCGCGTGGTTCACGGACCTGATCGGCCTGCATGCGGTCTTCGGCGCGTTCGTGATGGGCGCGGCGATGCCGCGCGGCCCGGTCGTTCGCGCGCTCACGGCCCGGATCGAGCCGCTCACCGTGGCGCTCCTGCTCCCGCTCTTCTTCACCTACTCGGGGCTGAACACGAAGATCACGCTGCTCGACTCGCCGGCGCTCTGGGGGGTCTGCCTCGCGGTTCTGCTCGCGGCGGTGGTCGGCAAGGGAGTCGCCTGCACGCTGGCCGCGCGCGCGACGGGAATCGCCACGCGCGAGGCGATCGGCATCGGAACGCTGATGAACGCGCGCGGCCTGATGGAGCTGATCATCATCAACATCGGCCTCGCGCGCGGGGTGATCTCCGAAGAGCTCTTCGCTGCGCTGGTGATCATGGCGATCGTGACGACCCTCATGGCCTCGCCGATCTTCGAGCTGGTCGTCGGCACCGGCCGCGCCGCCGGCGAGCCCGAGGCGCCCGAGCAGCGCGACGCCGCCGCGGCCTGAGCCCGCGCGAACGAGCGGCTAGCCCGGCTGTCCGTCGAGTCGCGGGCGGAAGAGCAGCGGCGCGTAGTGGGCCAGGAACACCGCGTACGCCGCGGACCAGAGCAGCGCCGCGAGCGCGATCACGTGCAGGTAGGGATCCGGGAACACGAGTGCGCCCACGGTTCGAACCAGCGCGGCCGCGCTCACCAGCAGGTACGCGATCGTCGCGGCGCGCGGCGCCGCAAGCCCGCGGCCGGTGTGCCCGAGCACGACGCGGGTCATCACGGCGAGCACCATCGTGCCGATCGCGCCGGTCGTCTCCGCGTGCAGGCCGACGCTCCAGGGAATCGCGCCGGTGAGGTCGGAGAGCGCGACGGCGAAGAGCCCGACCACGACCCAGGCGTAGCCCAGGTGCAGCGACCAGAGCAGCGGATCGTACCGCGCGCGCAGCGTCTGCCAGCCGGACATCCGGACCGCGACCGCGAGCGCGGCGATCCCCGCGACCGCGCCGCTCGCCGCCGTGCGCGGAAACAGCAGGTTCGCCAGCGCCACGCCGACCACCGCGACGACCGCGGCGCGGTCGGCCCACCGGCGCGTGACGACGACGGCGGCGACGCCGTCGCGGCGAAACGCGTTGGCGGTGAAGCTCGGCGTGATCCGCCCGCCCATCGCGACGATCAGCACGATCGCGAGATCGACACCGACGTGAAGACAGACCGCCGCGAGCCCGGGCGCGAGACCGAGCGCGTCGAGATGCGCGCCGGCGTTCAGCAGCGCGAGCGCCGAGAGGACGATCGGGAAGCCGTAGTTGCGCCGCTGCCGCGCGGCGAAGATCGGCCGGCCGATCGCAAACGCCATCGCGGGAAGCAGCGCGACGTCGACGAGCGCGACCCCCGCGAGCGGAATCGCGCCGGAGAGGAACATCGCGACGCGACCCGCGAGCCAGAGTGCGGCCAGCATTCCGAGCGGCGCACCCGAGGGCGGCCGCGAGCCGGTCCAGGTCGGCGCAGCGGTGAGCAGGAAACCGGCCGCCGCGGCCACCACGAAGCCGAAGACCATCTCGTGCGCGTGCCAGAGCGACGGCGTATGCGAGAGCCAGCCCGGAGCCGGGAGCACGCCGGCGTAGACCGCGAGCCAGGCCAACACCGCGAGGCTCGCCTGCAGGCCCGCAAAAAGGAAGAACGGACGGAACGCGCGACCGAGGAACGTCACGCCGCCACTCCGTCGTCGAGCACGCAGCGCACGCCGCCGATGTCCATCTCGGCCACGCAGACGTTGCAGTGGTTGCAGCGCGAGCGCGTGCCCGCATCGCCCGCCATGCGCCGCACCCTCTCCGGATCGGCGATCAGCGCACGGCCCAGCGCGACGAACTCGAAGCCCTCCACCATCGCCGCCTCGACGTTCGACCGCGAGACGATTCCGCCGAGCAGGACCAGCGGCATGCGCACGGCCGCGCGTACCTCGCGCGCCTGCGGCAGGAAGAACATCTCTTCGAACGGGTACTCGCGGATCACGCGCGTGCCGAAGCGGCGCAGCACGAGCTTCTGCAGCCGGCTCTTCTCGGCCGCGATCATCTCCTCGAGCGGGCGCCGGCCGCGGAACAGATAGAACGGCGACTTGCTCGTGAAGCCGCCGGTGAGCACCAGGGCGCTCGCGCCTCCGGCCTCGAGCAGGCGCGCCAGCGCGAGCGCGTCGGGAAGCTCCATCCCGCCTCGGAAGCCGTCGCGCAGGTTCATCTTGCACAGGATCGGAAAGCCCGCGCCGACCACCTCGCGCACGCGGCGCAGGACCTCGAGCGAGAGCCTCGCGCGGCCGTCGATGCCACCGCCGAAGCCGTCGCTGCGCCGGTTCGTGGCCGGACTGAGGAACTGCGAGAGCAGGTAGCCGTGGCCCAGGTGCAGCTCCACCGCGTCGAAGCCCGCCTCGCGCGCGAGCCCCGATGCGCGACCGAAGTCCTCGATCACAGCCTCGATCTCGCGCGCGTTCATCGCCAGCGCCAGCGGCCGGCCCGCACTGATCCCGTACGGGTTCAAGCTGAGCGACGGCCCGCGCGGAAGCCAGGTCGAGAGCTCCGCGTTCTTGGTGAACCAGCCGCAGTGACCGAGCTGAAGCGACGCCGCGCCGCCCTCGCGGTGCACCGCGTCGGTGACGCGGCGAAGCGGCGCCACCGTCTCGGGGCGCATCGACATCTGCTCCGCGAAGGTGCGGCCGTCGGGCGAGACCGCGCAGTAGGCGACGGTCGTGAGCCCGACGCCGCCGGCCGCAAGCCGGCGGTGGTGTTCGACCAGCGCGTCCGACGGAATCCCCTCCGGGCACATGCCCTCGTACGTCGCCGTCTTGATCACGCGATTGCGCAGGGTGAGATCGGCGAGGCGCGCGGGTGCGAATGCGTCGAGCGGCATCGGTACCTCAGAAGCGATCGGGTCGGATCTCGGCGTCGTTGCCGCCGTCGATGTAGTAAATCGCGCCGTGGATCCAGCCCGCGCGCCGGTCGAGCAGGAACGCCGCGAGTTCGGCGACCTCTTCGGGCTCGCCGATCCGACCGAGCGGAATCGACAGCTTGCCGATCGCGGCGCCCGTGACCGGGTGGGCCATGTCCCCGGCCAGCAGCGGCGTGCGCACCGGCCCGGGCGCGACGGCGTTCAGGCGCACGCCCGCGCGGCCCCAGTCGCCCGCGCGCCGGCGCACCGCGCGCCCGAGCGCGTGCTTCGCGCCGAGGTAGGCGACGATCGAGCTCGCGCCCGCGTCGGCGAGCCGCCGCGCCTCGGGCTCGTCGTGCGCGAGCAGCGCCTTCACGTAGGGGTGGTCGTCGAGCGGCGCCATCTGCGCGGAGTTCGAGCAGACCACGAGCGCCGCAGGATCGCTCCCGGCGCGAAGCACGGGCAGCCAGCCGTCGAGCGGGTCGATCGCGCCGAAGTAGTTCACCGCCGCGACGAGCGACGGCGGGGACACGTGCGTGCCGACGCCCGCCGAGATCACCACGCGGTCGAGCCGCCCGCCGCAGCTCGCGAGCACGCCGGCGACCGCCGCCTCTCGTCCCGCCGGCGTCGAGAGGTCCGCGACCACCTCGGCGCCGCGCAGGTCCACCCCGATGACGCGCGCGCCGTCGGCTTCGAGCCGGCGTCGGATCGCCGCGCCGATCCCCGACGCGCTGCCCGTGACCACGGCCACGCCCATCAGAACTCCGCGTAGCCGGGAACGCGCGGAAACGGAATCACGTCGCGGATGTTCGCCATTCCCGTCAGGTAGAGCACGAGCCGCTCGAAGCCCAGCCCGAAGCCCGCGTGCGGGACCGAGCCGAAACGCCGCAGGTCGAGGTACCACTGATAGGGGGCCTCGGGCAGACCGCACTCGGCCAGGCGCGCGCGAAGCACGTCGACGCGGTCCTCGCGCTGCGACCCGCCGATGATCTCGCCGACCTTCGGAACCAGCACGTCCATCGCGCGAACGGTCTGACCGTCGTCGTTGCAGTACATGTAGAAGGCTTTGATCGCCTTGGGGTAGTCGGTGACGATCACGGGCCGGCCGACGTGGCTCTCGGTGAGGAAGCGCTCGTGCTCGCTCGCGAGGTCCGCGCCCCACTTCACCGGGAACTCGAAGTCCTGCCCGGAACGCTCCAGGATCGCGACGGCCTCGCCGTAGGTCAGGTGCTCGAAGGAGCTGAGCGCAACGTGCTCGAGAGTGGCTCGCAGGCCGCTCGAGATTCGCTCGTCGAAGAACGCGAGATCGTCCTCGGACTCGTCGAGGACCGCCTTCACCACGTAGCGCAGGAACGCCTGGGCGAGCTCCATGTCGCCGCGCAGATCGCAGAAGGCCATCTCGGGCTCGATCATCCAGAATTCGGCCAGGTGGCGGCTGGTGTTGGAGTTCTCGGCGCGGAAGGTCGGGCCGAAGGTGTAGACGTTCGAGAGCGCGAGCGCCCCGATCTCGGCCTCGAGCTGGCCCGAGACGGTCAGGAACGCGGGGCGCCCGAAGAACTCGCCGTCGAACTCGGTCGCGGCCACGCGGAACATGGCGCCCGCCCCTTCCGCGTCGCTCGCCGTGATGATCGGCGTGTGCAGCCAGACGAAGCCGCGCTCCTGGAAGAAGCGGTGCACCGCGCGCGCGGCCACGTTTCGCACCCGCAGCACCGCGCCGAAGGTGTTCGTGCGCGGGCGCAGGTGCGCGATCGTGCGCAGGAACTCGAAGCCGTGCCGCTTCTTCTGCAGCGGGTAGTCGGAATCGGCCCAGCCGACCACGACGAGCCGCGTCGCTCGCAGCTCCAGCGCCTGCCCGCTGCCCTGCGACGGCACGAGCTCCCCCTCGACCTCGACTGCGCAGCCGGTGTCGAGCCGGACGACCTCGGCCTGGTAGTTCTCGAGCTCCGGCCCGGCCACGACCTGCAGACCCGCAAGGCTCGAGCCGTCGGAGAGATCGAGGAACGAGACGCCCTTCGAGTGCCGCGCCGTGCGCAGCCAGCCGCGCACGGCCGCCGATTCGCCGGCGCTCCCGCGCGCGAGCAGCTCCACGACCCTGGCGAACGCCACCCCGCACTCCTCCGATCCGTGTCCTCGCGGCAATCCTAGCGGAGCGCCGTTGACAGTGAGAGGGCGTTTCCGTTTCTTCGGCGCGCCAATGGCCCAGGAATCCGACGAGGATCGGCACTTCGGAATCTCGGGCCGTCGCCGTTCGCCGCAGACGCCGCTCGCACGCGAGGCGGCCGTGCTGCGGCGCGATCTGGCCTACGTGCACAGCGACGCGATCGCTGCGAGCGTGATGGTCGGCACCGGCGAGACCTACATCGCGGCGTTCGCGCTCGCGCTCGGCCTCGGCGACATCGTCGCGGGGATCGTCGCGTCGGGTCCGATTCTCGCCGGCGCGGTGCTCCAGCTGGTCTCGCCCTACGCCGTTCGGCGTCTCGGCTCGCACCGGCGCTGGGTGGTGCTCGCAGCCGCTGTGCAGGCCGCGAGCTTCGCGCCTCTGGTCGGGGCCGCCGTCGCAGGGCGGCTCAGCGCCTTCGGGCTGCTGGCGATCGCGACGCTCTACTGGGCCGCGGGAATGGCGGCAGGGCCGGCCTGGAACACCTGGGTCGGCACGATCGTCCCCCGCAGTCTGCGTGCGCGCTTCTTCGCGCGGCGCAGCCGCGTCGGGCAGGCGGCGCTGCTCGCGGGGCTGCTCGGCGGCGGGGCAATCCTCCACGGGTTCGAGTCGAACGAAGAGCGGCTGCTCGGCTTCGCGGTTCTGTTCGCGCTCGCCGGCCTGGCTCGCGGAGTCTCCGCCTGGCTGCTCGCGAAGCAGAGCGAGCCCGATCCGTTGATCGAGCGCGTGACCGGCCGGCTCGATCTGGCGCCGCCGCGCTCGACGCCCGGAAATCGCCGCCTGCTCGCCTACCTGCTCGCGGTGCAGACGGGCGTGCACGTCGCGGCGCCGTTCTTCACGCCGTACATGCTCGGCGAGGTCGCGCTCGGGCTCTCCTACGTGGGGTACATGACGCTGATCGCGGCGTCGTTCGTCTCGAAGATCCTGGCGCTTCCGTGGCTCGGTCACTTCTCGGCGAAGCACGGCGCGCGGCGATTGCTGCGGCTGGCGGGGCTCTCGATCGTGCCGCTGCCCGCGCTCTGGACCTTCTCGAACGACTTCAACTATCTGCTCGCGGTGCAGCTCTTCAGCGGCGTGGCCTGGGGCGCGCACGAGCTCGCCACGTTCCTGCTCTTCTTCGACGCGATCCGTCCCGAGGAGCGCACTCGCGTGCTGACCTGGTTCAACCTGGCCAGCGCCACGGCGATGGTCAGTGGAGCTGCGGCGGGGGGCTGGCTGCTCGGCACGCAGGGCATCGACCTGGCGGGCTACGCGACACTCTTCTGGATCAGCGCGGGCGCGCGGGCGCTCACGCTTCCGCTTCTCGCGTGGCTTCCCGACCTGCGGACCACGGCCGCGCCGCCCGCGGTGGGGATCCTCGCGGCGCGTCCGTCCTCGGGCTCGATCGATCGGCCCGTGCTCTCCGACCGCGAGGACAGCCCGATCGAGCGGCCTGCGGAGCCCCGCGAGCTCAGCTCGACGGAGTAGCACCCGTCGCTGCACCGCGATCCTCCGCGGAGAGACGCCAGTCTACGACGCGGGCTATCATGCGCCGACTCGAGCCGAGGAGGTCCGCGATGCGCTGGAAGATCGGGAACGTGACGGTGACGCGGGTGATCGAGGTGGATCTGCCGACGCCCGGCGGGTTCGTGCTCCCGGACGCGCTGCCCGAGAACCTGGCGAAGATCCCCTGGCTCGCGCCGCACTTCGTGACCGCGGACGGGATGCTCCGGATGAGCATCCACGCGCTGATCGTCGAGTCGCAGGGCCGGAAGATCCTGGTCGACACCTGCCTCGGAAACGACAAGAAGCGCCCGATTCCGGACTGGAACATGCGCAGCGGTCCGTTCCTGCAGCAGCTCGCCGACGCGGGACACCCGCGCGAGTCGGTGGACACGGTCGTCTGCACGCACCTGCACGTCGATCACGTCGGCTGGAACACGATGCTCGTCGGCGGCCGCTGGGTTCCGACGTTCGAGAACGCCCGCTACCTGATCGGCCGCAAGGAATGGGACTACTGGGGCAAGGAGCCGGTGAATCCGGACGAGCCGATCATGGACGACTCGGTGCGCCCGATCATCGACGCGGGGCTCGCGGACCTGGTCGAGACCGACCACAAGCTCACGAGCGAGGTCTGGCTCGAGCCGACGCACGGCCATACACCGGGTCACGTCAGCGTGCGCATCTCGTCGGTGGGCGAGGACGCCGTGATCACCGGCGACATGATGCACCACCCCTCGCAGATCGCGAAGCCCGAGTGGGCCTCGAGCTTCGACTGGAACCAGGACACCGGCCGCGCGACGCGGCGCTCCGCGCTAGAACGCTGGTCGGCGGGCGGGTATCTCGTGATCGGCACTCACTTTGCGACGCCGACGGCCGGCAGGATCGTCCGCGATGGTGACGCCTGGCGCTTCGCGGTCTAGCGCGCGACCCCGATGAGTGAAGAGGTCATCCGCTTTCCCGGCGCGCGCCGCCCGGATCGGACGCGCCGCGTCGACGCCTACGGCGTCGGCATCGCCGTCTACGAGTGGGGCGCGCCCGACGCGAGGCCGCTTCTGCTCGCGCACGGCGGCTTCGACTTCGCCGGCACCTTCGACGGCTTCGCGCCGCTGCTGGCCGACGGCGGCTGGCGCGTCGTGTCCTGGGATCACCGCGGACACGGAGACTCCGACCACGCCGCGCTCTACTCCTGGCAGGCCGACCTGCGCGACGCGCTTCTCGTGATGGACTCGGTCGGGCACGAGCCGATGCCGATCGTCGGCCACTCCAAGGGCGGCGGCGTGTGCATGCAGCTCACCGAGGCGCGGCCGAACCGCGTGTCGCGCTTCGCGAACCTGGACGGGATGCCCGGCAAGTGGCGCCATCCCGACGTCGCGGACCGCGAGCGCACGAAGCTTCTCGACAGCGAGCTCTCGAGCTGGCTCGACTGGCGCAGGCGCGCGGCCGACCTCGCGCGCAAGCCCGGCACGCTCGACGAGCTGGCGCGCCGCCGCGGCCGGATGAACCCGCGTCTCTCGCACGACTGGCTGCGCTATCTGGTCACGATCGGAGCGCGGCGCGACGCGGACGGCTGGCGCTGGAAGATCGACCCGTCGATGCGTTTCGGCGGCTTCGGTCCGTGGCGACCCGACTGGTCGCTCGAGCGCATGCGCGGCTTCCCGGCGCCGCTCCTGGCGATCCTCGGCTCGGTCGAGGAGGAGATGGGCTGGGGGACCTCGGCCGAGTTCCTCGCGCCGTACATGCCGCGCGGCACGCGCATCGTCACGCTCCCGGACTGCGGCCACTTCGTGCACATCGAGCACCCGCGGCGCGTGGCCGACCTGGTGCTGGAGTTCCTGGCGTGAGCTCGGCGACGGTCCTGCTCTCGCACAATCGCGTGCAGCTCGCGCTGCACGAGCTGCGCTCGGGCGACGGCCGCGCCCTGCTGCTGCTGCACGGGCTGGGCGAGCGCTCGCCATCGCGGATGCCGCCGGAGCTCGAGGGCTGGCCCGGTCCGATCCTCGCGCTCGACTTCACCGGTCACGGCCGCTCCAGCGTTCCTCGCGGCGGTGGCTACACCAGCGAGATCCTGATCGGCGACGTCGACGCCGCGCTCGCGCGCGTCGGCCACGCCACGCTGGTGGGGCGCGGGCTCGGCGCGTACATCGCCCTGCTCTGCGCCGGAGCGCGGCCGCGGCTCGTGCGCGGCGCGATCCTGCTCGACGGACCCGGGCTCGCGGGCGGAAGCGCGCGACCCGGAACGCCGCTGATCCCGATGCCGGACCCCAACGCCGTGACGCCGCCGGATCCGTTCGCGCTCGTCGAGCTGGCCTCGGACGTTCGCCCGCCCGACTACGCGACCTCGTTCGTCCGCCAGGCCACGCACTTGTCGGGGCTGGAACGCCCGATCAGCATCTGCACGCTCGAGCGGCCCGACTGGCTGCGCGCGGTGGTCGAGGAGCCCGGCGTCGAGACCTGCGAGCTCGAGCAGGCGCTGGAGTTCTACGCTTCGGACGAGCCGGCCGCGGCCCGCTAGCGCGGATCGAGACGCACGGGAACCGCGTCTCGGCGCAGCACGAGCCCGTACCAGCCGTCGACCCAGCCGTACTTCGCGGCGAAGGCCCGGTCGATCGCGCGGCGCTCGGCCTCGTCGGTCACGAACACCGCGCGACACAATGTGGTGACGCCCCCGCGTGTGAGCTCGGCTTCGGGGTTCGCCCGCAGCTGCTCGCCCCAGCTGCGACCGGGACGGGCGATCCGCACCCAGGGCCGGCCGTCTTTGTCGACGATCCAGAGCTTGGTGTCGTGCGGGAGGCCCGCGGCGTCGAAGGTGCGCAGCTCGGCGACCTCCGTCCGCTCGCCGGCAAGCCAGGTTCCGAGCGCCAGGAGGAACAGACCCGAGAGCGCGATCGAAGCGAGCCTTCGAATGCTCACGCGCCGAGCTTGCCTTCGCGGCGCGCTCGGAAGTAGGCAGCGAATCGCTGCGGGTCAGCCGCCCACGAGCCAGCGCGCGGCGCTCTGCCCCAAGAGACACGCCGCGAGACAGCCGAAGACCGTGACCGCGGCGTATCCCGAAGCCAGCCCCCACGCGCCCTCCTGCAGCAGGGCGAGCGTCTCGACGCTGAACGCGGAGTAGGTCGTGAAGCCGCCGAGAAATCCAGCGCCCAGCGCGATGCGCAGCTCGGGCGAGACCGCGTCGGTCTCGAGCGACGCGCACACCAGCGCCGCGAGCAGCGCGGAGCCGAGCAGGTTCACCGCCAGCGTCCCGATCGGAAACGGGACCGGAATGCGCTCCGCGACGAGGCTTCCGATCAGATAGCGCAGGCCCGAGCCGAGCCCGCCCGCGAGACACACCCACCCGAATCGCATCGCCGTCATCGCCCGAGCATAGCCCCGCGGCCCGGGAGTCCGCCCGGCGCAGCGTGGTAGGCTGCACGGGTGCGGGAGATCGGCGAGCTCGAGGTCGAGGTCGGGTCGGACGCGAAGCTCGCCCGCCCGTCGCTGATCGCGTTCTTCCGCGACCGCGACCACACGCGCGGCAGCCTGCTCGTCTCCGTGCTCGTGCTCGCACTGCCGTCGATCCTGACCACGACCTTCTCGTTCGGCGTCTTCCAGCTGGTCGAGCTCTCCTTCCTCGGGCGGCTCGGCGAGCACGCGCTCGCGGCCGCGGGATCGAGCGACCAGGTGCTGCGCCAGGGCCTGATGCTCTTCGTGATGGGCATGACGGTCGCCTCGCAGATGATGATCTCGCGGCTCGTCGGCTCCGGACAGGTCGAGGGCGCGGAGCACGTCGCGGGCCAGAGCTTCGTGCTCGGCGCGGGCCTGGCGCTGGTCGCGGCGCTGACCGGCGGGCTGTTTCCCGAGGCGCTCGTGCGCCTGATCGCGAGCGACCCCGACGTGATCGCGCTCGCCACGGTCTACGTGCGGATCGTGTTCCTGAGCTTCTTCGTGATGATCTCGGGACAGATCTTCTCGACCGTGCTGAACGGCGCCGGCGACGCGACCACGCCGATGCTCACGTCGTTCATCGTGACGCCGGTCTCGATCTTCTCGCAGTGGGCGCTCACGTTCGGGCACGCCGGACTGCCGGCGATCGGGATCGCGGGAATCCCGGCCGGCTCGGCGATCGGCGGGGCCTGCGGCGCGGCGGTCTCGCTCTACATGCTCTTTAGCGGCCGCTGCCGCGTGCACCTGCGCGCCCGTCACGTCGTGCCGGACCTGCCCACGCTGGCGCGGATCCTGACCACCAGCCTGATGCCGGCCGCGCACATGCTCGCGCGCTCGCTGATGGTGATGTTCTTCATGATCATGGCGGGCCGCCTCGGCGGGAAGGTGCAGGCGGCCTACACCGTCGGGCTGCGGCTCGAGATGCTCGCGATCATGCTCGCCTTCCCGATCGCGAACGCCTGCGCGACGCTGGTCGGCCAGAACCTGGGCGCGCGGCGCCTCTCGCGCGCCTGGGGCGCGATCTGGGCCAGCGCCCTCGTCGAGCTCGCGGCGCTCTGGCCGCTCGCGCTCGGCGTGTTCCTGTTCCGCCACGCGCTCGTCGCGCTCTTCGTCGACGACGCCGAGGTGGCCCGGATGGCCGAGGAGTATCTCGTCTACTCCTCCGGGATCCTCGCCTTCTACGGCCTGTACTTCGTGGCGTTCCGCACGCTTCAGGCCGCGGGCGACATGCTCTCGCCGATGCTGATCTCCGTCTCGACGGCCGTCCTCGTCGGAGCCCCGCTCGGCTGGCTTCTCGCCACGCGCACCGACCTGGGCGCAACGGGGATGTGGATCGCGAACCTGGTCTACGCGCTGGTGAACGCGAGCGCGATGATCGGCTGGCTGCTCTCGGGTCGCTGGGCGCGCCGCCACGCGATCTGAGCGCGCGGCGCGTAGAATCCGGCCATGAACCGCGAGACCTACTACAAGGACCACTGGGTCGAGATCGAGCCGGAGCGGATCGACGCGTACGAGCAGATGTTCGAATGGCGGCCGCAGAGCGCGCCCTTGCTCGAGCCGGCCGAGCTCGCGCCCGGACAGACGGTGATCGACTACGGCTGCGGGCCCGGCGGACTCGCGGTCGAGCTGGCGCGGCGCGTCGCGCCGAACGGCCGCGTGCACGGCGTGGACCTGAACGCGCTGTTCCTGGAGCGAGCGCGCGAACGAGCGAAGCGCGACGGCGTCGAGGCGCTGATCGAGCTGCACCGGACCGACGGCGATCGCATCCCGCTCGAAGCGCGAATCGCCGACCGGCTGGTGTGCAAGAACGTGATGGAGTACGTGCCCGACGTCGCCGCGACGCTCGCGGAGTTCCGCCGCGTGCTTACGCCGGGAGGGCTCGCGCACGTGATCGACAGCGACTGGGGCCTGCTCGCGGTGGAGCCGATCGGCGCGGAGCGGATCGCCGAGCTCTTCGAGGCCGCGAAGCCCGCCTACAAGACCCCGCTGATCGGCCGCAAGCTCTGGGGCGCGATGCGCGGCGCGGGCTTCTCCGACGTGAAGGTGAAGATCGTCGCCAGCGCCGACACCAAGGGCTTCACCGCGCCGATCGTCTTCAACATGATGTCGTACGCGCGCGCCTCCGGACGGCTGCCGAAGGCGACGCTCGAGGCGCTCGCCGCGGACCTGAAGAAGTCCCTCTCCGACGGAACGTTCCTGCTGATCCTGCCGCAGTTCCTGGTCACCGGAACGGCCTGAAGCCTAGTCGAGCGACGGGACGAAGATCTGGAAGGTCTGGTCCGCGAGGAAGTCGTGCTCGTCGGCGAGCCGATAGCCCGCCTCGCGCAGCTCCTCGCGAATCACGTGCATGGGCGTGCCGTGCCGGCCCGAGCGGTACTCGACGATCGCGATTCGCCCGCGGTGTCGCAGCCGGTCGTGCAGCGCGCTGAAGTAGGCGACCCGATCCGAGAGGTGGTGGTAGGTGTTGCAGAGGAAGATCAGGTCGACGCCGCTCTCGGGCAGGCGGGGATCGTCGCTTGCGGCCTCGATCACCTCGACGTTCTCGCGCTTCTCCGCGCGCACCCGGTCGCGCAGGTAGCCGAGCATGTCCGGATCGATGTCGACGGCGTAGACGCGCCCGTCGGGCCCGACCGCGTTCGCGAGCCGGAACGTGAAGTAGCCCCCGCCGGCGCCGAGATCCGCGACGAGCGCTCCCGGCGGCAATGCCAGCGCCGCGACCACGCGATCCGGCTGCTGCGCCGCGTCGCGACCCGGAGCCTCGTAGGCCAGGCGCTTGAGCGTGCCGCAGCCCGAGGCCAGCGCGAGCGCGAGCAGCGCGAAGACGAAGCTCCGCGCGTAGAGTCGCCGTTCCTTCATGACCGTCTCTCTCCCCAGCGATTCCAATAGGTGACCTCGCGTGGACCACGGCGCGCGGCGGGACGCAGCACCGCGTCGCGCGTGTAGCCGACCGGGAGCAGGATCGTCTGCGTCACGCCCTCGGGAATTCCCAGCGCGCGCGCCGCCTCGTCCTCGTGCAGCAGGTGCAGCGTGGTCCAGGTCGAGCCGAGGCCGCGCGCGCGAAGCGCGAGCATCAGCGACCACGCGGCGGGGAGCACGGAGCCGTAGAACGCGACCTGCTGCGCGACCGAGAGCGGCTCCGGGCGGCCCTCGATGCAGACCAGGATCAGCGCGGGCATCTCGTGCAGGCGGTCCGCGAGGAGCCGATGCGTCGCCTTGATCGGCTCGGCGTCCGGATCCGCCTCGCGAAGCGCCGCGTAGTGCTCGAACGCGCGCCGGTACAGTTCGCCGAGCCATCGCTTCGCCTCGGGCTCGGTCACGACCAGGAAGCGCCAGGCCTGGGCGTTCCGCCCGGTCGGTGCCTGCGTCGCGATCTCGATGCACTCCTCGATCAGCTCGGGCGCGACCGGCCGGGTGTAGTCGAGCTTGCGCCGCACCGAGCGCGTCGTGCGCAGGACCAGATCCACCGAAGCGAGGTCGAAGTCGGCTGGCCCCATGCCACGATCCTAGTCGATCCGATCGGTATGATGGCGACATGTCGGATCAAACGCGCAGGGAAGATCGGATCGTGGGGCCGATTCCGACCGAGGCGGCCGGAATGGCGCCGGGTCGCGGGCGGCTTTCGGGGCGGAGGATTCTGGTCGTGGGCGCGGGCACACAGCCCAGCCCCGAGCCCGACGCTCCGATCGGGAACGGCCGCGCGATCGCGCTTCTCGCCGCGCGCGAGGGCGCGGCGGTCGCCTGCGCCGACCGCGACGAGAGCTCGGCTCGCGACACGCTCGCGCAGATCGAGAAGGAAGGCGGCCGCGGCTGCGTGGTCGTCGGCGACGTGAGCGACCCCGACGCCTGCGCGCGGATCGTCGCGGAGGCCGAGCGGGCGCTCGGCGGCCTCGACGGGGTGGTCCTGAACGTCGGCATCGCCGCGGGAGCGAGGCTCGCCGGCACCGACGCGGCGGCCTGGGATCGCACCTTCGCGGTGAACCTGCGCGCGCACTTCCTGATCGCGCGCGAGGCCCTGCCCCGGCTCGCGCCCGGCGCGTCGCTCGTCTTCATCAGCTCGGTCGCGGCGCTCGGCCCCGGCTCGCAGCTTCCGTCCTACGATTCGTCGAAGGCGGGGCTCGCGGGGCTGATGCGCCACGTCGCCTTCGAGGGCGCGCGCCGCGCGGTGCGCGCGAACCTGGTGCTCCCTGGGCTGATCGACACGCCGCTCGGCCGCAACGCGACGCGCGGGCGGCCATCGCGCGCGCGAACGCCCGTGCCGCTCGGCCGGCAGGGCACCGGCTGGGAGGTCGCGTTCGCGACGATCTTCCTGCTCTCCGGCGAGGCGAGCTACGTCACCGGCCAGTCGCTCGTCGTCGACGGAGGACTCTCCGCGCTCAGCTGACCTCGGCGGCCGCCTTCGCGGTGAACTCCGGCGTCAGCCCGAGCTGGCTCAGCATCGGCGTGAACTTCGAGCGCGCGATGCGGTCCTCGAAGCCGGCGCGGCGCAGGCGGTGGAAGTACTCCTGCATCTGCTTCACCTGCAGCTGGCCAACGATCTTCACGCCCTCGGCGATCTGCTCCGGCTTGGTGCCCTTTCCCGCGAGCACGATCATGCACTCGGTGAGCGCGGCGTCGAACTGGTTGATCGTGATCGACTCGCCCTCGTCGAGCGCGCTGTGCAGCTGCTCCTTGCGCTCGGGTGTGTGGTCGATGGTCCACTTCAGGTGCTGCATCCCGTACGAGACGTGGCGCGCCTCGTCCTGCATCACGAGCTGGAAGATGCGCTTGTCGACGGGCGTGGGCGAGATGAACTCGCTGAAGCGGAACATAGTCAGGATGTTGCCCTCGGCCAGCAGGTGCATGAACGCCGACGCGTCGCCGTAGGTGTCGCCGTCGAGGATCGCCTTCAGCGAGTGCTCGGCCTGCGGCAGCGCCTCCATCAGGCCGACTCCGCCGACCAGCGCGCGCTTGCGGAACACCTCGGCGTGTCGCGCCTCGTCGATCGCCTGCGTGGCGATGAAGTGCTTCACCTCGTGGAACTGGTTGTTCATGCGCCAGAGCCACTTCGCCGGCAGGTCGGTCGCGATCATCTCGACCTCGGTGAAGAACGTGCAGAGCTGCGCGTAGGCGACCTCGAGCTCCTCGCTTCGCTCGTACTTGTCGAGGTCGGTCCAGGGAACGTCGGTGGTGGCGTCCCACTGGCGCGAGACCGCCTCCTCCGTGAACGACGCGACCTTGTAGGCCCAGACGTCCGACTTGCGGTTCAGCTCCGGCTCGAGGTCGGCCTGGTGCTTCACGTCGTAGGTCGCGCCGCGCGGCGCCGCGCCCCGCGGACCGCGCGGAACCTCGGGCAGATCGTCGTAGCCGTAGCTGCCCTTGTTCACGTCCAGGTAGGTGAAGCCGCGCTTGGGGTTCTCCTGCGAGAAGCGCAGCTTCTCGGTGCCGGCCTTCATCCAGCCGAGGTCGAGGTTGCCCTTGCGGATGTCGCGCATGCGCAGCGCCAGATCGGAGTTGCTGCGCCAGTCGGTGGGTCCGTAGTAGCTCATCGGGTTCCCCTTCTTCGGATCAGCTGCGGAGCATCCGCAGGAATTCGGGCAGCGGGCTGCGCGCGCTGCGATCGCCCAGACCGGCCGCCAGGCAGCGGCCGAAGTACTCCTCGACGGTTCGCTCGTAGAGCCCGACGACGGGCTCGAATCCGCCCGAGATCAGCACCAGCGGCTCGATCATCGCCGGCGCCCCGAGCGCGCCGACCAGCGCGTTCTCGGCCAGATCGAGGTGATTGTCGAGCCGCTCCACCTCGATCGGGCGCACGCGCAACAGGTTGCGGATGTGCGCCACGCCGTAGGCGATGAAGCGGCTCGCGTCCTGCGCGAGCCGCGTGCCGAGGAACGTGTCCGCCCGGTTCGTCGCCGTGTACTCGATGTGCCGTCCGAGCGCCTGCACCCACGAGAACAGCAGCACGTTCATCGACACCGACGCCTCGGCGTAGGAGTCGGCCACGAAGATCGTCTTCAGGAAGTCGCCGAGCTCGGCACAGTCGACGCCGAGCTGGCCGTCGCCGGCGAGCGCGCGCTTCCGGAACGCCTCGGCGATCCGCGCCGCGTCGTACATCTGCACGCACATCAGGAACTTGATCTCGTGGAATTCCTGGTTCATGCGGTACTCGAACGACGCGGCGGTGTCGCAGGCGACCAGCCCGACCGAGGTGAGATTCGTCGAGAGCTGCCGCAGCGCGATCGCGACGTCCTCGGAGTGGCCGGGCTTGGCGAGCGCGTCCCAGGGCACGTCGTGCGCCGGCGCCCAGCGGCGCGACTTCCCTTCCTCGTAGAGCCGCGGCGCGATGTCCGCCCAGACGTCGCTCTTGCGGTTCAGGCGGTAGCCCAGCGACGGCAGCCCGGCGGGAAGGATCGCCCCGCGCGGCGCCATCGAGAAGTTGTGCCGCACGATCTCGGGCAGGTGATCGGGCGAGTACGAGCCCTGGTTGATGTCGTCGAGCGTGAGCCCGCGCGCCGTCTGGCTGGGCCGGAACGCCGCGCGCTCGCCGATGTTCTTCATCCAGGTGAGCTCGAGCTGTCCCGAGATCGTGCGCATGATCTTCGCGACGATCTCTGGATCCTGCGTGTAGTCCTTGGGGGCGACGTAAGACATCGGGGCTCCTAGGCGACCTTGACGTCGAGGTGGCGGGCCTGGTCGAAGAACTCCTGGATCGACGCCATGAAACGGTAGAACTTGTCGTGTCCCTCGGCGTCGCTCGTCTCGATCCGCAGCACGTCACCGACGTGCGAGAGCGTGTTCAGGGTGTGCTTCGCGTCGGCGCCGCCGTGCTGGAGGATCGCCTTCACCATCTCGCCCCAGACCTCCGTGGGACCGCCGATCACGAAGTCGAGACGCGTCGGGTCGCCGCCTTCCCGGACGTCCACGCACTCGTAGACCTCGAAGTCGATCGTGTACAGCTGGCTGCCGATCTTCACGCCGAAATTCGTGTCGCAGGTGCCGAGCTTCTCGAAGACCGCCTTGTCCTCCTTGGTGCGCTGCTGCAGCGCCTGGAAGAACTCGAGCGAGGGGAATCGGATCGTCATGAATGCCTCCGCGGAATCTTGAAATCAATGTAAACCACTCGAGCGCGCGCCGGCAAACCGTGCTTTGCCGCGAAGCTCCTAGCTCTCGAACGAGCCGTGGCGACCGGCGCCGCGCGCGAAGCGCGTCGCCCCTTCCAGGGTCTCGCCCGAGGCGATCACCTCGAGCCCGAGTCGCGTCTCGAGGCGCAGCGCATCGTCGAGTGGGAGCGGCCACTGCTGATAGGACGAGAGCCGATCGCCGCGCAAGCAGCGCTGCGGGAACGCGGCGAGCTGCCGGGCCAGCCCGACCGCCTCGGGCAGGGCTCGCCCAGGATCGACCAGGCGATTGGCCAGGCCCATCATTTGCGCCTCGTCTCCGGACACTCCCCGCCCGGTCAGGATCAGGTCGAGCGCGTGCGAGTGGCCGATCAGCCGCGGCAGGCGAACCGTGCCCCCGTCGATCAGCGGCACGCCCCAGCGCCGGCAGTAGACGCCGAAGACCGCGTCGCGGGCCGCCACGCGCAGGTCGCACCAGAGCGCGAGCTCGAGCCCCCCGGCCACCGCGAAGCCCTCGACCGCGGCGATCACGGGCTTGCCGAGCAGCATTCGCGACGGGCCCATCGGCCCGTCGCCGTCCTCGCGGACCCGATTGCCGCGCCCCTCGGAGACGCCCTTCAGATCCGCGCCGGCGCAAAAGCAGCCGCCCTCACCCGTGAGCACGGCGACGCTCGAGGACGCATCGGCGTCGAAGCGGAGGAACGCGGCGGCAAGCTCCGCGGCGGTGGGCCCATCGACGCAGTTTCGGACGGCCGGTCGGTCGATCGTGACGATCGCGACCGGGCCATCGGTCTCGTAGCGAACGCTGGCCATCGCCGTCCTCCTCGAGCTTTCGCTCGAACGTACCACGCGAGCGCGTCTGCTAGCGTACCTGCGCCGCCCTGCATGGACTCCACCGGAACGCCGATCCCGCCGCTCGTCCTGGTCGCTGTCGGCGTCGCGCTCGCCTACGCGGCGCTCGCCTTCGTACGCGCGCGGCCGGAGTGGGTCGTCGATCGCGCCGGGCTCGTGCTCGGCGGGCTCGGCGCGATCTCGCTGGTCGCGGCGCTCCTCCTCTTCGACGTGCGCAATCTCGCCGTGCGCGTCCGCCTCGACGCGTCCGAGGAGCCGCTGATGCTGCGAAGGGATCCCGCTCGCGAGGTCTACCGCGAGGCGACGCGCAGCTTCGGAAACGACGACGTCTACGTGATCGCGATGCTGGCCGACGACGTGTTCACGCAAGAGAACCTCGCGGCGCTGCGCCGGATCAGCCACGCCGTGCTGAAGCTTCCCGGGGTGCGGCGCGCGGAGAGCCTGGTCGACGTGCCGACGTACCGTTGGGACGCGGAGAAGGACTGGCTGGACGTCTCGCGCTTCATCGACGAGGTGCCGAGCGACCCCGCCGCGCTCGCCGACCTGCGCGCACGTGCGCTCGCGGACCCGATCTACCCCGAGCTGATCGTCTCGCGCGACGGATCGGCCGCCGCGATCAACCTGTCCTTCCACGAGATCGGCGATCGCGCCTTCGTAGATCTCGGCCTCGACGAGGCGATCCGCACCATCGCCAATGCCGAGGCGGCGCCCGGCCGGGAGTTCCGCTTCGCGGGCCGTCCGCACGTGAAGTCTCGCACCGCCGTGATCATGGCCGAGGACCTCGCGCGCCTGATCCCCCTCGCGGTCGTGGTCGCGACGCTCGTGGTCTTCGTCACCACCGGCTCGGCGCGCTGCGTGCTGCTGCCGCTGCTCGGCTGTCTGATGTCGGTGCTGTGGACGTTCGGGCTGCTCGCGGCGACGGGCACGCCGATCAACCTGCTCACGATCGTGCTCGCGCCGATCCTGATCTCGCTCGGCGGGCTCTACGGCGTGCACATCGTCGCGCGCTGGGAGCTGGAGCGAGAGCACGCCGACAACGCGCGCGACGCCGCGCTCGCGACGCTGAACGAGGTGTTCCTGCCGGAGGTCCTCTCGGGGGTGACGACCACGGTCGGCTTCGCGGCGCTCGTCCCGAGCGGGATTCCGGGCATCGAGGAGCTGGGGCTGTTCGCGTTCTTCGGCTGCTCGATGCTGACGGCCATCTCGCTGGCCGGAATTCCGGCGGCGCTCGCGCTGCTGCCGCACCGCACGGGCCGGCAGGCGACCACGAGGATCGGGGAGGCCTTCGGCCGCAGGCTCGACGACGCGCTCGTCGCGCTCGCGCGGGTCTGCACCGCGCACGCGACGCCGGTCCTGCTCGGCTGGGCCCTGGTCACGGTGTGCGCGCTGATCGCGCTGCCGCGGATCGTCGTCGACACCGACTATCTCACCTACTTCAAGGCCGACTCGCCGGTGCGGCGCGACTTCGCCGCGGTGAACGAGCGGCTGATCGGGCCGGTGCCTCTGTACGTGGCGCTCTTCGGCCGCGACGAGGGAGCCTTCCGCGAGCCGGCGAACCTGCGCAAGCTGGAAGCGCTGCAGCGCGAGCTCGAGCTCCTGCCAGGCGTTTCGGCCGCGGTCTCGATGGCCGATCCGTTGCGGCTGCTGAACCGCGCCCTCGAGCACGGCGACCCGGCGCAGGAGCGCATTCCCAACTCGCGCGAGGAGGTGAGCGACCTGATCTTCATGGTTCCGAAGGCGGAGCTGCGCCGCTTCGCGAACTCCAATCACAGCGCCGCGAACGTGCTGGTGCGCACCGGCGAGCTCGGCTCGCGCGCGGTGCGCACGCTGGTCGCGCGCATCGAAGCGGTGGTGGAGCGGCTCGATCTTTCGCCCGCGCTGCGCGTCGAAGTGACGGGCAACGCCGTGGTGCTGAACCGCAGCGCCGACGCGCTCGCGGGCAACCAGGTCTCGAGCATCGCGCTCGCGAGCGCGACCGTGCTGCTGCTGGTCTATTACGTGTTCCGCTCGCTGCGCATCAGCCTGCTGGTGATGGCCCCGAACCTGACGCCGGTGATCCTGTTCTTCGGAATGCTCGGCTTCGGCATCGCGCCGCTCTCGCTACCGACCAGCATGATCGGCTGCGTGGTGCTCGGCGTGGCGGTCGACGACACGGTGCACATGCTCGTGACCTACCGGCGCCTGCGCGAGCGAGGCAACTCGCCGGAGGCCGCGGTGCTGCACAGCATGCGCCGCGTCGGCCGGCCGATGGCGATCTCCGCGCTGATGCTGATCGCCGGCTTCCTCACGATCACGGTCTCGGGCTTCGCGACGATCGTGGAGTTCGGCTACCTGTCGGCGCTGACCCTGCTGATCTGCCTGGCCGCCGATCTGGTCATGCTCCCGGCGCTACTCGCGCGCGCCCGCGCGTAGCGAGTCGACGGTCTTCAGGCTCTGGGGCGAGAAGATCGCGTCCGAGATCACCGGGTTGTCGACCACGCGCTCGATGGTGAGCACCGACTGCGTCTTCTCGGACAGGTCGTACATCGTGCTCTCGCGCGGGATCCAGACCCCGGAGTACGACTCGATCCTGCCGCGCGGGATCTCGAGCTGCTTCACCTCGACCCCCGCGTCGTCCCAGTGCCGCGTGCGCAGCGGCACGTTGTACACCTTGTCCACGTACAGCAGGCTGCGCGCGTAGGCCGGATCGGTCTCCGGCTTGTGGCTCACGTCGACGACCCAGACGGACACTCCCTGGAGCTCCTCGTCGGGAAGCCGCTGGTAGGTCGCGTCGTCGATGTGGCTCACCACCGCGAGGTCGTCCAGACTGAAGTCACTGCCGAAGATCGATTCCTTCGCCGGCGCGATCCGGGTGACTCGCTCGCGCTTTCGCGAGTAGTGGAAGCCCTCGTCCTCGGTGCCCTTCCGCTCGATGAAGAGGTAGGCCGTGTCTCGCTTGTCGTACGGGTCGGTGAACTTCATCACCGTCTTCGAGATGACGGCGCCCTTCGGCGCGGATCCCGGCGCGCGCAGATCCTTGAAGCGCGACCAGAACGCCAGGTTCTGCACGCTCCCACCGGGATCGGTCGAGCTCATGCGGTGCTCGAAGTACGCGGTCTCGAGCTTGTTGTCGATCACGCGCTGGTAGATCTCGCGGCCGCTCGGTCCGGCGCCGTTCGGCAGCGCGTCGTCCTGGGCCTGTGCCGTGGCGGCCAGGAGCAGGATCAGGCAGGAGATCAGCCGTCGTACGTCTCGGGTCCGCATCGGCGCTAGCTCCGCCTCGGCTTCGGCTTCGGCTTCGCGCCTGCCTTGCGCCGCGTGCCCGCCCGGCTGCCGTAGTCGCCGAACGGATCGTCGCGATCGCGCACCGCCTCTCGGAAGCCCTTGCTTCGCGCGCTCGCGACGAAGTCGATCCCCTCTTGCGTGTGGCGCGCGACGCCGTCGAAGAGCGTGCCGAGCAGACGGCTCGAGGCGAGCCCCATGTTCTCGGCCGTCTGGTTGCAGAGCAGCTTCAGCATCACGAGCTGATTCGTCGGCACGCGCGCCATGCGCCTGGCCAGCGCCAGGGCGTGATCCGAGAGCTCCGCGTCGGGAACGGCTTCCAGGATCAACCCGATCTCGACCGCCTTTCGCGCGGAGATCTCGTCCCCCGTCAGCATGTAGCGCTTGGCCTGCTCGAGCCCCATTCGGTAGACCCACATCGCCGTGGTCGGCGTGCCCCAGACGCGCGAGGGCGGGTAGCCGAAGCGCGCGCCCTCGCCGGCCACGATCAGGTCCGCGCACAGGACCAGGTCGGTGCCGCCGCCGATGCACCAACCCTGCACGGCCGCGATCGTCGGCTTCTTCGCGTACCAGAGCTTCATGTAGGTGTCGACGAAGCGGCCCATCATGCGCAGGTCGGAGACCGAATCCCATACACGCCTTCGCGTCGCTCCGGATTCCGCGTCCTGAGCCGCAGTTCCCCAGTCGAGCGCGTAACCGGCACAGAAGGCCGGGCCCTCGGCGCGGAGCAGGATCACGTGCGCGGCGGACTCGGCATCGCCGGCGTCGATCGCGGCGGCCAGCTCGTCGCGCAGCTGCGGCGTGATGGTGTTGTACTCAGCCGCGCGCGAGAGCGTGATCACGAAGACGCCCTCCTCGACGTGGGTGCGCAGCGTCTTCGGCCCCGTCCTCGCTCTCGTCGCCACGCGATCCTCCCGTCGTGGCCGGTGACGGTACACGAAGAAGGGATCCGGCGTGATACCCTCGAACGATTCGAAGCGGAGGTCGGGACGCGATGATCGTCGGTCGGATCGGTGAGCTCTGGCGGTATCCCGTGAAATCCATGAAGGGCGAGCGGATCGACGCCGCGAAGCTCGGCACGAACGGCATCCCCGGAGATCGCGGCTGGGCGGGGCGGGACGAGGTGCGCGGCGGCATTCGCGGCGCGAAGAAACTCGCCGAGCTGATGCGCTGCGGAGCGCGCTACCTCGAGGAGCCCGAGCCGGGACGCGTGCCGGCGCCCGAGATCACGCTTCCCGACGGCGCGCGTCTGCGCGCGTCGGACGCCGAAGCCTCGAAGCGACTGAGCCAGGCGCTTCGCAACGAGGTCACGCTCTGGCCGCTGCTTCCGGCCGAGAAGCTCGATCACTACCGGCGCGGCGCCCCGACCCACGCCGATTTCGACCAGGAGATGCGCGCGGTCTTCGGCCGCGCGCCGGACGAGCCGCTGCCGGATTTCTCGGTCTTCCCTCCGGTGCTCTTCGAGTTCGAGTCGCCGCCCGGCACCTACTTCGACGCGTTTCCGCTGCTCCTGCTCACCAGCGCCACGCTCGGGCGGCTGCAGAAGCTGGCGCCCGCGTCGCGCGTGGACGTGCGCCGCTTCCGTCCGAATCTCCTGATCACGACACCGGACGGCGTCGAGGATTTCGCGGAGCTCGGCTGGATCGGCAAGCGCCTGCGGATCGGAGACGTGGAGATCTCGGTGCCTGCGGCTTGCCCGCGCTGCGTGATGATCTCGCACGGCTTCGACGATCTGCCCAAGGACCCGGGTCTGATCCGCACCGTCGTGCGCGAGGCGAACCAGAACGTCGGCGTCTACGGAAGCATCGAGCGCGCCGGCCGGATCGCGGTCGGCGACGCGGTGGAGCTGCTCTGATGAAGATCGGCCTGATCCCCGTCAACATGGCCGTCGCGGATTCCCGGCAGCTGCTCGCTGCCGCGCGCAAGGCCGAGGCGATCGGAATCGAGTCGCTCTGGACCTTCGAGCACGTGATGATCCCGATCGACTACTCGTCGAAGTACCCGTACAACGCGACCGGGAAGATGGGTGCGCCGCCCGAGACGAACCTGGTCGACCCGCTGATCGCGCTGGCGGCGATCGCGTCCTGCACCTCGAAGATCCGCCTCGCGACCGGCGTGAACATCCTGTCGCAGACCAACCCGCTGTACCTGGCCAAGCAGGCCGCGAGCCTCGACTTCGTCTCGAACGGCCGCTTCATGCTCGGCGTGGGGATCGGCTGGCTGCGCGAGGAGTTCGACGCGCTCGGCGTTCCGTTCGAGCACCGCGGCGCCCGCTTCGACGACTACGTCGCGGCGATGCGCAAGGTCTGGTCGGGCGAGGTCGTCGAGCACCGCAGCGAGTTCCTGAATTGGTCCGGCTTCAAGAGCTACCCGATTCCGGTCCAGCGCCCGGGCGTGCCGATCATCGTCGGCGGATCGAAGGGGAAGGTCTTCGAGCGGATCGCGAAGCTCGGCGACGGCTGGTACGCGCCGAGCGGGAACGTGGCGCAGCTCGCGGAGCTGCTCGCGCCGCTGCGCAAGGCGTGCGCCGCGATCGGACGCGACCCGGCGAGCGTCGAGATCTCGGCGATGTGGATTCCCGCGGCGGAGGGGATCGACGCGGTGAAGCGCTACGCGGATCTCGGCGTCTCGCGACTCGTGGTGCCGACCTTCGCGATCGGCGGCAGCTCCGACGACGCGCTCGACCGCTTCGCCGGCGAGGTGCTCGCGAAGATCCGCTGATCAGCCCAGCCCGAGCGCGGCGAGCGTGCGCTCGATCAGCCAGAAGCCGGCCATCGCGCCGAACGCGTACGCGATCGGCCGCTCGGCGGCGCGGAGCGGCCGGATGCAGAGCCGCAGCGCCGCCACGAAGGCGAGCTGGCCGAGCTCGATTCCGACGTTGAAGCTCGCGAGCGCGAGCGGAACGTCGCGCGCCGGAAGCCCGGCCTCGGAGAGCGCCGCGGCGAAGCCGAAGCCGTGCAGCAGCCCGAACGCCGCCGCCATTCGCGCGGGCCGGAGCCGCCGCCCGCCGGGGCAGGCGAGCTCGAGCGCGAGCCAGAACACGCTCGCCGCGATCGCGACCTCGATCGGCGCGGCCGGCACTTGCACGAGGCCGAGCGCCGCGGCGCAGAGCGTGAGCGCGTGCCCGAGCGTGAAGCAGGTCACCGTGGCGACGAGCGCGCGCGGTCTTCGCACCAGCAGAACCAGCCCGGCGACGAAGAGCAGATGGTCCAGACCGCCGAGGATGTGCTCGAGGCCCAGTCTCAGATAGGCGTAGATCGTGGCCGCGCGCCCGCGCCGCGCGGGAAGCTCGAAGCGAGGCCGATCGGCGTCGATCACGCCCTGCGCGACCGTGCCGTCCGCGGCCTCGAAGCGCACCAGCGCGTTGGTCGCGGTGTCGCGAAGCCCATCGAGGCCGACCGAGCGGCCGGCGAGTGGCTGCTCGCCGCAATCGAGCACGGCCGAGAGCGTCTGAGCCCGTTCGTCGCGTTCGAGCCGCGGGGGCTCGGCCTCGCGGCAGCCCGCCGGCAGGATCGGAGCCGGCGTCGCTCCCGCCGCGCCGACACGAGGCGTGCGGAAGACCAGGCTCACGCGTCCGCCCCCGTGCTCGCGCAGCTCCAGAAGAGATGGCGCGAGCGGGTGCGCGTGCGCGCGTGCGGCGAAGAGCGCGGCGATGGCAACGAGCGCCGCGAACCGTGCGAACTTCACCGCTCGACCTTGGCGATGCGGATCTCGTAGCCGTCGCGCAGTCGAGAGAGCGCGACGCGCAGCGACCCGTCCGCGCGCTCGCGCGCGAGCTCCGCCGCGATCCGCGCGCGCGCCGCTTCGAGCTCGGCGGGCCGAGCAAGGGTCCGCTCGTGAACCCGAACCAGATGCAGCCCGTAGGGCGACTCGATCGGCTCCGAGACCTGCCCCGGCTCGAGCGCGAAGACCGCGATCGCGAAGGCCGCGCCGAAGCTCCGCGACAGCTCCGCTTGCGACCGATCCGACGGCGAGTGACCGAGCAGGAACGGATCGCCGCGCGCGATCGCGTCCGCGAATTCGAGCCGGCCTGCCGCGATCTCGCGCCGGAGCGCGAGGGCGTCCGAGACGAGCGCTGCTCCGCGGCGATCGCGCGACAGGAACACATGGGAGAGACGGAGTCGCGGCGAGCCGAGCCACAGCTCCCGATCGCGAGCGAACCGTGCGTCGATCTCGCGCTCGCTCGGCGGTTCGTGCTCCCCTGCCCCGAGCTCCGCGCGCATGCGCTCGATCAGCCGCCTTCGCACCACCAGGTCGCCGCGCGCGATCCCGAGCGCGAGCGCGAGATCGACGCGCGCGGAATCGCCGGCGCGGCCCGCTCGCTCGTCCGCGCCGGAGATGAAGCCGACGTTCCTCGCCAGCCGCGCGCGAACCACGGGGTCCTCGCTCTCGAAACCGCGCTTGCGCGCCTCGCGCAGCAGGATCTCGTCGTCGATCTCGGCTTCGATCAGCGCGGCGAGCACGGCATGGTCGGGAGCCGTGCCGCCTCGCGCGATCCAGCCCTTGCGGAGCGCGTCGATCCGCTCGGCGTCGATCTCGATCGCGCCCCGCTCCGATTCGCCTGCGCTCGATCTCCGCAGCAGAACGCGATCCGCCGCGACCAGGAGCGCGCCGAGGCACAGGAAGCGGAGCGCGTGCGAGACGATCCCCGGCCGCATCCCCCTCTAGCGCCCCGCGGTCTTGAGCTTGGTGGTGTCGTAGTACTTGCGGCTCGCGCCGACGTCGAACTCCATCGCGTTCATGCCGTCGAACTGGCCCAGGTTCGACGCGCCGCTCTGCACGTTCACGATCATCACGGAGGTGCCGAGCAGCACGAAGCGCCCCTGGTTCTCGGGCAGGTCCGTCGACTCGCTCCACTTCCCCACGCCGCCGATCAGCTTGTAGGGCTTGCCAGCGCGGTCGTAGGCGACGGCGAGCCCGGGCGACATCGTCTCCTTGTCGTACCAGATCTTCTTGCGGCTGTAGGGGTGGCCCTTCTGGCGCGGGATGTCGTCGAGCTCGAAGCTCCTCCGCTTCTGCCAGCTCTCGCCGATCATCGGCAGCGCGCCATAGGGATCGAAGCGACACGTGCCCCACTCCGCGTCGGTGCCGAGCCGAACCATGCTGGTCGGCGAGATCGCGCCCAGCACGCGCGGGAAGCAGGTGCGGACGCTGTTCGACACCGCGAGCTGCTCGCTCTCGCCCTGGAACTCCCAGACGTGATCCCAGACGTAGCCCGAGAACAGGTAGAAATCCTCCAGCGTGAACTCGGTTCCCAGCAGCGAGTCACTCTTCTGCGTCGCGGCGATGCGGCGCACGCGCCGCAGCGCCGGGATGTACGCCCAGGTGTCGTCCTCCTGGCCGTTCCGGTAGCGATAGAGCAGGAACATGGTTCCGCGCAGGTCGAACGGCGACTTCACGTCGAAGTACTCGGCCCACTCCGTGTTGGTCCCGGGCTCGAGCTCCGTCGTCGCTGGAAGCAGATCCGCGCGGCCGCTGAAGTAGGTGCGGCGGTACTCGCCCTGCGAGATGCGCCAGATCTCGCGGCCCGCGTTGCGCATGTTCGCGAAGCCCCAGTGCGGAATGTTGAAGCCCGAGCCGCCCTGCCAGCGCTGGTTCACGTTCCAGGCCAGCTTCGTCGCGAACTGCGGATCGTCGGGGGTGAGGTCGCAGCGGTGCCCGGTCGCCTCCTTGGCCCATTCCGAGTACGGGAACGGCTGTCCCGCGCCGTAGTTCGAGAGCCGGCCCTCGGCGTCGAGCGAGGCCTGGCAGGCGAACTTCACCGTCGCCTCGACGTACTTCGGGTGGGGCGGGTAGGACTCCGTCGCGACGATCCGCATCTCGAGCTCGGCAAACGGCTCGATCGCGTAGCTGTAGAACTCCGCGGGCACGAGCTCGCGCACCTGCTCCCGGTTCGCGGCCCGGATCACGTCGCCCGGGGCCACGTCCGCCGCGGCCGTGCGGGCGAGCAGCGCGCAACCCAGCAGAGCCAACACCGAGATGCGTCTCATGGCGCTCCCTTTCCGGCGCGGGCGGGCGAGTACCAGATCGGCGAGGTCCAGGACCGCTCCTGAACCGTCTTCGGGACTTGCGCGTCGCAGCACGGCTCGAACCCCTCTTCCAGCTGCGACGGGTCGTCGCAGCGCACGCCGCCGGCATTGCAGACCCGGGTGGTCCAGCGGCAGGTCGGATTCTCGATCACGCGCGCGTACCAGACGGCGCGCTCGGCAGGATCGAAATCCGGATCGGCCCAGACCGCGCAGAGCGCGTCCGCTCCCGGGCCGCGGGGCTCGCAGCTGGCGAGATCGACGTCGGCTCCGCTCTTCGGGTCGCCCGCGACGTCGAACACCCGCTCGTGCGTCCGACCCTCCCGGTCGAGCCAGCCTTTCACGACCTGCAGCCGCGAGAGCTTTGCGCCCGGCCGCGTCTCGGTCCCCGGATCGCGAAGCGCCGAGACGACGAAGCGCGGCGCTCGGCCGGCGGGCGCGGCCGGAAGGTCCGCGCCCATCGGCACCCCGCCCGCGTAGCCGCGCGCCGCGAACTCGCCGGTCTCGCACAGATCCTCGGGATAGTCGTAGCCGGCGAAGAAGCGCACGACGTGGCGCGGGCCGCTCGTGCCGTACACTTCCTTGCGTCGCAGCGCCGAGAAGATCGCCTCGCGCGAGTTCTCCTCGGCCCAGACCACCGCAAGTCCGCCCGGGTTCAGATCCCAGGCGTCCGGCAGCCCCTTGGGGATCTCGTCGCGCGCCGGATTGCCCGCGCCGCCGTGGCCCTTGAAGTCCACGTCCTCGTCGACGGCCCCGGACGCGCCCAGGTGCGTGTCGCTCCCCGCGACGATGCCGTACTTGAACGGGTTCACGCCGAGCTTCTCCTCCTGCACCAGTCCCTCGCGCAGGATGTGGCGCACGAACTGGCGCGGCAGCGGGGTCTCGGCCAGGTACGGCACGTAGCGCCCGTTGAAGTTGCTCATCGCGAGCGTCTCGAAGGAGCAGAGCTCGTCGGCCGTGTCGACGCCACGCATGCACTCCGACGAGCCCTTGTGCTGCATGATCTCGACCAGCGGCTCGAGCTCTGCATTCAAGCTCGCCTCTTCCGCCGACATCGGCGAGCCGTCGGCGTGCACGGTCGCGAACATGCGCCCGGCGGAGAGGTTGGAGTTGTGCGGAATCACGAGCGCGTCGCAGCCGGTCCCCGCGTCGAGACAGGTCTCGCGGAGCTTGCGCCACAAGAGCTCCGGCGCCGGCGTGTCGATGAAGCTCGACGGCAGCTCCGGCACCACCGAGTTCCGGAAGATCACGTTGCGGTGCAAGTTGTTTCCGGGCCCGGCCGCGCCCGTCCACTCGTAGCCGATCAAGGTCGCGAAGCGGCACTCCGCACTGCGATCGTTCGCCGCCTCGGCGGCTTCCACGATCTCGCGCCAGGGCCCGATCGCGGCCTCCTTGCAGCGCTGCCCGCCCGCGCCGCAGAAGTCGAAGCGCGTCGGAGGCTCGACCGCGTCGCCGCGCGAGGCGCGGTAGTTCATCACGAAGAACGCGAGGCGCGGGTAGCCGCGATAGACGCGGCAGATCCACGAATCGTAGCCATCGATCCCCGGGGTGCCGCAGATGTGGGCCTCGCCGAGCATCTCGGCGTGATCGGTCACGGCCGCGAAGTCGAGGGGACGCTCGAGCTGCATCTCGCGCATGGGTCTGCCCTGCGCGTCGTACGGCTGGACGCCGATGCGCTCGCCGCGCGCGAAGCGATAGGCGTCGGCGGGTCGATTTCGCGTGCCCTGCGTGCCGGCGTCGAGCGAGAGCGCGGTGTGGACGTGCAGGTCGCCGAAGAGCGGACGCCGCAGGCTCTCTCGGTGCGCGCAGGGCGCGCTCTGCTCCGAGCTCCCGAGCGCGAGCTCGGAGGCTGCGGCCGGCGGACTCGCGAACGCGGCGCCGAGCAGCGCGACCGCGATCGCGCGCCTCACGGCCTCGCCATCCTGGCGAACGCGTCGAGCTCGCTCGGGATGTCCGAGCCGAGCGGCTGGTAGACGATTTCAGTCAGCCCCTCGTCGGCGAGGCGCGCCAGCCGCTCGCGGAGCTGCGCCTGCGTGCCCGAGAAGGTGAGCGCGCCGAGCTGGCTCGAGACGTGCCGTAGGTCGAGCTCGGAGACCGCGACCCCGTGCCCGGCGTGGACGGCGAGGTGGCGCTCGTCCGCGGGCAGCGCCTCGATCTCGGCGCGCCAGGCGGCCCCGCCGGGAAGCGCATCTACACTCTCTGGTGACGCCTCCCAGGCCGCGTGGTAGATCATGGCGATCGCGGGAGCGAGCGCGTCGAAGACGCGCGGCGAGGCGAACGTCTCGTCCTCCTCGAGCACGGTGCCGACTGCGAGCGCGGCGCACCACGCGAAGCCCGGCTGTGGCCGGCCCACGCACATCACCCCGTCGCCGAGCTCGCGCGCGACCGCGAGGCCCTTCGGCCCGTTGGCCGCGATCAGGATCGGCGTGGGGATCGGCCGCGGCGCTCCGAAGCCGTCCGGCTGCAGGAGCGCGACCTTCGCGCCGTCGACCCGCACCGTCTCGCCGGCGAGCAGCCCGCGGAGCTCGCGGACGTAGCGTTCGAGCACGGCGAACGAGAGCGGCTTCTTTCCGAGCGCCCGGCGCCCGGTGAATCCGGTTCCGATCGCCACCGCGAGCCGGCCCGGCGCCTGCGCCTCGAGCGTCGCGATCGCGGAGGCCGTCACCAGAACGTGCCGCAGGCTCGGCACCAGCACCGCGGGTCCGAAGCCGATCTCGTCCGTGTTCTCCGCGATCGCGCCGAGCGCGATCCAGACGTCCTCGTAGAGCGCGGGCGAATCGCAGACCCAGACCCGCGTGTAGCCGAGCGACTCCGCGAGCAGCGCGTAGTCGACCAGATCCCGGCCCGGCGGAAACGCGACGGAGATTTGCATGTGCGAGAATCCTGTCATGAACGAGCGCGCCTCCGCCAACGGCCGGGCTGCTGCGAACTCGCCCTCGAACGCGGTCGTCGTGCTACTCGACAGCTTGAACCGGCACCTGCTCGGCGCCTACGGCTCGCGCGAGTTCCAGACGCCGAACCTGGATCGCTTCGCGAAGCGAGCGGTCCGCTTCGACACGCACTACGCCGGCTCGCTTCCCTGCATGCCCGCGCGGCACGACCTGCTCTGCGGCGCGCTCGACTTCCTGTGGAAGCCGTGGGGCTCGATCGAGATCTGGGAGGATCCGATCACGGTGGAGCTGCGGCGCGCAGGCGTCACGACCATGCTGGTCTCGGACCACCCGCACCTCTTCGAGGTCGGCGGCGAGAACTACCACTGCGATTTCACCGCCTGGGACTACCAACGCGGTCACGAGAGCGATCCGTGGCGCACGCGTCCGGACCCGAGCTGGATCGGGGCGCCGTCGTTCGGCCGCGGACACACGCACTACGACGACTCGCGCGGTTACTTTCGCGGCGAGGCCGACTTTCCCGGCCCGCGCACGCTTTCGACCGCTTCGCGCTGGCTCGAGCACGACGCTCCGCACCACGAGCGCTTCCTGCTCTTCGTCGACGAGTTCGATCCGCACGAGCCGTTCGACACGCCCGAGCCGTACGCGTCGCTCTACGACCCCGACTGGCGCGGGCCGCACCTGATCTGGCCGCCCTATTCCCGCGCCGCGATCGGCGAGGGGGTGCTGACCGAGCGCGAGGCGCGACAGGTGCGGGCCTGCTACGGCGCGAAACTCACGATGATCGATCACTGGTTCGGCCGGATCCTCGACGCGCTCGACCGAAGCGGGCTCTGGGACTCGACCGCGGTGATCGTCTGCTCCGACCACGGCCACTATCTCGGCGAGAAGGACGCGTTCGGTAAGCCCGCCGTTCCCGTCTACGAGCCGCTCGGACACATCCCGCTCATGATCGCGTGGCCGGGGGTCGTGCCGGGGAGCCGTGCGGCTCTGACGACGAACGTGGACGTGCACGCGACGCTCCTCGACCTGTTCGGCGTCACGGCCCGACAGCGCACGCACGGACGCTCGCTCGCGCCGCTTCTGCGCGGCGAGACCGATCGCGTGCGCGAATGGGCGCTCTCCGGCTACTGGGGCCGGGAGGTCCACGTGCTCGACGGCCGCGAGAAGTACGCGCGCGGTCCGGTCGGCGCGAACTCGCCGCTCTCGGTCTTCTCCAATCGCTGGTCGACCATGCCGGTCGCGCGCCTGCCGCAGCTGCGCATGCCGCTTCCCGACGAGCGCGCGCGTCTCGATCGCATGCCGGGATCGAAGGTCCCGGTGATCCGCCAGCCCTTCGTCCTTGGCGACCGCCTGCCCTTCTGGGGGATCGGCCAGTTCAGCGGCAGCCACCTCTGGGACCTGCGCGAGGATCCCGGCGAGGAGCGCGACCTGGCCGGAACCGCCGCGGAGAAGCGCGCCGAGGAGCGGCTTCGCGCGGCGCTCGTCGAGATCGAGGCGCCCGAGGATCAGCTCGCGCGGCTGGGGCTCGCGTAGGATGAGTACCGACGCCGGCTCCGAGATCCGACACTGGCTGCTCACGGCGACGACGGCCACCCTCTGTACGCTCGCCGCCGAAGACGACATCGCCGGCTGGCCGTTCGGCTCGCTCGCGCCGTTCGCGCTGCGCGCGGACGGAACGCCGATCGTGCTCCTGTCCGAGATCGCGCTCCACACGCGCAACCTGCGCCGCGATCCGCGCGTCTCGCTCTTCGTGCGCGATCCGAGCGCGAGCGGCGACGCGCAAGGGAGCTGGCGCGTGACGATTCTGGCGCGGGCGCGCGCGCTCGCATCCGAAGGCGACGAGTTCGAGGAGGTCCACGCGCGTTATCGCGAGCGCGTGCCCGCGGCGACGTCCTACCTGGAGACCCACGACTTCAGCTATTTCGAGCTCGCGCCCGTGCGCGTGCGCGCGATCGGCGGCTTCGGGGCGATCGGCTGGATCGACCCGGCCGCGATCGGCCGCGACCCGCTCGGCGCGGGGCTTCGCGAGGCCGCGAGCGGAATCCTCTCGCACATGAACGCCGACCACGAGGACGCGATGCGCCGGATCGTCGTGGCCGCGAGCGGCGTGACACCCGCGCGCGCGCGGATGACGGCGATCGATCGCGCCGGCTTCCTGGTCCGCACCGAGTCCCCGGACGAGCTGCGCTACGTCGGGTTCGGCCGCGAGATCGAGGCGCGCGATGCGCGGGAGGTCTTCGTCGCGCTCTCGCGCGCAGCTCAGAAGGCGTGAACGGTCGGGAACTCGTCGCGCTCTCGAACGCAGTCCCAGAGGAAGCAGGCGAGACCCACGTCGCCGGTCCAGAGCGAGTAGCGGCCGCGGCCATGGACCTCGCGCTCGTCCTCCCACTGCCCGATCGCGTGCATCGCGAAGCTCCGCGCGCGCTCGAGCCAGACGCGCTCGCCGGTGCGCCGGTACAGACACAGGAACGCGTAGCCGTTGCCGGCGGTGCCGTGGCAGAGGTTCGAACCCTTCGCCAGCGGACCCGCGCGAAAGACGAGCTCGCCGCCCATGCGCAGCAGCTCGTCCAGCCGCGAGCCCGGGCGCGGCTCCAGGCGAGCCAGCGCGACGATCACGCCCGGCGCGCCGTGGCAGATCTGGACCCGCATCGCGTCGCGACCGGGGCGCGGAGGTCCGACGCTCTGCGGCCAGTTCGCGAGCCCGTCCTCGATCCGCGCCGTCGCGTCGAGCGTACGCTCCACGTCGCCCGCGAGCTGCGCCGAAACGCCGGCGCGAATCAGAGCGCAGGCGTTTCCCGCGAAGCCGTGCGCCAGCCCGAGCATCTGCGTCGTCGCGCCGAAGGCCTGCGTCCAGAGCTTGCAGCCGTGCTCGGGCTCGAAGCGGAGTCGCGCGAGCACGCTCGCCCGGCTCCGCGCGGCGACCTCGTGCAGCCGCGGGTCGCCCGAGGCCTCGTGCAGCGCGACCGCCGCGAGGAGCGTTCCCGGCGTGCCGATCGCGAGCTCGTTCGACGGGTGCTCCAGGTTCGATCTTGCGGAGGCCAAGGCTCGCTCGACCCAGACGGCGGATCGAGTCACGCGATGGCCGACGAGCGCGAGCCCCGCGGCGCCGTGCAGGTACCCGTCCCGCGCGAGCGGATCCGCTTCGGCTCCGACGTGCGGACGCGAGTGGAGCGCCTCGACGATCGGATTCCAGTCGCGCGTCGACCGCGCCGCCGACTGCTCGAAGAGGAAGTCGATCGCCCAGATCACGCCCGCCGCGCCGTAGTATAGAGACCTCGAAGGGAGGCGATCGAGCGGATGCTCTGGCCACAGCGTCTCGGGATCGAAGACCCGCTCGGCCTCCGCGACGATCCGCCCGATCGTATCGCGCGCGCGCGCCTCGTCCCAACGGCTCTCGCGCAGCGGCCCGTGGCGCGCTGGATCGAAGAGCACGGGCCCTCCTACTCGCGCCCGTAGGTCTCGTGCGGCCGGGAGGGCAGGAACGCGCGCAGGTCGTCGACGGCGGTCCGCTCGTGGAGCGCGTAGTCCGAGACGTAGCTCGCGCGCGCGAGGATGTGGGTCGCGGCGGGCGTGGTCAGGAACTGGAAGTAGATGCCGAACGCCCCGCGCACGAAGACCCACGCCTCGCTCGACACGAAGTAGAGCATCGGCGCCAGGATCAGCAGCGACACGCCGAGCGTTCCGGCCTTTCCTGCGGCATGGAGCCTGCAGTAGACGTCGGGGAAGCGCAGCAGGCCGACGCAGGCCACCACGGTGAGGAACGTGCCGAGAACCATCATCACGGTCACGAGGAGCTCTAGCGAGGTCGGCATCAGAACAGCTTCCCCTTCTCGAGGTAGCGCGCGATCGCGACGGATCCGAGATAGCCGAGCAGCGTCAGGATCCAGACCGCATCGAAGTACAGCGAAGTCTCCCCGAGGATGCAGAGGATGCAGATCAGACCGATGAAGACCATGGTGAGCGTGTCGAGCGCCACGGCACGATCCGCGGGACTCGGGCCGATCACCAGCCGGTGGATACAGAGCGCGGCGCCGCCGAAGAGCGAAGCGAGACACGCCAGGGAGACCACGTAGAGGAACGGACTCATGAGCTCGCGCTCGGCGGCCAGCCCCCGGGCCGCGTGAACTTGAGGATGTTCGCCTCGAGCGTCTGCCGGATGTCTCGGCGCACGGCGTCGGGGTCTTCGCCGACGCTCAACGCGTGGATGATGATCTTGCGCTGGTCCTGTTCCACGTGAACGGTGATCGTTCCCGGCGTGAGCGTGATCGAGTTCGCCAGCACCGTGATCTCGAAATCGGTCTCGCAGTCCATGTCGACGGCGAGAAAACCGGGTCGGAAATCGAGCTCGCGCCGGAGCACCGCCTTGGCGACCTCGATCGTCGAGAGAGTGAGCGCCTTCGCGAAGATCACGCAGTAGCGAATCAGGTACCAGAGACGCACCAGGGTCACGGCACGCCTCCGAGCCTCGACGTCTGCGCCGTCGTGGGCTCTGGAATCGGCAGCAGCACGGCCTCCTGGTACGCGCGGGGATCGAGCAGGTCGCGCGCCGCGTCGTTCGCGAGCCGAAGGAAGGGCTCGGCCACGACGCCCATCAGAACGCTCGAGAGCACCAGGACCGCCGTAGGCAGCATCATCGCGCGGTAGCGGCCGAGAGGCGCCGAAACCGACGGCGCGTGCCAGAACGCGTAGTTCCAGATCTTGCTCATCGAGTAGAGAGTACACAGGCTGGTGACGACCGAGACGAACACGACCACGCCGTGGCCGCCGGCTAGACCCGCGCGGATCAGCACGAATTTCGCGATGAAGCCGGAGAACGGCGGCATCCCGGCCAGCGAAAAGGCGGCGACCAGGAACAGGATCGAGACGCCCGGCGCGAGCCCTGCGATGCCGCCCATCTCGGACAGCTTTTGCGAGCCCGAGATCCGTCCAGCGATGCCGCCGATCAGGAACAGGCTCGACTTCACCACCATGTTGTGGACCACGCAGAAGATGCTCGCGACCACGCCCGCCTGCGCGACGTCGGCGCCGCTGGCCGCGAGCCCGATCCCCATCAACATGTACCCGACCTGACTGATGATGTGCCAGGAGAGGATCTTGCGGACCTCCCACTGGCAGAGCGCTCCGAGCACGCCGAAGAGCATCGAGAGGCCCGAGAGCACCAGCAGAACCTCGAGGACGAGCTCCGCGCCCGGCTGACGGAAGCAGAGCACGAAGAGCCGCATCAACGAGTACACGCCCACCTTCGTCAGCATGCCTGCGAAGTAGCCGTTCATCCCCGCCGGCACGATCGGGTACGAATCCGGCAGCCAGAAGAAGACCGGGAAGGCCGCGGCCTTGAGCGCGAACACCACCATGAGCAGCATCGAGACGGCGGTGACCAGCGCCGCCCGCTCGCCCGTGAGCTGCGCCGAGCGCTGCGCGATGTCGGCCATGTTCAGCGTGCCGAGCGTCGCGTAGACCAGACCGCAGCCCATGACGAAGAGCGTCGATCCGATCGAGTTGATCGCGATGTACGCCATGGTCTGGCGCACCTGCGGCTTGCTCGCGCCGACCATCATCACGCCATAGGAGCCGAGCAGCATGACCTCGTATGCGACGAACAAGTTGAAGAGGTCGCCGGTGATGAACGACCAGTTCACGCCGAGCAGCAGGACCTGCAAGAGCGGGTGGAAGAAGTACCGCTCCTGGCGCGGCTCGACGGTGAAGAACGTGTAGACGAGCACCACCGTGCCCACCGACATCGACAGACAGAGCATGATCGCGGCCAGGCGATCCGCTACGAAGGCAACGCCCCAAGGCGCGAACCAGCCGCCGATCACCATCGCCTGGATCCCGTGGGCATCGACGTGGCCGAGCAGCCAGTAGACGAAGACCGTGAGCCCCGCGCAGGAGACCAGATTCACTGCACGCTCGAGCCGCGGATGGCCGTTCAGCAGCGCGAGCAGCACGGCCGTGAGGAACGGCACGAGCACGGGAAGGATCAGCCAGCGGTTCACGAGAGCGGATCCCGCGGCAGGTTCTCGGGGTCGTCCGTGCCGTGATCGACGTAGACCTGATACGAGACGATGAGAAGCAGCGCCCCGACCGCGAAGCTGATCACGATCGCGGTCAGGATGATGTCGGGCGGGAGTGGATCCATGTAGCCATCGGCTCCATCCCGCAGGAATGGCGCCTGGAGGGCGTCCGAGTAGCCTCCGCAGGCGATCAGGAGCAGGTTCGCCGCGTTCGAGTAGAGCCCGAAGCCCAGGACCACGCGGATCAGGCTGGGCCGCAGGATCATGTAGGTGCCGGCCGCGAACATCGAGCCGATCACCAGCGCCATCAGGAGCTCCACGGTCGATCCTCCAGGCCGAGCTCGACGAAGAGCGTCATCAGCGTCCCGAGCACGATCATGTACACGCCGAGGTCGAAGAACGTGGCGCTGGGCAGGTGTCCGTGTCCGAGCAGCGGCAGCTCGTAGTCCAGGACCACGTGGTCCATGAACGTCGAGCCCTGCAGCAGCGGGACGAACCCGCTCGCGAGCGCGCAGAGCAGACCGAGCACCGAGAGGCGCCACCAGGGAAAGCGCGCGAGGCGGCCGATTCCGAACGCGAGCAGATACATGGCGCCGGCCGCGGCGGCGATCACGCCCGCGATGAAACCGCCGCCGGGCAGATCGTGACCCTGCATGAAGATCCGGAACGACAGGAACACCGCGAGCGGGATCGCGAAGCGCGAGATCGTGCGCAGGATTGGAGACTCGTGCATCAGCCGTCCACCCTGCGCGCGCGAAGCAGTCCGAAGACGCAGAGTCCGACCACGACCAGAACGGTGACTTCACCGAGCGTGTCGATGGCGCGGAAGTCGACGATGATGACGTTCACCGCATTGCGACCGCCGGCCTCGCCCACGCTGCGCGCGAGGTAGTCCAAGCCGAGGTTTCGCGTCTCCTTGAAGCTCGGGCTGGTCGCGAGCAGCACGAAGAGGAACACCACGAAGCCGATCGCGCCCGAGACCGCCAGGTTCCAGGCGCTCTGCGCCGGCGACAGGCCATCGCGCCGGAAGGTGGGCATGTAGTAGAGCACCAGCAGGATCACGACCGTCGACACGGTCTCGATCAGAATCTGGGTCAGCAGGATGTCGGGCGATTGGTAGACGGCGTAGACCAGCGCCACCAGGAAGCCGCTGGCGGTGAGCGCGAGCGCGGCACCCAGACGCGTCTCGGAGCGGACGACCGCGATGGTCGAGGCGAGGATGAGCGCCGCCAGCCCGATCGCGGGCCAGCCGAGGTTGCCGAGCTCGACCTCCACGTGAGCGAGCGACACCCCACCGGCCTCGAGCGCGAACAGGCTGATCCCCGCCGCGAAGAGCAGGATCACCGAAAAGTACCAGCGCAGCGACCCGTCCTGCCACCATTCGCTGTAGGCCTCGGCAAAGCCGGTCACGCTCGCGACGCAGCGGTTCCAGACCGCCTGCGCGTCGGGAAACATGCCGAGGCCGCGCTGGAGCGCCTCGACGCGCGACCGTCCGCGGTACAGCGCCACGCCGAGCCCGATCCCGGCCAGTGAGAGCAGCACCGGACCGAGATGCGCCGGCAGCAGCGAGACCTCGAGCCCCGCGTCCGGCGCCGACGAGAGCAGATTCGCCGCGCGCTCGATCGCGCTGCTCTCGCCCAGCAGGCCGAGAACGAGACTGCCGAGCGCGAGCACTGCGGGAGGCAGCCAGAGCGCCGCGCTCTCTCCGTGGCCGGAATGCGCGCCGTGCGCGTCGTGGGAATGGGCCGCGGGCTCGCTGCCGAGGAACGTCCCGATCAGCAGCTTCAGCACGGCCGCGAGCAGGAATGCGTTTCCGACCACCACCGCCGCGATCACCGCCCCGTGCGCGAGCGGCGATCCCGCAAGCGTGGGGCTCTCGATCAGCGATGCGTAGAGCGCCTCCTTCGTGACGAAACCGAACAGCGGCGGAATTCCGCCCATCGAGAGCGCGAAGAGCAAGCAGAGCGCGAAGCTGATCGGAAGCCGCCGGCGCAGCCCGCCGAGCTCGCGCAGATCGCGCGTGCCGGTCGCGTGTTCGACGATGCCCGCGATCATGAACAGCCCCCCCTTGTAGCCGGCATGCGAGAGGATCTGCAGCGCGTCCTGCTCGGGCATGCGCAGGCCGTAGGCGAGCGTGACCAGCCCCAGCGTCGAGACCGTGCTGTACGCGAGCAGCGCCTTCAGATCGTTCTGGCGGAATGCGTGCCAGGCGCCCAGCAAGAAGGTCGCGAGTCCGACCGGCGCCACGAGCAGCGGCCAGGCGGCCGAGTCGGCAAAGAGCGGCGTGACGCGCGCGAGCAGGAAGATGCCCGCCTTCACCATGGTCGCGGAGTGCAGGTAAGTCGAGATCGGCGTCGGCGCGACCATCGCGCCGGGCAGCCAGAAGTGGAACGGGACCTGCGCCGACTTGGTGAAGGCTCCCGCCAGGACGAGCAGAAGCGCGGGCAGGAACATGGGCGAGCTCGCGAGCGCAGAGCGGCGCGCTTCGTCCGCGACGATCTCGCCGAGCGCGAACGACCCCGTCGCCAGCCCGATCAAGATGAACCCGGCCAGCATCGCAAGGCCGCCCATCGCCGTGACGAGAAGTGCGGTCAGCGCGCCCGCACGCGCGGCCTCGCGCTCGTACCAGAAGCCGATCAGGAGGTACGACGTGACGCTGGTGATCTCCCAGAACAGGAACAGCAGGATCAAGTCGTCCGCGAGGGCGATCCCGAGCATCGCGCCCATGAAAGCGGTGAGTGCCGCGTAGTAGCGGCCGATGCGCGCCCGACCGAGCTCGGCCCCGATGTAGCCGAGCGAATACACGCCGACGAGAACTCCGATCCCCGACACGAGCAGCGCGAAGAACGCCCCGAACCCGTCGGCGCGCAGCAGGAAGGCCACGCCGAGCGACGGAATCCATTCGTGGCTCGATACCGGCGCGGTCTCGGCGCCGAGAAGTGGCAGCGCCGTCGCAAACGAGACACCCGCTGCTGCGACCATCAGCAGCGCCGACCAGCGCCCGAGCGCACGACCGAGCAGCGCGATCGCGAGAGCTGCGACGAACGGCGCGGCGACGATCGTGACGAGCGCGCTCACGCGCGCGGCCTACGCATGCGCCAGTCGTCCATCGGGGCCCCTCCGCGCGCGTATCATACACAGACTCCGCAGCGCGTCCTCGGAGCTCGGGATTCACACGGCAGAGCCGGGGGTCGGCGGGGGTCTGCGTGATATGCTGCGCGGACCTCGAACAGGAGATCCCCGTGAAGTTCTACGACTCACTTGGTCCGAATCCCCGTCTGGTCCGCATGTTCATGATCGAGAAGGGAATCACGATCCCTGCGGAGCAGGTCGACCTGATGAGCGGAGCGAACCGGCGCCCGCCCTACACCGACAAGAACCCGGCCGGACAGCTGCCCGCGCTCGAGCTCGACAACGGCTTCGTCCTCGCGGAGACGGTTCCGATCTGCGAGTACCTGGAAGACAAGAACCCGAATCCGCCGCTGATCGGGCGAACCGCCGAGGAGAAGGCGGAGACGCGGATGTGGACGCGCCGCGTCGAGCTGAAGATCACGGTCCCGCTCGCCGACGGCTTCCGCTTCGCCGAGGGGCTGGCGATGTTCAAGGACCGCATGCGCACGATCCCGCACGCCGCCGCCGACCTGAAGCTGCTCGCGCAGGAGGGCCTGGGCTGGCTGGATGCCCAGCTCGACGGCAAGCAGTGGATCTGCGGCAGCCGGTTCTCGCTGGCCGACATCGTCCTCTACGCGCTCACGGATTTCGGCGCGGCCGTGGGGCAGCCGCTCAAGGCCGAACACAAGAACGTGTTGGCCTGGTTCGAGCGCGTCGGCAAGCGGCCGAGCGCCGAGTCCAGCCTGCACCCGGTAGCGAAGGCCGGAGGAATGCGCGCCTAGGCACACGATACCCGATCGCCGCGCCCTCGGGCGCGGCGATCGCGGATCGAAGGTCGATCAGCGGCCGATCTGGAGGGCCCGGAACCCCGAGCCCTCCAGATCGATCGCGATCAGGTGCTCTTAGCGCCGGCCCCCGCCGCCGTAGCCGCCGCGGCCACCGCCGCCACCGCCACCGCCGCCACCGCCGCCGCTGCGCCCACCGCCGCCGCCGCCACCGGGGCCGCGCTCGTTGGCCTCGCTGACGCGCATCGTGCGACCGCCGAGCTCACGCCCGTCGAGAGCTTGGCGCGCCTTCGCGGCGCTGTTCGCGTCCTCGAACTCGACGAACGCGAATCCGCGCGGGCGACCCGTGTCGCGGTCCATGATCACACTGACCGAAGCCAGCTCCCCATGCGGCTCGAAGAGCTCGCGGAGCTCGGCCTCGTCGGTGGAGAATGGAAGGTTCCCTACGTAAAGCTTCTTACCCAACTGATGGTTCCCGTACGTGACCCGTTCAATTCCGTCCTCGGGCACGTCCCTCGCCCCGCTTCGAGCCGGACACGTTCCGGCGCTGAAGAGATGCGATTACTGTTGCTGCACGACACACGGGGGATCGGGCCCCGACATGCGGCAGGACGGGCCGACGAGCGGTTCGAATCACTGCTTAGGGATCAACCAGAGCGGTGCGTCGACCGATCGACGCCAATCGTGCCGCAGTCTAGCCCGGTCATCCGGGAATGGCGACCCTGACTTGAGCTTTTGCGCGACTTTTCTTTCGGTCCTGCGCGCTGGCGACCCCAGCGGGATTCGAACCCGCGTTCTCGGCGTGAAAGGCCGGTGTCCTGGGCCAAGCTAGACGATGGGGTCGGGTGCCGGTCGGCCGGCGGCGCGTAGCCTAGCCGTGGGTCGGAGGGGGGTCAAACCTTCGGGCGCTCGATCCTGGGTCCGGGCGAATCTTGACCGCTTCGTACGGAATCGTATCGTGCGGAACTTCATCGAGGGAGACGAACCCATGAGCCTCGACCCTGCGCTGCGCGAGCGAATCGAATCGATCATCCGCTCGGACCGCGTGGTTCTATTCATGAAGGGCACGCCCGACGCCCCCCAGTGCGGCTTCTCGGCCCAGGTCGTCGGAATCCTCGGCCAGCTGCTTCCCGAATACGGAAGCTTCGACGTGCTCTCGGACCGCGAGGTGCGCGAGGCGATCAAGGAGTTCTCGAGCTGGCCGACCATTCCGCAGCTCTACGTCGAGGGCGAGTTCCAGGGCGGCTGCGACATCGTGAAGGAGCTCTACGCCAGCGGTGACCTGCAAAAGCTCCTGGGTGTCGAGGTGGAGACCGTCGAGCCGCCCGCGGTGACCGTGACAGACGCTGCCGCGGAGCTCTTGCGCGGAGTGATCGCGAGCGAGGGAGGCGAGCTGCACGTCTCGATCGACGCGTCGTTCCAGCACTCGCTCTCGCTCGGGCCGCGCGCGGGGCACGAGGTCGCGGCCACGAGCAACGGCCTCACGATTCTCTTCGATCGCGATTCTGCACGACGAGCCAACGGGCTCGTGATCGGCGCGGCCGACTCGGGCGGCAGCCAGGCGCTCACCGTCGAGAACCCGAACGCGCCGCGCGCGGCCGAGGTGAATCAGCTCTCCGCGAGCCAGCTCCAGGCCCTGATCGCCTCGGGACGAGACCTGCACCTCTACGACGTGCGCACGCCAGAGGAGCACCAGAAGGCGCGCATCGCCCAGGCGACGCTGGTCGATGCCCGGGTCGCCGAGCAGATCGAGCGCCTCCCGAAGGACGCGCTGATCGTCTTCCACTGCCACCACGGCGGCCGAAGCCAGGCGGCGGCCGAGCATTTCGCGAGTCGCGGCTTCACCAACGTCCACAACCTGGCGGGCGGAATCGACGCGTGGTCGCGCGAGGTCGACGCGTCCGTGCCGCGGTACTGAGCCCGGAGCGCGAGACGTGGCCCTGCAGATCCATGCGCCCCCGAGCGAGGTGATCGAGAAGATCCGCCAGGCGCTCTCGGCCGCCCTGCCCTGCGACTCGCTCGAGGTCCGCGGCAGCGGCGGGCACTTCTCGATCCGCGTGGTCTCGAGCGCCTTCGCCGGCAAGAACACGCTCGCGAAGCAGCGGCTCGTCTTCAGCGCGATCGCCCATCTGATGAAGGGCGACGACGCGCCCGTTCACGCGATCGACGAGCTCGAGACGCTCGCGCCCTGATCCCCCGCTCGACAGCCCGCGCGCGTTGGGGTTCTACTTCGGACGTGGATCAAGCGACGACGCGGTCGGGCGTGCTGCTCGTGAATCTTGGCACGCCGAGATCGCCCTCCTCGCGAGACGTGCGGCGGTATCTGCGCGAGTTCCTCTCCGATCCGCGCGTGCTGGACATCCCCGCGCTGCCGCGCTTTCTGCTCGTGAACGCGGTGATCGCGCCGTTTCGGGCGCCGCGCTCGGCCGAGGCGTACCGAGCAGTCTGGACCAAGCGAGGCTCTCCGCTGCTCTCGAACGGCCAGGATCTGCGCGCGGCGGTCGCGGCCGAGCTCGGGGCCGACTTCGAAGTCGCGCTCGGAATGCGTTACGGCGAGCCGTCTCTGCCGCGCGCGCTGGACGAGCTGCTGCGCCACGATCTGGCGCGGATCCTGGTCGTGCCGCTCTTTCCGCAGTACGCATCGTCGTCGACCGGCTCCGCGCTCGCGCGAATTCACGGGCTCGTCGCCGAGCGCTGGAACGTGCCCGCACTCGAGACACTGCCCGAGTTCTTCGACGAGCCCGGATTCATCGCGGCGCTCGCCGAGATCGCGAAGCCGCGGCTCGACGCGTTTCGCCCCGACCACGTGCTGTTCAGCTATCACGGCCTGCCGGAGCGGCAGGTGCGGAAGAGCGACACGAGCGGACGACACTGTCTGGCGTCGGCCAGCTGCTGCGACGCGATCGGCGCCGCCAATCGCCACTGCTACCGCGCGCAGTGCTACGCGACCTCGCGGGCGCTCGCCGCGGCGCTCGCGCTTCGGCCCGAGGGCTGCTCGACCTCGTTCCAGTCGCGGCTCGGCCGCACGCCGTGGATCACGCCGCACACCGACGCCGCGCTGCCGGAGCTGGCACGTGCCGGTGTTGCGCGGCTGGCGGTACTCTGCCCGTCCTTCGTCGCCGACTGCCTCGAGACGCTGGAGGAGATCGGGCTGCGCGGAGCCGCGCAGTGGCGCTCGCTCGGAGGCGAGGCCTTGGAGCTGGTGCCGTGCGCGAACGCGCATCCGGCGTTCGTGCGCTACGTCGCGTCCCGGGTCCGGGGCGCTTCGCGATGACGCGCGCCGAGAAGGCGAAGCGGATCGGCGAGATCCTCGACTCGCTCTACCCGATGCCGGAGGTCCCGCTCTCGTACCGCGATCCGTACACGCTGCTGATCGCGGTCGTGCTCTCCGCGCAGTGCACGGACGTGCGCGTGAACCAGGTGACGCGAGTGCTGTTCGCGCGCGCGCGCACCCCACAGGCGATGCTCGCGCTCGGCGTCCCCGCGATCTACGAGATCATCCGCTCCTGCGGGCTGGCCCCGGCGAAGTCGCGGAACATCCACGAGCTCTCGAAGCTCCTGATCGAGCGCCACGCGGGAGAGGTGCCGAGGGATTTCGCGGCGCTCGAGGCCCTGCCCGGCGTCGGCCACAAGTCCGCGAGCATCGTGATGTCGCAGGGCTTCGGCGTGCCCGCGTTCGCGGTCGACACGCACATCCACCGCCTGGCCGAGCGCTTCGGCCTGTCGAGCGGCAGGAACGTGGTGGAGACCGAGCGCGACCTGAAGGCGGTCTTTCCCGAGAAGGATTGGATCCGCCGCCATCTCCAGCTGGTCCATTTCGGGCGCGAGCACTGTCCCGCGCGCGGGCACGACCCCGCGATCTGCCCGATCTGCAGCTGGGCGGGAGCGAAGCAGGCTAGCTCCCGATCGTCCGCAGCCGAAGCAGCGGGCCGACCGGCTCGGTCTCGAGCGCGAGGTCGATCTCGCCCGCGATGAACCAGTCGTTCTCGTCGGAGGGGTCGAGCAGGACCTGCGTGACGGCCCAGCGGCGCGGGCCATCCGGGCGGATCCGGGTCCACTCGGAGTGGCGCGCCGCCTGCGAGAACACGAGCTCGCCGTGCTGCGCGAAGAAGGCCGCCAGCGCGCGCTCGAAGCGCTCGGGAGTCCACGGGTCTTCGGGATCCGCGCGCACGCACGCGCACGCCTCCGCCCAGTCGCGCTCGGCGAGCGCGCGGACCAGTCGGTGCAGCTCGGCGCGAGCCCGTGCGCGAAGCGCCCGCTCGTCCCGCGCGAGGTCGTAGACGCGCGTCGGCATGGGAGCCGGCGCGGCGTCGGCCGTGCGCGCGGCGGGATTCAGGAGCCGCTCCCACTCGTCGACCAGGCTCGAGTCGACGCGCTCGAGCATGGTCCGGAAGTACGCGATCAGGTCGTGAACGGCCTCGGTCTTCGCGCCCTCGGGAACCGTCTGCACGATCGTGTCGTAGACCTGCGAGACGTAGCGAAGCAGCAGCCCTTCGCTGCGCTGCAGCCCGTAGAAGCGCACGTAGTGGTCGAAGCTGAAATATCCCTCGTACATCTCGCGCGCGATCGACTTCGGGTGGACGTCCTGGTGGCGCACCCAGGGGTGGCGGCGCGCGAAGAGGTCGAAGGTCTGCTCGATGAAGTCTCGACTCGGCGCGGGCGGCTGCACCTCCTCGAGCCTGCGAATGCGCTCCTCGTAGGGCACGCCCTCCGCCTTGAGCCGAGCGAAGAGCTCGCTCTTGACCCGGTCGAGCTGCCGAAACAGGATCGCGCGGGGATCCTCGAGCACGGCTTCGACGAGCGAGAGCACCTCGAACGCGAACGCCTCGTCGCGCGCCTCGATGTACGAGATCGCCTCGACCACGTAGAGCGAGAGCGCGTGGTGGAGCGAGAAACCCCACTGCAGATCGTCGGCGACGCGGACCCGGCGTCGCCCCGTCGCCGCGTCGCGCTCGACCCTCACGATGTCCGCAGCGCGCAGGCCCCGAAACAGCTGCGCGGCCTCGCGCAGGATGCGCCGCTTGCGAGCCTCGCTCTCGTGGCTGCGGGCGATCAGGTCCGCGACCGCGCGCCAGCCGCCGCGCGGATCGGGGTCGTCCTCGGCCCGGCGCAGCAGGAGCAGGATCATCCCGTGACTGACGCGGAAGCGCGAGACGAGCGGCTCCGGGACGCGCTCGATCAGCCGCTCGAAGCTCTCCTCGCTCCAGCCGACGAAGCCGGGCGGCGGCTTCCGGGTCACCTCGCGCTTGCGCTTCTTTCCGCCCGGCTTCGACGAGCGCTCGCGCATGCGCTTGTTCTCGATCACGTGCTCCGGCGCCTGACACACGACGCTGCCGTGCTCGTCGAAGCCCTTGCGTCCGGCTCGACCGCTGATCTGCCGGAACTCGCGCACCGAGAGCGCGCCGACGCGCCGCCCGTCGAACTTGGCGAGCTTGGTGAAGAGCACGGTCCGGATCGGGATGTTCACGCCGACGCCGAGCGTGTCGGTGCCGGAGATGACCTTGAGCAGCCCCTGCTGCGCCAGCTGCTCGACCCGCAGGCGGTACTTCGGCAGCAGACCCGCGTGGTGGATCCCGATGCCCGCGCGCACGATCCGCGACAGCTCCTTGCCGTAGGCGGTGTCGAACTCGAAGTCTCCGAGTGCCGCGCCGATCTCGAGTCGCTCCGCGCGCGAGGTCACGTTCAGGCTGGTCAGCGCCTGCGCGAGCTCCGCTGCCTCGCGCTGCGTGAACGAGACCACGTAGATCGGCGCCTTGCCCGACTCGAGCAGCGCTTGCACGGTCTCGTGCAGCGGAGTCTCGCACCAGGCGTAGTCGAGCGGCACCGGCCGCTCGCTCGAGGCGACCAGCGCGACCGGGCGGCCGCTTCGCAGCTCGAGGTCGCGCCGGATCTCGCGGGTGTCGCCGAGCGTCGCCGACATCAGCAGGAACGTGGTGTCCGGCAGCAGCAGAAGCGGCACCTGCCAGGCCGCGCCGCGCTGCGCGTCGGAGTAGAAGTGGAACTCGTCCATCACCACGTAGGGGGCGTCGAGCGCCGGGCCCGAGCGCAGCGCCATGTTCGCGAGCACCTCGGCCGTGCAGCAGATGATCGGCGCGGCCGGGTTGATGCTCGCGTCGCCGGTCAGCATGCCGACGTTCTCGGGCCCGAAGTCCTGGCAGAGCGCGAAGAACTTCTCGCTGACCAGCGCCTTCACGGGCGAGGTGTAGAACGAGCGCCGCCCCTCGCACATCGCCTTGAAGTGGAGGAGCGTTGCGACGAGCGATTTGCCGGAGCCGGTCGGCGTCGAGAGCACGACGTGCTTGCCCGCGACGAGCTCCAGGAACGCCTCCTCCTGCGCGGGGTACGGCACCAGACCGCGCTCGCTCGACCAGTCCACGAAACGGGCCAGGATCTCGTCCGCGTCCAGACGTCCGATCGGGCTGGCCAGATCGACCAGGCGCATCGACGCTGCGGCTCTAGCCACGCTCTGCGCGCCCTCTTCGGATCACGACCACGCGCCCGACCAGCTCGGCCGGAGGAGCCGAGTGCGGGGTCGAGAGCTCGATCCGCGCACCCACGCCCTGAACGACGCGAAGGCCGACGTCGCTCGCGACGAAGCCCTTCGCGCGCAGCGCCCCCTCGGCGGCGATCCGGCGCAGGATCGCGTCGTGCCCCAGGCCGCGCTCGATCTCGATCACGTCGGTCTCGAACGCCTCGTGGCTGTGGGCGGCGCCGGAAGCGCGCGCTCGCCGCGCCCGCGCGGCCTGCTCGAGCTCGGGCGGGAAGAGCAGCTCGGGCGACACCGCTGCGTGACGCGTGCGCAGGATCGGCGCGTCGGGCTCGATCTCGCGGAGCCGGGCCTCGAGCTCGGGCACGATCGCCTCGGGCACGAGGTCCAGCTTGTTCAGCACGATCAGATCCGCAGACGAGACCTGGTCCTCGAACGTCCCGACCAGATCGCGACCGCTCTCGAGCTGCTCGGCGTTCACCACGATCACCGTCACGTCGTCGCCGATCCAGCGCGACACCGGCTCGCGCCAGAAGTTGAGCTGGATGTCGTAGGGCAGCGCGACGCCCGAGGTCTCGATCACGATCCGATCCGGGTCGATCCGCTCGCGCAGCCGCTCGAGCGTGACCACCAGCTCGTCGGAGAGCTGGCAGCAGACGCAGCCCCCGCCGAGCTCCACGAAGGTCTCGTCGCCTCCGCCCAGAAGCGCGCGGTCGATCCCGAGCTCGCCGAACTCGTTCGACACGATCGCCAGGCGCAGCCCCCGCTCGCGCGCGTCGGCGAGAAGATTTCGCACGAGCGTGGTCTTGCCCGAGCCGAGAAAGCCCGAGACGAGCAGCGCGGGAATGCGCCGATCCGTCGCGCGAGTCGCAGTCACGTGCGGGAGGATGCCCGACCGGGCTAGGTTCCGCCGGCGATGGACGAGCTCTTCGAGGCCGTGCGCGAGGAATGCGCGCGCAGCGTCTGGTCGCGCGGCGTGGAGCTGGTGCGCAGCGGCGCGGTGCACGCGCAGTCGAGCTCGGCGGACGAGGTGGTGATGCGCGTGGAGACGCGCGCCGGCCGCGCCGCCCCGGCGGTTCGACTGCGCCCGCGCGACACGGCCTGGGAGTGCGACTGCGACGGGCCGGACGATCCGTGCGAGCACGTCGCCGCGGCGGTGATCGCCTGGCGGCGCGCGCGCGAGGGCGGCGACGCGGTGCCGCGACCGAACGAGTCGAGCGCGCGGATCGGCTACCGGCTCGCGCGCGCGAAGGGCGGGCTCGAGCTCGCGCGCGTGCTCGTGCGCGATGGCCGCGAGGAGCCGCTGCCCGCGACGCTCGCCGCCTTCGCCGCGGGACGCGCCAGCGGCCCGGTGCCGCTGGCGAGCGCCGCGGACCTCGCGGTCGAACGGCTGATCGATCCGCGTCGCTCCGGTGCGCCGCCGGCTCCGGCGATGCAGCGGCTGCTAGTGGCGCTGCTCGGCTGCGACGACGTCTCGCTCGAAGGCGCTCCCGTCTCGGTTTCGCTCGAGCCGGTGCTGCCGATCGCGCTCGTCGAGGATCGCGGCGATGGATTCGAGCTTCGCGTCGTGCCCGATCCCCGGCACGACGAGAGCTTCGCGAACGGCGTCGCGCGCTGCGGCTCGGTGCTGCGGCCTCTCGGCGATCCGCACCTCTCCTCGCGCGAGCGCGAGGAGCTGCCGCGCGGTCGCCATTACCCGCCCGATGCCGCAGGTCGGCTGGTCTCGGAGGTGATTCCGGATCTCCGCGCCCGGCTCCCGGTCGAGGTGCGAAGCCGCCGCCTGCCGCGCGAGCAGGCCGAACGCCCGCGGCTGCGCGCGCTCGTCGCTCGCGAGGGCGATGCGCTCTGCGTGCGCGCGGAGCTCGTCTACGGCGACCCGCCCGTAGCAAAGGTCGAGAACGGACGGCTCGTGGCGCTCGGTGCAAGCTCGGTCCCGCGCCGGATCGAGAACGCGGAAGCCGCGCTGTCGACGCGGCTCGAGCACGAGCTCGGGCTCGCGCCGGGAGCCTCCCTCACGCTTCCCGCGGCGCAGGCGATCCCCTTTCGCGCACAGCTCGAGCGCTTCTCCGGCGAGATCGTCGGGCGCGCGCACGAGCAGTTCCGGCTCGAGGCCGCGCTCGAGCCCCGGCTCTCGACCGGCTCCGACCGCTTCGAGCTCGCCTTCGAGCCGCGCGGCGGCGGGGGCCGGGTGAATGCCGCGAGCGTTCTGAGCGCATGGCAGGAAGGCGAATCCCTGGTGCCGCTCCTCGGCGGGGGCTTCGCGGAGCTGCCGACGGACTGGCTCGAGAGGCACGGTCGGCGTGTTCTGGACCTGCTCGCTGCCAGCGACGCCGACGGCCGCCTTCCGACCTGCGCCGTGCCCGATCTGGCCCGACTCTGCGAGGAGCTCGGCGAGCCCGCCCCGCCCGGGTTCGAGCGGCTGCGGGCGCTGGTCGGCGATTTCGCCGGCCTGCCGGAGCCGCGGCTGCCTCGGGATCTCCGAGCCGAGCTGCGCAGCTACCAGCGCCAGGGCGTCGCCTGGCTGCAGTTCCTCGCCGAGGCGGGACTCGGCGGTCTGCTGGCCGACGACATGGGGCTCGGCAAGACGCTCCAGGCGCTCTGCGCCCTGCGCGGACGCACGCTCGTGGTGGCGCCGACCAGCGTGATCTTCGGCTGGGCGCAGCAGGCGGGCCAGTTCCGGCCCGGGCTTCGCTGCAGCGTCTACCACGGACCGAAGCGCGCGCTCGATCGCGATGCGGACCTGACGCTCACGAGCTACGCAATTCTGCGCCTCGACGCCGAGACCCTTGCGCGCGAGGCGTGGGACACGATCGCGCTCGACGAGGCGCAGGCGATCAAGAACCCCGACAGCCAGATCGCGCGCGCGGCGTTCTCGCTCCGCGGCACGTTCCGCCTGACCCTGACCGGAACGCCGGTCGAGAACCGGCTCGACGAGCTCTGGTCCCAGCTTCACTTCGCCAATCCGGGCCTGCTCGGATCGCTGCGCGACTTCCGCGAGCGCTACGCGAGGCCGATCGCGTCGGGGGAGCCCGGCGCGGCCGCGCACCTGCGAGCGCGAATCGCGCCCTTCGTGCTGCGGAGGATGAAGTCGGTCGTGGCGGCGGAGCTGCCGCCGCGCACCGACGCGACGCTCCACTGCGAGCTCGACCCGGACGAGCGCTCGGTGTACGACGCGGTCCGCGCGGCTTCGCAGCGGCAGGTGGTGGAGCGCCTGCAGCAAGGCGGCAGCGTGATCGAGGCGCTCGAGCTCCTGCTTCGCCTGCGCCAGGCGTCCTGCCACCGCGCGCTGGTTCCCGGCCAGAGCGCTCCGAGCTCATCCAAGGTCGAGGTGCTGCTCGAGGCCCTCGACGAGGCGGCGGCGGAGGGTCACAAGGCGCTGGTCTTCTCACAGTGGACCGGGCTCCTCGACCTGGTCGAGCCGCACCTGCGCGCGGCCGGCATCCGCTTCACCCGCCTGGATGGCCGCACGCCCGACCGGCAGGCGGTGGTCGAGGAGTTTCAATCGGAGGCGGGGCCGCCGGTCCTTCTGATCTCGCTCCGGGCGGGCGGCACCGGCCTGAACCTCACCGCGGCCGACCACGTCTTCCTGCTCGACCCGTGGTGGAACCCCGCCGTCGAAGAGCAGGCAGCTGACCGGGCGCACCGGATCGGCCAGGACCGGCCGGTCTCGGTCTACCGGCTGGTCGCGCGCGAGACGGTCGAGGAGCGGATCCTGGAGCTGCAGGAGCGCAAGCGCGCCCTCGCCGAGGCGGCGCTGTCCGGCGCGGATCGGGCGGCCGCGATCACCCGCGAGGACCTGCTCGGCCTGCTCGAGTGAGGCGCGTCACAAAGCAGGGGCCGGGTGACGTCGATCACAGCAGCCATGGAGAGCCTTTGGTGGACTCCGACCCGATCCGAAGGCCACCGACCCGTTCCGGGACCGGTGGACCGCGGACGGCAGGAGCCGGGCTTGAAGAGAGTTGGCGCTCGACTGGGGATCGCGCGGACGGTGCTCGGCGCCGCGTTCGCGCTCGCCCTCTCGGCCTGCCAGACGCCGTGGACCGGGCCCGTCTCCGAGCTTCCGATCGATCCGCCCGCCGCGGCGCTCGCGACCCAGGCCGCTCCTGCTCCGCAGCAGGAGCCGGCTCCGGATCATTCCATGGGCGCGCGGATCGCGGCCGTGCTCCTGCAGCGCGCCCCGACCATGCGGCCGGTCGACCGGGCGCGCGTGGCCAAGGCGATCGAGGACGCGCGGCACAGCCACCGGGTCGACCCCGTGCTCGTGCTGGCGGTGATCCACCAGGAGAGCCGATTTCGAGCGGATGCCCGCGGGCCGCGAGGCTCGCTCGGCCTGATGCAGGTCCGCCCGTTCGTGGCCGCGGACGTCGCGCGCCGGCACAACATCCCCTGGGCGGGCGCCAAGACTCTTCTCGATCCGGCGGCAAACGTGCAGATCGGCGCCTGCTATCTCGGCGAGATGCTCGAGATGTTCCCTGACCCGGCGCTCGCGATCGCGGCCTACAACATGGGCCCCTACCGCGTCCGCAGGCTGGTCGCACGAGGCCACCACCCCAGGCCCGCGTACCTGGTCTCCGTCCTCAAGCACGTCCAGACCCTGTCCAGCGAGATGGGGCCGATCGCGACCGACTCGGTCGAGGACGCGCTCGGCGAGTAGCGAGCCCGCAAGGGAGATTGCGGCGCAGGCGGCCCCGCTCCAGCATTCCTCTTGTCCGCAACCGAAACCGGGTGGGATCATTTCCACTCATTCTTCGGCCGATTTAGATGGCAGAGACGGGAACGGTCGGTGTGCGGAATCTTCGGGATCGTCTACCGGGACGGGAGGACGGTCCCCAACGAGGAGCTGCTCCGCGAGACCGGCCGGCTGCTCGGCCACCGGGGTCCGGACAGCCTGGGCGTGCATCGGGCCGAGGGAATCGGTCTGGTGCACACGCGGCTGTCGCTCGTCGATCTCTCCAGCCGGAGCGACCGGCCTTTCTGGGACGAGAACGGGCGCTTCGCGCTGGTCTACAACGGCGAGATCTACAACTACCGCGAGATCCGCGCCGAGCTCGAGCAGCGCGGCGTCGCGTTCCGCACCTCGTCCGACACTGAAGTCCTGCTGAACGGCCTGGTCGAGTACGGTCTCGACGCGCTGCTGCCTCGACTCGAGGGGATGTTCGCGTTCGGTCTCTGGGACGCCGAGCAGCGCAGCCTGACGCTGGTCCGCGATCGCTTCGGAATCAAGCCGCTGTCGTTCTACGAGGACGAGCGGCTGCTGGTCTTCGCCTCCGAGATCAAGGCGATCCGCCCTTGGGTCGCGCTCGAGCCGGACCCTCAGATGGCCTCGGCCTTCCTGGCCGGATTCGGCGGCAGTACGCGGATCCGCTCGTTCTTCCGCGATGTCTCGATCCTCTCTCCCGGCACGATCCGCGAGAGCCACTTCGGCCAGCGCCCCCACGAGCGCTGCTTCCGCTCGATCGGAGACTTCTGGGATCCGGACGAGCACGATCGCCTCACCGCGATGGGACCGACGCAGTCGATCGACCAGCTCGAAGGCCTGCTGCTCGCGAGCGTCGAGAAGCACCTGATCGCGGACGCGCCGGTGGGAGCGCTCTGCAGCGGAGGGCTCGATTCGTCGCTGATCATGGCGATGGCCAGCCGCTCCCACACGAATCTCGCGATCTTCCACGCAGACGTGGTGGGCCCCGAGAGCGAGTCCGATGCAGCCCGGATGCTCGCGAAGCACCTGCGCCTCGACATGAAGTCGGTGGAGGTGCGCGACGAGGACTTCTGCGAGCAGCTGCCCGCGGCGCTCTGGCACTACGAGTACCCCTTCGCATACCACCCGAACTCGATTCCTTTCCTGCGGGTGTCGCGCTTGGTCCGTGAGAGCGGAGTGAAGGCGATCCTCTCCGGAGAGGGCGCCGACGAGTGCTTTCTCGGCTACCGCGAGATCCCGTTCGAGGACCTGCGACAGCGCTACCGCGCCGCGATCTCGGGGCTGCGCGAGCTGGTCCACCGCATTCCCCTCCTTGGCAAGGAGATCTGGCCGGCGGAGGTCGGCTTCGGGAGCCTGGTCCAGGGCATGGAGCAGAATTTCGAGACGGTGCTGGATCGCGAGCAGATCGAGCAGCGGATCCGCGAGTCCGGTTCGATGGTGAGCCCACGCGACTATCGCTCGCTCGGCTGGCTCGGCTACCACCTGCGGACCCTGCTGCACCGCAACGACGCACTGGGGATGGCTGCGAGCGTCGAGGCGCGCTTTCCGTACCTGGATCATCCGGTCGTGCGCCGAGCTGTGAATCTGCCGCACCGCTACAAGATCCGGCCCTCCCCGACCGTGCTCGACAAGGCTCACCCTTTTCTGCGCGACAAGTGGATCCTTCGCCGGGTGGCGGACCGCTACCTGCCGCGCAGCTTGAGCCGCAGGCGAAAGCGGGGCTTTCCGGTGAATGCCTACGAGCGCATGACCGTTGCGCCCGAGCTCTTCCGACGGGGCTTCGTCGCGGACCTGTACCGGCTGAGCGACCCGGCGCTCCGCCACCTGCTATCGGCGTCCGGTCCCGCCTTCAAGGTGCGGCTGCTGATGCTCGAGGGCTGGGGCCAGCTGTTCTTCCGCGACGTCAAGGAGCCTTCGCTCGTCACGGCGGTCCGCAGCCACACCGCGATCGCGCCGATCGCGAATTGATCCCGGCGCGTCGTTGACGCGCTCTCGGACAACCGCGATAAAGCCGGGCGGGGCTGGATGAGGGGAACGGTGTCGGAGACCGCCGTCGAGCGTCGGATCGAGGGCCGGGCGCACGTCGAGATGGTGAGCGTGCGCCTCGCCTTCGGCGAGCGGCGCGTCTTCGACGGGCTGTCGTGCGGGTTTCCGAAGGGCCGGATCTCCGTGATCCTCGGCGCGAGCGGCGTCGGCAAGAGCACGCTGCTCCGCCTTGGCGCGGGCCTGCTCCGGCCGGACTACGGCGAGATCTGGGTCGGTGACGAGGAGATCTCGCGGCTGTCCGAGCGGCGACTGCGCAACCTGCGGCACGGGCTCGGCATGATGTTCCAGGGCGGCGCGCTGCTCGATTCGCTCAGCGTCTTCGAAAACGTGGCGCTCGCGCTCCGCGAGCACACCAAGCTCCGCGAGAGCGAGATCGCGGACCGCGTCCACGCGCAGTTCGAGGCCGTGGGCCTTAAGAAGGTGGACGAGCTGCTCCCTGGCCAGATCTCGGGCGGCATGAAGAAGCGCGTGGCGCTCGCGCGCGCGATGATCATGGAGCCGTCGGTGCTGCTGATCGACGAGCCGTTCTCGGGCCTCGACCCGCTCGCGGTGCGGCTGATCGAGGCGCTGCTGGTCGAGGTGAATCACACCAAGGGACTCACGATGGTCCTCACGAATCACCACATCGGCTCGACCATGCGGATGGCCGACGAGATCGTGTTTCTCGTCGACGGAATCGCCGTGACCGGCTCCGTCGAGGAGATGAAGGCGAGCACGGATCCGCGCATCCAGCGCTTCTTCCAGGCTGCGGGCACCGGGCCGGCCCTCGAGGAGGCGAGCTGATGCTCGCGCTGATCCGCCACACCGGCTGGCGCACGGTCTCGAACGTCTTCGAGCTCGGAGGGATCGCGGTCTTCGGCGGGCGAATGGTCTACCAGACGTTCAGCCCGCCGTGGCGACTGCGGCGCCTGGTCGACGAGATCTACACCACCGGGGTTCTGTCGCTGGCGATCGTGCTTCTCTCCGGCGCGGTGGTCGGCAGCGTGCTCGGGCTGCAGGGCTACATCACGCTGGTGCGCTTCGGCGCGGAGCAGAGCCTGGGCAGCGTGGTCGGACTCTCGCTCGTGCGCGAGTTCGGGCCCGTGCTGACCGCGCTTCTGGTCGCCGGCCGGGCTGGGTCCGCGGTCGCGGCGGAGATCGGCGCGATGGTCGCGACCGAGCAGCTCGACGGCCTGCGCATGATGTCGGTCGATCCGGTCGACTTCGTCGCGCAGCCCAAGGCGCTCGCGCTGCTGATCTCGATGCCGCTCCTCTCGGCGCTGTTCATCGTCTTCGGGCTCGCGGGCGGCTACGTGGTCGGCGTCGGCCTGCTCGGAATCGACGGCGGCACCTACATCACCAACCTGGAGACCAGCATCACCTTCAGGGACGAGGTCGTGGGCAGCGTGCTGAAATCCGTGGTCTTCGGCGCGCTGGTCGCGTTGATCTCGACCTGGCGCGGCTTCACGTCCGCGCCGAACTCCGCCGGCGTGAGTCGCGCGACGACCGGCGCCGTGGTACAGGCGTCGGTCGCGACGCTCGTCTTCGACTACATCATCACCGCTCTGTGGGGAGGCTGAGAGTGAGCCGTTCGCCGATCCGCGATCTCCTGGTGGGAGTCTTCGTGCTCTCCGGCTTCGCCGCGCTCGCCTACCTCTCGATCCAGCTCGGCGGCTCGACCTACTCGGGTCCAGGCGGGCTCCTGCTCTACGCGAGCTTCGACGAGGTGGGCGGCCTGGCGGCGCGTTCGCCGGTCGTGATCGGCGGCGTGAAGGTCGGGCAGGTGAAGGCGATCGAGCTCTCGCCGGACGGCGATTTCCGCGCGCGCGTGCTGATGGACGTGGACGAGAACCTGAAGCTGCCCGACGACACGGCGGCCTCGATCCTCACGCAGGGCGTGCTGGGCAGCCAGTACGTCGGGCTCGAGCCGGGCGGCTCCGAGACGATGCTCGGCGACCGGGCCGAGATCACCTACACGCAGAGCGCGATCGTGATCGAGCGTCTGATCGGCCGCGTGATCCAGAGCCTCGGGAACTCCTCCGACGGCGACGACAAGGAGTCGCGCTCCGAGCCGGGCGACGACGGCTGATGCTCGGCGCCCGCACGCTCCTGCACGCCGCGCTCGCCGCGTCGCTTCTCGCCTGCGCATCGGCCCGCGGTCCGGAGCCCGAGCCGACGCCGGAGCCCGATCCGTGGCGGCCGTTCAACCACGCGATGTTCAGCGTGAACGACGCACTCGATCGCTTCCTGGTCGGGCCGGTCGCGAAGGGCTGGATCTTCGTCACCCCGGAGACGGTCCGCGTCCACCTCGAGCAGTTCTACGACAACCTGAACTTCCCGGGCTACTTCGTGCAGCCGTTGCTGCAGGGAGACCCCAAACAGTCGGGGATCGCGCTGGCGCGCTTCGGCGTGAACAGCACCGCCGGGCTCGCCGGCTTCTTCGATCCGGCGAACCACTGGCTCGGTCTGGCGCGAAGGCCGGAGGACATGGGACAGACGTTCGGCGTCTGGGGGTCGGGACCGGGGCCGTACCTGGTCCTGCCGTTCCTGCTGCCGGCCTCGAGCGCGCGCGACGCGGCGGGCTTCCCGATCGATTCGGCGCTGAACATCGGGGACTCCGCGCTCATCTCATGGGTCGTTCCGGGGATCTGGCCGGCGACGCTGCTTCGAACCATCAATCGCCGGGCGCTGGCGGACGAGGACCTGCGCGAGCTTCGCGAGGCGTCCTTCGACTGGTACTCCGCCGTGCGCGACGGGTACCTCCAGCGACGCGAAGTGTTGATCCGAAACGATGGAGACGATTCCGAGGAGGCGCCTTCCGATGATCTCTACGAGCTCGACGAGAGCGATTCTCTTCCCGAGTAGCTGGCTCGCGCTCTGCGCGCTGCTTCTGGCCGTCGCGCTTCCCGCGCATGCGGACGAGCGCGTCGAGTCGGCGCGCGGCTTCATGTCGAAGACCGTGAGCGACGTGCTCGCCATCCTCGACGACAAGCAGCTCGCGCCCGACGTGCGGCTCTCGAAGCTCGAGTCGATCGCGCTGGAGCGTTTCGACTTTCCGCGCATGGCCCTGCTGGTGCTGGGCAAGAACCGGCGCAAGCTCGACGACGCGCAGCTCGAGCAGTTCCAGGTCGAGTTCAAGCGCAGCCTCTCGAACACCTACGGCAAGAAGCTCGACCGCTACACCTCGAACGAGAAGATCGAGATGGGCGACGCGCGGCTCGAGTCGAACAAGGACGTGACCGTGAAGACGCGCGTGGTCGGCGGCGAAGCCGGCGACGGCGTGTCGATCGACTACCGACTGCGCGAGATCGAGGGCGGCGACTGGCTGATCATCGACGTCACGCCGGCGGGCGTCTCGCTGATCCAGAACTTCCGCTCGCAGGTCCAGGAGATCGTCACACAGAAGGGCGTGGGCGCGCTGATCAAGACGCTGCACGAGAAGAACGAGGCCGCGGACAAGCAGGCCACCGCCGCGAAGTAGCGCTGCGGCTCGGGCCGATCGGCCCTCGAGCCGGTTTGATTCACCCCGGGAGTACCTGCGTATAATCCGCGCGGCCGACAGAGCGGCCCGCATACGGAGACCTCCCGAATGAATCTCGACTTTTCCGAGGACCAGAAGCTCCTGCAGAAGACCGCGCGCGACTTCCTCGCGGAACGCTCGCCGCTGCAGGTCGATCGCGACGTGCTCGAGAAGGGCACCCACTGGAATGCCGAGCTCTGGAAGGCCGCCGCAGAGATGGGCTGGCAGGGCGCCGTGATTCCCGAGGAGTACGGCGGGGCGGGCTTCGGCTACCTCGAGCTGGTCCTGATCGCGCAGGAGCTCGGCCGGGCGCTGTCGCCGATCCCCTTCGGCTCGTCGGTCTACCTGGCCACCGAGGCGATCCTGCTCGCGGGGAGCGACACGCAGCGCAAGAAGTGGCTCTCGGCGCTCGCGAACGGCTCGGCCGTGGGAACGCTCGCGTTCGCCGAGGCTCCGGGCTTCCCGTCCCAGGCCAGCCTGAAGGCGACGCTCGCGGGCGGAAAGCTCAGCGGAACGAAAATCGCCGTGCCCGACGGAAACGTCGCGACCTTCGCTGTGGTCGCCGCGCGCTCGAACGCGGGCATCTCGCTGGCACTGGTCGACCTGGCGGGTCCGGGCGTCACGCGCAAGGCGACCGAGTCGATCGACCCGACCCGCGCGTCGGCCGAGATCAGCTTCAAGGACGCGCCTGCGGAGCTGCTCGGCGACGAGGGCCGCGGCTGGGAACTGCTGGAGCGCGTGCTCGACCGCGCCGCGGTGATCCAGGCCTTCGAGCAGCTCGGCGGCGCCGAGCGCGCCTTCGAGATCACGCGCGACTTCACGATGGGGCGCTACGCGTTCGGCCGGCCGATCGCTTCGTTCCAGGGGCTGAAGCACCGCATGGCCGATCTGTACGTCTTGATCGAGCTGGCCAAGTCGAACTGCTACTGGGCCGCCTGGGCGCTCTCGGAGGACAACCCGGAGCTCGCGATCGCGGCGCCCGCCGCGCGCGTGTCGGCGACCGAGGCGTTCGACACCAACGCGGTCGAGATGGTGCAGATGCACGGCGGCGTCGGCTTCACCTGGGAGTACGACTGCCATCTCTTCTACCGGCGCGCGAAGCACCAGGCGGTCGCGCTCGGATCCCCCACGCACTGGCGAGAGAAGCTGATTCAGCGTCTGATCGCGAAGCAAGCGGCCTAGGAAGGAGAATTCAGATGGACTTCAACGATACCCCGCAAGAGGCCGAGTTCCGCGCCGCAGCACGCGCGTTCCTCTCGAAGCACCGCAAGCTGCTCGCGCCGGGCGAATCCAACTCCATGCTTTCCGAGCGCGACGACCCGGACACGATCAAGGCCTCGCAGGCCTGGCAGGCGTGCAAGAAGGACAACGGCTGGGCCTGCCTCACCTGGCCGAAGGAATACGGCGGACGCGACGCGACGGCGATCCAGTCGGTGATCTGGAACCAGGAAGAGGCGAAGTTCCAGGTTCCGCCGAACGTCTTCGGCATCGGCATCGGCATGCTCGGCCCCACCCTGATGGCGCACGGCACGCCGGAGCAGAAGTCGAAGCACCTCGAGAAGATGGCGCGCGGCGACGAGATCTGGTGCCAGCTCTTCAGCGAGCCGGCGGCCGGCTCCGATCTGGCGGGCCTTCGCACCTCGGCCGTGAAGAGCGGCGACACCTGGACGATCAACGGCCAGAAGATCTGGACCACCGGCGCGCACTTCAGCCGCTGGGGAATGATCGTGACCCGCACCGATCCGACCGTCGCCAAGCACGCCGGGCTCACCTACTTCATCGTCGACATGAAGGCGCCCGGCGTCGAGATCCGCCCGATCAAGCAGATCAACGGCGGCAAGGCCTTCAACGAGGTGTTCTTCAGCGACGTGAAGGTTCCCGATTCCGACCGCGTCGGTCGGGTCGGCGACGGCTGGCGGGTCGCGCTGACCACGCTCATGAACGAGCGCGCTTCGATCGGCGGCGGCGGCGGCGGCTTCCGCGCCGAGGACCTGATCCGGCTCGCGCGCGAGGCGGAGCTGCACGGCCGGCCCGCGATCGAGGACGGCTCGGTGCGACAGCAGATCGCGGACTTCTACATCCGCGCCTCGGGCCTGAAGTACACCGGCTACCGGACGCTCACGGCGCTCTCGAAGGGCACCACGCCGGGACCGGAGAGCTCGATCGGCAAGCTCGTCGGCGCGCCGCTGAACCAGAAGCTCGCGTCGTTCGCGATCGAGCTGCAGGGCTTCGCGGGCTCCGCACAGGGCGACCCGCAGGAGGCCTACCTGGGCTCGCCAGGCCTGCGCATCGCCGGCGGCACCGACGAGATCCTGCGCAACATCCTCGCCGAGCGCGTGCTGCGGCTGCCGCCGGAGCCGAGGCTCGACAAGGACACGGCCTTCCGCGACATCCCGACGGGACCGCCTTCGAAGTGAGCGCGCGCTCCGCTTGATCCTGATCGATGAACGGGCGCGAACGCTCGCGCTCGGTGTCGAAGATCTGATCGACGCGGGCTCCGCGGCCGCCGCGTATCGGGGCGTCGACCCCGTGCGCGGGCGGCTCGAGGCGCGTGTGCGAGAAGCCTGGGTGGGCTCCGCGCGCGCGGCGGTGCCGCTTCGCGCCGAGCTCGACTGGCGCGGCTTCCGCATCGCGCTCGACGGCTGCGCCGACGTGCTTCGCGACGGCCCGCGCGGCACGCGCCTCGAAACTCTGCGCTTCGTGCCCGACGAAGACGAGGCGACGAGTGCCGCGCGCGCGGTCGAGCGCGCCGGATTCGCATCGCTTCTGCTCGCGCTCGGCGGCGCGCGGGTGGCCGGCGCGTCCGCCGTCGCTCTCTCGCTGATCGGAGCTCCCGCCAGACGAACCCGCGTATCCGTCGCTCCCGAGGCCTGGGCCGCGAAGCTCGACGAGCGAATCGAGCGCATCGCGCGGTCCGCCGAGCTCGAGGCGGCGCGCGGCAGCGCCCGCCGCGAGCTCGCGCCGGCGTTCCCGTTCGCGTCGGTGCGCCCGGTGCAGGCCGAGCTTCTGCGCGAGGTCGACGGCGCCGCGGCCTCCGGCCTCACCCTGCTCTGCTCGGCGCCGACCGGCGTCGGAAAGACCGCGGCCGCGCTCCACCCGTTCCTCGCGCACGCGCTCCGCGACGACCGCCGCGTCTTCTTCGTCACCTCGAAGACCTCGCAGCAGGAGCTCGCGCTCGAGACGCTGCGGAGCATGCTTCCGCCGGGCTGCGGCGCGCTCGCGGTGCAGATCTCGGCGAAGGACCGCGTCTGTCCGCAGGCCGAGCTCGGCTGCGCGGAAGGCCGCTGCCCGTGGCAGCGCGGCTTCGCCGAGCGCCTCGCGGCCACCGGCCTCGCGGACGCGTTGGCCGACGAGGGCGTGCTCTCGGCCGAGCGCATCGCCGAGCGCGCAAGCCATCACGAGCTCTGCCCGTTCGAGACCAGCCTGGCGCTCGCAATGCGCGCGAGCGCCGTGGTCTGCGACTTCAACTACGTCTTCGATCCGCGCGTCTACCTGCGGCGCTTCTTCGACGCCTCGGACGGGCGCGATCTGCTGATCGTCGACGAGGCGCACAACCTCGCAGAGCGCGCGCAGGGCTACTTCTCTCCGGAGCTCGAGCTGGCTCGGCTCGATTCGCTCGCCGAGCGCTGCTCAGCGCTTCCGGAGCGCGCCTATCGGCGCGCGGGCGATCTGCTCCGCGAGGTCTCGGCGCACTGTCGCGGGATCGCGCTGCGCCTGGCCGAGGAGCGTCCCGACGACGCGCCCTGGGTCGAGGCGCCGGCGCGGGGATTCTGGGAGCCGATCGAGGAGGCCGCGTGCGCCGCGCTGCTCGAGACCCAGACGCAGGCGGCTTCCGAGTCGTGCCGGCCCGACGGTCTCGCGCCGGCTCGCGAGGGGCGGGATCGCCGGCTGCGCGATCCGCTGCGCTCGGCGCTTGCGCTCGTGCGCGAGTTCGCGCACGGCTGCGAGAGCGACGACCCGGAGCGCTTCGCCGCCCTCTGGTCGCCCGATCGCGCCAAGCGGCTCTGCCTCGACCCGGCGCCGTGGCTCGGCCAGCGCATCCGCTCGTTCCACTCCGCAGTGCTGATGAGCGCGACGCTCGCGCCGCTCGACTTCCACGCCCGATCGCTCGGCGTCGACTCGCCGAGCACGGTCATGCTCGACCTGCCGTCGCCGTTTCCGCGCGCGAACCGGCTGGTCGTCGCGGTCGACTCGGTCGACACGCGCTTCCGCGTCCGCTCCGAGCACGCGGCTTGGATCGCGGACCTGATCGCGCGCGGTGTGCGCACGCGGCGCGGCAACTGGCTCGCGTTCTTCCCGAGCTTCGGCTTCCGCGACGAGGTCGTCGCGAAGCTCCCGCCCGGAGAGCACCGCGTGCTGCTGCAGCTGGCCGGAATGCCGATCGAGCCGATCCTCGCCAAGCTGCGCGCGAACCGCAGCGAGACGCTGCTCGTCTGCGCGGTGCACGGCGGGCTTCTCTCGGAAGGCGTCGATTACCCGGGCGACACCGCGATCGGCGTCTTCGTCGTCGGCCCCGCGCTTCCGAAGGTGGAGCGCGAACGCGAGCTCGTGCGCGCCTTCTTCGACGCCGAGCTCGAGAGCGGCTTCGACCACGCCTACCTTCTGCCGGGGCTCGCGCGCGCGGTGCAGTCGGCCGGCCGCGTGCTGCGCTCGGCCGACGACGTGGCTGCGATCGTGCTGGTCGACCGGCGCTTCTGCGAGCCGCGCTACCGCGATCGGCTGCCGGGCTGGATCCGCGACGATCTAGTGCAGGCCTCGGATCCGGTTCCCGCGCTCGAAGCATTCTGGCTCCGCTGCGGCCAGGCGTCCGGCGATTCGCCATCCTCGGGCGCGTGAGACGGCTGACCTCGATCGCGGCGCTCCTGCTCGCGCTCGCGAGCTATCTGGAGCTCGCCTGGCCGCCCTTCTACGACTTTCCCGGCGAGCAGCCCTTCCGCGGCGAGCACTGGTACCAGCCGTACGCGGGCCATCGGGGGGGCGGGCTTCTGGCTTTTTTCCACGCCCACGCGAACGCCTGGGGAGGGCTCACCTTCGGCGAGGTCTCGCGCGAGGAGCTCTTCGAGATCTACTCGGCCCGCGGATACGACCTGGTCGGGATCAGCGACTACATGAGCATCGCTCCGAAGCCGCCCGGCGCCGCGCTCTACCTGCCGACCTACGAGCACGGCTACACCATCGGGCGTCGCCACCAGACGGTGATCGGCGCGTCTCGCGTGCACTGGTTCGACTATCCGCTCGGCGGCGGCGTGCGCCACAAGCAGCACGTGATCGACGTGCTCCGACCCGGGGCGGAGCTCCTGGTCCTGAACCACCTGGACAAGGCCGGCTCGTACGCTCCCGCCGACCTGGCCCGACTCACCGGTTACGACGCGATCGAGGTCGCGAGCAAGTACGGAATCTCGACCGAGTTCTGGGACGCGGCGCTCTCCGCGGGTCGCCCGGTCTGGGGCATGGCCAGCGACGACGGCCACACCCAGCGCTCGAGGCCCAGCCACGTCGGAATCGGCGCGGTTCTGATCGACGCGGAAGAAAGGACGCCCGAGGCCGCGCTCCGCGCGCTTCGCGCGGGCCGCTTCCACGCCATCTACATGCGAAAGAACCAGGCGCCGATCGCGCTGGTCCGCTGCGAGCTCGAGGACGGCGAGCTGGTGGTGAAGGTCGGCGAGATCGCGGACGCGATCCGCTTCGTCTCCGCGCGCGGCGCGCTGCGCCACGAGGCGCGCGGCACCGAAGAAGCGCGCTACCGCCCGGACGCCGCCGATCCGTACCTTCGCGTCGAGGTGCACGCGCGCGGCGCGCTGCTCTTCACCAATCCGCTGCTGCGCTGGGACGGAGTCGCGCTCCCGGACGTTCGCGCACGGGCGCGGCCGCTGCCGACCTGGACCGTGCGCGTGCTCGGCGCGCTCGCGCTCGCGCTCCTGGTCCGGGTCACCGCGCGCCGGGTTCGGGCCGGGAGCGGAACAGCGCGTAGTCGGAGTCGCGGACCAGGATCTCCAGCCGCTCCCGAGCCGGGAAGCGCGAAAGGATCGGATCGCTCGTGATTCCGATCCGCGGGCTCGGCGATCCGAAGAGCTGCGCCGTCGCCGTCGGTCCGGAGGTCGGGCGGACGTACTCGGCAGCGCGCTCGGCGTAGAAGCAGACGCTGGGTCGGTTGCGGAGCCCGAGCAGGAGGATCGGCTCGGATTCCGGAAGCCGCTCCGCGGCGAGCTCGGCCAGCCTGCGCAGCGGCGCCCCGAAGCGGGCGTCGAACCGCGGCAGGGCCAGGTGAAACACGATCGTGTAGGTGCAGACGAACCCGACCGCGAGCGCCGCGAAGCTCCGATCGGGTCTGCGCTTGCGAAAGCCTGCGACCGCGAGCGCCGACGCCGCGATCAGCGCCGCCGATCCGAGGCCTCCGGCGGCGCCGATCGCCAGCGGCTGCGCGAGTCCGGATTGCTCCGCCGCGCGCTCCGAGAGCAGCATCGGAAGCAGCGCGGCCGCGAGCGGCAGGAGCGCGAGCGCCAGCGCGACGAGCAGCGCGGCCGCGAGCGCAACGCCGAGCGAGGTCTCGAAGGCGCGATCCCGCGCGCGCAGGTCGAGGCGCGCGAACAGATCGCCGACCAGAAGCGCGAATCCCGGCAGCGCGGGCGCCAGGTAGTTGGGGAGCTTGGTCGCGGCGATCGAGAAGAACACGAAGACGAGCCCGCTGAAGAGCGCGAAGCCGCGCAGGAGCTCCGCGCGCTCGCCGGCTCCGCGCAGCTCCGCGCGAGCGATGGCGAGAAAAAGGAACGGGCTCCACGGCAGCATCCCGATCGCGAGCACGGGGACGTAGAAGAGCGGCGAGCCGGAGTGCCCCTGCATCGGCGCCGCGAAGCGGCCGACGTGGTGCTCCAGGAACAGATCGCGCATGAAGCCGAAGCCGCCGGGCTGCGTGAATCCGAGCAGCAGGTACCAGGAGAACCCGAGCGCGGGCACGATCGCGAGCGCCAGAAGCAGCCAGGCCGGGCGCAGCGCCGCGCGCAGACGTCCCAGGACGAGCAGCTGCGCGAGCGCGACCGCGCCCGGAAGCAGGATGCCGATCGCGCCTTTCGTCAACACCGCGAGCGCCGCGGCCGTGCAGGCCAGCGCGAACCAGCCGACGCCGCGCTCCGGCGACCGGATCGCGCGCGACAGCGCGCCCAGACAGATCGTGAACCAGAGCACGAGGAGCATGTCGGTGAAGGCGATTCTCGTGAGCGCGAAGAATTCGAGCGAAGTCGCGAGCACGAGCGCCGAGAGAAGCGCCGCGCGCGCGCCGAGCGGCCGGCGCGCGAACGCCCACAGCGCGATCGGGGTCGCCGCCCCCGCCAGAGCAGTGCCGATCCTCGCGCCGATTTCGCCCACGCCGAAGACCGCGAAGCCCGACGCCTGAAGCCAGTAGAGGAGCGGCGGCTTCTCGAAGAACACCGCGCCGCAGAGGTGCGGCACGAGCCAATCGCCGCTCTCGAACATCGCGCGCGCGACCTCGGCGTACGCCGCCTCGTCGTAATCGACGAGCCCGATCGAGCCGAGCCCGACGAGCCCGAGCAGCCCGAGCGCGGCAAGCCAACCGACTTCTCTCCAAGCAGCGCTCATCGCAGGCGCGAACCCCCGGCGGCGCCGCGCAGCATAGACGATCGACTGCGGCTACGCTCCGCCTCGCGATGCTGATCCCGATTCCAGACCTGCTGCGCGCCAGGCGCCTGCTCTGCGTGCAGCCCCACTACGACGACAACGACATCTGCGCCGGAGGCACGATCGCGCGGCTCGCGCTCGCCGGCGCCGAGGTGCACTACCTGACGGTGACCGACGACCTGGTGGGTGTGCTCGATCGCCGGCTCTCCGACGAAGCCGCGCGCGCCCGGCTCGCGGAGGAGCAGGATCGGGCCGGGCGGGAGGTCGGCGTGCGCGCGCAGCACCGGCTCGGCTTTCCCGACGCCGGCGAGTGGAGCGCGTTCGCGCTGCGCCGCGAGGTCGTCCGACACCTGCGCCGGATCCGGCCGGACTTCGTGCTCACCGTCGATCCCTGGCTCCCGTACGAGGCGCACCAGGACCACGTGCGCACGGGTCTCGCCACAGCCGAGGCGTGCCTGCTCTTCGGGCTGCCGCGCTTTGCGAGCGGCGACCCGGGGCTCGACGAGGCGTTCGAGCCGTTCCGCCTGCGCGGGATCGCCTTCTACGCGAGCGCGCGCGCGAACACGGTGGTCGACATCGGCGCGACGCGCGAGCGCAAGCACCGCGCGCTCGACGCCTACACCGCGCAGTTCTCGCCGGAGCAGCTTGGGCTCCTGCACGCGGCGCTCGAGCACAAGGAGCGAGCCTGGGCGAGCGGGCGCGGCTTCGAGTACGGTGAGGCGCTCGCGGTGCTCGACCCCGGCCACCTGCACGTGAACCTCGGCGCCGACGAGATGTTCCGATGAACCCGATCTACCGCAGCGCGATCAATCGCGACGTCGAGCCCGCGCGACCGGGCGAGTTCGGCACGCTGCGGATCGGCGCCATCGACGTCTGGCCGCCGGTCGTGCTCGCGCCGATGGCGGGTGTCACCAACGCGCCGTTCCGGACGCTTTGCCGGCGCTTCGGCGCGGGTCTGTTCGTCTCGGAGATGATCACCGCGCGGGCGCTCGTCGAGGGGAACGAGAAGACGCTGCGCCTGGCCGGCTTCAGCCCCGAGGAGAAGCCCCGCTCGCTGCAGCTCTACGGCGTCGATCCTCGCTGGGTCGGCGAGGCCGTGGCCTGGCTGGTCGGCGAGGGGCACGTGGACCACCTGGACATGAACTTCGGCTGCCCGGTGCGAAAGGTGACACGGCGCGGTGGCGGCGCGGCGCTGCCGCTCAAGCCCCGCCTGCTGCGCAACATCGTGCGCGCGGCGGTCGGCCGCGCGCAGGGCGTACCGGTGACGCTGAAGTTCCGCATCGGCACCGACGACGCGCACACCACCTTCCGGGACACCGGGCGCATCGCCGAGGACGAGGGCTGCGCGGCGGTCGCGCTGCACGCGCGCACGGCCGAGCAGCATTACGACGGCCAGGCGCGCTGGGAGGCGATCGGCGAGCTGAAGGCGCTGGTGCGCGGAATTCCGGTGCTCGGAAACGGCGACATCTGGGAGGCGGAGGACGCGCTGCGCATGATGCGCAGGACCGGCTGCGACGGTGTCGTGGTCGGCCGCGGCTGCCTGGGCCGTCCCTGGCTGTTCCGGGACCTGGCCGACGTCTTCGCGGGCCGCGAGCCACAGGATCCGCCGCGCTTCGGCGCGGTCGCCGACACCATGCTGGAGCACGCGCGGCTGCTCGCGGGCTGGTTCGGCGAGTCCTACGGAGTGCGCGGCTTTCGCAAGCAGGCGACCTGGTACACGAAGGGCTTCCGCGACAGCAAGACGCTGCGCGTGCGGCTCTGCGAGGTGGCTGGCCTCGCGGAGCTGGAGCAGATCCTGGCGGGAATCGATCGCGACGAGCCGTTCTCGCCGCTCGCGATGCGCGTTCCGCGCGGCAAGAGCGGGGGCACGCGGCCCGTGTCGCTCCCGGACGGCTACCTGGAGAGCCTGGACGACGACACGCCTCCGGGCGCCGACGCGGAGGACCCCGCCTCGGGCGGATAGGCTTGCGCGAGAGCTGCCGCTGCCCTGCGCGTCTGACCCCAGCTGACCGCCCCTGGGTCAAGCTTCGCCGCACGCGCGCCGAATCGAGCGCGTGATGCAGGCACCCCTCGGCCTACCATCTGGATCGGTGATCGCGGAGCGCTACGAGATCGGAGACGAGCTCGGACGCGGCGAGCGGTCGATCGTCTACGCTGCCCGGGATCGATCGACCGGTGCGGAGATCGCGCTCAAGCTCGTGATGCTCGCTCCCGCGACCGCGCACTTCGCCCGAGAGCGGCTGCGCCGCGAGGCCGAGCTCGTGCGCGCGCTCGCACACCCCGGAATCGTGCGGCCGATCGAGATCCTGGAACACGGAACCTGGAGCCTGATCGCGATGGAGCGGGTCACCGGCCGGTCGCTCGCGAGCGCGGTGGCGGAGGACGGGCCGTTCCACCCCGAGGCCGTCGCGCGCATCGGCACCGAGCTCGCCGCGGCGCTCTCGGCCGTGCACCGCTGCGGTGTGGTCCACCGGGACGTGAAGCCCCAGAACGTCCTGCTCGACGAAGGCGGCCGCGCTCGCCTCTCCGATTTCGGCAGCGTGCACCTGGAGAGCCAGGCGCTGCTCCTGCAGCCCGAAGATCCCCTGCAGGCGGTCGGCTTCCTCTCGCCCGAGCTGGTCGAGGGGCAGATCGCCGACCCGCGCAGCGACGTGTACGCGCTGGGCATGACGCTCTTCTTCGCACTGGTCGGCTACGTGCCGAAGGGCGCGGATCCGAAGCTTCCGCCCGATCCACTTCCCAACGGGCACCACCCGCGCGAGAAGCGCCCGGATCTGCCCGAGTGGATCGACGAGATCATCGCGCGGGCGACGCGCGCGGAGGCGAGCCACCGACTCGAGACCGCGTCGCGCTTCGCGCGGGCGCTCGCGGAGCGCTCGCTCGAGAGCCGATCCGACGAGTCGCACTCCGGCCAGGCGCTGCGGGTCTGCGTGCTCTGCCGGCGGCCCGGAACGCTGGGGCGCGCGGTCTGTCCGCACTGCGAGGACGTGGACGGCGGCGAGGCCAACACGCTGCTTCTGGTCGTTCCCGCGCACGGTCGCGAGGGCCGCGCCAACCAGCTGCGGCTGCTCTCGGAGCTGACCAGCATTCCCCCCGAGGTCCACGCGCTGCGCAGCGCGGCGCGCGCGCAGCGCGCGCTCGTGCGCGTGTCGGCTTCGCACGCGGAGGTGCTCGCGCGGCGCCTGCGCAGCCGTGGAATCGAAGCGCGGGCTCTGCCGCTCGAGCGCGCCTGGGCAGCCCTGCCCCACTGGAGCCTCTGGCTGGCGGTCGCGACGCTGGGCGCGGGCGCGGCCGCGGCCGCGGCCGGATTCCTGCCGCTGCTCGGCGCCAGCCTGATCCCGGCGTCGGTGGCGATCTACTCCGGCTGGACCTGGATCCAGCGCGAGACACTGATCGGTGACGGCACGGACGTGCCTCCGCCGGGCGCGCTGGTTCGCGCGGTCTCGGAGGCGATGCCGATGCTCCAGGCCGGCCAGGCCCGCAAGCTGCTGGTCGAGATCCTTCGCCTCGGCCGCGATCTCTGGCTGCGACTCTGCGCCGGCGAGGCCTCCGACGGCGCGCGTTCCGAGCTCGTCGCCGCGCTGCTCTGCGCCTGCGACGCCGCGACCGAGCTCGCGCGCGAGGACGGCATGCTCGACGCGCTCGAGCTCCACGGCGAGCACCGCAACGAGCCGCCGCCCGGGCTGATCGAGAGCCGGTCGCTCTACCAGAGCGCGCGCAGCCGGCTCGTGCAGGCCGTGCTCGAGTTCGCCGCCTCGCTCTCGCGCCTGCGCGCGCAGGATCTGCTCGAGCCCGAGGACGAGCGCCGCGCGATCCACGCGATCTGCTTCGAGCTGCGCGAGGAGCTCGAGGGCGTGACCAAGCTGGCCGAGGAAGCGAGCCAGCTCTTTCCGGGGCGTCCCCGCCGGACGGAGCCGCGCTAGAAGAAGGCAAGGCGCCGGCCCTCTCGCGAGAGCCGGCGCGCTACGCCCAACCTCGAAATGCTCAGGCGTTCGACGTCGCCTGGGTCTGAAGCTGCGGGCCGTTCGGACCCTCGACGATCGTCACGCCCGGAAGATCGTTCGCCGGAATGCGCCACTGCTTGCCGATCCGCACCGCGCCGATCTGGCCCGACTCGATCAGCCGGTAGACCGTTCGCGCCGAGATGCGCAGGAAGTTGGCCGCCTCGCGAACCGTGATCAGATTCTCCGCCATTCCCATGATCCCCCCACTTTCCGGCCCCTTCGGGCCATTTCAGGCTTTGCGGGTCGTTTCGCCAGCACCACCGTCCAGTCCCGGCCAGCCCCGCCCCAGATGACTTCGTTTCGACACGGCCGCCAACTCCTTTAGGGAAATTTTTGCGCCCCCGGGTCGCAGCTGGCATCTACAGGCGCCGTGAATCGCGAATACTTCACCCGCTACTGCGGGCGCGCCCCGTACGAGCAGATCTGGCTCGAGCACAGCGGGGCGGAAAACTGCGTCGCCACGTTGCGCCGCATGCGCGCACCGATCGGCTCGGCGCTCGTGCTCGGCGCGGCCACGGGACAGATCCTCGCGCACCTCGAAAGGGCGCTCGGCGTTCGCCCGCACGGCTGCGAGATCAGCGCGTGGGCCCACGCTCGGATCCCGCCTCGCCACCGCCGCAGCATCGAGCGCGCCGACCTGCGGCACTACCTGCCTCGCCTCGAGCGCGCGGGACGGCGTTTCGACCTGATCTTCTCGAACGCGCTGGTCTACCTGGCGGCGCGAGATGTGCCGACCGTGCTCGCGGCCGCCAGCCGCGTCGGCGAGCTGTTCCACTTCTACAGCAGCACGAGCGAGGACCACGAGCCCGAAGACCCGCAGCGCGTGACGCTGCGGCCGCGAAGCTGGTGGCGCGCAAGGTTCGTCGCGGCCGGCTGGGCGCCCACGCGAAGCCGCTACCTGTGGCGAAGCAGGCGGGTCGGATGACGCCGACCGCGCGAGGACGATGGCTGCGCGGGCTCGCGCTCGCAGCGCTCGCCATCACCACGGTGGCGCTGGCTCGGAGCACCGGGCTCGGCGAGGCGGTGACGTCGAGCGTGCAGGCCTTCCTGCGCTGGGTGCCGACGCTCGGCCCCTGGGGGCCGGTCGCGTTCATTGCAGGCTACGCGCTCGCGGTGGTCGCGTTCGTACCGGGCTCGGTGCTCACGCTCGCGGCCGGCGGCATCTTCGGCCTGGCGGCCGGGACGATCTACGTCTTCGCCGCCGCGAGCCTCGGCGCGTGCGGGGCCTTCGCGCTGGCGCGGACCGTCGCGCGGGGCGCGATCGAGCGCCGGCTCGAGGGAAACGCGCGCTTCGCGGCGATCGATCGCGCCATCGCGGCCGAGGGCCGGAAGATCGCCTTCCTGCTGCGGCTCTCTCCGGCGTTTCCGTTCAGCCTGCTGAACTACGCGCTCGGCCTGACCAAGCTTCGCTTCCGCGACTACGCACTCGCGTGTCTGGGCATGCTCCCCGGAACCCTGCTGTACGTCTACCTCGGCTCGCTTGCGGGGGACGCGGCCGGCCGGAGCCAGAGCGCGCCGACGGCGCTGGAGTGGATCTTCAAGGCGGCAGGCCTGGTCGTCACGCTGATCGCGACCGCGGTCATCACGCGCACCGCGCGGCGCGCGCTCCGCGAGGCCACGGGCGAGCCGCCACAGTCCTGAGGAAGGCGGCGCCACATGACGGGGAAGAAAGCCTTCTCGTTCTGCGCGACACTTGCACATCCGCGCGCCCGCGGCGTCGGGCCGGGTCTCTCGCGACGGGCGCGCCGCTTGCAAATCCCACTCGTCCGTCCTTCTGCGGAGATGACATGACCGGTCCCACCCCCCGCCAGCAAGCTGGCTACCTGAGGCGCCTTCTGCGCCGCGGAGAGGTCGTCGTCCGCGACGTCCGTAGCGGCCGCGCGCTCCCCGTGATCGTCGAGCTCCAGGGCGACGTGATCTCGCTCCTGCCGATCGCAGAGGCCGCGGATTCCGCAGGATCCGCGCCCCAGGAGGCCCTGCGCTGGGCCGGGGTCATGTCCCGGCTCCGGCGGGCTCTTCCGCTCGAGGACGCCGAGGATCTGGTGGATGCGGTCGAGGCCGAGGCCGGCCGGAAGTCGCTCGAGAACGCGGGCTCCTAGACCGGGCCCGACTCAGCTCTCGCGCGCGACCGTCCGCGTGAGCCAGTCGATCAGGAGCGCGTTCAGCTCCTCGGGCTTCTCCTGTTGCGTCCAGTGACCGCAGTCGCGGATCAGCCGCTTCTCGAGCCGCGGGACGTACGTCTCCATTCCGTCCGCGAGGGTCGGAGGAAGCGCGAAGTCGTCCTCGGCGCAGATCATCAAGCCGGGCGCCTCGATCTTCGCGGGAAGCCGCTCGGAGTCGCGCCAGTTCCGGTCGATGTTCCGGTACCAGTTGATTCCGCCCGTGAAGCCCGTCCGCTCGTAGGCGCGCACGAAGACCGCGCGCTCCTCGGCGGAGAGCAGCGGCTCGCCGAGCGCGTCTCCGCTCTCGACCGCCGTGGCCAGATTCTGGATTCCGCGGCTGGTATCGAGATCGCTCGCCTTGATCCCCTTGCGCATGATCCGGTCGAAGACGCGCCCCACGTCGGCGGCGAGCCTTCGATCGGCGTCGCCCGGGATCTGGAAGTGCACGATGTAGTGCTCGGGGCCCATCGTCGCGCGCAGCAGCTCGACCGGCGGCAGCGGCGAGCGCGGCATGAACGGCGTGTTCACGCCGATGATCCCCGCGACGCGCGACGGGTGCCGCTGGCCCATCGCCCAGACCACGGCTCCGCCCCAGTCGTGGCCGCAGAAGACCGCCTTCGCGATCCCCGCCTCGTCGAGCAGGCCCACCAGATCGGCCGTTAGCTGGGCCATGTCGTAGGCCTCGACCGCTTCGGGCCGGTCCGTCCCACCGTAGCCGCGCTGGTCGGGCGCGATCACCCGGAAGCCCGCGGCCGCGAGCGCGGGAAGCTGGTGCCGCCACGAGTACGCAAGCTCCGGGAAGCCGTGCGACAACACCACCGCCGGCCCCCGCCCCGCCTCGTACACCGCCATGCGTATGCCGTTGGAGCAAACCATCCGAGGCTCTGGAAATCCGCCTCCACTCATACCTTCTCCTTGCTCTCTCTCCTCTCCGCTCCGCGCGCGGCGGCGGGACCGCGCTCGACGAGGAGGGTCGAAGGGCCGCCGGAGGGGACCCCCGAGGAGAGCGCGGTCCCGCCGCCGCGCGCTCCGATCCGAGGGTTTTGTCCCGATCCGATCAAGGCTCGAGAATCACCTTGCACTGCGAAGTCGGCTTCTTCAGCGCCTCGAACGCGCTCGGGAAGGCCGCCAGATCGACCACGTCGGTGACCATCTCGCGCCCGGGAATCCGCCCGCGATCGAGCATCTCGATCGTGAGCTCGAAATCCTGGAGCCGGTAGGCGACCACGAAGCGCAGCTCGATCTCCTTCACGACCGCCATCACCGGGAAGATCGTGTCCGGCTGCATGCAGACACCGACGACCACCACCCGGCCGCGCGGCCGCACCATGCCCAGGCACTGCTGCAGGAGCCCGGGCGCGCCGACGCACTCGAAGATCACGTCGGGCGGACCGCCCGTTTCGCGCTCGAAGACCGCGACCGGGTCGTCCTTGGAGGCGTCGGCCACCGCGGTGGCGCCGAACTTCTCGGCGAGCGCGAGCCGGCCGGGTGCGCGTTCGCTCACCACCACGCTGCGCGCGCCGAAGAATCGCGCCCAGGCCGTGACCGAAAGGCCGATCGGCCCCGCCCCGATCACCATGACCCGGTCGCCCGGCTCGAGCCTCGCCGTGTTCACCGCGTGCAGCCCGACCGAGAGCGGCTCGACCAGGGCGCCCTCGCGGTAGCTCACTCCGTCGGGAAGGCGCAGTGACTCGGCCGCACCGGCAATCGCGTACTCCGCGTACGCTCCCGGCAGCTGACCCAGCCCCGTGCCGCGAAGCGTCGGGCAGCGCGTCACGTCGCCCGTGAGGCAGGCGCGGCATTTTCCGCAGCCGATCGCGGGAAGCGCGCAAATCCGATCACCGGGCTTCCAGAGCGCCTTCGCGTCGGCGGCGACCTCGACCACCTCGCCGGCGAATTCGTGTCCCATCACGGTTCCCGGCGGCAGGCCCGGAGGGAGATCCGCGATGTGGAGATCGGAGCCGCAGATCCCACAGCTCTTCACGCGCAGAACGAGCTCGCCCGGACCGGGCTTGGGATCCGGGCGCTCCTCGACTGTCAGCGGCTGACCCAGACCCTGGAATGTCGCGGCTCTCATCGCGTCTTCCTCCGCCTGGCGATTCTGAACCGACGGGGAACCCGAGTCCAGTTTGACACCCTGCCGCAGGCCGCGTAACTCGTCGCCATGACTCGACCGTCGCTGCGCGCGCGGAGCATCGCTCCCTTCCTCGCGATGGAGGTGATGGAGCGCGCGTTCGAGCTGGAGCGCGCGGGCGCGGATCTGATCCACCTCGAGATCGGCGAGCCCGAGTTCCCCGCGCCCGAGGCCGCGGTCGAGGCCGCGCGGCGCGCGCTCGCGAGCGAGCCCTCGCGCTACACCGACAGCCGCGGCACGCTCGAGCTGCGCGAGGCGATCGCTCGCAGTCACCAGCGCAGGAGCGGCGTCCGGCTCGACGCCGAGCGCGTCCTCGTCACCGCCGGCACCTCTCCCGCGCTCCTGCTCGTCTTCACCTACCTGCTCGACCCGGGAGACGAGGTCGTGCTCGGCACGCCGCACTACGCCTGCTACCCGAACCTGATCCGCGCCGCGGGCGGAGTGCCGGTCTTCGTCCCGACGCGCGCCGACCAGGGCTACCCGCTTCGCGCCGACGACGTCCGCAAGGCGATCACGCCGCGCACGCGCGCGATCGTGGTCGCGTCGCCCGCGAATCCCACCGGCGCGATCCAGGCACGCGCCGACCTCGAGGCCCTGCACGCGCTCGGCCTGCCGCTGGTCTCGGACGAGATCTACGACGGGCTGGTCTACGACGGCGCTCGCGTCACATCCGCGCTCGAGCTCGGCGACGACGTGTTCGTGCTCGATGGATTCTCCAAGCGCTACGCGATGACCGGCTTCCGGCTCGGCTACGCGATCGCGCCTTCCGGCGCGATGCGCGCGCTGCAGAGCCTGGCGCAGAATCTCTTCATCTCGGTCTCGAGCTTCGCGCAGCGCGCCGGAGTCGCGGCGCTCGAGCACGGCGAGGCGACGACTGCGGCGATGCGCGAGAGCTACGGAGCGCGGCGCGCTCTGCTGATCGACGGGCTCTCGCGCCTGGGCCTCGAGGTCCCGGTGATTCCGCGCGGCGCATTCTACGTCTTTGCAGACGCGCGCCGCTTCGCGAGTGACTCGACTGCGCTGGCCTCGAGAATCCTGGAGCAGGCCCACGTCGCGGTCACGCCCGGAGTCGACTTCGGCCAGGCGGGCGAGGGATTCCTGCGCTTCTCCTGCACCGCGCCGGAAGCCCGGCTCCGCGAGGCGCTGGAGCGGATCGGCCGCGTCCTCCGCTGAGGCTCAGGCGGGCACGAGCTCGACCGGAATCCGCGTGAAGCTGCGGAACACGATGCTGCGGTGCAGCGGCAGCGGCTCGGCGGTCGCGAGCTCGAAGCTCCGGGTGCGCTCGAGCAGCGCGCGCAGCGCGATCTGCGCCTCGAGCCTCGCGAGGTTCGAGCCCAGGCAGTAGTGGGTGCCGAAGCCGAACGCGAGATGGCGGTTCTCCTTCCGGCCGACGTCGAAGCGATCGGGATCGCGGAAGACCGAGGCGTCGCGATTCGCGGAGCCGAGCCAGCAGAGCGCGATCTCGCCCTCGCGAAGCTTCTCGCCGCAGAGCTCGGTGTCGGCGGTGGCGCGGCGCGGATCCATCTGCACCGGCGACGAGAAGCGCAGCACCTCCTCGATTGCGGAGGGGACGAGCGACGGATCGCGGCGCAGTCGCTCGAGCTCCGCGGGGTGATCGAGAAGCGTGAGCGCGGCGTTGCCGATCAGCGTCGTCGTGGTCTCGTTCCCGGCGACGAGCAGCAGGATCAGCATCTGCAGCAGCTCGTCGAAATCCAGCTTCGAGCCCTCGAGCTCGGCCTGCGCGAGCCCCGTGAGCAGGTCCTCGCGCGGCGACCTGCGCCGCTCCTCGACGAGCTTCGAGAAGTACTCGCCGAGCTCCGCGACGATCCTGCGGTTGCGCTCGAGCGTGGCGCGGTCGGGGGGCGCGAGCAGGCCGGAGCCCAGGTTCTCGACCAGCTTGTCGGACCAGTCCTTGAAGCGCGCGTTGTCCTCGGTCGGAACGCCGATGATCTCGGCGATGATCGTGACCGGAAGCGGATAAGTCAGCGCCTGGACCAGGTCGACCTCTCGCCTCTCGAGCGCCGCGTCGAGGAGCTGATTTGCGATCTCGATCATTCGCGGCTCGAGACGCCGGATGATCTTCGGCGTGAAGGCCTGGTTCACCAGCCCGCGCAGCCGGTCGTGCTCGGGCGGATCGGTGCCCAGCATGCTCGGCGTGCGCTCCTCGAGCTCGGGAAAGTCCGGCGGCGCCGGAAACCGGTTCGACCAGGCGCGCCAGTCGCGGAGCACGTCGACGGTGTCTGCGTAGCCGAAGACGGACACGACCGGCAGCCCGGGATGGCGGTGCACGCGGAGCTCGCGGCCGCGCGCGTAGAACGGGAACGGGTCGCGTCGGGTCGGATCCTCGAACGGATTGAAGGCGAACGGTGTCGGCATCTCGGCATTCTACCCCGCTAGCGCGGCTCCGCCCGCGCGACGTGCCCCATCGCGTTCAGCTGCTCCAGGATCTCGCGCAGGTGCTCCGCGCCGCGCGTCTCGAGCACGAACTCGACCTCGGCCTCGCCCGCGGGCCCGCGCGCGAAGGCGCGCTCGTGCAGGACCTCGACCACGTTGGCACCGGCATTCGCGATCGCGGTCGTGACCGCGGCGAGCGCCCCGGGCACGTCGCGAATCCGGACCACGACGCGCGCGAGCCGCTCGGTGCGCGCGAGCCCGCGCTCGATCACGTGCGCGAGCACGAGCATGTCGATGTTCCCGCCCGAGATCACGATCCCGACGCGGCGCTTCGCGAAGATCGCGCGGTGCGCGAGCACGGCGGCGAGCGCCGCGGCACCCGCGCCCTCCGCGACGGTCTTTTCGACTTCGAGCAGGAGCAGGATCGCGGCCTCGATCTGCTCCTCGTCCACCAGCAGGATGTCGCGCACGTGCTCGCGCACGATCGGAAGCGCGAGCGCGCCGGGCACCTTCACGGCGATCCCGCCCGCGATGGTCGAGTCGCCACAGACGATCGGCTCGCCCGCGAGCGCCTGCTTCAGCGACGGAAAGCGCGCCGACTCCACCCCGAAGATCTCGAGCTCCGGCCGCAGCGCGTGCGCGGCGACGGCCATTCCCGAGATCAGCCCTCCCCCGCCGACCGGCACGACCATCGCGTCCAGGTTCGGGACCGCGCCCAGCATCTCGAGCGCGACGGTGCCCTGCCCCGCGATCACGCGCGCGTCGTCGTAGGGGTGCACGAAGACCAGCCCGCGCTCGCGCTCGATCGCGTGCGCTCTCTTGCTCGCGTCCTCGAGCGTGTCGCCCTCGAGCACCACTTCGGCTCCGAACGCGCGGGCGTGCTCGACCTTGATCGTCGGGGTGAAGCGCGGCATCACGACCACGGCTCGGATGCCGAGCCGCTGCGCGTGGTAGGCGACGCCCTGCGCGTGGTTTCCGGCCGACATCGCGATCACGCCGGCCTCGCGCTCGCCGGGCGAGAGCGAGCGCAGCTTCGCCAGCGCCCCGCGGTCCTTGAACGAGGCCGTGAACTGCAGGTTCTCGAACTTCAGATACAGCTCGCAGCCGGCGATCTGCGAGAGCGTGCGCGAGAGCAGGCAGGGCGTGCGCTCGACCGCGCCGTGGATCGCGGCCGCGGCCGCGCGAACCTCTCCGATCCCGATCTCGCTCATTGCCGCCGAGTGTATACTGCCGCGAGCCCGCACCCAGGAGACGCCGAATGAAGCTCGCCACCTTCAGCCAGGCCGGATCGACGCGAATCGGGGTCGTGCGCGGGGACGAGATCGTCGACCTCTCCTCCGCCGCGCCCGAGCTGCCGCGCGACCTGATCGGCTTTCTCGCCGGCGGACCCGGCGCGCGGCAACGCGCCGGCGAGGTCGCGAGCGCCGGCACCGCCCGGATCCCGCTCGCCGACGTCAAGCTCGAGTCCCCGATCCTGCGCCCGCCCAAGCTTCTGGCCGTCGGCCTGAACTACGCCGACCACGTGGCCGAGAGCGGCGCGCAGACGCCGAAGCTCCCGACCATCTTCAACAAGCAGTCCACCTGCGTGACCGGCCCGTACGACCCGGTCCACATGCCGCGTGTCTCGTCGGCGCTGGACTACGAGGGCGAGCTAGCGTTCGTGATCGGAAAGCGCTGCCGCCACGTTCCGCGCTCGCGCGCGCCCGAGGTGATCGCGGGCTACCTGATCTGCGACGACGTCTCGGTGCGCGACTGGCAGCTTCGCATCCCGACCTGGACGATGGGCAAGTCCTTCGACACGCACGGACCGCTCGGCCCCTGGCTCACCACGTCCGACGAGGTGGGCGACCCGCACGCGCTCTCGATCCGCACGCTCGTGAACGGAGAGGTACGGCAGAGCTCGAACACCAAAA